>Ga0126378_10005092_pt1 | contig 10175 bp, 6 predicted proteins | sample PanSoiMetPlot_23_FD_92587 | JGI IMG/M metagenome (GOLD analysis project Ga0126378, IMG submission 92587) | Tropical forest soil microbial communities from Panama - MetaG Plot_23 | ecosystem: Environmental > Terrestrial > Soil > Tropical forest > Bulk soil | place: Panama | collected 2016-02-17 | reverse complement strand
TACCTGCTGTTGCATGCGAACGAGGTCGTCGCGGCCGACCGGCTGGTCGACCAGCTCTGGGGGGAGAAGCCGCCGCGTAACGCGGCCGGGGCGCTGCAGACGCACGTGTCACGGCTGCGCAAGGATCTGGGGGCGGAGGTCGTCGCGACCCGGGGCTGGGGGTATGTGCTGCGCTCCGAGCCGGGTGCACTCGATCTGGAGCGGTTCGAACGGCTGACTGCGCAGGCCGAGAACCTCCCGGCCCGTGAGCGGGCCGAAAGCTTGCGTGAGGCGCTCGCGCTGTGGCGGGGGCGGCCCCTGGAAGACCTGGCCTTCGAAGCGGCCCTGGCCGGAGACATCGCCCGGCTGGAGGAGCTGCGGCTGACCGTCCTGGAGAACCGGATCGACGCCGACCTGGAAGCCGGCAACGGCAATGGCCTGGTCGCCGAGCTGGAGGCCTTGATCGTGGAGTATCCGCTGCGGGAGCGGCTGCGTGGCCAGCTGATCCTGGCGCTGTACCGGTGCGGCCGGCAGGCGGAAGCGCTCGAGGTCTACCGGGAGACGCGGCGGGTGCTGGCGGACGAGCTCGGCCTGGAACCGAGCCCGGAGCTGCGCGAGCTCGAGCGGGCGATCCTGCAACAGGACCCCGCTCTCCGGGTAAGTCCGGTCGGCGCCGCCGTCGTGGCCGAGCCAGGGTCGCCGGCCGGCCGGCGGCGGCGCGCCTTCGTCGGTGCCGCTGCCGCCCTGTTACTCGCCGGTCTCGGCACGGCTACTGCAGTTGGAGTCAGCAGACGACCCACGACTACTGTCGCCGAACAGCCGATGACACTCATCACGGTCGTCGCAAACAACACGGACCAGACGGGATCACAGCCGCAGTCAAGTACCGGCGCCGGTCGGGCGACAACTCCAACCGGGCAGTCCTCACGGCAGAACACAACGCCGACGAAGTCAGATGCGCGGTCGAGGGGCCTCGCGATTCACACGCCGGGAAGCACGCAGTCCACGGCGACGGCGACCGTGCCGCTCCTGCAACCCCAGAAGGGCACTCCCGGAAAGAAGAAGCCCAAGCTGATCCGCATCGCCGACGAATTCGGCGCCCCGGCACTCAACGCCCAGACGTGGAATTCCGGGAGCAGCGGTCCCGGGGCAAGCTTCCTGCAAGCCAACGGGCAACTCGTCTTTTCGATCGCCGGCGACGCGACCCTCGACCCGCAATATCACTACGCCGGCAGCGGCATCACCACAAAGTGCGAGTTCCATGGGAACTTCGACGCGCGCATCGACTTCACGGTGCTGCAATGGCCGCCGCAGAACGGCGCAACGATCTCGCTGACAGCGCAGGCGGGTAGCACCGCCGTCGAGCTGGTCCAGCGTGTCACCGCAGCGTGGGATGACGGCTACAACGCCTGGCCGAGCGGAAACTCCACCTCGATTCCGGATCAATCCGGCACGCTGCGACTGGCCCGCTCGGACGGTTTCGTTTTCGCCTACTACCTCCACGACGGCCGGTGGATAGTGCTCGGCGGAAAATCGTTCAGCGGGGACGTTCAGGTCGGGGTCGGCCTGGACGTGTATCAAGACACCTGGCAGCAGCAAGACGTTTCCGCCGCCGTCGACAACTTCAGGGTCACCGCGCCCGGCGCGGCGTGCCCCGCCAGCAGCTAGCTACGGGACCGCCCGGCTCCTCACGGTGAACCGGGCGGTGGTGTCACGCCACCCTGAGCCGCAGGCGGCGCATGGGGGGTGGCGTTCTCCTTGATCCGCTTCAGCGAGTTCGCGCCACGCACTCCGTTGAGGAGGGCGACTCCAAAGAAGATTCCGATGACCAAGCCGGCGGGATTTCCGCTCGCGGCGACACTGGCCACTACCTCGACGACGTACAAGGACAGTCCGAGGACGGCCGCGACGCGCGAGCCGCGGAGAATCAACACGCCGAGCACCGCGAAGACGAGTGCGTCGACGATGGACCAACCCGGAAGGATCTGGGCCACCGAGAACAATGTGAGCAATGACCCGATGGTCGTTATCGCGGCGACGAAGAAAGCAACGTACGCCGCCGTCTTCACCGCCTTCTCCGCCTCGGTCGCGCTGCTCAGATCAGGCCAGTACGCCTTCCCGATGCGTCCGCTCATGCTGACTCCTCCTTAGGTCTGGCACTTCCACGACACAGCAGCGGGTGGGTCTGTCTGCGACCTGTCTTATGGCTGTCTGCAGGGAAAAAGCGCCTATTCAGCGCCGGGTCGCGGTGATACGGTCGGCGCCTGATGGATTTTCGGATTCTCGGGCCGCTCGAGGTCTGGGAGGGCGAGCGGCAGATTGAGTTAGGCGGGCCGAAGCGTCGAGCGGTACTGGCCTATCTGGTCCTGCATGCGAACGAGGTGGTCGCGGTCGACCGGCTCGTCGACCAGTTGTGGGGTGAGAAAGCCCCGCGTAATGCAGCCGGTGCGCTGCACACGCACGTGTCTCGACTACGGAAGGAACTCGGGCCGGAGGTGGTGGCCCGGCAGGCATGGGGATATGTGTTGCGGATCGAGCCGGGCGGGCTCGATCTGGAGCGGTTCGAGCGGCTGACCGCGGAGGCCGAGAACTGCCCGGCTTCCGAGCGGGCGGCGAAGCTCCGGGAGGCGCTCGGGTTGTGGCGGGGCCCGCCGCTGGAGGATCTGGCTTTCGAGCCGGCCCTGGCGAGGGAGATCTCGCGACTGGAGGAGTTGCGTCTTACCGTGCTGGAGAACCGGATCGACGCCGACCTGGAGGCGGGCAACCAGGCCGGCCTGGTGGGGGAGCTGGAGGCGTTGATCGCGGAGTATCCGCTGCGGGAGCGGCTGCGTGGCCAGTTGATCCTGGCGCTGTACCGCTGCGGCCGGCAGGCTGAGGCGCTCGAGGTCTACCGGGAGACGCGGCGGGTGCTGGCGGACGAGCTTGGCCTGGAACCGAGCCCGGAGCTGCGCGAGCTGGAGCGGGCGATCCTGCAACACGACCCCGCCCTCCGGGCGAACCCGGGAAGCACCGTCATGGCGGTGGAGCCGGGTGTTCGGCCCGGCCGGCGACGCCGTCTCTACATCGGAACGGCCCTCGCCCTCCTTTGCGCGGGCCTCGGCACCGCGGCCTCCTACACGCTCACCACCCGCACCGGACACGCAGTCGCGAACCAGACGACCTCGAGCACGACGAACCATCAGAAGGCCCACCTGATCCGATGGACGAGTCTCGAGTCCGCGTCGAGCAACGTGGTGCACACCTTCGACACCCTCATCGCGACCCGGGCGCCACAGGGGATGAATGCGAAGTTGACCGACGTGCGCAAGGTTCCTCTTCCGGACGGCGGCACCGTCCTGGTCGCTCCAGTGCCGCACGGCGGCTTCTGCGAGGACTACGGCGCGGCCAAGACTGCGCGCTGCGACCGCTCGCGCTCTCACTGGATCAACCCGACCTTCCGGACCGTCTTGTCGTGCGGCGAGCAAACCGCTCAGGTGGGGGGACACCTCGATGCCAAGCCCGGCTCCACGCTCCAGCTCGAGTTCTCGGACGGATCCCTCGCATCCCTCCGGATCACTTGGGTCGAGGCGCCGATCAATGCCGGATTCTTCGAGCAGACGATCAACGCCGGGAAGCGCATGGCGGCACTCGTACTTCGCCAAGCGAGCGGCGCGTTCGTGGCCGCGATCCTTGCCAGCAAGACAAAGATGTTTCAGGCCCTCAACGAACAGGTGCCAGGGCCCATGAAGTGCCCCCACAGAGCCCCGGGCTCTTCCAAGCCCGCCAACGGGCATTAGTTTGGGCGTGGGGGAGGCGCACCTGCCGGCGACTCGGGATCAAGCCGTTCCCGCGCTCGACCCCGGGTAGCCCGACGAGCCGTCGGCGCGGATATGGCGGCGCGGGAAACGCTGGTACCACAACACCCACTTGGCAGGGGCTGGAATCATCTCGTCGACGAACACCTCAAGGCCCTCGGTGTCGTAGCGGATGAACGTCGTGTCGTCGAGCGGCGGTTCGTCGAGGGAGGTCTTGGTCGTGACGAAGCGCCGCCGAGGGGTTGCGACCAGATGTAGAGGCGACCGCCGTTTTCGGCGATGTGGCGAGCGGCGGCGTCTGCGATCTCGAAGTCCGGTGCTTCGTCGGTCGCCATCGGCCTCTCGTCTTCAGTGGATACGGACTGCATGGGCCGGGGCCTTCACGTTTACCGCCTCGTTCCAGCGGCTGAGGGTGAAGCGCTCGCGGACCGGTTGACCGGCGCCGCGCCCGACCGCTTCTCCTGCGACCGGGAGCGGCTGCTGGGTGTCGTAGGGGACGTAGGTGGTGAGGCCTCCGACCGTCGCGCGAACTCCCCACACCGCCCTCCCGCCGAGCGTGCCGCCGACGAGAGACAGTCCCCCTGTGGGTAGGTCATGTGCCACCCAGGACGCGAGGGTGGCGTTGACCAGAAAGGCCTTATAGAGCGCTGAGCCGGGGCGGATCGAGATCCACTTCCCCGCGTAGCGGGAGGTGAACGACGGGGGGAAGCCCACGTCGTGCAGCCCGCGCGCATTGCCGCGAAGGTAGATCGTCGAGTGGACGAAGATCTTGGTCAGCTGTCCGGCCTTCCCGCGCTCGGTGAGCCTCTGAATGCCGCTGTGGCCGGCAACATCACCCACGATCCTCCCCCCCGGCAGAGTGAGGACGTAATGGACCGAGCGCATCGCCAGCTGCGCCCTGATCACGGCTTCGCGGGCTGCCCGAGCATCCCGCGGCGAACTCGCAAGGCCGCCGACCGGGATCGACGTTCCCTCGTTGAGCCAATCCTCGACGAAGAGAGTGCCGCCCGTGGTCGGTGGAATCCCGGGAGCGGCGTCAGAAGAGAGAGTGATCACAGCGCCGTCGTTGACCGCGCCCGACGCGAACTGACAACCGATCCCACCCACCGGACCCGTCAGCGCCGAACACGCATTCGGGATCGCCACTCCGTTGACGGTTAGGGCGAGGCCCGTCCATTGATAGGTGCTCGGACTGCTGCCGCTGACCTGCAGAGCGAAGTCCTGCAGAGAACTCGCGCTGTCCTCATACGTGAACGTGGCGACCGTCTCCAGACTGGGGGTCGGCCCCGCGTACTTCCACACGACGACGGTGCTGACCGGCGCACCGAGCGCGCTACCCGACAGGAGTCCCAGGATCAGTAGCACGGCCAGCGCGGCGACGATCCTGACGCAAAGCCGTGACTCTCGCTGTCGAAGCAACTCGCTCATGTCGTTCGGTCTCCTCTCGCCCTGCGATCGATGTCGATGAACGCGATTGTCGGCGGTGTCTCTGTCCGTGGTCTGTCTCGAGCCTGTCTAGCACGGCCGCCCTCGGGAGTCGAGGATGTCCAGCGCCGGCACTGCGCGATACGTCGTGATTCTGTCGAGCCGAAGCAGGGCGCGCCCCGATTCCCGACCAGTCGCGGTGTGCGACGCTTCTTCTGATGCAGAGGTCGGTGTTGATCGTCGACGACCACGGCGGATTTCGATCGTTCGCCCGCGCGCTCCTGCAGTCGGAGGGATTTGTGGTTGTCGGGGAAGCGGGGGATGGTGCGGCCGCCCTGCAGGCCGTGGAGGAGCTGGGTCCGGACGTTGTACTGCTCGACGTGCAGCTGCCCGATCAAAACGGGTTCGAGGTTGCGGAGCAGTTGGCGGCAGAAGAGAACCCGCCGGCGGTCGTGCTCGTCTCGACGCGGGATGCCGCCTCGTACCGTCGGCGTCTCGCCGGAACGTCGGCGCGCGGATTCATCTCAAAGGGGGAACTGTCGGGCCCGGCACTCACCGCGCTTCTTGCGTCGTGAAATGAGCCGGTCGCTCCGTTTCGGTCTTCTCCCGGCGGCGGTGGCGCTGGGCGTCTTCGCGGAGTGGGCCGCGCTACGCCGAGGTTTCCTGGAGCAGACGTCGTCATCTGACATCCGGCTCGCGGTGGCCGACTTCACCGTGGGGGTCGTTCTCGTCGGCTGCGGCGTGATCGGGTGGGACCGCCGGCCCGAGAGCTGGATCGGAGCGTTGCTCGTGGCAACCGGGTTCTCGTGGTTCCTCGGCACATTCGAGGCGTCGGGCTGGCCCGGTTTCGCCGCCTTCGGGAGCCTTTTCGTGACTCTCTACCGCGGGTTCCTCAGCCATGCGCTGCTCGCCTATCCGAGTGGGAGAGTCACACGACGGAGCGAGCGGAGCGCGATCATCGGTCTTTACCTCCTGTCGGCGGTGGCCGTGGCAGCCAACACGGTGGCGGGGACGCTGATCACAGCCTGTGTCGTCTTCGTGGTCGCGGCGGCCCGGTACCTGCGGTCGACGGGTCCGGAGCGGCGCGCGCGACTTGTAGCGGTCACCGCGGCGACCGCCTTTTCCACGGTGCTCGTCGTGAAAGCAGCCGCCGGTAACGACCGCGCCGTCCCCTGGGCCTACCAGATCGTGATCGCGCTCATCGCCGTCGTCCTCGTCACCGATCTCGTCCGCGAGCGGTGGACGGAGGCAACCATCACCGGCCTCGTCGTCGATCTCGGCTCGTCTGATGGGTCGGCTCCGCTGCGCGATCGACTTGCGGTCGCTTTGGGCGATCCTTCGTTGGAGCTCGGCTATCGGCTCAGTGAGCGCGATGCATACGTCGACGACAGCGGGCGGGTGCTCGAACTGCCGGATCCACGATCCTCGCGCGCTGTCACGATCGTTCGCGAGGGCGACGAGTCTGTGGCCGCACTCGTCCACGACAAGGCGGTGCTCGACGACGCCGAGTTGCTCGAATCGGTCGCTGCTGCCGCGCGGATTGCGGTCACCAACGCACGCCTTCAGGCCGAGGTGAGAAGCCAGGTGGACGAGATCGAGGCGTCGCGGCGCCGGATCGTGGAAGCCGGCGACACGCAACGGCAACGGCTCGAGCGTGAACTCCGCGACGGAGCCGAGCACCGGCTGGTCGAGGTCGCCGCCCTGCTGGAGGAGGCAGGCGACGGAGCGAGTGCGGACTTCGCTGCGATGGTCGCTGAGGCGCGGGTCGAACTGGAGGGGGCGCAGGCCGACCTACGAGAGTTCGCACGCGGGATCCATCCGCGCGCCTTGGCGTCCGGCGGCCTGGCCGCCGCGCTCGCGGATCTCGCACGTCGAACTGCGTTTCCGGTCGACCTGACCGTCGCAGATGACCGTTTTCCCGCACCCATCGAGGCCGCGGCCTATTTCGTGTGCTCGGAGGGCCTCGCCAACATCGGCAAGTACGCACAGGCATCGCGTTCCGCAATCGAGGTTGGCCGGCGCGACGGCATCCTCGCCGTCGCCGTCCGCGATGACGGCCGAGGCGGAGCGAGCCTGGACGCGGGGTCGGGGCTGCGTGGGCTCGCCGATCGCATCGAGGCGCTGGGTGGGCGTCTGTCGCTCGAGAGCTCTCCCGGCCGAGGCACAGTGCTCTCCGCGGAACTTCCCGTTAGCTGATCTTCCGCCAGGGGTGGGTGTTGACGATGAGGTGGCCCAGCGGGTCCAGATCTGGAGCGTTGACGATCTTGAGGGTCAACTGGCTGCGGTAGTAGCTCCAGCGGAAGACGTCCGTTCGGCCGTGGCCGAAGGTGTAGAGGCGGTTCCCGTGGATTCGGTAGCGGCCGCGGGTGGTCGGCTGGTCGGCGCGCCGCGGGTGGAACCAGACGTCGGTGAACGTCCCGTTCTTCGTGTACGTGAGCGTCTCCCAGTGCGCCCACCACGAAGGCCCGCCGACTCGGGCCACATCGGCCGGCGTGATCTTCGTCTCGAACCTCCCGGTCGGGAACGCAGGTGCCTGGGTGGGTGCCTGGGGTCGCCACTGCCGGACGTAGAGCAACGGCGGACCGACCGGGTCGAGGCCAAGTTCGGTGGCCCTCGCCTTTGCTGCTGCGGGCAGCTGCTGAAAGGTGAGCTCATCGTGGTAGGAGTTCCAGCGGCAGACGACCGGCGCGCCGCCTCTCGCGCCCATGGGCGCGTCGCCCGCCGCGCTAAGCGTCGTAAAGGTGATCTGATCACCCTTGATTGCATACGTCCCGGCCGACCAACCGCTCGAGAAGTCCTGGCCGCCCGAACCCTGGACGAGCTCGCCGGCCGGGCGACTGTCCGAGATCCGAAACCGACCGTCGTGGAAGAAGAACCGGAACGAGCCGTAGTTGTTGCCCGGGTTCTGCGTCCCGGGAGGCCCGTTGTTGATTTCGGCCAGCGACGCAGTCATCACGTACGTGCCGTCGAGAGGGGAGCGCCTCGATCCTGCCTGCTTCGATCCTGACCGACTCGAGCTCTTGGCCGGACACGGTGGAATTGCGCTGACAGGGACTGACAGCGCCTTCTTCAGCCGCTCTATCGCCTGGATTTCCCTGCGCGTCGTGGGGTCTTGATCCAAAGCCACGTCGGCGGGAGGGGCGAGGCGCTCGAGCGACGCAAGATCGTCAGGAGTCGCCGTCACGAGCTTGACCCCCTGACTGCACAACTCCTTCGCGTCGAGGCGCTCGAAATGGGCGGGGTCGGCGCGGGCAACGGTCGCCTTCGCCGCTGCGCGGAGGATGTTGCGGTCGCCTGGGCTCAAGTGGTCGAACACCGGCTTGCCGATCGCGATCGTCGTCGTCTTCGCGAAGAGCGCGAGGTTGGCCGTGAGCCAGTGCGCGTAGTCCATGTAGTTGTTGTTCTCGATCGAGATCGTGTCCGACTCGACACCGTCGATCTCGTGATGCCCCAACGCCGGCCCGGCTTTCTGGCTGTTGGTGATAAGCACCGGCACCATGCCCAGCGCGCGAAGAGCGGTTTCGTCGGTTGGCGAGGCCGGTCGGATCCGCGCGCCTCGCAGGGTTGCGGCGCTGTCGAGTTGCGTGCTGCCGAGTACCCGGCGCAGGCGTTCCGGCACGAGCCCGAGCCCGACGATGCCGATCGAGTTGAGGCTCGCCAGCATCGAGTGGCCGATCGGACCCGTCGTGATACGGCGCAGCAGCGGGTAGCTGGTGACGAGCAACGGCGCCTGCAGCGCGCGGAACGCGGTCACCGGACTCGCCGCCTCCCACGCCCGAGAAGCAATGTAGGCCATCTCCACCTTGCCGCTCCGTAGGGCACGCACGAGGCGGGGCTCGTTGCGGATGTCGATGGTGGAGTACTTCTCCTGCGGCACGATCTGGATCCGTCCGCCGCTGAGTTTCTGCACCTGGGATATGAAGTAGCTGGAGTTCGGGTCGAGGCCGCCGCCGGGCCCCTGCATCACGATCCTGATCGGGTGAGTCGCCGTCCCTCCTGACTTCGTGCCGGAGGCGCAACCGGCAGCCAAGATTGTCGTCAGCAGGAGAACGGCGGTTGAACCTGCCGCACCGATACTGGCGAAGTGCCGCACAGGGCGACCATACGCCTGTTCGCGGCGAAATCCATCAGGGCCGGCACCGAAGAGGCTTGAGCGGAAAAGGGCCGTCCGCTGGAAGTGCGCCTGCGGGCGTGAGACGATCGTTCGATGTCGTTAGACCCCTGGATCCGGGGTCGGTCCGGCCGATCCGGCCGGTTCTTGCTTGCGGCTCTCGGCCTCGCGTTCGGGCTCCTGACGCTCAGCCGGGCGCGACACGATCCGTTCTCCTCCTTCGCGGGCTCTTCGACGTTCGGCGCCGTCGCCGAGCTCGCTGCCGGATGGGGCCTGGTGGCCACGGGGCTCGTCTTCTGGGACCGCCATCACGGCAACCGCTTCGGGCCGCTTCTCGTCGCCGCCGGCTTCGCCTGGTTCCTCCCGGAATGGATGATCAATCCAGAAGTCGGCAGCGCCGTCGGTTTCACGGCAGGTCTGATCGGTGTCGCACTGTGCGCGCCGCTGGTCGGCCACGCCGCTCTTGCGTATCCCGCCGGTCGCGTGAGGTCGCACTTGGAGCGGCTGACAGTTGGAATCGCCTATGCCGGCGCGGTCGTCCTTCTCGGCATTCTCCCGACGTCGGTATCCGAACCGCAGGCGACGGGCTGCCACCAGTGCTCCCGGAATCTCGCCCTTGTCGAGAGCAGCCCGAGACTTTCCGACACCTTCGAGCGCTACGGCCTCATCATCGGGATCGGCTGGCTGGGCGCGCTGATGCTCATGCTCGCGTGGCGGATGGCGGGAGGCTCGCGACCGACCGTGCTGGTGGTTGCTCCAGTTGCGCTTCCGGCGACCGCTTACCTGGGGCTCGTCCTGTGGGACTTCCAGCACAGCCTCGGACGCGACTTCATCGGCAACGACGGCTTCGACGTGCGGACCTGGCG
>Ga0126378_10005091_pt1 | contig 10176 bp, 7 predicted proteins | sample PanSoiMetPlot_23_FD_92587 | JGI IMG/M metagenome (GOLD analysis project Ga0126378, IMG submission 92587) | Tropical forest soil microbial communities from Panama - MetaG Plot_23 | ecosystem: Environmental > Terrestrial > Soil > Tropical forest > Bulk soil | place: Panama | collected 2016-02-17 | reverse complement strand
GTGGTCTTCTGGCTGCTGGCGGCGGGCGGCCTGGTGCCGCTGCTGGGCGGCCTGCTCAGCGATCTAAGGACCGCCGGCCGACCAGATCCGGTCGCTGCGAGCATGCAGCCGCTGGTGCGGGCGCAGTTCATGCCGAGCGGCTGGGGCGGGGGGTTCGGTAGCGCGGCGGACGGGGCGACTGCCGTCGGCGGACCTGGTTCGCTCGGCTGGGTATCGCCGTCTGTATCGCCGTCTACGCCTGTCCCGGGCTTGGGGTCTGGACAGTCGACGGTGGCGCGGAATCCATCGGCGGCGTGGTTGGGATTGTGGATGGTTCTCATCGTCTTGGGCGGCGCGCTCGGGGCGATTGCAAATTCGGCGCTGATCTCGGCCCTGAGGTAGCACATTCGGGGTGCGGGCCGGGCGGCGGACAGGGCGTCGCTGGCCGGCTGGCTCGGAGGGGGAGTCAGCCGGCCCGCGACTTTTAGGCCTACGGTGTCGGGTGTGCAGTTCAGTCGGGACCTGCGAAACGCGGTAATCGCGGGAGACATCACCGTGTCGATCCGGCTATGGCAGCGGCTCCAGGTCAAGGTTGGCGGGCGCTACCCCGTCGGCCCGGCGCTCATCGAGATCGACTCGATCGAACTGGTGCCGTTCGGTTCGATCGGCGCCGACGATCTACGCCGCAGCGGGGAACGCGATCTGGAGTCGCTGCGACGGCGAGCCGCGCACGCTGGCCCGATCGACGCCGACACGCTCGTGTACCGCATCGAATTCCACGTCATCGGCGATTGACGCCTGCTACCCGGCGCGGCCCGACGAGGTGGCCGCGTCGATCAGGGCCGCGTTCCGAGCCGCCGCGCGGAAGGCGCACGATCCGGCGGCCTAGCGATCACTGCTCGGCGAGTATCGCCTGCAGCTCGGCCAGCGGGTCACGGACGACCGGCCCGGTAGCCCGGACTACCGCCCGGCGAATAATTCCACGGAACGGGAACGGGGCCGTGTACCCCCCGCCTACGGCGGGCCCCCATTCATAGCCGCAGGTCAGACCCGCGCCCAAACCGTTGAATCCGGACGGGGTGAAGCGCGGGATCGAGCCGCGTCCGATCTCGCGATCGTCACACCGCAGCACGCCCGTACCGCCGGGGCCGCTGTCCTTGCTGAATGCGTACTTGATCCGGTGATCGCCCGGTGATACTAGCTCGGCGGACTCGATGACGTGCAGCTCAGCGCCGTACAAGTTGTGCACGTACCGGATCCGGCGGTCCAGGATGTGCAGGGACCAGCCGCCCAGGGCGCAGCCCAGGGCGAGCAGGACGCCATCGGTGTCGTCCGAGCCGGGAATGGTGACGTCGACGACCAGCTCATGCGAGCGGTTGCGCACGTTCACTGCGATCGACTCGGGTACCTGCGCGCCCCCCTGAAAGTACTCGTATTCATCGCGCGGTCGGCGGCGGTCCGGCTTGGGATGCACGAGCGTCCATAGCACCCGGTTGTCGAGCGGGAGCACCTGATTGCGTCTGGCTTCGGCCCACCACAAGTCGATGAGCTGTGCCAGCCGTTGCGGTTGCTCGGCCGCTAGGTCGCGCGACTCGGACAGGTCGTCGACGACGTGGTAGAGCTCCCAGACGTCGTCTGTGAACGGAGCGTTCGGGTTCTGGTCGTCGTACAGCGGCCCGATCGGGTGGAACGCAACCGCCTTCCAGCCCCGGTGATAGATCGCGCGGGAGCCGAACATCTCGAAGTACTGGGTCGCGTGCCGTTCGGCCGCACTCGCGCCGCCAGCGCGCAAGAGGAGGGCCATGCTCACGCCGTCGAGCTTCGTCTGCGCGGTGCCGTCGATCTCGGCCGGAATCGCCACGCCCGTCAGTTCGGCGAGCGTGGGCAGGACATCGATCGCATGCGCGAACTGGTGCCGGATTGCGCCGGGTTCGAGGTCGCCCCGCGGCCAGGCGATGATGCACGGGTCGGCGACGCCGCCTTCGTGGACCTCGCGCTTCCATCGGCGGAACGGTGTATTGCCGGCCATCGTCCAGCCCCACGGGTAGTTGTTGTGGGTGAGCGGGCCGCCGATCTCGTCGAGCCGGGCGAACATCTCGGCTGGCTGAGCCGGATCGATGTTCTGCATCCGGATGTCGTTGATCGAGCCCTCAGCACCGCCTTCCGCACTGGCACCGTTGTCGGAGACCACGCAGACGATGGTGTTGTCGAGCTCGCCGCGTTCCAGCAAGAACGAGAGGACGCGGCCGATCTGCTCGTCCGCGTGCGACAGAAAGCCGGCGAAACATTCCATGAATCTCGCCGCGACCGTCTGATCCCGGTCGCTGAGCGAATTCCACGGCGGCACCCAGGCAGGTCGAGGCGTCAGCACGGTCGACGCGGGCAGCAGGCCCAGCGCTAGCTGGCGCTGGAAGACCTGGTCGCGCCAGGCATCCCAGCCAAGGTCGAATGCGCCGCGGTAGCGCTCGAGCCAGTGTCGCGGCGGCTGGTGCGGGGAGTGGCAAGCACCGGTGGCAAAGTACAGGAAGAACGGCTTGGCGGCGTCGGCGGCGCGCAGGTCGGCGACGAACTCGATCGCGCGGTCGGCGAGATCGACGGTGAGGTGGTAGCCATCGTCGATCGACCTGGGCGGTCGGATGCTGTGGTTGTCGTGGTAGAGCGCGGGGACGAACTGGCTGGTCTCGCCGCCATGGAAGCCGTACCAGCGGTCGAACCCGCGCGCGAGCGGCCAGGTCGCGCGTGACGCAGCCATGTTCGTCTCGTCCTCGGGGGACAAGTGCCACTTGCCGATGGCGTAGGTGGCGTAACCCGCGGTGCGCATGATCTCAGAGAGGTAGCCGTTCTCGCGCGGCGGCTTGCCCCAGTACCCCGGGTAGCCGATTGCCAGGTCGGCCACCCTGCCCATGCCGCTGCGGTGGTGATTGCGGCCGGTTAGCAGGCACGCGCGGGTGGGGGAGCACAACGAGGTCGTGTGGAAGTTGGCGAGCCGTACCCCGGCTGCTGCCAGGCCATCGATCACCGGCGTCTGAATGTCTGATCCGTAGCAGCCAAGCTGGGCGTAGCCGACGTCGTCGAGCACGACGAGCAGGACGTTCGGGGATCCAGCCGGCGGCGTCGGCTCGGGCGGCCACCACGGCCGTGAGTCTCGCCAGTCGGTCCCGATCCGCCCGCCGAAGTACTGCGCCACTGGTTATCGCTCCTTCCGCCGCCGCAGCCGACTGCGTGAGCGCTGTCCCTGGCGCTCGTCTGCGGCTCGCTGCTGATAGAACGCCATGCTGCCAGGAGGCCGGCCGTTCACGGGCAACTCGGTACCGTGGTGACGTGGCGGGCAACGAGGTAGATACGGGCGGCGGCCGGGACCGCTGGGCGTTGGTGCGCTATCTGGTCGGCATCCTGGTCGGATGCGTCGTCTTGTTGCTGCTGTTCGGCAAGCGGGGCGAACTGGCCGCTGCCTGGCATCATCTCGCCACCGCGAGCAGCGGCTGGCTGGCAACGGCGATAGCTGCCGAGACCTCGTCACTACTGATGTACGCCTTGCTCCAGGAGCGGGTGCTGCGCCTGAGCGGAACGGTCATCCCACTGCCCGGCCTGTTCCTGCTCTCGCTTGCCAATGACGCGATCGCCTGCTCGGTGCCTGGCGAGCCGGCGGTCTCGAGCGCCTACAGGTACCGGTACTACCGGCGCCGCGGCGCGAGTGGCGCGAGCGCAGGGTGGACCATCTTCACGGTTCTGATAGCGCAGGCCATCGGCATGTCACTGCTCGTGCTGCTCGGTGTCGTCGTTGCCTTGACGGGCAGCGCTAGCACAGCCGGGGCCGGGGTCACGGTGATAGGTCTGGTCCTGGTGCTTGGCGCTGGCGCCATCTTGATCCGCCGCGACTTGGTGTTGCGGCTGGCGGCCGCATCCGTGCGCGGCATCGACCGGCTGGCTAGACACCGGGGCAGCCCAGCGGATGCGGACCGGATGACGATCGCTGCCCGGATCGAGCGCACGCTGATGCGGATGCGCGAGATCCCGCTCAGCCGCACGTCCACCGTCACCGTCGTCGCGCTGGCCGCCGCCGCGTGGGGCTGCGACTTCCTGTGCCTGGTGTGCAGCTTTCGCGTAGTGCATGCGCATGTCCCCTGGCACGCGGTGCTGCTGGCGTATGGCGTGGCGATGGTGGTCGGGTCGCTGCCGGTCGTCCCCGGCGGGTTTGGCATCGTCGAGGGCAGCCTCGCCGTCGTGCTGGTCGCGTACGGAGTCGGCCAGGTTGCGGCCGTGTCGGTGGCGCTGGCCTTCCGCCTTGTGCAGTTCTGGCTTGCGATCGCCGTCGGCTGGCTCAGCTTCGGCGTGATTGCCTACTTGTTCCGGCGCGAACGAGCATCCGGCGCCTGGGCAGTACCCGAAGCAGGTCTGGAGGCGGTTAGGGCGACGCCCCCGGAGTGACTGGCGGGCCGGCCCGGCTGGCGTATCGTCCGCCGGGCCAGCCCGTGTCCGCGCCTTGGTATCCCGCGCTAGCAGCCGTCGTACGGCGCCCAGTTCGGTTTGGCCGCAGGCTGCGAGTGCGCACCGCATAGCGCGCGGCCATCTGGGTAGCTGAGGCAAGCAAGGGCGCCGGGTTTGCTCGACTTGCCCCCAAGCTGCCTGCGTACCCGCTACTTTCTGGGCAGCAGCACTAACGGAGGTGCGCGCCATGCCCGAGACCAGGTATCCCATTCAGGTGGTCAGGGGAGTGCCGGTCATAACCGCGCCTGCGGCTCTGGACTTGCGCAGCGCCAAGGTGCTTCGCGCGACGCTGCTCCACCTGGCGGCCACCGGTCACGTCACTGTTGTCGTCGATATGTCCGCGACCAGGACGGTTGACGCTGCCGGCCGCGCCGAGCTTGGCCGGGCTTACCGGCATGCCACCGCCGAGGGCGGTGACCTACGCCTAGTTCGCGCGGCAGCGCTGGCGGAGATTCTGGCCGACAGCGGCCTGGATCGCGTTATCTCGCCCTACCCGACCGTGGCAGAGGCTGTGGCCGAGACGCCAGCAGTGCGGATCGTGCCGTTCCCGCCGGGCAGCAAGGCTCGCGGCCCGAGCGCCGTGGCGCCCCGGCCTTTGGCTATGGCGGCGCCGGCCGGCTAGCTGGGCGCGAGCAAGAGGCACAGCGGACAAGCACGTGGCGCGGCCCACGAACGCCCGGCCGAATCGCCAGCTAGAGGCCGCGTCGTGCCCAGCGCTTACCTGGAGGTAGCCTCCACATAAGTCTACGCCAGCCCTAGTCTGGCCTGGTCGCTCCGCGTGAGCGATGGCGCGTTCATGCTCTCGGGCCACCTGAGCCACTCGATGAGTATCAGACATCGGCAGCGGCGCTCACGGAGTGCTGTTTGAATAGCTTGTGTGGATTAGCTGGCCCGGCAGGAAGCGTGTCGGCTCGCCACATCAAAGGAGCGGAACGATGTGGGGCGGTGATTGCAAGCAGTACTCGCTAACCCGTTAGGGGGTGTGCGATTTGAGAAAGGCAATCGCGCTGGCTGCCGTCACAGGCGCAGTCGTCAGCGCTGGTATAACGTTCGCGTCCACGGCATTAGCGCGGCCGGCACCGGCTGGGACCGAAAGCCCGCCTGAGTGTGTGCATACAACGATCGTCGACGACAGCGGTGCGGGCCCGAGGCTCTGGGTCGTCTGGTGCGGAATGGGCAGCGCTGGCGACAGTCCCATGATGGACGGCAGTAAGACCCTGGTCGTCAACGGTGGCTACCTGAATGCGCGTAACTGCGTCAGGCTCAATCCGTGCTATGTGATGTGGCCAGCAAGCCCTACAGAGACAACATCCGGCGAGACGGGCGGCTAGCGTCAGTAGGCAAGCAGTCGCTGCAGCGCGGCCGTGACCTTCGCGGTCGTGGGGATCACCTCGTCCTCGAGCGCGTCGGCGAACGGCAGCGGCACGCATTCGGCAGCGAGTCGGCGGATCGGCGCGTCCAGCGACTCAAAGCCCTCGTCCGCGACGATGGAGGCAACGGTCCCGCCCCAGCCGCCCTGGTAGGGGTTTTCCTCGACGATCAGGAGCCGTGAGGTCCGGCCGACCGACTCCAGCACGGTGGCCATGTCGAGGGGCACCAAGCAGCGCAGGTCGATGACCTCAACAGACGCCCCGCTGCCGGCCAGTTCAGCGGCGGCAGCCAGCGCGAGGGGGACCGTCGCCGCGAGCGCGGCGACGGTGACGTCGGTTCCTGGCCGCACGATCGCCGCCTGGCCAAGGGGCACGACGTGGTCGGGCGGTGGTGCCGCACCCCTAACTGCGTATAGCCCCTTGTGCTCGAAGAAAACGACCGGATCATCGCTGCGTACCGCGGCGGCGAGCAAACCGATGACGTCTGCTGGCGTTGAGGGCGCAACAACCTTCAGACCGGGAACGGCGAGTGCCCAGTTCTCCACCGCTTGTGAGTGCTGGGCCCCGAAGCCGAGCCCGCCGCCGTTGGCGGTCCTGACGACCAGCGGAATGGTTACCTGCCCGCCAGTCATGTAGCGCATCTTCGGGATCTCGTTGGCCAGGTAGTCCCAGCAGCAGGCGAGGAAGTCGGAGAACATGATCTCTGCGACGGGCCGCATCCCGGTCATGGCGGCGCCCATCGCCATTCCCACGATCGCTTGCTCGGAGATCGGGGTGTCCCGCACTCTCTCGGCCCCGAACTCAGCCAGCAGCCCGACGGTCGTCTTGAAGACCCCGCCCGCTGCGCCGATATCTTCGCCCAGGCAGACCACCGCCGGGTCGCGTCGCATCTCCCGCGCGAGGCCCTCAGCAACCGCGTCGCGATAGGTGATCAAGTCCGCCACTGGTGTCCTCCGTCCGCCCAGACGTCAGTGAACGCCTCAGCCGGATCCGCTCCGTCGGCGTCCTTCGCCGCGGCGACCGCCGCCCTTACCTCGGCGGCAGCCCGCTCGGCGGCGGCGTCAACGTCGGCTGCGGCCACGCCAAGGTCGGCGAGCCTGCCGCGAGCCACCTCCAGTGGGTCGCGCGCCAGCCACTGCTCGACCTCGTCGGAAGGCCGGTACGTCGCAGGGTCGGTGCGGCTGTGGCCGAAGTGCCGGTAGGTCAGCGCCTCGAGCACCGTCGGGCCGCCGCCCGCCCGGGCGTGTGCTGCGGCCCGGCTGACCGCGTCCGCCACGACGACGACGTCGTTCCCGTCGATGACCTCCGATGGGAGCCGGTAGGAGCCAGCGCGGTCCGCCGCCGGATGCTCCGCCGCTGTCACCGAGCTGATCGGCGTGTACTCCATGTACAGGTTGTTCTCGCAGATGAACAGCACCGGCAGCGACCACACGGAGGCGAGGTTGAGCGCTTCGTGGAACGCGCCGATGTTGGTGGCGCCGTCGCCGAAGAACGCGATGGCTACTTGCCCGGATCCGCGCAGCTGTGCCGACCACGCCGCCCCTGCGGCCAGCGGCAAGTGCGCGCCGACGATCGCGTACGAGCCGAGCATCCCGGCCGACGCTTTCGTCAGGTGCATCGAGCCGCCTTTGGCCTTGCAAACACCAGTGGCCTTGCTCATCAGCTCCGCCAGGCATTCCGTCGGGCTCGCGCCGCGGGCCATCGCGTGGTGGTGGCCGCGGTAGGTGGCAAACACGTAGTCATCGGGCCGCAACGCGGCGCTCGCGCCGACGGCAACCGCCTCGTGCCCGGCCGCGAGGTGCGTCGTGCCCTTCACGAGGCCGGCCAGGAAAAGGTCATGCGCGGCCTTTTCGGTCTCGCGGATGACCGCCATTCGCTCATACAGCTGAAGCAGTTCGGCGGCGTCCATGCCTGCTGGCGACCGGTCGGCATCCATGCTCACCGTCACCTGTCACCTCCCCCGAGTTCGCCGCGGCCCGCGGCGGTATTGAGATTGGACTGGCTCTCCCGCAGTGTGTCCAGTGCCCCGCCGGCCGTCCAGTACTTCCGGCCGGCCACCAGCAGCTCCTCTGCCGGAAACTTGGTGATCACCTCGCAGCCGGAAGCCGTGACGACGACCTCTTCCTCAATCCGGGCCGCCGACCAGCCGTCGGTTGCGGGCCAGTACGTCTCGAGCGCGAACACCATGCCCTCCTCTAGCGGCTCCGGGTGATCGAGCGACACCAGGCGGCTGAAGATCGGCTTCTCCCAGATCGACAGCCCGACGCCGTGCCCGTACTGCAGCGCGAACGCCGCCATCTCATCGGGGAACCCGAATTCTTGCGCGCGCGGCCACAGCGAGACGATGTCGCCGGTCGTGACGCCCGGCTTCACCATAGCGATCGCCTGATCCATGTACTCGCGGCAGCGCACATAGGCGTCGCGCTGCGCCCGCGAAGCGCTGCCGACCGCGAATGTCCGGTAGTAGCACGTCCGGTAGCCCAGGTAGCTATGCAGGATGTCGAAGAACGCCGGGTCGCCGGGCCGGATCAGCCGATCGGAGTACACGTGCGGATGCGGCGAGCAACGCTCACCGGAGATCGCGTTCACGCCCTCGACGAACTCGCTGCCCAGGTCGTACAGCGTCTTGGCGACAAGGCCGACGCACTCGTTCTCGCGCACGCCCGGCCGCAGGAACTCATACAACTGCTGATACGCCGCATCGACCATCGAGCACGCGTGAGCTAGTAGCGAGATCTCATCCGGCGTCTTGACCCGCCGTGCCTCCATGAACACCTGTTGCCCGTCCACGGTCTCGATCCCGGCCGCGCGCAACGCCGCCAGCACCGGCATCTCAGCCACATCCACGCCGACCGGCTCGGCGGCGAGGCCGTGCTCGCGCAGCACCTCAGCGACCTTCGACGCCACGTCCGCCGCCATGCCAGCGTCCGGATGCAGCGCACCGCGCAGCGTCGAGATACCTGCCCGCGCGCCCGTCGCCCGCGCGCCTTCCGGCGTCGGCGGCCCGTCGGTGTGATCCAGCCACGGGTTGTAGATCTGGTGATGGCGCGCCGCTGAGCCGAAGTCCCACACCACTGGCTCGCCCCCGCGCGGTAGCAGCGCGAACCTGACCAGCTTGTCCATCCCCCAGGTGCCGATATGCGTGGCCGTCATGTACCGGATGTTCGCGAAGTCAAAGCTCAGCAGCGCACCGAGCGATGAGGCCGCCAGCTTGGCCCGCAACCGCGCCAGCCGCTCCGTTCGCAGCCTGGCCAGGTCCACCCGCTGTTCCCAGTCGACCGCGTTGGCGCCGTAGGTGTGGATCGTCATCGGCAGTTCACCTCACTCCTCGTTTCCAGCCCGAGCAGCTTGCTTGCGGTGCCGGACAGCAACAGCTGCTCGTCGGCCTGACTCAGACCCAGCGCGGCAATGTCATCGGCCGGGGCGTCGGCACCCATGTCGAACGGGCGGTCCGAGCCGAGTACCACGTGCCCTGCGCCCGCGAACGTGACGAGGTCAGCCAGGCCGGCGCGGTCGTGCGTGAGGCTGTCGTAGTAGAGCGCCCGCAGCTGATCGGCAGGCGCCGGCGCGCCATCGGCCCGGGATTCCGGCCGTACGTCGTAAGCGCGCCCGAGCCGGCCGCGCAAAGCCATGACCGCACCACCGCCATGGGCCAGCAGGACCTTCAGGCCCGGATGCCGGACCAGTACACCGCTGGCTACGAGCTGAGCAGCCGCGATGGTGGTCTCGACCGGATTGCCGACGGAGTTCCACAAATAGTGGCCGTCAAGCGCAGGCACGCCAAGACCGGTCGTGGTCGGGTGCACGAAAACGACCGCGCCGTACTCGGCCGCGGTCGCCCAGAACGGCGCGAAGCGGTCCTCGCCGAGATAACTGCCAGCGACACTGGCCGGCACCTCCACGCCGCGGATGCCGGGCAGCCCCATCAGATGCTCAAGCTCGGCCACGGCGCGGACCGGGTCCTGGAGCGGAACGGCGCCGAGCGCGAACACCCGCCCGTCACTGCGGCTCGCGGCCTCGGACAGGCTCTCGTTCTGTACGCGGCAGATCCGCGCGGCGAGTGCGGCTTCGGCGCGAGTCGGGATCAGCAGAATCCACGGTGACAGCAGTAGGTGGGTGACGCGGACGGCGGCGGCCTGGGACAACATAATGTCGACGTCGCAGAACTCGGCCGTGATCGACGTCAGCCGTCGGCCCTGGAACATGACTACCCGCTGGCCCGCGTCATCGCGCAGGGTCGGCCGCCAATCGCCCGGAACCGCGCTCGTGAACATCCCGGCCGGGATGATGTGGCAGTGACAATCGAGGATCACGAGGGCCCCGGCGTCGCCGGTTCGCC
>Ga0126378_10005088_pt1 | contig 10177 bp, 8 predicted proteins | sample PanSoiMetPlot_23_FD_92587 | JGI IMG/M metagenome (GOLD analysis project Ga0126378, IMG submission 92587) | Tropical forest soil microbial communities from Panama - MetaG Plot_23 | ecosystem: Environmental > Terrestrial > Soil > Tropical forest > Bulk soil | place: Panama | collected 2016-02-17 | reverse complement strand
TGGGGCTGATCCTGATCCTGGCCCAGGACATCCGGAGCAAGCTGAACAGCGCCATCTCCAGCTCAGCGACCTACAACGTGCTCGCGATCGATTCGGTACAGCGTGCGTACAACCTGGCGAAGACCGTGCCAGGGACGCCCGGGTTGAAGGCCCAGCGGAAGGCGCTGATCATGTCAACCACACCAGTCGCCGTCAAGAACGAACCGGTGGCCGACTTCGCGACCCGCGCCCGCGCCCAGGGCGGGGCGGCGCAGAACCCCTTCTTCCTCTCCTCGCTGTCGAGCCTCCAAGGGACCGACCTGGCTGGCGGTCATCTGCCGCAAAACACTCTGGCCACCAACCCGTCAAACCCCAGGCGTTCCATGGGGAGACTGCTCACACCAGCCGATGCGGGCACGACCAACGTGGTGGGTGGACAGGAGCTCACCATGGCACCCTTCAACCTGCGCCCAGGAGACACCATCACTCTGGCCGAGCCACGCTCTCACGAACAGCGCACGCTCACCCTTGTCGGTTTCTTCCAGAGGTCTTTCGTGACGATCCAGTTCGGCGCACTCGAGGCCGACAGCCAGCTCGTGTCTGCTTGGGCCGGGGATGGCGCTGCGGTCGCGTACTCGCTGAAGATCGACCCTGCGCAAAAGGCGGCGGCGGTCCGGCGCTTGAGCGACGCAGACCCGCAAGCCGGAGTAATCGACCTCGCGGACTTCGGCGCGATCGTGGATCAGATTCTGCGGAACCTGCTGATCCTGCTCACATCGCTGGCCTCACTGGCGCTGCTGGCAGGCGCTGTCATCATCGCCAACGCGGTGGCGCTGGCCATGCTCGAACGCCGTCGCGAGATCGGCATCATGAAGTCTGTGGGCTACCAGAGCAGGAGCGTCCTTTCGCAGGTGCTGTTCGAGAATGCGCTTCTGGGCGGGGTCGGCGGGCTGTCCGCGATCGCCCTGGTAGCACTGGCCACGACCTTGCTGGGCAAGCTCGCTTTCAAGACGAGTCTGGACGTGGCCGCGCCGCTCGCCATCGCGATCATCCTGGCATCCTCCCTCCTGGCAGCGATCGTCTCCGGCCTGGTCGCCTGGGCGCCCACCCGGGTCCGCCCCCTCGAAGTGCTGCGCTACGAGTGATGAGCCGTCTCGACTGAGCCTCCTGGTCGTTCGCCGTGGCACCCTGAGGTCGATCCGCCAGACTTGTGCGATGCGTGCGCGGATCCTGGTCAACGGCGACGAGCGCGAGATCCCGGCCGCGCCCGAGCGGACCCTGCTGCAGGTGCTGCGCGAGGACCTGGGCCTGACCGGTGCCAAGTACGGCTGCGGCGAGGGCTCGTGCGGCGCGTGCACGGTTCTCGTCGACGGTAAGGCGGCGCGTGCCTGCCAGCTCAACGTCGGCGACATCGAAGGCCGCGCCGTCACCTCCGTCGAAGGGCTGGCGCGGGGAGGCCGGCTGCACCCAGTCCAGCGAGCATTCGCTGAGCTTGGGGCGATGCAGTGCGGATACTGCACGCCCGGCATGATCCTCGCAACCACGGTCCTTCTCGCGGACGGTCCCGACCCCGACGAAACGGAGATCCGGACGGCGCTCGCAGGCAACCTCTGTCGCTGCGGTGCCTACACGCGCATCCTTCGGGCGGTCCGCCGGGCGGCGGAGCTCTCACTGAGTCCGGGCGGCTGGGGTCTGGCCGGGCACCCCAGCGGCACCGCACCGGTTGCTTTCGAGGTCGGCCCCGCCGGGCCGTGGGACCTTCAACAACCAGAAGAACGAGACTACTTCGCGGTACTGCCGGAGGGACTCGTGGTGGTCCTACGGGCCGAACCAGACTCGTGGATGACAAGCGGAGGAGCCTGGATCCACATCGGAGCCGGGGGGCTGGTGACCGCTTTCACGGGCAAGGTGGACGTCGGGCAAGACAGCCGCACGGCTCTCGGGCTGCTGGTGGCCGAGGAGCTCCACGTCCCGTTCGAGGCGGTCCGCATCGTCATGGGCGACACCGACCTGTGCCCGTTCGACGCCGGCACCTTCGGCAGCCGGTCGATGCCGGGCGCGGGAGAAGACTTGCGGGCGACCGCGGCCGCCGCTCGGGGCATCCTGGACAGGGGGGTGGACTTACCCGGCGTCCGTCGCGTCGAGGTGGTATCGGGAGCTCAGCCCGTCACGCCTCCATCCCGATGGCGCACCGCCGGCAGGCCGACCGTACGTCCAGGCGCAGTCGACATGGTCACCGGCGCAACGCGGTTCCCTTCCGACATTTCCCTGCCGGGAATGCTCGTCGCGAAGGTCCTGCGCCCGCCCGCCCTCGGTGCGACCCTTCGGTCGGCCGACCTCAGGGCTGCCCAGGCGATCCCGGGCGTGGTCGCGATCCGGCACGGCGACTTCATCGGCGTCGCGGCACCCGACGTCGCAGCTGCAGAGCGCGCGATTGCGGCGGTCGTGGCTGAGTGGGATGTCGAGCTGCAGCCAGGCGACCGCTCGCTGGTCGAGGACCTGCGGTCCAACCCGATCGAGGTGGATGAGGGCTGGGCCGGCCCGCTTCATCACGAGATCGGTGACCTGGACGCGGCGCTCGGCGAGGCGTCCGTCCGGCTCACCGAGACGTACACGACCGCGTACGTCGCCCATGCGCCGCTCGAGACGCGGGCCGTGCTGGCCCACTGGAGCGACGACCGGCTCACCGTGTCGACCGGGACCCAAACCCCGTTTCGAGTCCGGCGCCAGCTTGCCGAGGAGCTCGAAGTCGAGGAATCGCGGGTGCGTGTGATCGTACCCCCCACGGGCGGAGGCTTCGGCGGTAAGCACGCTGCCGGCCCGGCGCTCGAGGCGGCCCGGCTCGCCCTGGCCGCCCGCCGCCCGGTCAAGCTTGTCTGGACGCGCGAGGAGGAGTTCCGCTGGGGCTACTTCCGGCCCGCCGCCGTCATCGACGTACAGAGCGGGGCGGCGAACGACGGAACGGTGACAGCATGGGCGTTCAAGAACTTCAACGCCGGCTCTCCGGCAATCCTCACCCCATACAACATTCCCAATCAGCGGATCGACTTTCAGCCGTCCGCGTCACCGCTGCCGCAGGGTGCGTACCGCGCGCTGGCCGCGACCGCCAACACGTTCGCCCGCGAGTCACACATGGACGAGCTTGCCCACCATCTCGACCGCGATCCGCTCGAGCTGCGCCTCGCCTGCCTGGGGGACGAACGGCTCGGGGCGGTCCTTCGAGCGGCTGCTGAGGGTGCCGGCTGGGCTGCCCGGAGTCGCGGGGGAGGACACGGGTTTGGGATTGCGGCGGGACTCGAAAAGGGTGGCCGCGTCGCCACCTGCATCGAGGTCGAGGCCAGGGCGGGGGGACCGGTCCACGTGGTCCGGGTCCTGACCGCGTACGAGTGCGGCGCGATCGTCAACCCCGACACGGTCCGCAACCAGGTCGAAGGGGCCACGGTGATGGCGCTGGGCGCTGCTCTGTTTGAGGCGATCCGCTTCGACAACGGCCGCGTCCTGAATGCTTCGTTGGGGACGTACCGGGTCCCCCGATTCACCGACGTGCCTCGGATCGACGTCGTGCTGGTCGACAGGCCCGACGTCGCGCCGGCCGGCGCAGGCGAAACGCCGATGATCGCGGTCGCGCCGGCGCTCGCCAACGCGATCTTCGAGGCGACCGGCGTCCGAATTCGGGCTCTGCCGCTCATCCCAGATGGCGTCGTGAGCTGAGCAGCCCTCCAGGGAGATAGAGTTCGCGCGATGGCCTCGGCGCTCGAGGCCGCCGTACGGGAGGAGGCCAGAACATGTTGCGAACGGCGCACACTCTGGTGGGCGGGTTCGACTCGGTCCTCAGCGACACCCTGAGCCTTGCGCAGACGCTGGGCATCCTGCTCACGGCACTGGTTGCGGCCAACTTCATCATCTTCACGCCGTCGGTCACGACCAGCGTTGTGCTGGAGGACCGCGTCGACCGCTCAGCTGTGGTGACGACTTACGACATGCGCGGGGAGCCGGTTCCAGACGCCGTGAGGGTGACCCTGGCCGACCTGGACACGCTGTCCGTACCTCGCAGCCGGACGGCGGCGGCAGTCGAGAACAGTGGCGGCAACCCTCTGACGAGCCGGAGCCAGGTGGCCGCCGCGGGTGCAGAGGCCGCAGCGCCATCAGCGGGATCGCCCGTCCCGCTCACCGACCTGTGCGGCAGGGCCCCTGTGATGGTGAACGACCTGCTTCCGGGAGCCTGCGCCCCCGGGTCGCGCATCGAGGTCCCTTTCTACGATCGGGTCCTGCTCGGTGACAACCTTAAGGTCGCCCCACGGCTGGCGACAGACGGGATGCGTGAGGCCGCCGGCGTGCTGGCGAACGCGGTCTTCGTGCGAGCGACGGTCACGGCCGTGAACACGGGTCGAGCCACGGCCCAGAATGTCACCGTCCTCCCGCCGGACGGCTATTCCCCGAAGGGGGACCAGCGGCCGACCAGCCTCGCCTTTGGGCAGGGCTCGAAGCGCGTGTTCGAGACCCACCCGGGTGCCCTGACCAGCGACGTGGGCGCCGTGATCGACAACCCAACGTTCTCAACCAGATGGGATCCGGGCCCGATCGACGTCTCCGTCGTCACGTTCGTGTTCTGGGTATTCGTGGGCCTGCTCGCTGCCGCGACCGCTGTCAAGGTCACCGACCGGGTGCTCGGCGCACTGGTGCGGCGCGACGACCAGGCCTCAGCCGCCGACGGGTTCTGAGGGTTCCAGTTCTCAACGTTCTCCGCCGCCCGGGATACATTTGTTCCCGTGCGGCTTCCATCCCGGAGATGGTTGGGGTGGGCGATGATTCTCCCCGGTCTCGCCATCATCGTGGCGGCCGCACTGTTGTTCGACCCAAGCCCAGGGTCATCAAGTTTGCCGAATCCTCCGTGCAGCGCCGTCCTCATCATCGGACTGCGCGGCAACGGCGACCCACTCGACCAGGATCACGGCATGGGCGGAGGCGTCTGGGCCGTGACCGAGCGGCTCACCGCCCGGCTCGCGGGTCAGGTTGAAGCCGGCTGGACCGCTTTCCCGTATTCGACAGGGCCGCCCTGGCTTGCTCCGCAGCACGCAGCCTCCGCTTCAAGGCTGCTGTCTTCTTACCTCGCCCACCGCCGTCAACTGTGTCCGGCTGAGCACTGGGTCCTGATCGGCCAGAGCGAAGGGGCCGCGGTTGTGCATCTCGCGCTTCCGACGGCGATGAACGCCCGGATGACCGTCGTCCTGGTGGCCGACGCCGCGAGGGTTGCCGGAACGGTGTATGACACGCTGGCCAGCCGTTGGAACGGGGTCATGGCGCCGCTGGTGCTCAGCAGCCGCTGGACGCTACAGGGACCGGCGGTGCAGGACAACATCACGCGAATGGCGGATCGGGTCCGCTCCTACTGCCTGGCCGGCGACCCCGTCTGCAACTTTTCCCCCGGAGCCCTGCCCCAGCTGTTGCACAGCAGCGTGCACACGAGTTATCGCCGCAACCCGGATGGTATCGCCGACGCCGCCGCGAGCTTTGCCGCAGCGCGTGTGGCTGCAGACCTCGGTATCAGTCGCGGCGGGTGAATCGGACGATCGCGCGACGCGATCTCTTATCGGGCCGGCCGCTGAGCCGGGGCTCGGCGTTCGCAAGCATGCGCCGCTCCTCGGCGAGTGCCAGACGCCTGGCGACGCTGGCCTCCGTCTCCTGATAAAGTGCCTCCGCGACCGCGGCCGAACCGCGCTGCTCGGCCAGTGCGACCACAACCAGCTCGACCTCCTCAGGGCCGCGCCGGATGGTGAGACGGTCGCCGGGTTTGAGCGAACGCGCCGCCTTGACGCGATCACCGTTGACGTGCACCTTGCCGCCGTCCACGGCCTCGGCGGCCAGCGACCGTGTCTTGAAGAAGCGGGCGGCCCACAGCCACTTGTCGATTCGAACGCGAGCTGCTTCCGGAGTCTCGCCCTGTCTCACAGTGTCAGCGTATCGCAGGCCGCCGCGGTCAACCCGCAAAACTCGGCCCAACGCACGTGGATCAAAACTCCTCGACCCGGCACTCGAGCACTCGGCTGCGGCCAGGCGCAGACGTACGTAGGCTAGGCGAAAAGGAGGATCGGTCGTGTCCGGATTCAGGGCATTCCTGCTGCGGGGCAACGTGATCGACCTGGCAGTTGGCATCGTCGTTGGCGCGGCCTTCGGCACGGTGGTGCAGGCGTTCGTCAAGGACCTGCTCACCCCGCTCATCGCTGCGCTTTTCGCGAGACCGGACTTCAGCAATCTGGCCTTTACCATCAACAAGAGCACGTTCAAGTACGGCGACATGATCAACGCCGTGGTCTCGTTTGTCATCGTCGCAGCCGTCGTGTACTACTTCGTCGTGCTGCCCTACGCCGCATTCCGGACCCGATTCGAGCCGCCACCTGAACCCGCCCCGAAGACGAAGAAGTGTCACGAGTGCCTCAGCGAGATCCCGGCCGAGGCTCGGCGGTGCGCGTTCTGCGCAAGCCCGCAGGAGGCGGCCGGATGAACCCGCTCTCGGCTCGATCGTGGCGGCGGGGGCTTCTCCGAGCGGCCGGCTTCGTAACAGAATCCTCGCAGGTAGAGCGATGATCTCGGTGCACACCGATGTGGTCGGCAGTTTGCTGCGCCCGGCAGAGCTGCTCCAGGCCCGTGAGCAGCTGGCTTCCGGGGCGCTGACGCCGGCGGCCTTCAAGGCCATCGAGGACCGTGCGGTTGACGCGGCTGTGCGCGTGCAGGAGGACGCCGGCCTGGAGGTCGTCACCGATGGCGAGATGCGCCGCATGTCGTTTCAAAGCCAGCTCGTCGAGGCGGTCGACGGGTTCGGCCAGGTCGACCTCGACGCGTTTCTCTGGGGGGACTGGCACAGCGAGGCGCTCGGCGACCAGGCCATTGCTCGGCCGGACCGTCTCGGGGTGGTCGGAAGGCTGCGCCCGCGGCGGCACCTGACGGCGGAGGAGTTCACCTATCTGCGTGCACGGACCAGCCGTGTCCCCAAGGTGACGCTGGCCAGCCCCGGACTGTACGCCAACCTCTGGTCCCCGGAGCTCTCGAGTGACTCCTACCCAACCCTCGACGAGTTTCTGGCGGATGTGGTCAGGCTCTACCGCGACGAGGTCGACGAGCTGGTGCGGCTGGGCGCCACGTATGTTCAACTCGACGCTCCGCACTATCCGCTGCTCGTCGACCCAAAGTGGCGCGCCTTCTATGAGGGGCGGGGCTGGAGCCTGGAGAGGTGGCTGGCGCAGGGCCTGGAGCTGGACAACGCCGTGATGGCCGGCCATCCAGGCGTGACGTTCGGACTGCATCTGTGTCGAGGCAACCAGATGAGCCGGTGGCTGGTGGCCGGCAGCTACGAGCCGATCGCACGTCAGGTCTTCGGTCGGACCCACGCGCAGCGCTTGCTCCTGGAGTACGACGATGAGCGCTCGGGCTCCTTCGAGCCGCTGCGGAGCGTCCCTGAGGACAAGATGGTGGTCCTGGGGCTGGTGACGACGAAGTCATCTCGGCGTGAGACCGTGGAGGAGCTGGCCGAGCGGATCCAGGCAGCGGGTAGGTATATCGAGCTTGAACGGCTGGCCCTGAGCCCGCAGTGCGGGTTCGCGAGCTCGGTGGTGGGAAATGCGGTGACCGTCGACGACCAGCGGGTCAAGCTGGAGACCATTGCCCGTACAGCGGTGACCGTCTGGCGCTGACCATCAACAAATAACGACGCTCGTGAGCGGGTCGCAGGAGGTGAACGCCGCGGCAGAGACGCCGGATCGACAGCTGAGGAGCGACACCATGGACTTCGAGACCACCACAGACGGAACCACCGCAGCGCCCGTCCGCAGGCCAACCCCCGAGACCGGGATCGTTCCCCGCGAGCTGGCCGCGCGCCCCATCGAGGCCGGCGTCGACATAGGCCACGTTCACCTCAAGGCGAGCAACCTGGATCGGATCCGGGCCTTCTACGTCGACATCCTTGGCTTCGACGTCGTCTTCCACGTCCCCGATGCACTCTTCATCGCCGCCGGCGGCTACCACCACACGCTGGGCTTCAACACGTGGCAGTCTCGGGGCGGTACGCCGCCGCCGGCGGGGACGACCGGGCTGTACCACGTGGCCATCCGCTATCCGACCCGGGCGGCGCTGGGCGACGCTCTGCGGCGTCTTGGAGATGCCCGCTGGCCGATCGACGGCTTCAACGACCACGGCACCCACGAGGCCATCTACCTTCGCGACCCAGAGGAGAACGGCCTCGAGCTCTGCTGGGACCGGCCCCGCGAGGAATGGCCACGCGACGAGGACGGCCACCTCACCCTGGGCGGTAACCAGCTTGACTTCGAGAGCCTTCTTCGAGAGGGTTTATAGCGGCCCAGGGTGCCCGCGAGCGGCGATCCACGTCAAGGTCGCGACTCCCTTCATCGCAGCCCCTCCTCTTCCGGCCTACCCTTGCGAGGCAGGCGCAGCGTCGCGTACCGACTGTCGCGGTACTCGTTCACCCATTGCCGGCTGCTGCGCCATGAGCCGTCATCGGCCCGAACCGCCTTTAGGCGGGAGCGCTGCGCGGCGTTGCGGAGTGCGATCGCCGACAGGTCTTTGCTCGCCAGGGCCTCCAGCGGAACGAGCTTCGCCGACCCTGCGATGGCGGGCAGGACGAACCGGGTCAGATTGTCGAGGATCGCCCGCGCGATCAGCTCGCCAAGAGGGGCGGGGTCGTCGCGGTCGGCTCGGTCCAGGGCCGCGAGGTACCTATCCCGCTCGCGCTTCTGGATGATGGCCGGAGGATAGCCGAGGCGGACGAGCAGAAGGTTCATCAGCAGCCGCCCGACGCGACCATTGCCATCGAGGAATGGATGGATCCGCTCGAAGGCAGCGTGGTGGCGAGCGAGGAACTCGCCTATCGGCGCTCGGGCGCGCGAAGCTGAGCTGAGTCCGTCGACCCAATCTCGGATCAGGGCGGGGATCTGGGTGTGGTCGGGCGGCTTCATTCCCCCACCGAAGGGGTTGATGTCGTGCCGGCGCCAGTTCCCAGGCCCCTCGTTGTCGTCGGCGTGAGGGTGTGGTGCGATCTCCCATACCGGCGTCATGACAAGGCGATGGACATGTCGAACCTCGGTGAGGGTCACGAGTCCGCCGCTCACCCAACCGCCATTGCCCGAAGCCTGGCTGTAGACCCAGCGAGCCGCGGTCGCATACCCAGAGACCTCAAGGTAGTCCTTCAGCTCCTTGCTGCCGACGGCCTTGCCCTCCTTCAGCAGCGCCTCGACCTCCCTTCGTACCAGCGTGTTGCCTTCAAGGGCGGTGGAGCTGTGGGCTTCGTGGTACCAGATGTCCTTCCAGATGGCGTCTGCCTGTTCCGGCGTCGGTAGCCCTCCGAGTAGAGCGCGCATTTCCCCAACCATGAAGGCGAGTCGTTGGTGAATGGCTTGCCGGCCAGGTCGGCCCGCCGGCCGAGGTAGGTTGCTCACTTCCTCGCCATTGATTGTACCAACTCAACCTGCTGGGTTGCTGCATCTGGCTAGACTTAAGTCAGAAACTCAACCTGGCCGTGCTGCCCCGCGGGCATGTCGGCTAGATCCGATGATCTACCTCCTCGCCCCGCGGGGACGCAAAGGCGGAGAATCGGGGGCCATGGCACCTAAGCCGAGACGCAACCGACGCGGCCGGGGGCGGGGCCGGCCCGCGCCGCCGCGGCTTGAGTACGACCTGAGGCGTCATCAGCTGGCTCGAGAGGTCATCCCGCAGCTGGTCGAGCTTATAGAGAGATTTCTCGACTTCTTTCCCCGGATCGCACACCGCCGGGTCGCGGATCGCATCTTCTTCCTCAGCGACCTCGCGAGCGACATCCTCGCCTGGACCGCCCTCGGCGCTCCTCGCGACGAGAGTCAGCTTCATGTCCGCTGCTTCGCCGCCAGCTGCCTGCTGGACGACAATCCTCACCGGATCAGCTGGGAGACGCTGGCGGCGAGCGGGATTGGGGCAGAGGTGACGACCTACGTGCGCGCGTTCGCCTCCAGGGCGGGCGAGCTCCCGAGCACGCAACCCGACCCCGAGTTGGCGCGCGAAGAGCCGGACTTCGTTGTGGACGAGCTCCGAGCTTTCACCGAGAGGCTGCGAGCGCATCAGGCGGCAAGTGGCGACGGCCTGCGGGTAAGCAGGCAGATGCTCAGCAGTGCGATCGCGCTCGATCCTGTCCTGGCGGAGGACGGAGTAGCCGGCA
>Ga0126378_10005086_pt1 | contig 10181 bp, 9 predicted proteins | sample PanSoiMetPlot_23_FD_92587 | JGI IMG/M metagenome (GOLD analysis project Ga0126378, IMG submission 92587) | Tropical forest soil microbial communities from Panama - MetaG Plot_23 | ecosystem: Environmental > Terrestrial > Soil > Tropical forest > Bulk soil | place: Panama | collected 2016-02-17 | reverse complement strand
TTTGCCCGCGACGTGCCCAGAGCCCCGGCCGACAATCACGGCCACGCATCTGGCACTGCCTCCATGCGGCGCAAGCGGGCCGATCCTCTCCCGTGCCGTGACAAAACTTATCTGGTCTACGGCGGCGCGAGAGTGGTACGAAGGATCTCTCGCGCAAGCCTTCGTCATGCGCCTGAAGGCTCTCGGCTTTGCCGATCAGGTCATACTGTTCGGTGCGGGCTTGCTGGTCTCGCTGCTGCCGTTCCTCATCCTGCTGGCCGCGTTCGCCAGCCACGGCGTCGACTACGACATCGCGCTGCGCCTGGGTCTGGACCGTCGGGCATCGGGGATCGTCACCCACCTGCTCACGTCCGCGCCAGCCTCGCTGAACGTCGCGACCGCCACCAGCCTGCTCTTCGTCGCTGCTGGCACGCTCGCGGTAGCGGGCTCGGTCCAGCAGATCTATGAGAAGGTCTTCCACCAGGATCACCGGGGCATTCGGGGTCTGTACCGCCTGCTGATCTGGATCGTCGCGCTGTGTCTTGTGGTGGCGTTCGAAAGCGTGGTCGGGCGGCCGGTTCGCAACGCCTCCGCCGGTGCCGGTCTGGTTGAGCTGGTCACCTTCGCTATCTGGACGCCGTTCTTCTGGTGGACGATGCACTTCCTGCTGGCAGGCCGGGTCCCCTGGCGCAAGCTGCTGCCTGCCGCGATATTCACTGATGCCTTCTATGCCGGCCTCGGGGTCTTCTCGAAGTTCTACTTCTCCTCAACGATCACCTCGGACAGCAAGACATACGGAACCATTGGTGCAATCCTCGGCATCTTGACCTGGTTTGTCGCCATCGGAGCGGTGATCATCCTGGGAGCTGTCGCCGGCGCTGTCTGGGACGACCGGAAAGCTCACCAACCCTGAAGGCAATGACGGATGACCCTGGTTGCCACGGCCGGTCGTCTGGATGCTGTCGTGTGACGCGCGCTAGCGACCAGGGATAGCTAGCCGCTGCCCAAGGACTCTCCCGCCCTGCACGCGGCCCCGACACCTTCCAGGACCGACCAGCCCAGCAGCAGCACCGGCAGATTCGGCGAGAGCGCGGTAGTCAGCGACCCGCAGCCGTAGATGACGCACCCGATGGCGAAAGCTCGCTTGCGGCCCAGGATCTGGCCGAGCTTGCCGCCGGTGATCATCAGCGAGGCCATCACCAGCGTGTAGAAGGTGATCGCGGTCTGGATCCCGGTCACCGTCGTGCTCACGTCTTTGGCGACGGTCGCGATCGACACGTTCATGACCGAGCTGTCCAACGTCATCAAGAACTGCGCCGACGCAAGCGTCAGCAACACAATCCCGGCCGCCCCCGCCGCCCCCTCCGCGGCAGCCGGCCAACTTCAGTTTCACGGCTCAGATCCATGGAGCCAGCTCAATCCGGGGGTAGGACGAATCGGCCATTGACATGCACCCTCCTCCGTGCAAGGGAGGTTGCCAGCAGCCGCCGGCCAGCTGGTCCTGGGCCCTGAGCACGCTCATCATCCGCCGAACAACAGATCATCGGCGTCACCCACCACAGGTGAAGCAAATAACACCCGGCTACGGCCGATGGCGGTTCGGGCCGCCGCGGGCGCCAGACCACCGACCGGCATTACACGCGGCAGTCGCCCGGCGCGCTGGCGGCGCTGCGCAAAGAACCGGGGTAATCTCGCCCGCCGACCCCCGCGACCGGGACGGTCACCAACCGCGCGGAATCGGCGCTCGGGACCCCTGAGGTGGGATGCTTCGCCTCGCCCTCCGTGATCGGCGCTGGCGTCGGGCGTGGCGCGCAGCTCCGCCGTTATATGGGTGATCCCGTCAAGCGCTTGCGCCGCGCCGGTCTTGCTGATCATGGCGTCGGCTCGGCGAAGAGTTCTTCGCTGTCGCTGACGCCGAGGAGGAAGACAAACCGGTGCAAGTCAGCGCAGAGGGTGCCGGTGTTGCACGCGGGGTGGCCGGCGAAAGCGGCCAGGCTCTCGTCGAGGACCTGTTTCTGGCTGCCGGTTAATGGCATGGAAGAATCAGCAACGGCTCTCACGGGACACGGATCAAGCCCCGGAAACCGACTTTGACCTGGCCTGAGCTACTTGGAGCGGGTGACGGGAACCGAACCCGCACTATCAGCTTGGGAATTGTCCCGTACGGGCTGTTATGGGGACCACTCAGACGACCGTGGTGCGCTGCCGCGGTATGGCAGGCAAGGGAGGCCACGGGCGCCGAGCCCGCCGATCGCGAACACCTTGCCTGCGTGTGGCTGGCGGGCTAGGGCATCATCGTTGAGTTCCGTCCGTGCGGAGGTGACGAATAGCGTGTCCCGGCCGGGCCCGCCGAACGCGCAGGAGGTCGGTCGCTGGACCGGGAGCTGCACGCTGGCAAGGAGCGATCCATCTGGCGCGTACCTGTGGACGGCCGCGCCGTTCCACAGCGCGACCCAGATCCCGCCCTCCTCGTCGACGGTGAGTCCGTCTGGCGCTACGCCCGGCTGGTCGATGTGCACGAGGGTGCGGCGGTCGCTGATCGCCCCGCTCGGCCCGTCGAATCGGAACGCATCGACGCATCCGGTGCCGCTGTCGTTGAGGTACATCGCGCTGGCGTCGGGACTCCATCCGATGCCGTTGGAGATGGTCAGGCCGGTGAGCACGGTGGTGCAGCTCCCATCGAGTTCGAGGCGATAAAGGGCTCCGGCCCCTGGCGACTCGTCGTACGCCATCGTCCCGGCCCAAAAGCGTCCTTGCGGGTCGCAGGCTCCGTCGTTCATCCGTATGTCAGTGCGGCCGGCCTCGGGCTGGGCGAGTTCGCGAAGCGAGCCGGCCTCGTCGACGAACAGGAACCCCGGGCCGGCGGCGAGCACGTATCCGCCCCCGATGGCCGGCGCGACGGCGCCGATGTGCCGGTCGACCGTGATCGTCTCGACGCGTGCTAGGGCGCCATCGGGGCCAAGCGTTCCCCGGTGCATTTGGCGTCCCAAGATGTCGACCCACAGCAGCTCCTGGCGCTCTTCGTGCCAGCGGGGGCCCTCACTCAGCAGCCCCGGGGTTACCGACCACACCTTCACTTCCGGGGCAGTCATGCGGTGAGGTCCACGACGACTTTGATGTCTTCCGGGTGCCGGTCGAGCGCCTCGGTCCAGGAAGTGAGCGGCACACGGCGTGTGATGAGCCCACCCAGCCACCTGGGATCGGCCGCCGCGAGGGCTTCGGCCGCTTGTTCCCAGTGGCGGCGGCCGGCGTTCACGGTGCCGAACAGAACCTGGTTGCGCAGCACCATGTTGCGATTCAGGGCGGTGGCGTCCACGTCAAGGGTTGGGCTCAGGTTCATGATCCCGGTCAGGCACATGATTCCGCCGCTGGCCAGCCTGCGAGCGGCGGAGCGACCGACCGCGCCGAGCCCGGTGCACTCGATGACGACATCGACGTCGGTGTCGATGTCGGCGGCGTCACCGCCGTGATATCGGGCGCCGAGGTCCTCGACGAGATCACGTTTGCGGCCGGCTTGCGCGAGATCGACGACGTGCATCTCGTAGCTGCGCTGCACGCCGAGCAAGCATGCCATCAGCCCGATCGGCCCGGCGCCGGTGACGAGCGCCCGGCCTCGCAGGAAGAATGCGCGCTGCGAGATCTGGTCCACCTGGTCCCAGGCCTTGGCCAGCACCGACGCCGGCTCCAGCAGAACGCCGAGATCGGCAAGCCCGGAGGGGATGGGCACGGCGAAATCCGGCTCCACCCGCCAGCGTTCACTTCCGTACCCGTGAAGGCAGACAATCCCGCGCTCGCCGAAGCTGTCGGTTCGGCACATGTCCCACTCTCCGGCGGCACACGCGGGGCACGGCATCGGATCGGGCCGGCGGACGATCCCAGCGATCAGATCGCCGGGTGCGAAGCCTGATCCCGCCGGCGCCTCGACTACCTCGCCTAGGCTCTCGTGGCCGACGATCAGGCTTTCTTCACCGGATGGCGGCGTGCCGTAGGTGCCCTCCGCGATCTCGCGGTCGGTACCGCAGACACCGACCGCCCTTCCGCGCACCAGCAGCGCGCCATCTTGCATGGCCGGGTCCGGGACCTCCCCGACGCCGGCGGTCCCCTTCTGGCCCGGTACAACGGTCATCGCGCGCACGTCCGCATCTTCGCGTCTGCCTGCCGCGTCTGCCTCATCCGCCGCGGGTGATGACGGCTGCGGCGGCGCTCCGGATGATCGAGGTCATGGCCTCATCGCCGCCCGAGCCGTTCGATGTCGTGGTCGTCGGCGCAGGCCCCGCCGGCGTCGTCGCGGCGCTGCGCGCGGCCCGCCTCGGAGCCAAGACGGCGCTGATCACCCGCGATCACTTCGGGGGAATGGCCGCGAACGACGGGCCCGTGCCGGTGCGCACGCTCGCCCAGGCAGCGCGGCTGATCCGCGAGGCCAGGCAGCTCCCTCTCTATGGGATCGATGGCGGTGAACCCTCACTCGACTACCCCCGGCTGCTAGCGCGTGTCCGCGACGTGACCGAGGACGCCCGCCAGCACACGCTGCTGCGCGACGATCTGGAGCGGGCCGGGGTGAGGATCCACGAGCAGGCCGGCCCGGCACGGTTCGCAGACGCCCACACAGTAGAAAGCGGCAACGCGCCGCGGCTCCATGCCGGCAAGGTCGTCATCTGCACCGGGGGGACCTCGCGGCCGCTGGCGGTTCCCGGTTTCGACTTGACCGCGACGCACAGCGACGCGTGGCACCTTTCCTCGGTGCCGCCGTCGCTGCTCGTGATCGGCGCCGGCGCGACCGGCGTGCAGGTAGCTTCGATCTTCAATGCGTTCGGCTCGCACGTTCATCTCGTCGAGATCGCTCCCCGCATCCTGATGAACGAGGACCACGAGGTCTCCGCGGCAGTCCGTGCCGCCTTGGCCGCGTCCGGCGTCCAGATCGTCGAGGACGCCGGCACGATTGACCGGTTCGAGCCCTCTGCGGTCGGCGTGCGGCTCATCCATTCGGCAGGCGGCGGGCAGCGGGGCATCGACGCCACGCTCGCTGTGGTTGCAGCCGGATGGGTTGCTGCCACAGCCGGGCTGAGCCTCGACCGGGCCGGCGTGCAGACGGACCGGCGCGGGTACGTCCGGGTGGACACGTACCTGCGCACGACCGCGCCTCATGTCTTCGCCGCCGGCGATGTCACCGGGCGCGCGATGGTTGTCCACGAGGCGGTCCGTGAGGGGCTGGTGGCCGCGACCAACGCCGTCCTCGGACCAACCACGGTCCTCCCTCCCCGGGTGGGCCCGACCGGCAGTTTCACGGACCCCGAGTACGCTTCGACCGGGCTGACCGAAGCGGCCGCCCGGGAGACCCGTGAAGTGGTCGTGGCGACGGTGCGCTTCGACTCGCTCCCGCGGCCGATCATCGATGGCCGCCCGGCCGGGTTCTGCAAGCTGATCATCGACCGGGAGCTCCATACGATCTTGGGCTGCCACGTCGTGGGAGAACGCGCGGTCGAGCTCGCCCAGCTGGCGGCGACAGCGATGGCCGCGGAAATGCCCGTCGAGCAGCTCGCACTGGTCCCGTTCTCGTTTCCTACCTACGCAAACGCCCTGGGCCGGGCGGCGATCGTCGCCGCGGTCAAACTCGATCACACCGGAATGTGGGCGGTCGATCACCTCGGAGAGGCAGTGGAGGCCGGCATTGCCTGAGTTCGCTGCAGGTGCGCGCGCCCAGCGGCTGGCGGCCACCGCGCGCCGAAATCAGGATGATGCCCGTATTGACAGGAGGAAGACCTTGGCAACCCCTTCGACAGGAACGCCCCGACCGGGCGTCGGCGTTGGCTCCACCAGCGAGTTCAGCTTGTTCTTCCGCGTCCGGCCGGGCCACGAGAATGACCTGCGCGAAGCGGTGCGGGCACTGCAGGGCAGTCCGGGCTACCGGTCGGGGGACTATGACTTGCCGATCGCGACCATTCACGAAGCTAGGTTCGTGCTGTTCGACGGTGGCACGCGGTTGCTGTTCGCGACGAGCTTCGATGGCCCGTGGGACGCCTACATGGACGACTTCGCGTCCAAGCCGCTGCAGCTTTTCGACTCGATCTTCCGGTACGTAGAGGGCTACGAAGGTCTCCCGGACCTCATCGCGGTGAAGGAGTTCATTCTGAGCGCTCAGGTTACTGCCGGGGGCTACGCCCGGAATTACCCCGGCACGGTGAAGGAGATCCGCAAGGCGCTGCGTGTGAACGAGGCGTTCCAGCAGGTGCTCGACGATCCTAAGGCTGCGGAGGCGCTGCAGCACCCGGCGCTGAAGCCGCTGCTCGACGAGGCCGCGGACGCCTAACCGGACCGCTGCGGACAACCGCGAACCCGACGGAGGCGGGCGTTGTCGCATCACATCTCTGGGCCGCGAGCCGCGGCCCAGCCGATCGCAGACATCACTGACCTTTACGCGTTCCCGAGTCCCGAGCGCTCGGGCCGGCTTGTGCTGGTGCTGAACACGCTGCCGTTCGCACCGCCGTCGGCGGTGTTCTCTGACGGGCTCATCTACCGCTTCCGGCTGCGGCCGCTTACCGCGAACGCCAGGGAGAATGGGGCGCCGTTCGTCGCAGACGGCGAAGAGATCGTGCTGGACTGCGTGTTCTCGGCCCCGGTGGCCGGACATGGTGCGAGCGGCCCAGGGCAAGAAGGCGCGTGCTCGATGCCGACCGGCGAGGCGATCTCGATGAGAGTGAACGATGAGTGCGAAGACCAGGCCCACGGCGTTCGCGTGTTCGCCGGCCCGCGGTGGGATCCATTCATCATGGATGCGCCGGCGGCGCTGAAGACGATCGCCACCGGAAAGCTCGCGTTCACCGATCCGGGCGCGATCTATCTCGACGGCAAGAACGTCCTCAGCCTGGTTGTCGAACTCGATTGCGCCCGGCTACTGGGCGGCGCTGAGCTGTTCGGCGTGGTCGCCGAAACCCTGACGCGCGGCACCCTCAACGTTCGCCTCGAGCGCGCCGGGCGGCCCGAGGTGCCCAACCTGATGCTGGCGCCGAAGCAGTTCGACCCGGTCAACCGCGACCTTGAGATCCGCGATCTTTACAACATGGAGGACGCCTTCCGCCTCAGCCACGCCTACGAAAGTGCGTACCGTGCCAGGCTGAACGCGAATCTCGCGTTCTGGGACGGTCTGGACGGGAAGGCCGACTGGCCAGCTCGCGAGGACGGCGGGCACCCGCTGACCGAGCTCATGCTCGCGGACTTCCTCGTCGTCGACGTGATCAAGCCATACACGGAGCAGGGTTCATTCCTGGAGATCGAGCTCGCCGCCCGGCGTGGCGAAGCTCACCGGACCTGCGGTGGCCGGGCGCTCAACGACGACGTGATGGACACGATCTTCACGCTGCTGGTGAATGCGGGGAACGGCCCCGTCATCCGCGATGGCGTCGATCAGGCGACCAGGCCCGCGTCGCGCGCGTTCCCCCACCTGGCGCCCCCGAATCCCGATCCCCCGAAGGCTCCCGAGCATGTGTAGCGACCGAACCTCCGCGGACACCGTGACGACCGCGGCGAGAACCACCCTTGAGCTCGATGACATTCAGTTCGGAGTGCTTCACCAGCGACCGGCCTCCTACGTCGGCACATACCTCCTGCTTCGCATCGACGACCGCGAGGCGGGCCGGAGGCTGATCGAGCGGCTGCTCCCGGTGATCGAGCCGGCCCGGTCCTCGTCCGATCCGGCCCACAACGCGTGGGTCTCGGTTGCGTTCACCTACCAGGGGCTGAAGGCGCTGGGCGTGCCCCAGGACTCCCTTGACAGCTTCGCGCCGGAGTTTCGGCAGGGGATGGCGGCACGCGCGGCGGAGCTTGGCGATATCGGCCTCAGCAGCCCCAACCACTGGGAGAAGCCGCTCGGAAGCCCCGAGGCCCACCTCGCGCTCTCGGTGCTATCACCCGATGCCGCGCGGCTGGAGAGCCTGCTCGAGCGGGCGCGCCGCGCGCACGCGGAACTGGCCGGTGTTGAGATGATCTGGCGCCAGGACTGCTACCAGCTACCGACCGGACGGACGTCCTTCGGCTTCAAGGACGGAATCGGACAGCCGGCCGTGGAAGGGAGCGGAATCCCCGGCTCCAACCCGGACGAGCGGCCGATCAAGGCAGGCGAGTTCATCCTCGGCTACCCAGACGAGACCGGAAGCGTGGGGCCGATGCCGAGCCCCGAGGTCCTCGGCCGCAACGGCACCTACCTGGCTTTCCGGAAACTTCATACCCGGGTGGCCGCCTACCGGCAGTACCTCCGCGCCAAAGCCGCCAGCCGCGAGGAGGAGGCGCTGCTCGGCGCCAAGATGGTCGGCCGATGGCAGAGCGGCGCACCGCTCGCTCTCAGCCCCGAGCGAGACGATCCCGGTCTTGGCGCGGACCCCGGCCGCAACAACCGCTTCCGTTACGGCGACGACCTGCGCGGATTCAAATGTCCCGCCGGCGCGCACGCCCGGCGTGCGAACCCCCGGGACGCGCTCGATCACGAGATGAACGCCGACGTCCGCCTCCACCGTATGCTCCGGCGCGGCACGAGCTACGGCCCGATGCTCCCCGAAGGGGTTCTCGAGGACGACGGCGCGGACCGCGGCATCATCTTCGTCTTCGTCGGCGCTTACCCCAAGCGCCAGTTTGAGTTCGTCAAGACGCAGTGGCTGAACGACGGCATCTTCATCGGCGCGCCGACCGAGAAAGATCCGCTCGCCGGAGCAAACGACGGATCTGGCGCCTTCACCATCCCTCAGCGGCCGATCCGCCGACGGCTGCAGAACCTGCCGCCGTTCGTGATCACCCGCGGCGGGGAGTACTGCTTCGCTCCAGGTCTCCGGGCGCTGCGCTGGCTAGCGGGGCTGGACACCCGGAACGGCTGAACAGGAAGGAAGGAGCACATGGCAACAAGCCCAGCACGCACCGACCGCTGGAAGGCACTCGATTTCGGCCCGCCGCCGGATCTCCAGGAGCCCGACCTGCCTGTGCTCGTCGAGTACACCCAGGACGAGCGCGTGGCGGTCATCACGCTGAACCGGCCGCACGCAGACAACGCGATCACGACGGCGATGGGGGCGCGCCTGACCGAGATCCTGGAGGCGATCGCGGTTCGCCCTGCGGTCCGCGCCGTCATTCTCACCGGAGCCGGCCGCCGGGCCTTCTCCGTCGGCAGCGACCTCCGCCAGCGCAAAGACATGACCAAAGAGGACTGGCTGCGGCAGCGCCAGGACTTTGATCGCACTCTTTACACCGCGCGCCAGCTGCGGAAGCCGATCTTCACCGCCGTCAACGGGATCGCCTACGGGGGCGGCTGCGAGCTCGCCCAGAGCACTGACTTCATCATCGCGTCCGACAATGCCACCTTCGGCCAGCCTGAGGCGATGCTCGGCCTCGCGGCCGGGGGCGGCTCGCCAGCACTGCTTCCGCGCTTGCTCCCCCCGGGGAAGGCCATGCAGATGCTGATGACGGGCGATCCGATCAGCGCGCAGGAGGCGCACCGGCTCGGCATGGTCAACGAGCTCTACGCTCAAGACGAGCTCATCGAAGCCGCCCACCGGATCGCGGAGAAGATCGCAAGCAACTCACCGACCGCGGTACAGGCAGTCAAGCAGGCGGTTCGAATGGGCCAGGGCGAGCCGATCGAGCAAGCGATCGCGATCATGATGGAGGCGCACTGGCGCTCGGCCGTCCATCCCGACCGCGCCGAAGGCATCGGCGCGTTCAACGAAGGCCGCGAGCCCACCTTCCAGGACCCGGACCACTGATATGCCCCACGCCGGGGCGCATCGACACGACTACGAGAAGCAGAGCGACCTGGCGCACCGAGGTGGCTCCGGCTTCACCGGCACCGAAATACGCCAGGCCGACACACCACTGTCAGTCATCCGCGCAACGGTGCAACAACCACGCGAGCCGCACAGATCAGGCGGATCTGAATGCCGCCGATTACCCGCGCACCCAGCCCGTGACCAGCCCATAGTCGGCGATCGGAATCTGCGGGTCGGCGCACCGATCTCACGGAGTGTGATCAGCCCAGGACATCGTGGGCGCGCGCACTCCCGCCGTTCGGTGCTGCCCAGCAGTCGTTCTGCGTGATCGCGAGGGCGTGCATAACATGTCGATCTGCTGCCTGTGGTGCGCTGATTCGTGCAGGGGGCTCCCTGACCGCGGTGTGGGTTTGATGTCGGAGGTAGCCGATGCTGGGCGGCTCTCGCTCGCTCGCC
>Ga0126378_10005085_pt1 | contig 10182 bp, 9 predicted proteins | sample PanSoiMetPlot_23_FD_92587 | JGI IMG/M metagenome (GOLD analysis project Ga0126378, IMG submission 92587) | Tropical forest soil microbial communities from Panama - MetaG Plot_23 | ecosystem: Environmental > Terrestrial > Soil > Tropical forest > Bulk soil | place: Panama | collected 2016-02-17 | reverse complement strand
GAACTCTCAAACACCTGTTTCTAAGACAGGCCGCTATTCCAATTCGCGCACGCTGGCACATGGTGCACAGGGGAGGATTTGAACCTCCGCGTCCCACTCGGGGAGACCGGGTTACAGCCGGTTCGTTTCGGCCGGGCTCACGCACCTGTGCAAACTTGGCGGAAGGTAGACGAATCGAACGTCCGTCGCTCAACACGACGCCCTGGTTTTCAGGACCAGTTGCCGACCATTCAGCAGTGCCTTCCGCGATGGCGGAGAGTGCGGGAGTCGAACCCGCTAGCCTCTAACGAGAACCCTTGTTTAGCAGACAAGTGCCTTACCGTCCGGCCCACTCTCCGTGAATTGTCAAAGAACGACTTAATTCTGGTAGGCCCGGTGGGAGTTGAACCCACAAAAGGGGCTGCTCTTGAGGCAGCTGCGTATGCCAGTTCCGCCACGGGCCTAAATGCTTAGATTTGAGCAGGAATCAATAACTCAGTCGGGATCGACGGAGTCGTAACGACAATCGAAATTGAAGCTGGCGCTTCATGAGTCCAATGTAGCATGAAAAGCTGTTTCGAGCAGCATTTTTGCAGGCAGGGAAGTGACCGAGAAGGTCAAAAGTCCGGGGACACATCGGGGACACAATAAGTTGTCTCTTGCTGCTCCTAGAACGCCATCCAGTGCGTCCGCGTTCCTGTAGTTCGTTAGAGTCAGGTCTAGCCATCCCACTTTCACGGCGATAACACGGGTTCAAATCCCGTCGGGGACGCCAACAAAACAAAGAACTTGGCGCGAACCCTGTTTTTCCGCCGGGGACACTCAACTTGCGGACGATCCTACTGAACGTACTGTTTAGACAAGCAAACGGTGAGACCCTGACCGCAGAGCAAATGCAGACGCTCATAGAGCGCTCTGACGCCGACAAGATGAGAAAGGCAATGGAACGGCTACAGCACGCCTCAAAGTCAGCCGGGGCTGAAACGCATTCTCGCAGCGGAAAAGGGAGAACAAGAATCTGCGTCCAATCTGGGTCCAAATAACGCCGATTTGATTAGACTTCCGGTCTGACGACGAATTGTCTTCATAAGTCGAAATCGCTGTGCCTTGTCGTTAGCTGCGAGCATGCGCCTATCTGGACTCCTCCGTACTACTAAGCTGCGGTGCCTAAGAGAGAAACCTTACCGCGGAAGTAACTATTACAAGTGAGTCGACCCCTGACCCATCTTCAGCTTGCAAATCCAACCAAAATGCCACAAAATAATGATCCTTTTCCCCCTTCGCTCGATTTCATGGAAAAGATTGTTATTAGCTCCCGAGAGGTTTCGGAGACACGGCTCATCCCTGAGCAAGCCGCCCGTCCGGAGGCGCAATTGCCTCCGATTGTGCCGTGGTGGGCGAAGTTCTCAATGTGGCCGCTGATAGTACTGCTGCCAGCTTTGTGTCTCCTGACGATCATCTTGCGGGTCGCGATGCGCTCACTCCCGCCCCGGACGCGCCATGCATGGACGTCATTCTTGAGCACACTTCTGGTCGCCAGTGGATTGCTGACCTCGCTCTTGGTAGTGGCTATTCTTTCATTTGTACCCCTGCCAACGTTGGTGAGCGCCGGGTTGCCAGATCTCGATGAGCGTACCGATTTTCCCCACCTACCGACTTCCACCGTAATGTCCGCTAAGGACGTCTCTGAGAGACTCAAGCCGTTGGTGGCAGTCATCAACCCAGGTCAGCGCTCCTGGCTCACACACCAAGAAATACCTTCAGCCAGCTTCGGAGCGGGAATCTTGCTGCAAGCCAATAGAGAGGGTTATTTGTTCGTCACTGCGCGTCATGTGATCGATGGCGCGGGGTGGAGGGCAGCAGGCGGCCTATCGCATGTCCTGATCGCGATGGCTTCGGGAACGTGGGGAGGTGCGGATGTAATAGCACGGCATAGAAATCTGGATTTGGCACTATTGTGGGTTCCTCGTGACTCGGGCGAGGGAACTTTTGCTGAACCTATCGCAATGCCCACAGAGGTCGCGGAAGGCGAGCCGATTTTCGCCATCGGACATCCCGAGGGGCTCAGGTTCACATTGAGCACTGGGATTATTTCGCGCGTAGACTTCAGCACGATTCAAATATCGGCTCCAGTCAGCCCGGGGAACAGCGGTGGACCCGTCTTTGGTGACAACGGTGAACTGGTTGGAATTGTCACGTCAATGGTCGATAAGCATGGCGATCCGAACGCCGAAAACCTTAACTTCGCAGTGCGGACTGACGCCTTGCTTGATGATTCGGGGTGGAATTTTGCAAGGTCCGGTCATCAGCGACTGCTAGACTACCGCGCCAGTCTGAGCTCAACGGGCACAAGCGCGATCCAAGCGACTGGGCACAATACAGGACGGAATTAGAAGCATGGCGAACATCAACGTTACGGTCTACGACTCCACTGAGAATAAGCGCGTACCTGTCGAACTTCCTGACGACGCCCCCTGCAACAAGATCATCGCGGTGCTGGTGCAGAAGCTTCGCTTGCCGACAAACGGCCCGGATGGCGCTCCGCTTAGTTATAAGTTTCACCACAAGAACTCAGGCCGGCAGATTCAGGATTCGCAGACTCTGGGTGAAGCGCAAGTGCAGGATGGTGACATTCTCCGTTTGCAGCCAGAAATTACTGCTGGATAGTGCAGGTCTCCAGATGCGCATTGCCGAATCTGAGCTTCGCGAAGACCGCTTCAGCCGGTTGCGGCTAATCCCTTGGTGGGACCAGTCGAAGATTGCCAGTTGCCGTTTATTGGTTATAGGCGCTGGCGCATTGGGGAATGAAATCCTTAAAAATGCCGCTTTGCTCGGATTCCGTAAGGTCACAATCGTTGACCTCGACCGAATTGAGGAATCCAATCTATCGCGGACGGTCCTGTACCGGGAGTCCGACATTGGCCAATTCAAATCGCAGGTGGCCGCGCGTGCATACCTGTCTCTGGCGGCTGATGCCGAAGTAGTTTCGCTCAATGGAAATGTTGTGAATGATTGCGGGCTTGGCTTATTTCAATGGAGCGATCTGATCATCGCCGGCCTCGACAATCGTGAGGCACGCTTGTGGATTAATCGTTCGGCGTGGAGAGTGAATCGACCATGGATCGATGGAGCCATTGAAGGAATAAACGGCGTCGTGCGCGTGTTTTTTCCTGGTGTCCCACCCTGCTACGAATGCACTCTCGGAGAAATCGACTGGGCACTGCTGGAAAAAAGGCTGTCATGCAACCTGCTGCATTTGGCATCCGCACCTGAAGGCAAGGTTCCGACCACGCCAACGATCTCATCGATCATCGCGGGAATTCAGGTACAGGAGGCAGTGAAACTGATTCATGGGCTGCCTACATTGGCAAGTAAGGGTTACGTTTTCGAAGGCATGAACCATACCTCTTATGTGGTCGAGTACACCGAAAACCCAGATTGCATGAGTCATTACACCGTCCCCGAAATTGTTCACCTGGCCGAAGGTTCGAATGGGGTGACCTTAAGAGACCTGCGGAAGCGGGCTCAGTCTGATTTGGGTGCTGAGGACGTGGTAATCGAGTTTAGCCGTGACGTAGTACAGAAATTGCTGTGTCCCTCCTGCAGCACTGAGGAAGCGAAATTTGCGCCCCTCGGAAGTATTCCATTTGAAGCGGCTCGATGCACGAAAGATGGTCAGATGCGAACGGTTGTTTCGGTTCATAGTTATTCGGGCGTCGAGGATTTTGGCGACCGCCTGTTGAGCGAGCTCGGATTGCCATTACTGGATCTTTATCTGGCGCGCCACAAAGAGCATGAAATCGGCTACATCCCCTACGGTGATGCGCGCCTCGTGCTCGGGAATCTGGCTCCAGAGCAGGCGACAAAATGAGCCAAAAACCTAAGCCGGTGAGTGGACAACCTCTATTGATGATGAATGGCGAAGTTGCGCGCCAGATTCGTCAGCATGCACGAACCTCGCCGAGTGCTGAGATTTGTGGTGTGCTCATCGGGCAGGATCGTCCCGGAACGGTTCAAATTGAGGCCTGCATCGCAGGCGCAAACGCGGAAGAGGCTGGGGCCCACGTCACATTCACTCAGGACACCTGGGAACACATTTATCAGATCAAGGATAAGGAATATCCGAACCAGCGGATTGTCGGTTGGTATCACTCCCATCCTGGATTCGGAGTATTTCTTTCCGATCACGACACATTTATTCATAAAAACTTTTTTGCTTCTCCGGGGCAAGTAGCTTGGGTCTATGACCCTCATTCGGATGAAGAAGGCTGCTTTGGCTGGGTCGATGGAGAGATCGAACGGCTCTCACGCATCATGTTCTGCGATCGACGAGGCGGCGAACGTGTGCATGAAAGTGGACGTCCTGAGCCAACTTTTGCCGATCTAGCAAACTTGCGCTCGGGCAAGAACAACGAGCCGACGAAACAAGCACAAATGGTTTCCCGCCGCGAGGCCTCATTAGAGAGCGAAGAAGAGAGCTCTAGCGATTCCCTCCTTCAACTAACCACGACCATTTTTGGGTTTCTCGCAGCGGTGGTCCTGGGATTTTTCGCGTGCTGGTATTTTTTCCCGCACGTTGAAGTGTTACCCGTCCCGATAGATCCATTGACCGGAAAACCTTTACCGGGATACAGCGTGGAAGAACTATTAGAACGCTCCCGGCAAACTGCAGATCAACCGCCGTCAACCCCGAGCAATGGGCCCCCACCAGCCACGCCGAACAGCAGCGGCAGCAAGGAGAATCATGCCCAATCCAAATGACGCTCCGCTCAAGATAACGATGGACGATATTGCAAGGGTGGCTGTCCCGGAACCTGCCACTGTGACCACTGTGCAGCCTTCATCCGGAACCAAGGTTTACGGGACGATCAATGAGACCGCAGAGCAGTTTGTGCCTGTCTCGCACGAGCGCGGAAACATTCTCCTGCAGGGCTGGTTTTATTTAGGCGTTGCCGGCTTGATCGGGGCAATGGCCGGGTGGGCAATAGCCGAGCCGGGATTTGTGGATGGCAGAGGTGGACATTGGGGAAACCTCTTCATGCTGCCATCAATTGTGACGCTCATGTGCTTTGGATTCGCGATGGCAGAGAGTGCCGTCGAACGATCTGCGCAAAAAGCTCTTCTTCGCGGAGTACTATCACTGCCCTTGGGTCTTATTCTGGGCTTTTTCTTCGACATGATGGCTAACGTCATCTACAACTTAGGGTTGTCTCTGTGTTACCAGGCGGGAGCGCAAACCTATAGAAATCCTGCCGTCTGGGTTGCCCGCGGCATTGCCTGGATGGTGTTCGGCGCAGCAGGGGGATTGGTTTACGGCATCATCGGACAATCGGCCAAAAAAGGTTATTACGGCGTCCTGGGTGGAATCATCGGCGCGGGGCTCGGAGGAATGCTGTTTGATCCAATTGCCATGCTGACGAACGGCGGAGCTCCTAGTCGGGCAATCGGCTTCGCGCTTGTCGGCGTCGCAACTGGCGTTGGGATGGGCTTGGTTGAGAGTGCGCTGAAAGACCGCTGGTTCTATGTGGTCGCCGGTCCACTCGCCGGCAAGCAATTCATACTTTATAAGTCCCTCACGACCATCGGAAGCCGGCAGCAGTCAGATATTTACTTGTTCAAAGACCCAAATATTCTTGCCGAGCACGCGGTGATTGAAATTACGGGCGCTCGGGTTCAGCTGCGCGCGACTGGCCCGGTGTATTGGGCCGGACAAACCGTTAAAAGCCGTGTTTTGCAGGACGGCGATCTGCTGCAAGTCGGCCGGTACTCATTTCGTTACAAGGAGAAGCAGCGCTCATGACGGCCGAAGTGTGTCCATATTGCCGGGGTCCGCTCCTCATCGAAGAACAAGTGACGGAGTGCGACGGGTGTGGCACACGCCATCACGCCGACTGTTTCCTAGAGAATGGCGGATGCACGATTTTCGGCTGCAGCAAAGCTCCCGTGGATGAGCCTAAGTTGACGATTGCAGCGCCCGATTTTGATCCTGCGCGGTCAACATCGACAGTCGCTGCCGCAGCGGTGCAGCCGGCTCTAGCTCCTCCTCCTCCTCCTCCTCCAGGCGCGGCATCTGCTGTACCAGCACCTCAGGAGGCCTCCATCGATAGTTTGCGCAGAATTTCCAGCCAGGTTGTGCCGTCTATGTTTAGCTTATTCGGTCCGGAGCCGGGAACGACGACGTTCCCCGAACCCGAACCTGCACCAATCTCGCAGGGGCCGCCGAAAAGCCGTACCACATTTATCCTCCTCGGAGCCCTTCTCGGAGCCGCGGGCGCGCACAATTTCTACGCAGGTTACACGAAAAAGGCCATATGGCAATTGGCCATCACGGTTGTGACTATCGGATTCGCGAGTCCGATGACATGGATGTGGGCGATCATCGATATCTGCACTGTGAGTCAAGACAGCAGAGGAGTTCAATTCCAGTCGTAGGAGGCTTCGCGTGGAATATTTCGTTAAAAGAGGGGAACAGCGCTTCGGACCTTACAGTCTTGCGGATTTACAGCGGTACGTGCAGACAGGCAATGTCGCACCTGATGACCTGACGCAGAGTGAAGGAATGACGGAGTGGGTTCCGGTTGCGCAGGTCCTGGGCAACATTCCTGCTATGGCGGTCACCTCCGGCGGAGCTGCCGCTGCGCCAGCCCTCGAGCGCGAAACGGTTCCACTTCCGCCCAATTTGCATTGGGCAATCGTGCTCGTGCTTGGAATTGTGACTCGCCAGCTCTTTAACCTGATCTGGGCACTGATTCAGGCAAACTGGGCTCGCAAATTGTGCGGCGACAACAAACCCATGGTCCTGGTGGCTATGTATCCAGCCAGCATGATTGCTGGTATTTTGATGATGGTTCTGTTCAGAGGACAAGATCTGGCAGCCTTTGGCGGCCTTTTCATCCTCGCAGGGGCCATCGTGTACTTGTTTGGGGTTTTCAGCATTCGTTCCGCTATGGAGGATTACTACAATTCAACAGAGAATATCGGGCTCCTGCTGAGCGGGGTTATGACATTTTTCTTCAGCACGGTTTACATTCAATACCACATTAACCGCCTTGCGCGCTGGAAGAAGACGGGAGTGCTTTCTTAAATATGCCTTCTCCGCGAACCCGCCGGCTACTGCTTGATGAGCAGATGTTGCAACAAACGTTTGAAAACTGGCCTATTGTCCGAATTACCGGAAAGGCCGGTGTTCCGGCCGAGATTTATCGATTCACATACAACCTCCGCGGACTGTATGTTGCCGGAGGCGGCGAAATTCTCGAACGCGATGTTCACCTACTCGAGGTGAATCTCTCCCTTGGTTACCCAAGACGTGCGCCTCAATGTCGCATGCTGACTCCGGTTTTTCACCCCAACTTCGATGACTCCATGGTGTGCATTGGCGACTTCTGGGCGGCTTCGGAAGGTCTGGATGACCTGGTGATTCGTATCGGGCGAATGATTGCTTATCAGGAATACAACACCAAGAGCCCTCTAAATGGGCTCGCAGCTAAATGGGCAGCCCAGAATCCGCAGTTGTTGCCCGTAGACCCGCGCCCGATTGCGCCACCGTTGAAGACGAGTATTCCGCAGACACCACGAGGCGAGCTGAGTTCGGATAACCAACCACAAAACACGGTTGTAAACGATCCTTGGGTCGACAAAATCATAATCAACTCCTAAGCTAAACAATCGTAGATTCAGCGCCGGGCATTGAATCCCCACCACCCTATTTCAGGTGTGAAGCGCCGGGCTCGGGGGACCATTGAAAAGCACTTGGATGCAACGGCGTGTTTTTCGGAACTGGAGATCCTAATGACGAGCTGGGAAGTGCTCGAGAGCGTGACGATCCTCTTCCGGAAAACGGTTGTTCATGTGTAAGGTGCCGCTCAGCCGATGCCATAGCATGGCAAACCCAATGCCGTAGTGGCGATCGGATTAGGCATCGTGATTGCTCACAACCATCCACATAGGGCGAAGTAAGTGAGGGTGTGCTAATATCGGGCCTTTTTGAGGCGTCCGATGAATGATCGCAAGTGTGTCCTGGCGCTGTTTCTTCTCATCACACTGGGGCTGGATCCGGCCGTGGCGCAAGTATCGGCTCCATCGCGCAAAACGGCAACCGCTGCCAATTTGCGGAAAATCGATCGCGATCTTATGGAGATTACGATTCCGAAACTTGAACAGCTTTATCGAACTCACCAATACACCGTGACTGAGGTAGTGTGCTGGTACATTGCACGCATCGAGAGATATAACGGGATCTACCGCGCGGTACAGACGCTGGACGCGAAAGGCGCGCTTGCCGAGGCTGCTCGATTGGATATGGAAGCGAACGCGGGCGGCGTGGGCTTTGTGCGCGGACCGTTGTGGGGCGTTCCGGTTCTCACGAAGGCAAATACCAGCGTCCAAGGGCTAATCACGACGGACGGGTGGAAAGGCTACGCAACCCCCGGGCTCGAACTGCTTGCCTCGCGGGACGCAACGATCATCGTGAAATTGCGGAAGGCAGGAGCGGTGATTCTGGGGCAGACGAACATGCCGGATTTCGCAGCGAGCGATACAAATCGCAGCAGCTTGTGCGGCCGTACCGGGAATGCTTACGACGTACGCTTCAGTCCGGGTGGCTCCTCGGGAGGGACAGTGACCGCACTTACCTCGAATTTTGCGCTCCTGGGAACCGGCACCGATACGGGAAACTCTATCAGGATGCCGAGTGCGACGAGCGCGGTGGTGGGTGTATTTCCAACGCGCGGGTTGGTAAGCACTGCGGGCATCGCACCATTGGACTGGCTGCTCGACAACACTGGACCGATCGCGCGCACCGTAACGGACGCGGCCATCGCTCTAGGTGTGGTGGCGGGCGAGGATACGCTCGATTCAAGAACTGTGGGTTCCGCAGCGAAAGCGCAAGCAGGTCCTTATACGAAATATCTGAAAGCGGATGGTTTGAAAGGAAAGCGGTTGGGCGTGCCGGCATTCTTCTTCGAAGGCTCAGGAATACCGTTCCAGGGCATTCCCGCAGCGAGAACGCCGAAGGAAGTGAGTCAAGACCGCGAAGACGCTCGTCTACCGCTGAAACCTGAGACACGCGCGGCGTTCATCAAAGCATTGGAAGGATTGCGGGCCGCGGGCGCAACGGTGGTGATGGACGATTCTATCCTGTCGGGAAACTTTCCCGAAGTCGCTTCGCGCGTTGGTACGACGCCTTATGTGCGCGAGGGCACGGAGAACTTTCTAACAGATTGGGGTCCGAAGCGCTATCACTCCATTGAGGAGTATGAGAAGGCTGCGGGAAAGAAGATGCCAGGAGAGATCATTATCGGGGCGGATCTCGGTCGAAAGGATCGAACTCCAATCATTGCCAACATCGAAACAGATCCGCAGGCTCAAGCGAACTATTACGATCCGCAGAAAAAGGCGCTGCGGATCTATGACGAGACGCTGGATCGCATGCACCTGGATGGCTATGTGTATCCAGCCACGCAGATGCCGCCCCCCGACGAGTCCATGCCCCAGGATGGCAAGCTCAGCGAAGGCCCGCACAGCGATACCGGGTATGTGAACATGCTCGGTGTCCCGGCGGTGGTGGTGCCGGGAGGTTTTTATCCCAGCGGTTTACCATTTGGATTGGAAATCTCAGCCAAACGTTGGCATGATGGCGACCTAATCGGGTGGGCCTATGCGTATGAGCAGGCGACGCACCACCGCAAGCCCCCAGTACTGGTAGAACAGGGATTGCTCCGAAAACCGGTGCAATGCCTGGCGCCGTGATCCTACCACAGCCCAACGAGGATCGGCCCGAGAAGGCTTCTGCCTCGCTAGCTACTGCCGGGAGATCCGATACGGAGATACTTTGTCGGTCTGCGCCGTCTGATGATCGCTCGCGATCACGGCGCCTGCCGGGGCTGCGACCTCAGCGGGGAACAGGATCGATGTCCAAAAATGCTCGAAGACAGGCTGCCCGTGCGGATACTGTATTGCTAGTTGCCGAAACTGCCGAACCAGAAACGTAGTGTTCGGACTGCTGTCCCAGCAGATGATAATTTCTATTGCGTTCCATCGCAGCATGCCCTTTCATAGCCCCACCTACTGGGCCGCAACCTGACTGCTCGAACGGGCTGCATTGGCTTTTAATTGCTTGAGTCTGGAAGCCTCCAGGCGAACAGCACCCCGCCGCCGCTGGTCAGAACGTACTGCTTGCCATCGAGCTCGTAAGTAGTCGGG
>Ga0126378_10005084_pt1 | contig 10184 bp, 12 predicted proteins | sample PanSoiMetPlot_23_FD_92587 | JGI IMG/M metagenome (GOLD analysis project Ga0126378, IMG submission 92587) | Tropical forest soil microbial communities from Panama - MetaG Plot_23 | ecosystem: Environmental > Terrestrial > Soil > Tropical forest > Bulk soil | place: Panama | collected 2016-02-17 | reverse complement strand
GTAGGCTCCGGCTTCGTTCAATTCGTCCCAGTTCACCTCTGGGAGGGCAAACCTGGTTTGTGGTTCGACCGATTTTGTTTTCACCTGTTCCATACTTGCCTTCGTCTTTCCAGGGGATCGAATTTGTTTTTGTTTTGTGTGCTCCCAGATAGGCCACGGCGGGCCATTTCGTACCAGTTACTCTGGAGATCGCAGCCTGTCAAGACCGTAAATGTTAAAAGTAAAAGCTGTATACGCAATCCCCTGTAAGGTATTCACCGTAAGGGGCGCATTTCCCGGAGCTACGGGGATTGCGCCTCATGATTTTTGCATTCTGAAATCTCAGCAAATAGAACAACAACGAACACAATTAAAACAATGTTCGAATAGCACCAGCTACTGTCTGCGAATTGCACCATTTGCATTTATCGTTGAGCACCAGTAACCGCCGCGCGGCTACAGGCTATGACGTGTTTGGGCGCTGGAAGAATCGCGATTGGAACTGACGGCTATGCGTGGGCGGCGTTCCGTTTACTAAACCGGAAGTCGCTCACGATCTTGTCTTCCGCTGTGGTTAGTTCGCGCTCTGTGCCGTTTTCGACTGCGAAGACATACCACCCGGCGCTTCGAGGCAGACCACACTTCGGAGCGTTTACTTTGGGTTGTGCAACGGGTTTCACGAATCAAGCTTTATTCATCTCTGGAAAATCAGTTTTTGCATTTGATCGGGCGATACAAGCGGAAGCCACGCCGCTCTAATCCTCGACCGCTACGTCAACGCAGGCTGTTCACGTAACACCAGCGACCTGGCGCGGCTCCGATCGGGTCGCGCTTTCCTTTGAGTAAATAGGACATTTACAGATGAACCGTCTTCGGTCGCCCAAGGCGGCAAGGGCGTGGTCGTGCCCGGCTGCAGTCAGATGCCGTCATAACCAGTTGAGAATATTATGATCGGCAAATAAATAGCGGGGGTAAGTTTTCATTTATTCTTGGAGCATCCTATTTCCGGTTTGGGAGCGATTGCGATGCGACACCGAATGATTCTCGTAGCCCTGGCTGCAACTCAGTTGTCAATCAGCATTGCAGGCGCAAGCGATAAGAAGAAAAACGAAATGCCGGTCGCACCTCTACCTGCAGTGGTTGTGAATGCTAAGAAAATCTTTATTTCTTTCGCTTAACCCCTGTTTTCAAAAAAACGCTCTTGATCTGTGAACGTACGGTGTTTTCAGTCACACCGACGGTGTTCGAGATCTGCCTCGCTGCCCGACCGTCACGCAACAGCAACCTAACACGACATTCAGCGGGCGTAGGTCCATAGAGCCTCCCAAAGTAAGTCAACGTACGACGTTCCTACTTCACCGTTCCCAAGTACCGGTCCAGCCAGTTGAGCGATTCTTTTATCATCTCAGTTCGAGGTACTTCTGTCGATTCGGTCTCCTCGCTTTTGTTCTTCTCATGAACGCCACCTCCCAACATAGGGAGTTGGGAATGGCATGGTTCGTCGTCACGCGCAAATTCCTAGACGGATCACGGCAAGAGAGTATGAGCGGAGAGTCTCCTAAAAAAAATGACACTTGTCCGGCACCGGTAACCCCGTGCATCAAAGCACGGCGACCAGTTCAATCTCGACCAGCGCGTCTTTCGGTAGTCCGGCGACCTGCACGGTCGAACGCGCCGGGGCGGCTGCGGGGAAATACTTCGCGTATACTTCGTTCATTGCCGCAAAATCGTTCATGTTTTTCAGGAATACTGTGGTCTTCACAACGTGAGAGAGAGTTAGTTCCGCGTGCGTGAGAATCGCCTTCAAGTTTTCCAGCACGCGTTCCGTTTGCTGCGCCACATCACCTTCGAGAAGTGCATTCGTATTCGGGTCAAGCGCGATCTGGGCGCTGAAGAGAAATCCATTCGCCCGTACGGCCTGCGAATACGGACCAATTGGCTTCGGGGCATGGTCCGTTACGATTATGTCTTTCATGGCATGGTCCTCCTCGTGGATGGAGCGAAAGAATAGCACGAGGTAAACCGAGAGGGGTTGATGACGTTCTTCCAAATTGAAACCGAAATCAACGCATCTGTCGAACTCGTTTGGGCAACCATGCGGGATGTTGAGCGCTGGCCGGAGTGGACCTCGACGGTGAAGAGCGTCCGCCTTCGGACGCCCCCGCCGCTTGCGGTAGGAAGCCGCGCCCTGATCCGACAGCCCAAACTTCCCCCTGCTTTGTGGCGCATGGTGGAACTCGATGATTCACTTCGAAGCTTCACTTGGGTCAACTCAGCGCCTGGTGTGCGCGTTGTCGCAAAGCACTTGGTCGTCCCGGTTGGCGAAAGTAGCCGTGTAACGCTTTCTTTGCGTTTCGAGGGCGTGCTCGCAAAACTTCTGGGATTCGCCACACGAAAGCTGAATACTCGCTATTTAGCAATGGAAGCGCAGGGGCTCAAGTCCCGAGTGGAGGGATGACCAAACAGCTCCGTGGTTTCCGAATTGCCGACCACACGCCCGGATTCCTCGCCTCCGGCTTGCAACGTGCTGCTCAGGGATATAATTACGGGCACGCATAACCCTGGCCTCTGGCACGAAACTCGGCCCTCGGAAAAGAGCTTTATTATTTTGATCCCGAGGGTAACGTGATCGCGGCAGAATTGAAAGTCAGCAATGGTTCTATCGAGGTGACGCGTCGCCGCACACTCTTTCGGATCAAAGCATCCCCCGACTTCAGCTGGGACGTTTTTCCCGACGGCAAGAGATTTCTTGTCACCATTCCGAACGACGAAGCTCCTGTTCCGCTCAGTTGGGTCCTCAACTGGGCAGCCGACCTGACGAAATAGATCACGGCCCCGCACGCTCACACCCACATCCCCCATCTCAGGCGAGTGGCCGAAGTCCGCGACCATCAGCGCCGCGAATCTGACGCAACCTTTCAGCGTAGAGAATCCAAGATGGATTCTTAGCGGGGAGCAGCTTAAGCGCGCGTTCTGGCACACAAGTTATCTAGATGGCTTTCGTCGTCCGACCCGCCCTAGAATGCGCCGTACTTTTTTCGGGGAAATAGAAAGGCGCGTCGCGACGCGCGAAATCTTGCGGCCCTCTCGTTCCCAGACTTTGGGGATAATGAGCTCGGCAAATTCCTCAGTGATCTGTTGGAAGGTCTTCTCTCCAACCGATCCCTGAGACCACGCGCGAAGCGTCGGGTTGACGCTACCGGCCCGCAGAACGCGCGTATTCAGCGTTCGCAGGTCGTCCCATGCACCTTCTGCGTGAACACCTTTCGAAAGTGCAATAGCCTGGTCATGGCAAAGTCGCGCCGATTCCAGGTCATTAAAGAACCGGTTGCTGTAGGTAAGCCCCTGCCAAATCTGAGCGTAGGCCAGAAGACGGCGGTTCTCGGTGCGCTTGGCGAGTTCGATCGCTTCCTGAGCGAAGTCCTGTGCGAGACGAGCATGGCCGCCGGGTTCGGTGCTCTCGCCAATGCCTTCCTCGACGCGGGCATTTTCGATCATGCAACGCAAGAGCCGGCTCCGGGCCATCAGGATATGGTCATGCCGGGCCTCACCCAGGTGAAAAGCCGTTTCCCCTTCTTGCTCTGCGTCGTCTAGGTCGCCGTTATCCAGATGGAGATACCCATAGTTCAAATGGACGCTGCCCAATCCATGATGATTGCCATACTTTTCATAGATGGTCTGTGCCTCGCCCAATTCGGCCAGGGCTTCCAGGCGCAGCTTTTCGAAACGAACACGATAGGAAGGCTTACCTTTGCCGTTTGGAGTAGCGCCACGTGCAGCGGCCTTTCTACGTCGAGCGGCTTCCTCATCGATCTTGCGACGCAGCTGCAGAGCAATGAGCCGTTTGACATATGCCATGTTGTTCAGTGAGCGCGCGACGTTGCGATGCAGCGGATCTAGTTTGCGGTATAGAGCGATAGCTGATGTGAAGTTTTCAATGGCGTGTTGATATCGTCCCTGGCGGCGGGCGATCCGGCCGTAAGAGGAATGAATATTACCCAACGTAAGGAAGTCGTCGCTCTCGCTTAGAGTTGCTTCCGCGTTTTGCAGAATCTCGACTGCCTCTTTCGCGTTACCTTTCTGAAAAAGCAGCCAGCTTTCGAGCACTCGCATGACGGCGCCCATCGGCGGGTGGCCGAGTTTCAGGGCCAGATCTCTACCTTTTACAGCAAAGGCCAGGGCTTGATCGTATTCGCCCTTCATGCGGAGACAGCGCCCCTTCCAGAAATTGGCAATGGACAGGAGCTCCTGATCGTCAGTCTCTTGTTGGAGACTGAGAACGAAATCGAAGTGGCAAAGGACCTCTTCGGTATTCTCTTCTGCCATTGCTACCATGCCTTCTGCCATGCGCAGATGCAGGTAGTCGCGCAAGGGCAGGCGCGTCCGCACGTCACGTGAGAATCGAGAGACAATTTCCTTTACCAGGGCCGGACGTTGAAATCCAACATCCACCCACTGGGCTAGGTATCCTGCGAACAGAGCCGCATTCTTGCTTTCGGGGCTGAACGAAGACAGTAAATGCCGATGCTCTTCCAGTCGCGCGAAGCCGTGCGCCACACGTCGGCACACCAGGTCTTGCTTCAGTTGAGCGAGAAACTCATCCGAGATCTCGGCGGATTGAGGGATCATCTTTCGTACAGGCGGATCACCTGTCCTTAATCGATGCAATCATAAGCCTCCAACGTTAAGAATTCCGCAAAATCGTTGCTGGTCATCATCCGCTGGAAAATCTCAGCCGCTTCTGAAATCCGTCCGCCCTTCAACTTGTTTGTTTCTTCGGCAATGATGTCGCGAACCATTTCTTGTGTGACGAGTCGTCCGTCACTGAGACGTGCACGATGTCTTAACCACTGCCACACTTGCGAACGGCAGATTTCCGCAGTGGCAGCATCTTCCATGAGGTTGTAGATCGGAACACAACCGGTGCCCCGCAGCCACGACTCCAGATACTGCAATCCAACATCAATGTTCCACCGCAGGCCATCTTCAGTGATCTGGCCTCCTGGAATGGTGAGTAAGTCTTTCGATTTGATCTGCACATCCGCCCGCTTAATGTTGATTTGGTTCGGCGTCTTCAAGTGCGTATCGAATACCTCTTTCGCAATCGGGACCAGGCCGGGATGTGCGACCCATGTCCCGTCGTGCCCAGCCGTTACTTCCCGAAGCTTGTCCTGGCGCACTTTCTCAAGCGCTATCTCGTTGGCAGCGGGATCGCTCTTGATCGGGATCTGTGCAGCCATCCCGCCCATTGCGTGAATGCCACGGCGGTGGCACGTCTGAATCAACAGCTCAACATAGGACTTTAGAAAGTGTTTCTCCATCGTTACGGTAGACCGGTCGGGCAGCACAAAATCCGGACGATTCCGGAACTTCTTGATGAAGCTGAAGATGTAGTCCCAGCGGCCGCAGTTCAGTCCGGAAGAATGCCAACGCAGTTGATACAGGATCTCATCCATCTGGAAGGCTGCCAGAATGGTCTCGATGAGCACAGTGGCCCGGATCGTGCCGCGGTGTAGGCCAAGTTCATCCTGCGCAAAACAGAACACGTCATCCCAGAGCCGCGCTTCCAGATGACTTTCAATCTTGGGTAAATAGAAATAAGGTCCGGTTCCTTTCTCGATCAACCGGTTCGCATTGTGGACGAAGTAGAGTCCGAAATCGAATAGCGATGCGGGAATCGGCTTTCCATCTACTCGAAAGTGTCTTTCCTCCAGATGCCAACCCCGAGGTCGGACCACCAACGTTGCCACTTGACGATTCAATTCATAACGCTTTCCCTCGGGGCTCACGAAACTGATCGTGCCATCAACAGCATCGCGAAGATTGGACTGACCCTCGAGATTGTTCATCCAGGTGGGCGAATTGGAGTCTTCAAAGTCCGCCATGAATACACTCGCGCCCGAGTTGAGCGCATTGATGATCATCTTGCGATCGGGAGGTCCAGTGATCTCCACGCGTCGGTCAAGCAAGTCATGCGGGATCGGTGCGACCTTCCAGTTGCTTTCGCGAATATCTGCCGTCTCAGGAAGGAAATCAGGGATTGCACCAGCATCAATTTGCCTTTGGCGAGCCTGCCGCTGCTGCAAAAGTTCACGGCGCCGCGACTCAAACTCGCGGGCCAGTTTTGTCAGGAAACAACGTGCCTCCGGTGTGAGGATCAAAGTTTCAACGTCATTGCGAGTAGCGATCGTAGCCATGTTCGTCATCCTATCGCTCCTTTGGATGCAAGAACCTGGTGCTAGGACAAAACGGACGACCCGACCAAAACGGACAGTACCATTTGTAATCCTTCGCGCGAGTCGGTTCTACTGCAACCTGAAGGCAAGAATGCCAAGGAGATGCAGATATGCGCAACGTGAATATGCTGGAGCAACAATGGAAAACAGATCCCCGCTGGAAAGGCGTGACGCGCCCGTACACCGCGGAGGACGTCATCAGGCTGCGCGGATCGATCCAGGTCGAGTATACGCTCGCGCGTCTTGGCGCCGAACGACTCTGGCAGTTGCTCCATAACGAATCGTATGTACCAGCGCTCGGTGCGGTCACTGGCAATCAAGCCGTGCAGCAAGTGCAGGCTGGTTTGAAGGTCATCTATCTTAGTGGCTGGCAAGTCGCCGCCGACGCCAATGACGCAGGCCAAATGTATCCAGATCAGAGCCTGTATCCGGCCGACAGCGTTCCCAACGCAGCCCGCAGGATCAACAATGCCCTTCTGCGTGCCGACCAGATTCACCATCTCGATGGGAGGAACAGTGTTTACTGGATGGCTCCCATCGTGGCCGATGCCGAAGCCGGTTTCGGCGGCACCTTGAATGCGTTCGAATTGATGAAGGCGATGATCGAGGCGGGTGCAGCTTGCGTCCACTTCGAAGACCAGCTTTCTTCAGCAAAGAAATGCGGACATCTCGGCGGCAAAGTTCTCGTGCCGACTTCGGAAGCTATTCAGAAGCTTGTCGCTGCACGCCTGGCCGCGGATGTGCTTGGTGTCCCGACACTGATCATGGCCCGCACGGATGCAGACAGTGCTCATTTACTGACCAACGACATCGACCCGAGGGACGGTGAATTCGTGACCGGCGAACGTACCTCCGAAGGCTTCTGCCGGATTCGAGGAGGGCTGGACTCTGCCATCGCCCGGGGTATCGCCTATGCACCCTACGCAGACCTGATCTGGTGTGAAACTTCGCATCCCGATCTGGAAGAGGCTCGCCGCTTTGCAGAAGCGATCCATACCAAGTGCGCCGGAAAACTTCTGGCGTACAACTGTTCGCCGTCGTTCAATTGGAAGAAGAATCTCGATGACCGAACAATCGCTAACTTCCAGCGCGAACTCGCTCGGATGGGATACAAGTTCCAGTTCGTTACGCTGGCGGGGTTCCATGCCTTGAACCTCAGCATGTTCGAACTGGCGCGCGGTTACAAGGGCACCGGCATGACTGCATACTCCCGACTACAGGAAAAAGAATTTGCCCGGGAAGCGCGATGCGGATATCAGGCCGCAAAACACCAGCGCTTCGTAGGAACCGGATACTTCGATGCACTGACTCAGGTGATCGCCGCTGGTACTGCTTCTACAACCGCGCTGGAAGAATCGACTGAGCAGGAACAGTTTTCAGGAGTTAAGCTTCAAGTGCATCCGAAAGAAGGTCCAGATGCTGCTTGCCAGTCAATTCTCGGCGACTGTCCTTCGCTCGTCTCCGAGGCAATGCCGACCGAAGAGTCGCTGTTGCCATCTGGAGATTAGACCCGCCGATCTCCTCAGTCAGAGTGGTTTCTCTCCATGGCGCTCCCTGGGTCCAGAATTACTTGGACCCGGGGAGTATTTTGCTGAACCATTTCTTCGCATCCCAAGAAACCGAGACAAACAAGGACGACCGGCACTCCAAGTTCGGTCAGCTTACAAGCCCAAGTGAAACGGTGGACCATTTGGTAATGTCTGTCCCTCAGCAATGCCCATGGCAAGCCGGTTTCTTCTGAAAGCGCAAGGTTAGCTTCCTCAATACACGCTCCGATCCTGACATGATTTCGGAGTATCTCGTTGAAAATGCCTTTGCCGTCCTTGGAGATCACGCCTTTGGGCTCGTGGAACACGCAGTCTTCGGTGAAAAACTCGCCGATGGCGGCTCTTCGGCGCCCGGAATCGTTCTCACCGAGGACGTCATGAAGATTGTGTGTCAGCAACGTCGATATGCTGTATGACATGGCCTATCACATCGTTGGCCTTCTAGATGTTAGGCCTTCACGAACTGAGTCTCGAGAGTAATGGTCACCTCATCGCCAACGAGAATGCCCCCGGTCTCAAGAGCTGCATTCCAGGTTAAGCCGAAGTCCTTGCGATTGATCTTTGTGCTCGCCGAGACCGCAATTCGCGTGTTGCCCCACGGATCCTTGGCCGGTGGCGTTGGCCCTTCCACCGCGAAGACGACCTTGCGCGTAACACCGTGAATGGTGAGATCACCTTCGACTAATAACTCTCCGTCGTTAATGACACGGACGCCAGAAGACTTGAACGTCAAACTCGGGAACTTCTCTACGTCAAAGAAATCAGGGCTCTTCAAATGGGTATCGCGCTGGTCATCGCCGGTGTGAATCGAAGCGGCCTCTGCGGAGACCTCGACACGAGAGTCATGGTGACCAGATTCATCAAGCGATAAGGTACCCGAAAGTTTGGAGAACTGGCCTTTCACGTTCGAGATCATCATGTGCTTGACTTTGAACTCCGCGACAGAGTGGGCGGGGTCAATGTTCCAAGTGGTGGTCGAGGTTTGTGGAGCGGTTACGGTCGTGGCCGTCATAGGCATTCCTTCCTTTTGCTGATGCTTAAAGATTATTCATCGATATCATGTCTATCGATATCGATATATATGATGGCGATTATAATGACCGAGATTCAGATTCTTATGGCCCTGCAAAAGAACGCTCCAGAGGCGACCCACACCTGGTTGGTGATGCTGAAGGCTTGGCAGTCGATCGCTCGCTATCTTCGTCCCACAATGAGCGCCGAGGGTTTAGGGGAATCTGACTTTCGAGTGTTAGAAGTACTTCTGCATAAAGGGTCAATGCCGGTAAATGCCATTGGGCCAAAGGTGGACCTCAATCCAGGCTCGGTCAGCGTGGCAGTGGACCGTCTATATAAGAAAGGTTTGGTCAGCCGCGAAGAGTGCAGTTCCGATCGGCGGGTGCGGACGGTCTCGCTGACCGAAAAAGGAAGACTAGCATTCCTTCCTCTCTTTCGCCGGCATGCTGTGCTAATCAAACGTGTCTTCGAGGGAGTCTGCTCGGAAGAGTTGCAACAACTGGAAGTGACCCTAAAGAAGGTCGGCAAACGTGCGGAAAGTCTTGCCGAAAAGAGAGATCTTCTCTTATGAAGAAGATTGGCTTCCTCTCATTTGGCCACTGGACGCCTTCCTCGGAGTCACAAACGCAGTCGGCGGCTGACACACTCCTCCAATCGATTGACCTCGCAGGAGAGGCCGAGCGTTTGGGCATGGACGGAGCCTACTTTCGGGTTCATCACTTCGCGCGGCAGTTGGCATCCCCATTCCCGCTGCTCGCGGCGGTCGGCGCGAAGACCCGAAAAATCGAAATTGGTACCGCCGGCGTCGGAGGAGAATATGATGCCGCAATCCACAGCTTACGTTGCGATCGCAGCGGACATCTTTCAGGCCGTCCGGTCCTCCCAATGGATGCTGTGGGTCGACATCCTCGAAGGACTCTCAAAGCAGCACAGAGGCGTTCCGCCTGGGTATTGTCGTACCTCCAATCGCGCAGGGTTCCTTCCGTGCTTGCAGAACTCATATTGTAATTTGAGTCAGCGTAGCCGCCAAGTCAAGTTCAGGTCTCAACAATCTCCCCGCTCTCATTGACCGATATATGCGGCACGTGCCGCAACGGAACATTCAGTTTGTAGCGCGCATGGCGGCGCTCCCCTTCCCTGACGAGCGCGCCTTTCTCCGTGAGATCGGCGAGGTCACGGGTTGTGGTTGCTGGAGATGCGCCGGTGATGGTGCAGTACTTGCCAGCGCTCATACCGCCCTCGAATCCTTCTGGTCCTTCCTTGAACATCCGCAGCAGTGCTTTTTCTTGCCTCTCGTTAAGTTGCCCGCGGATGCGGTCGAACATCTTTGTCTTGTCGATAAGGAATTCGATGAGTGCGAGCGTGCGTCGCTGAGCTTCAATCGTTATACCGGCAAACCATACAAGCC
>Ga0126378_10005083_pt1 | contig 10184 bp, 9 predicted proteins | sample PanSoiMetPlot_23_FD_92587 | JGI IMG/M metagenome (GOLD analysis project Ga0126378, IMG submission 92587) | Tropical forest soil microbial communities from Panama - MetaG Plot_23 | ecosystem: Environmental > Terrestrial > Soil > Tropical forest > Bulk soil | place: Panama | collected 2016-02-17 | reverse complement strand
CAGAAGCTGTGAAGCTATGGCGTGTCTCAATGGCGACTGGGGGGACTCATATAATGCGCCGAACAGGCACGCAGACACCATGAAGGCACCCAACAGACCCGCTTCCATTAGGTATTCAGGCCAATGATGACGCAGAGACGACAAGGCGCCCAGTTCAGGCGCCTCGCACGTAGGCATGGGGAAGGGCATTTCCTTGATCGCCAGGTTCGGCGTTTCAACCATTAGGTTTTGCCCGCTGCCATTCATAATCTGGGGGATGTGATTCCGACCCCAGTAATAAGTGACAAACCGGGTCACCCAGCCTCAGAGAGAAGCCGCTGATACAAGCGCTTTCCGAAGCCTTCTGGCACATCGAGGAGCTTGCCGTCGCCGAGCAGCCGAACAACGTTCCGCATACCGTCGTGGACGGCTGCGCAGTGGCTGCAGCCCGCGAGGTGGCTTTCAATCTGGAGTCGCAGCTCGGGCGCAAGATCGCCTTCCAGGTAATTCGACAACTCCCTGCGGACCTGCTGACAATCGATTTCTATAACGCTCGGTTTCTGAGACACGAACACCACCGGTCGATGGGATTCCGCTGCGCTAGAAAGGTGACATACATCGTCGTGCCTCGTGCTATCAGGAGGGTTTGGATCAATCCCCGTTCTCAACTGCCAAGTTCTTCCCGGCATTCCTGCGCGGCTCGAAACACGCGCTGGTTGAGTTCCGCCCCTCTCATAACAACTTGCCGAAGAGCCTGCAATTCCTCGCGACAAGGGCTGGTCGTGTTGGCACTGAGGATCTCGATTCGCCCAGAAAATGGTTGTCAGGACATCGGTAATCCGCAGCGTAATTTCCTGGATCAGCGTCGCGCGAGCGGCACGATTCCGGTCTCAGGCCGATTTAGCCTCGCGGGAACTCATCCCGCTTTTTTGTCCAGAGTCGGCCATGCTTTTTTGCGGCCAACACCTCTGCCGAGGCACGGCCCTCTCCGATTTTCGTTCACAACACGAAGACTACCGACCCATTCGACGCGCCAACGCTAACAAGGTGACGCGCACAGGCGATTTTTCTAGGAGCCGGGCCTTTGAAACCTTCGTGACGATTATGAATCCCACTGCCACGTGACCAGCTCGGCAGGCACATGCGCCCTCATCAAAATGGGTTCGCGAATCGTTAACGATTCATCGCCCTGAGCATGAGCAGGCCACGAATCACCCTTCAACGAGGTAAGGAATGAACATGAACAAGGCAATGCAGTTTCTCCTCCGGGGTCTGCTGATGACGACGATGCTGTTCGCCGTTTCGGCTGTGGCCCAAGACGCACACATTACCGGCCAGTTCCAAGGTCCCAAGGCCAACAAGGGGCACGTGACTCACAGCACTCGAGACGGTCAGAGCGTGCTTACGCTGTCGGACGACTTCGTTGTTCCCGACACTCCTGATCCACACTGGCGCGTGGTCGACTCGGACGGGAACGTCTACGACCTCGACAAACTGAAAAAGAAGTCCGTGCTCGGCGACAAGTACCAGAAGGAAATCGTCCTGCCCAGCTACGTGAAAAACGTATCGAAGGTCATCATTTGGTGCGCCTGGGCGGAAGCCAACTTGGGCGAGGCAAGCTTTAGCTCGCCTGTCATGTAACCAGTACCAACTGTGGGGCGTGACCGATTCGAACAGATTGTGCAGATCTCGACCGTCGCGCCCCTCGAACTTCTTACGAGGCAACAGCGATGAAATTGCGGAGGCAACCATTCGACTTGTAGTTGTAATAGCCGCATTCCTGCCGAGTTTCGCAGGCGCACAGGTCAGCGAAAAGAAAACACTCACATTGCAAGGCGCGGAGCGCGTCATCGCCGCAGCCAAGGCAGAGGCGCAGAGACTACAGGCTCCAGGAGGTGTTGTTGCAGTGGTGGATGATGGCGGCAACCTGATGGCCCTGGAACGTCTCGATGGAACATTCTCCGCCGCGGCAAACATCTCCATCGGCAAAGCTAAGACCGCGGTCATGTTCAACAAGCCCACCCGCTTCTTTGAGGAGCTGATCAACTCCAGCGGCAAAGGGCGCACGGTGATGACGGCGCTGGAAAATTTCACTCCGTTGATCGGCGGCATTCCAGTCACTGTAGACGGCCAGATCGTGGGCGGAGTTGGCGTGAGCGGCGCAGCTACGGCGGATCAGGACGAACAGCTCGCTATCGCTGGCTCGAAAGCCTTTGAAACAGGGGCCATGAACGCTGACCCGTCACCGACGGTGTCCTACTGGGAAAAGAGCCAAGTGGACGAGGCGTTCTCAAAGGGAGCAGTGCTGTTCGACGGGGGTGACGGCCGCAACTACATGGTCCACGCCAGCCGCAGAGAAAAGCCCGGCCAGGCGGAAATCCATACGAAAGACGCTGATGTCATCTACGTATGTCAGGGGTCGGCGACTTTCATCACCGGCGGCGAAGCCGTCGAAGCAAACAACATTGACCCTGACGAACTGCGCTGCAGCGGTATCAAGGGTGGTGAGAGTCGGAAAATCGCAAAGGGAGACGTCATCATCGTCCTCATGGTGTGCCGCATCAGTTTCTGGAAGTCACGAATCCGTTCCTGTATTACGTGGTGAAGGTTCGGTAAGCGGGACGCGCAATGAGCAGACCTTCACTATTGTCGAGCCTGGTTTTGCTGGCATCGCTGACGGCGAGTGCACAGACCATTCAAGACCCGCCCGTCGGTCGCTCGGACGCCGTAATCGACCTGGCCTCCCGCGAAGGAGCGCAGTTGGTGAATGGTCAGTGGCGCTACCACGATGTGAAGATCGTGGATGGGGACTCAAGAGCCGTGGGTCCGGACCTAAAACCGAGCGCTGGCGGATTCTTGTTTACTGAAGGCCCCATTTGGGTGCCACGCACCGAAGACACAGATGGGTACCTGCTATTTAGCGACCCCAACAACAATGTGATCTATCGCTGGACGCAAGACGGGCAACTCTCGACTTTCATGACCAAAAGCGGCTACCGCGGCATGGACATTGGCGAGTATGGTCAGCCCGGCTCCAACGGTCTTACGCTCGACAAGCAGGGCCGCCTGACTATTAATCAGCATGGCAATCGCCGCGTCGTGCGAATGGAAAAAAATAGACAGTTTAAGGTGCTCGCTGACCGCTATGAGGGCAAGCGTCTCAACAGTCCGAACGATCTGGTCTACAAATCGGACGGATCGCTATATTTCACCGACCCTCCATTTGGCCTCCCCAGGTTCTTCGACGATCCACGGAAAGAGCTGCCCTATAGTGGCGTCTTCCGCGTGTCCCCGGATGGGAAAACCCTTCAGTTGGTGACCAAGGAGCTTAGCGGGCCCAACGGGCTCGCCTTCTCGCCCGACGAGAAGTACTTCTATGTGGACAACTGGGAGGAGAAGAGGAAGATCATCCTGCGGTACGAAGTAAACCCAGACGGAACGTTATCGAAGAGCAAAGTGTTTTTCGACATGACATCGGCCGAAGGCGGGGACGCCCTCGATGGAATGAAGATCGACCAGAAGGGCAACCTCTACGTGTCCGGTCCCGGTGGGTTGTGGATCATCTCGCCAGAGGGCAAGCGTCTGGGAACGATTGTCGGGCCGGAGCCTCCACACAACTTCGCTTGGGGCGACGACGACGGGAGAACCCTCTACGTGTGTGCCGAGACTGGCTTGTACCGTATTCGACTGAACATTCCGGGGATTCGTCCTTAGACAAGCGTGTCAAGACTCCGCGAGAAGCAAGGCCTCTCGCCAGTTTACGCGATCCTGACCAAGGGTTCGCTATGGTATGGTAAGGGCATTCTGGGTACGTGCTATATCCGCTAGTTGCGCGATAGAACAAGAGGGGAGTGCTGGGGTGACTGCTCCCATATCCAACAACGAAAGAGCACGTCTGCAGACGCTTGAGTCCGAGCTGCGCCAGGCTAAGGACGAACTCGCTCGTTTGGCAAGCCAACAGGGAGAAGCTGCTGAGTCCCTTCGGGCGGCCGAGGAGTTCAAGAGCCGGCTGGTCGCCTGCAGCCGGGACTGCATCAAAGTCCTCGATTTGGAAGGCCGCCTCTTGTTCATGAACGAAGGTGGAATGCAGGTCCTTGAGATCTGCGACATCGGCTCCTTCCTGCACAATTCATGGATCGACTTCTGGGAAGGTGGAGATAGGGACGCGGCTCGTACCGCCGTGCAGACCGCGAGGGAGGGCGGCACTGGCCGCTTTGTCGGGTATTTCGAACCTCGAGTTTCACGTCAGCCAAGATGGTGGGATGTCGTAGTCAGCCCAATCCGTGGTGCCAGCGGCACCCCGGAGCGATTGCTGGCCGTCTCTCGGGACGTTACCCATCACAAGAAAGACGAAGACGCGCTGCGCGAAGCTCTTCAAGTGAATCAGGAAATCATCGAAGGCGCAGCTGAGGGCATCATCCGCTACGACTCCGAACTCCGTTACCAACTTTTTAACCCTTTCATGGAACGGCTGACCGGAATGAAGTCAGAACAGGTCCTCGGCCGCGTTGCTGTGGAGGTGTTTCCCAGGCTTGGGCCGAGTGGTATCGAGGCTGCCTTGAAGCGTGCCCTTGAAGGACAAGTCGTTCGTGTGGCGGATGTTCTCGTCCCTAAGCATTCGGCGGTCGGTCACGATGTCTGGGAGGTCTGCACTTTTGCTCCTCATCGCGATGCTCTAGGACAAATTGTAGGCGTAATTGGCCTGGTCCACGACGTGACAGAGCGGCACCTTGCCGAAGAGACTTTCCGTACGATCGTTGAAGGCACGGCATCGGCCACGGGTGCCGATTTCTTTCCGGTACTGGTTCGCAGCCTGGCATCCGCTTTGCGCGCGCGCTATGCGTATGCTACCGCTTGCGAGGATGGCGTCCATGCAAAAGGGTTGGCTTTTTGGGACGGCGAAAAATTCGGCCCCTCGTGGGAGTTCGACGTCACCGGAACGCCCTGCATGAAGGTGGTTCGAGGGGAGGTATGTCACTACAGCCAGGGTCTCCAGGAGCTGTTTCCTCATGAAGAATTCCTGAAGCAAATCGATGCTCACAGCTATTTGGGCGTTCCCATGGTGGACGTCAACCGAAGGGTGGTGGGTCACATCGCCATACTGCATAACCAGTCCATGGCGTTGAGCCAGAAATCCATCGATCTCGTCAAGATCTTCGCAGCCCGCGCGGCTGCCGAGTTGATCCGCCAGCACGCCGAATCCGACTTGCATGCAGCTCTTGAGCAAGTTCGGGCCCTGCAGAAGAAGCTCGAAGCTGAGAACGTTTACCTGCAGGAAGAGATTACCAAGGAACACAACTTCGAAGAGATTGTGGGAAACAGCAGGGCGATCGTCGAGGCCCTCGATCGAGTTGCAACCGTGGCTCCAACAGATTCCACCGTACTGATTCTCGGGGAAACCGGGTGTGGGAAAGAGCTGATTGCACGCGCTATCCACAGCCATGGCTCACGCAAGCATCGTCCGCTGGTAAAAGTGAACTGTGGAGCCATCCCCACGGGGCTCGTTGAGAGTGAACTCTTCGGGCACATGAAAGGCGCGTTCACCGGGGCGCTCGAACGAAGAACCGGCAGATTTGAACTTGCTGATGGCGGAACACTTTTCCTTGACGAAGTCAGCGAGCTTCCGCTGGAAACGCAGGTGAAACTGCTGAGGGTGTTGCAGGAGCATGAGTTTGAGCCGCTGGGCAGCAGCCGCACACTTCGAGTGAATGTGCGCATCATCGCGGCCAGCAATCGTGATTTGGAGAAAGCGGTGCAGGAAGGCCGATTTCGCGCAGATTTGTATTATCGCCTGAATGTTCTTCCAATCACCGTTCCCCCACTGCGAGAGCGGCGCTCCGATATTCCGCTCCTCACGGCGTTCTTCCTGGAACGCTTCGCCCGCCAGTTTGGCAAACAAATTGATGGAGTGGCGCAAGACACCATGGGGCTTCTTGCCCGCTACGATTGGCCGGGAAACATCCGCGAATTACAGAATGTGATCGAACGGGCCGTGGTGTTGTCAAAGGGGCCAGTCTTGAGATTGGGCAATGACCTACTGCCGGCGCGCAACGTTGCAGCAGAACAAGTCGTGTCATTGAGCAATCAGCAATCCGCCGGGAACGCGCACAGCACTCTCGAACAAGTCGAAAAGCGTTACATCCTCAATATCCTTGAACAGACGTCCTGGGTAATCGAGGGCGATCGCGGTGCCGCAAAGATCCTCGATCTCCATCCGAACACTTTGCGCAGCCGAATGAAGAAGCTTGGAATCGATCGTTCAAGCGCCAAGGTAGACACCTCACTTGCCACGCCCAATCCCAGCGAAGCTGCGATTTAGCAATTCGGCCACGAAATATGGTGGCCGCTAAGCCGACAATCCAAGAACCCACGAAGGTTCGTAGCACGCCTCGCGCAGAGCAACAACTCCCACTCTGGAAGTCGTTCGATATCAACGACATGCGTTTCTTACCCTCGGCCGTCGCCTTGGCACCGCTGTTGCTTCACACAACGGCGACGGCGGAAGGAAAACACAAGTGCTCAGGATTTCGGTAGCCAGCGATTCAGGTCAGGCAATCCAGTTCCAGCTGGAAGGCAATCTTGCGGGTCCGTGGGTCGAAGAATTGCGAAAGCTCACGGATGAGGCCCTGACACAAAAAAAAGCAGTCAGCCTCGATCTCCACGGGGTCCGGTTTGTCGACACGCAAGGGGTTGCCTTACTTCGGGAGTTTTCCCAGCGCCGTATCTCTCAAGTTAACTGCTCGCAGTTCGTGATCCAGCAAATGAAGGAGGTCGAGCCTTTATGATGACGTTCTCATTGAGCCCGATGCCAGCCTCGAAGCAGCACGAACACGATGAAGCGGGTCTTCCTTTGACGGTGGCAGAACCCTCGATCGATTCCGAGGAAGGACTTCTCATTCGCCGGATTCAAGGCGGTGAGGTGGACGCCTTTTACGAACTAGTTCGTCCTTACGAGCGCGCCCTATTTGTGACAGCCCTTGCACTCTTGAAGAATGATGCCGATGCGGAAGAGGTGGCTCAGGAGGCCGTCCTGAAGGCGTTCAAGCATATTGCTGGCTTCCGCCAGGAGGCAAAGTTCAGCACATGGCTGATCCAGATCTGTCTTAACGAAGCCAAGATGAAGCTCCGCAAGGAACGCCGTCATCTGTACGAGTCCATCGAGGAGGGGCAACAGAACGACGAGGGTGATTACATTCCAAAGGATTTTGCGGATTGGCGCGAGATCCCATCCGAGGCTCTGGAGCAGAAAGAACTTCGAGATGCTCTCCTCAGAGCAATGGACCGTCTTCCAGAAAAGTATCGCGCTGTGTTGATCCTGCGGGATGTCCAGCACCTCAGCATCAACGAGACGGCAAGGGTTCTCGGCATTTCAGAATCAAACGTGAAGACCAGGCTCTTGCGTGCTCGTCTGCAGATGCGGGACGCGCTCGCACCCGGCTTCGATGGTGCCTGAAGTCGATGTCGAGAGTACGAAAAAGTCCGGCCCTTTTGACCAAACCTCGAATTCAGAACCAGCAGCCAGCGGCGACCACACGATTCATCCATCTACGCTTTTTCGCCGGGCGTATGAGTATCGACGAAGCCACAAAGAAAGTTCCCCGAGGAGGCTGGCATCAGCCGCTACGGACAACCGGAAGAGATCGCCGAGCTTCTTGTGTTCATGGTTTCTCCAGCCGCCAGGAGGATGGCGGGAACCTCAGTGCGGATGGATGGCGGGGAGATCAAAGGGATCTGAACGCTGGAAGAACCTAGTTGACTCTGACCGGCAGCAAAGCTGCTCCAAGCACTCGCCCTTGCTGGGGCTCTTGCAGGAACGCGATCAGCCTCAAATTATGTGACTCCGACGCAGATCCGAGATTCACATGAACGTCTTGCGACAGACTCTGACCCCGTTTCAATATGCCAACTTTCGTTAGACTCCTGACAACCGAGACGTGCGTCAGCCTATGTCCCGCATTTTCACCGGAAGAAACTTGTGATTCCGCGCGGCTTAAGGCGACGGCAATCTGCACTTCAGCTTCTCGCGCTCCAAACGAAGGTTCCAGCGCTCCGGTATCGAGATGCACGAGCACGCCAGACGGATCTGCTGATATCAGAAAGACGTGGACAGAAATCTTCGGAACGCCGAGTGCTTTGGCAAATGCCTTATCCGCCAAGCTAGGATTGCTGCCGACAAACTCGCTTGAGCCATCGACCACCATTTGTGGCGTGTAGACGCTGTCCAGGCCAAAACGTTTGCCGTAGGTGCTTTGCCTTTCGCTATAGAGATGGTTCGAATACGGGTCCTTCCAGCCGATATGATTCCAGTAGTCCACGTGCTCACTGAGCACAATCATTTCCGCTCCGGCCACGGGTTGACGATCGAGCGTTTCCAGAAACCGATCCGCTGGCGGGCAGCTGGAACATCCTTCTGACGTGAACAATTCAACAAACACGGGAGTCCGGCCACTCACTTCAGAAGCAGAATCCGCTGCCCGGGCGAGCATCCAGGCTGTGACCGATAGGACGCCGAATAATGAAACAAGTGCAGCTTTAATCGTCATGCGTGCTGTTCATAAGTTGATGCGCGGTGCGCAGGAAAGTTACGCTCCTGCGATCATGATCGCAGAACCCCAACAACTCACCGAGGAGCCCACGAGTTTGTAAGGATTTTTCGGAAGGGTGATCGAGAGTAAAGAAGAGACAAGAACAAAATCCTCCTCCCGCAGAGACATTGTCCGAGGAGAAAAAGGGCACTGAATTGTACGAAATGCGCGCTACCGATTGGGAATACACATCGATCTCAGCTGGCAGTCGCACGAGTGCTGGCAAAATGTTTTCGTCCAGCAAAAGACGGATCATGCGTTCAGTCCGCGTCGAAGAGCCAACTTTTTTCGTGGCCGTCCAGGCCTCTTGCCCAGGCGAGAGAACAGCCGAGCATAACGTGAATCTTCTCCATTATCCGCTCCACCCACTGGACACTCCGAGAGTTCAGCTTATCCGTTCGAGGACTGCCTTGCGGAGTAGCGAAGAGATCGTCCGCCGTCCGCATGTGAAGGCTTGTCAGGATTTCCGACTAGCAAGCGCCTGAAGAAGGTTCATCACGTCATTTGAATCGTTGTAAGGGGCAAGGGACACTCGAATCCGCTCGCCCCGCGCCGAACAGATAATTCTCTGGTCGCGGAGGTTCTCCACGGCTTCCCGTGCGCATTTTCGGCTGTGTCCGAGCGAAATGATGTGAGGAGATGCAGCCAAGCGATCAATGTCGTGAAACGGTTGCCAGCCATATTCGCGAGCGCCATCAACCAGCATTAAGGCCAATTGATATGCATGCTCTTCAATTCGGTTCTCCCCTAGGGACAACAGCTGTTCGATCGAAGCAGTAAGACCCGCAATTGAAACATAAGACATGGTGGATTGAGTGAAGCGCCGAGCGTCGGACGCGAAGGAAACTGACTTAGCGTCGAAGTCAAAAGGATCCTGGGCGCCCATCCAACCTGGCAAAATCGGAAGCTGTTTCAGCAAAGACTTCGATACGGCTGCCAACGCGACGCCTCCGTGTCCGCCCAGCCACTTATAACCACTGGTAACCACCGCATCAGCATCGAGCAGCGAGGTATCCACGTGCATTGCACCAGCGGCCTGGGTCGCGTCAACGATCAGGAATGCACCCACCTTCTCGGCACTGCTAGCCAGCCGACGAACGTCCACCAGGGTGCCCGTAGCGTACTGCACACTGCTGACGGCTATAACACCGGTAGTTTCGTCCATAGCGTTAATGATCGCGTCCGTCAGATCACGATCAGGAAGATCATCGACAAAACGAACACGGGTTTTCTCAAAATAAGACTGGCGAACCCACGGGCGAGTGATTGCGGGAAAGTCGGAGGCAACCGCGAGAACTGTGGCATTGGGTTTGAGACGAAATAGCAAAGGAAGTTGTCCCAGTAATTCGCTTGCACCCGCAAGAATGGCGATCCGTGATGGAGCGTCATGAAACAATCTGCTGGCAACTTCCCTAAGGGCCAGCCCGTATTTGATCTCATCATCATCCGACATGAAGAGATTGCCGTGCCTGGCCACATTCTCAAGGAAATCGTGCATCGCCGCTGCTGCCGGCTGGCCAATCAATCCCAATGATGCTTGATTCAGATACACACTATCGCGGAGACATGGGTATTGAGAACGATCCAATAGAGATGAGGTCATGGTCGAACGCAGCTTCT
>Ga0126378_10005082_pt1 | contig 10185 bp, 8 predicted proteins | sample PanSoiMetPlot_23_FD_92587 | JGI IMG/M metagenome (GOLD analysis project Ga0126378, IMG submission 92587) | Tropical forest soil microbial communities from Panama - MetaG Plot_23 | ecosystem: Environmental > Terrestrial > Soil > Tropical forest > Bulk soil | place: Panama | collected 2016-02-17 | reverse complement strand
GCAGATGCAGACGCTGGTGCAGGTTTGGAAGCAGGGTCGAAAATCCACCTCATACACGCTCGGAAGAGCGGTTTCGCCACTTGCTTCCGCAAGTTGGATTCGAGTGATGGTGTTACTTCCCATCGCCCAGAGGCGAGACGGGTACGGTAGGTTCTCCATATCTGTTGCGATTTGGGCCGGTGGAGCGATAGGCGCAGTCAAATGCAGACCGGGGCGTTGTGTTCTGCTTTGAATTCCACAGTACCAACCAGAGCCCTCATGAACTACCTGCAGCCAAGTTCTGGCAAATGTTCCTGATTCTAGAACTCGCCGGGTGAATCGGGATTCTCTTTCTGCTCGGATCGTGGCGTCCAGGCTCTTGCTGGGTGGCGGCCGCAGCCTACGGGTTAGAAATTAGCATCTGAGTCGACCACCAAACTCTCAGATCACCGCATTCCAGAAATTTGAACACATGGTGGCTGGCCAATATTGTTTTGTGCTCCTTGGCGGAGAAAGCTGCTTTCTCTGCCGGCGTTTGAACCCATAAGAGTTAGGAGAGAATAGGCGTCGGAGGAACGGTATCAGGTCCCTAGTTGCTAATTTCGAATGACGTAGCCAAAATTTCAGTTACGGCCATGTCTTGCAAGCAAGCACTATCGCGGATATCCGCATATCCCTTCATTCACGGAGCAACTGCAATGACTCGTAACGGACTTCCGGAACCGCCCACTATCTTCAAAGGGGCTGCGATAACCACGGCTCCTGTCGCTGGAAGCTGATCCAGGTTGCAAAGGCTGGCCAGACCAAATTTGCCGCTGCCGTGCATGAGGTAATGGTTCGGAAACGGAGGCTCGAAGGTGAACGCCTGACCAGCATCGGTCCCAACCGTCTCCACGCCAACCCCCAGCACGTCTCGGTTTTGAGCCAGCAGCTCGGAACTCTCTCTCGCTAATCCGGGTGTATGCGGGCCGTTCTCCTTCGCGTTGATGTAATCTTTTGGGTCTTTCCGCTTCGACCAGTCTGTGCGCAATAGGACCCATGCACCCGCCGGAATGCGCTCGTGCTGCTCCTCCCAGCGACCAATGAACTCTGGAGTCACAAGATAATTAGGGTCCCGCGCCGCCTCCGCACTAATGTCGATGACGCAAGCCGGACCTACAAATTTTCTCGGAGGGATGCGGTCCACAGAGTTGTCGGGACGATCTTTTCCCGAGACCCAGTGGATTGGTGCATCGAAATGGGTACCGGTGTGCTCACCAGTCTCGAATCCGTTCCAGTACCAGGCCGGACCACGCTCATCGTAGTGCGAGAGTTCCCAGATCTTGATCGCGGGAGTGTTGGTGAACTGCGGCGGAAGAGGCAACAGCGGCGTCTGCGGACTCAAAGGCTGGGTAAGATCCACCACACGCAGCCGTCCGGTAGCAAGTTCTTCAAGCAGTTGCGTCAAAACTTGAGACATTCGCACTCCTTACTTAACAATTCATTTATGTAAAGGCTGTCCATCGAGACCAGGCCCGTGCACTCGATCATTGTCGCTTTAGCGACTGGATATATCGCCGGAACTGGAAACGATTCTCCACCAAGGAGAGATCGGTGACATAGCCTGCAGGGCCCCGCGCTTCTACTTTGGCGATAATCGTGGTCAGTTGCGTTCCCTCCAGCGCCCGTTTCGCGGCGGCTCGAAAATCCTCAACTGCTCGCACCGTGAGTACTGTTGGAATTCCGGCTGCGCGAGCGATTCCTTCCAGATCTGTACCGGTGCTAGTTGCGGTCGGAAAACCTCCGACCGATAACAAGCTCTCATTGTCAAACACAACATGAACCAGGTTCTTGGGCCGGTAACGCGCCATGGTGCTCAGACTCCCTAGATTCATCAGAAGCGAGCCATCGCCATCGAAGACCACTACCTTTTGATCCGGCAGACACAACGACAAGCCCAATCCGGTCGAAGAGGCGAGACCCATGGCATGTTGCAGATAGAAGAAATTTGGACGGTGGCCCAGTGAATGCAACTCGGCCGCAGTTGCCCCCATGATCGTAACAACCAGACAGTTCTCCAGCTCTGGATAAATCGCCCGCAGGCAATCGAGGCGCAGCATCACTCCTCCCACATAAGATTGCGCGTTAATAGAAGAGTGACGGGTTGCAAGCTGCTTTCCGCGAGCGTTTGTGCATGCCGGATGCGCCTCTCTACCGTCTCGATTTCATCGAGAAAGGAGTAAGGAATGCCCATCCCGCGCAACAAGGCTTCCGTGACGTTGCCACCTTGCGTCTGCCACGGATCGCGCTCGCCAAAAGTGCCTCGGTAACTGATCAGCATCAATAAGGGGATCTTGTACAAGTGTGCGAAGGAAACAATTCCATTGATCGACGCCAGGAATCCATGATTCTGCATCAACATTGCCGACTTGACGCCCGCAAAGTGCGCTCCCGCCGAGATGCCGACACCCTCCTCCTCCTTTGCCAGTCGGACCAGAGTCACTTCGGGATCTTCCTCCGCCATGCGGATGAGATGCACCAGCCAGGTTTCCGGCAAGGCCGAGAGAAGCCGGATGTCACACTGCTTCAGCGCGTTGAAGATAACTTTAGAGCTTGTTAGAGATACTGGCATGGCTCCCTTCTGCTGGTGTAAAGTCCCGCACCTTCGGGCCCGAGATCAGGCACCTTTTACGCGGACGACGAAAGCAGCTATTCTAGCCCACGGCGGAAGATGGCGCCGCCTCAAGCTTCCAGGAGTAACTCTTGCAGTCCAAAAGCATTCTCCATGCCGACGGTGCGGTTTCAGCGGCGGTGAACTTTCCCATCCCTAGCATTCGCGCAGCTTTTCCCGCTTTGAACCGGTCTCCCGGCTTCATCTTCTTCGACAACGCCGCGGGGGCGCAGGTCCCCCAGATCGTAATCGACGCCGTGAACCATCATCTGCTCGAGTGCAACGTGCAGCGCGGAGGTCGCTACCCACAGAGCCGTGAAGTAGACGCGACCATTGGACGTGCAAGGCAAAGCGTGGCTGATCTGCTGAACGCGCGCGATCCAAATGAGATCGCGTTTGGCATCAACGCAACTTCGTTCATTCGTCTTGTGAGCCTGGCCGTTGGCCAAACCCTCGGTGCAAGAAACGAGATCGTAGTAACAGATATCGACCACGAAGCCAATATCGCCACCTGGCTGGCGTTGGAGCGCAACGGCGCGAAATTCCTGTGGTGGAAAATGCGGGAAGACGGGCAACTGCACGTCGACGACCTCGCTTCCCTGCTCTCCGCAAGAACGCGCCTAGTGGCATCTACTCTCACTTCGAATGCGATTGGCTCAATTGTTGACATTGCAGCGGCAGCAAGAGTCGTGCACGCGGCTGGCGCGGAAATCTTTATCGATGCCGTCCACTACGGCCCGCATGGATTGATTGACGTTCAGGCGCTCGATTGCGACTATCTGGTGTGCTCCGGCTACAAGATTTTTGCGCCACACATGGGATTCATGTGGGGCCGCCTAGAGCTGCTGAAAGCTCTCCCGACGTTCCGCGAAGATTTCATCCCCGACGAACCGCCCGGCAAGATCGAAGCCGGCACATTTATCTACGAGAACGTTGCCGGAATGGATGCCGCAGTGCGCTATCTGGAACAATTGGGAATTGATCTCCACACCGGGACCGGGCGACTTTCGCGGCGGGGAGCCTTAGAGACAGCTTTGGCCGCCATCCAAGCCTATGAGCAGGGTCTCTCTCTCGAAATGCTACATGTACTCAATCATTGCGGGGCCACCGTGTACGGCATAGGCGATGCGGATCAGATTAACCACCGTGTGCCCACCCTGTGCTTCAATCTGCCGAAAATCTCACCCGCAAAAGTTACCGAAGAATTTTCCCGAAGAGGTATCGGCGTACGAGATGGCCACATGTATGCGCCTCGTCTGATGAAACGCCTGGGACTTCCCGTTGAGAGCGGCGCGGTGCGCGCCTCTCTTGTCCACTACAATACGCGCGACGAAGTGCGCCAGTTCGGCGAGATCCTGGCGGAAATTGCACGCTCATGCTGACCGACAAGCAAATCTACGAGATTCGCGCCCGTTTCAGGATTTTCCAGTCCAAGATTTACCTCAATACCTGTTCCCAAGGCGCACTGTCCGATGCTGTCGAGAGCGGCTTCGACGACTTCATTGAAAGCTGGCACGAGCAAGGTTCCCCATGGGAAACCTGGGTCGAGCGCTATGAGGAGGCCCGAACCGCATTTGCCAGTTTCATCAATGCCAGCCCTAACGAGGTTGCCATTGTCACCAGCGTTTCAGCCGGCATCAACGGAATCGCCAGCGCGTTGCAATTCCGCGAACGCAATCGAGTCGTCATGGGAGAGTTCGAGTTCCCAACCATGGGCCAAGTCTGGCTAGGGCAATGCGTTCGAGGTGCCGACGTACAATTCGCGCAGGCGCAAGGCAACTCGATTCCTGCAGCCGCCTACGAAAAACTCATTGACAACAACACGCTGATCGTTCCCCTCACACATGTCTGCTTCAAAAATGGATTTCGCACGCACGTCGGTGCCATCACGCAAAGGGCACACGATGCTGGCGCTCTGGTCATGCTCGACGACTACCAGGACTGCGGCACCCGCCCGGTTGACGTGAAAGCCATGAACCTCGATTTTTACGTGAGCGGAACTCTAAAATATCTCCTTGGCCCTCCCGGCTTCGCTTTCCTGTACGTTCGCAGAGAACTTATTCCATCTTTAGTGCCTACCGTGACGGGATGGTTTGGCCAGGCGAACCCGTTCGCCTACAACCCCCAGCATTTCGAACTGTCACCCACAGCCCGAAGATTCGAATCGGGCTCTCCCTCGGTGCCCAATGTGTATGGGGCTGTGCCTGGTTTTAGGATGCTGCAGGAAATCGGGATGGACCAGGTAGCCCGTCATGTCAAGAAACTTGCGCAAGCGCTGCTGAATCGTACGCGCGAGTTCGGCGTTCTCACCAAGACTCCAGCCGAAAGCGCGGGCCCGCTCGTGGTCTTGCAATGCCGCGATTCAGCCCGTTTGCTGCAAGCGCTGGCGCAGAACGGCATCGTAGCGTCCAGCCGTTTCGATGGCCTGCGAATCTCATTTCACGTCTACAACACGCTCGACGACGTCGACGCTGTCGCCGAAGTTCTCAAGAAGAACATCCATCTTCTGATTCTCGCCCCTGCCGGTGTCGCCCGCCATGACTGACCAACAACAAGCCGGGGCAGCCGCGAGGCTCCTGCCAGAAACGTCTCCGAGAAATGAAGGACAGAGCCTGCATCGCCGACTTAGCCAAAGGCAGCTCACCATGATGGCCATTGGGGGCGCGATCGGCGTCGGCTTGTTCCTGGGCAGCGGCGTCACCATTCGATTGGCTGGCCCAGCCGTTATTGTTTCTTATCTCGTGGGCGCTGGCATTGCGTTGATCATGTCATACGCCCTGGCGGAAATGGCCGTCGTGCATCCGGTCGCGGGCGCATTCGGAGCGTACGCGGAAACCTACTTAAATCCCTGGGCGGGATTTTGCGTGCGCGCCACTTATGGTGCCGCACAGATCATCGCGATCGGTGCCGAAGTCACAGCCGCGGGTATCTACATTTCATATTGGTTTCCCAATGCCCCGCAGTGGATTTGGGTAGTGCTCATCTCCGCCGCTTTGGTAGCTCTCAATTCCATGCAGGTCAACCGCCTCGGCGAATTTGAATACTGGTTTGCCATGATCAAAGTGGCAGCGATTTTAGCCTTCATCGCAGTCGGAGTCTTTCTGCTTTTCACCCACGGATCTGGTCGCTCCAACGCTTGGGCCAACTTGACACAACACGGAGGATTTCTCCCCGCAGGCTGGAAAGGTGTCTGGCTATCGCTGACCATCACGATTACCAGCTATATGGGAGTGGAGGTAATCGCAGTTACCGCAAGCGAAGCCGAACGTCCCCAAGTCACGATCCCCAGAGCCATGCGGAACATCGTATGGCGGCTGATTCTCTTCTATGTACTCGCGATTGCGATCATGGTCGCGATGGCCCCCTGGGACCAGAGCACCAACTCGTCGGGCCTGTCTGGCAGTCCATTCGTCACAGCATTCTCCGCAGCCCGTGTGCCGTTCGCCGCCGCGATTATGAATTTCGTCGTGCTTACGGCAGCGCTTTCGAGCGTTAACACCAATCTCTATCTTTCTTCCCGGATGCTGTTCTCTCTCGGCCGAGAGGGCTACGGCCCTGACTGGATGGGTAAGGTGAGCCGCAATGGCGTGCCGCATCGCGCGCTTCTCGCTTCCACTATGGGGATAGTTGGCGCTATTCTGCTGGCCGTCTTCGCTCCGAAGAACGCCTTCCTGATGCTCTACGGAACTGCGGTGGCCGGGATGCTCTTCGTATGGCTCGTGATTCTCAACAGCCATCTGCGTTTTCGCAAGGCAGTTGCCCGCGAGCAACTCTTGAGTTTACCCATGCGGCTACGAGCCCATCCGACTTTTACCCTGGCTGGGATCGTGTTGCTGGTGGCAATTTCGATGACCACCTTCTTCGTGGACGGACTGCGCTGGTCTGTCCCTGCGTTTTCTGTTTTTCTGGGACTTATCACTCTTCTGTATCTTCGAAATCGGGAGCGCAGGATCGCTGGATAGTCCTTCAATCTCATGTCGAGTCAGACCAACCCTCCGCGGGAGATTCATCAACAACATCACACATCCCGAGAAACATACGCGTTACTTCGAGGTCAATTCCGAGGCGATCTTCTGCGCCCCGGCGATCCCGTTTACGAAGAGGCGCACGCGATTTGGAATGGCATGGTTGCCCGGCGGCCGGGCGTCATTGCACGCTGCACGGACGTAGGGGACGTTCGAACGGCGATACAGGTCGCAAAGGAGACGGGCATTCTAACCGCAATCCGCTGCGGAGGACACAGTCTTGCCGGCTTCAGCACCTGCGACGGCGGATTGGTGATCGACCTGTCGAGAATGCGCGAAGTAACGCTCGATCCGGACGCCCGCCGCGCCCGTGTTGCCGGAGGCTGTCTCTTGGGATCCATCGATACCGCCACACAGAAGACAGGGCTCGTATTTCCGTCAGGAGTCGTTTCTCACACCGGAGCTTCTGGACTCATCCTTGGCGGGGGCACAGGCTGGCTAACCCGCCGCTTTGGTTTGTCCTGCGACAACGTCGAAACTTATACCGTCGTCACCGCTGATGGCTGCATCGTGCGTGCCAATGCAAAAGAAAACGTGGATCTCTTCTGGGCTCTACGCGGGGGTGGCAGCAACTTTGGAGTCGTCACCGAATTCGAATTGAAGCTCCATCCTCTGAAATCAGTTGTGCTCGCGGAAGGACTGACTCCCGAATCCAACATCCGCCAACTCCTCCAATTCTGGCGGGACTTCATGCCGGAAGCTCCTTTCGACCTGAAATGGAATCTTGACCTGCGCCTTGCCCCGCATAAGCAGAAGGTTTCGTTACCTCTTCGTGGGTGCCCCGTGGCGGGCAGTTCGTTGGTTTGGACCGGTGCTCCCGAGGATGCACAGAAGTACTTTGATCGCCTCTTTTCCCTGTGCCATCCAGACTCTGTTCGCAGCCAACTTGTGTCGTTCCTAAATTTGCAGACGATGGCCGATACCGACTTTCCGCATGGCCGCCGTTACTACACGAAGTCAGGATATTTTCGGGATCTCGGTGACCGCACGATTGACCACCTCCTCGAAGCTGTAGCCGCAATTCCCTCCCCCGAAACCCAAATCGAACTAACCTACCTGGGAGGAGCTGCCGGGCAAGTCGCCGCGGATGAAACCGCATTTGGAGACCGCAGTGCTCCATTCATCATCAACCTGCTGGCGAATTGGGCAGATGCAGCCGACGACGGGTTGCACATTGACTGGATTCGATCGCTTTTCCAAAAATTGCGCCCGGCTATGACACCAGGCGTCTACGTGAATTTCATGAGTGGAGACGAGCAGGATCGGGTCCCGGAGGCTTACCAGCAACGATGGGAGCGCATGGTCGCGGTTAAATCGCACTATGATCCCAGCAATTTCTTTCGCCTGAATCAGAATGTGCCGCCGCGCACGAGAGCATGAGAGAGTAGCACGACGGGCCATAGCTAGACAATTCGCGGTTTATCGGCAACCAGGAAAGTGCAGACCTCACCGCTTGCATGTCAACAACCGTGTCCCATGAAGTGAACAATGCAGTGTTCTCCGCCAAGGAGCGCATACCGCCACTGGCCGACCTCCCCAGATTAACGTCGCACAACACCCAGGCCAGACTGATCGGGGTGAGGTGCGAAAGTATAGAGTTTAGACGGAACGGCGTTGAAGCGAGATTATCGACGAGCGAAGTCTGGCTCACTTAATGCAGCGCAGCAGAAGTGACTAATCGATTAGAGAGCTTCGAGATTGTTTTTGTGGGCTCTTCATTTCTGTCTTGACAAAGCGTCTAGCAGCGAATATAAAACGCCAATACTAATCGTTTAGACTGGCATGGGCTCGCCATTGAAGGGTCAATGAACGCAACGAAGAATCGATTCTTATTCTCCTCGGCACCCGACAGTTGGGGGGTGCTTGACTATCCCGGGCCCTCTTGGGAGCAATCTTACGAGAAGATGCTTGATGAGATGGCGCACGCCGGATATGCCGGGACTGAACTGGGCCCATATGGTTTCTTCCCCCCGGACACCGAGGTTCTCCGGACGCAACTTGGTAAGCGAAATCTGCAGTTGGTGGGTTCGTTTGTGCCGGTTAGGATGGGAGACCTTGCAGCCGGCAAAGAGGTTCTCGAGAGGATACGCAAAGTAGGAAAGTTGCTGGCAGATTTGCATGCTCCCTTCCTGGTGATGGCGGACGACCAATCAGCCGAGCGGAATGCTTTCTCAGGACGGGCGACAGAAGCGGACAGTCCTGTTTTGAGTGCGAAACAGTGGCGACACGTTGGGATAGTCGTGGCAGACGCTGAAAAGGCCGCCGACGAATTCGGACTCGATCTTGTGTTTCATCCACATGTCGCAACTTACGTAGAGACGCCCGAGGAATGCGAGAGGTTCTTCGATGCTACCTCCCATACAAACATAGGATTGTGCCTTGATACAGGGCATTGTGTCTACGGTTGCGGCGCAGTGGTGCGAGAGGCAGAGAAGTACAAGGACAAGTTGCGTCTCGTCCACATCAAGGACTGCAACGCGACCGTGCTGGACGAAGCACGTCGACAGAAGTGGACGTTCGAACAGGCCATCGAGCACAAGGTGTTCACGATCATCGGAGACGGTGATATCGACTTTTCGGACTTTTTTCGCACTCTGGCAAGGAATGACTACTCTGGATGGTGCGTCGTGGAACAAGATGTGAAGTTTGGTGACACCACGATCCGTCCGGCGGAGAGCGTTACTGCGAGCCTGAGGTACCTGCGCGGTGTGGTGAGCACCCTGGATGCGGAGAAGGCAACGGCCTGATCCCGACGATAACAAACAGAATGGAGTTCTTCAAAGGCGTGATGCGGAAACTGGGAGTGGGTGTATTAGGAGTAGGTGAGATGGGGCGAAGGCACGCCGAGAATCTTCGGCGGTTGGTGCCGCAGGCCCAACTGGTGGCGGTGGCCGACGTTGACGCAGGTCGCGCCCGCCGCACAGCACAGGAACTCGAGATTGAGAATTCGTACGGCAGCTTGGAGGCCATGCTGGAATGCAAGGGACTCGACGCGGTAGTGATCGCGACTCCCGATAAGTTCCACGCAGCAGCTGTCAAAACGGTCGCCGCAGAGGGCAAAGACATACTGTGTGAAAAACCACTCGCCTTGACATTGTCTGATGCGAGCGAACTGTTGGATACCGTGGCGAAGGCGGGCGTGCGCCTTCAGGTTGGCTTCATGAGACGCTATGACCCGGCATATTCCGCGGCGAAGAGGCGCATTGAAGCGGAGGAGATTGGGATGCCGCTGGTTTTCAAATCCATCGGACGCGACAAAGATGGCCCTCCGCTCACAGCGTATAAACCGAATCTGTCGGGAATGTTGTTCTACACGAATACTATTCACGACTTCGACCTGGCGCGCTGGCTAATGCAGGATGAGATTTCGGAAGTCCATGCGTACACAACCGTAGCGACACGGCCTGAGTTGGCACAGTTCGGAGACGTCGTGGCGGGCGTCGTCAATTTGAAGTTCGATCGAGGAGCGATCGGGAATATCGAATCGCACTCTCAAGCGATTTATGGTTACGACGTGCGCACCGAAATTGT
>Ga0126378_10005081_pt1 | contig 10185 bp, 7 predicted proteins | sample PanSoiMetPlot_23_FD_92587 | JGI IMG/M metagenome (GOLD analysis project Ga0126378, IMG submission 92587) | Tropical forest soil microbial communities from Panama - MetaG Plot_23 | ecosystem: Environmental > Terrestrial > Soil > Tropical forest > Bulk soil | place: Panama | collected 2016-02-17 | reverse complement strand
GTAGTCCAGGCAGTCGGCGTCGGTCCGGAACCAGGCCTGGAACTCGCCCGCCGACCTCGGGTAGTGCGCGCCGGCCACCGGTGCCACACCCGAATCCTAGTCCGGTTAAATGGATACCCCCAATCGTTCGTAATGCTGGAACGCAAGGATCGTAGGGTGATGACAAGAGCGTGGAACGCGGCCTGACTCGCGACCTGAGCGACCGACCATGCGCGAACGAGTGGGTCGCCGGCGAGGCAGCGTACCCCGGAGAGTGCGTCGCCGAACTGGGAGACCTTAGGTGCTCGCCACACCGGCGGAACGAAGACCGCGATCAGGGCGAAGGACACCAGAAATGTCCCGGCATCGACGAGAAGTACGTTGGGCGCGCCAAGGAAAGCGATCAGCGGTCCGGCGAGCGCCGGACCAGCGAGGTAGGTTGTCCGCGCCAGCGCAGTCGAGGGCTGCCAAGGCGACGATCACGGTCGGGAGCACCAGCGTGGGGCGCATCGCGCCGACGCAAACATTGGTGAGCACCGCGTTGGCCAGCTGCAGGATCTGGTGAGCGACCTGGGGGGCCTGCCTGCGGCAGCGGGGCCGCCGTACCCTGTCTGCCCCCGGCCGTCGCTGGCCGCGCTTTTGACGCCTCCACGAAGCGGGCCCTGAACGCGCCTGGCAGGGCAGGCGCACGCCGCGCGGCCGGTTCGTGCACGGCGTAGCCCGCCGGTTCGGCAGCGGGGCAGCTGCCGCCGCGTGGCGATCACGGCCGACGTCTTGGACCGTGTTGATCACACCGGACGCCGCCAAAGCGGATGTCGAGGGTCGTGGGCAAAGACTTGACATGAGACGCAACATCTCGTCTATTATCTTGTCATGACTACAGCGCGAGCTTCACGAGAGGAGGTGCTGGAGGGCGCCGGGCGGGCCTACGCGGGCGGCAGGCAGCCGACAATGAACGATCTGGCCGCGGCCGCCGGCGTCTCACTCAGCACCCTCTATCGGCTGTTCGGAAGCCGCGAGACGCTGCTCCGGGAGCTGGAGGTGGAGCTACCTCCCTCGACACGCGAGCGGGTACTCGACGCGGCCTACGAGCTGGTTGGCCAGCGCGGCCTCGCCGACCTGGCCATGGAGGAGGTCGCAGCCAGGGCGGGTGTATCCCGCGCCACGCTCTATCGGCTGTTCCCCGGAAGGTCGGAGCTCTTCCGGGATCTGCTCCGGAGCCGTTCCCGCTGGGAGGTCATCGCCAGTGTGCTGGAGGCTATGTCGGACAGGCCGCCCGAGGAGGTGATGCCCACCACCGCGCGCGCGATTGTCGCTGCAACCACGAGAGGTGGCGGGTTGCTGCTGCCGCTCCTGTCCGAGCTGGGCCGCGGCATCCCCGAGATATCCGAGGGCGCTGCTTACGCCGCCGGGCGCTGGGTGAACGCCATCGGGCGTTATCTGACGGCGCAGATGGACGCCGGCCGGCTGCGCCGAATGGATCCCATGCTGGCCTTCACCGCCTTTGCCAGCCCGATCGCCGTGCACCTGCTCACACGGCCGTTGGCCGAGAGATACCTCGGCGTCACGACACCGGTGCAGGAGGCGGTCGACGAGCTCGTCCAGGCCTGGTTGCGAGCGATGGCGCCGGATGGATCTCGGGCCGCGACGGACGTTGAGGGGAGCCACCCGAAGGAGGAAGGACCATGAGCGCTCAAAGCGTCAACACCACGGCGAGGCTGGCGGTTCCGCACCGGCAGCTCAAGCTGAGCAGCTGGAGGGCCATCCGCGCGGCCGTGTTCATGCTCGGCGCTGGCGCCATCCACCTGACAGTCATGCCTCAGCACTTGCAGGAGTACCCGCCGTTCGGGGCTTTCTTCCTGCTCTCCGCGCTGGCCCAGGTGGGCCTGGCTGCGGCTGTGCTCTTCTCGACACAGCGCCTAACAGCCATTGTTGGCGCGGTGGGGAACCTCGCCATCGTCGCTCTGTGGGTCGTCTCCCGTACGGTCGGCCTCCCCATCGGTGACGACCCCTGGCATCCGGAGACGGTCGGTATTGCGGATGCAGCCGCCACCATCCTCGAGCTGCTGGCGGGCTGGAACCTGGCCCGCTTGGCTCGCCGGCCGTGGAGGCCTGGGCGGGCCTGGATCCGCCTCCGGATCAGGCCGGCCCTGGCGCTGGTGCCAGGGTTGCTGCTCACGATCGTCGGTGTCGAGGCTGGGGCAGAAGGCATGCCAGCGTCGGTCAACATGAGCGCGCCGATTGCCCTGGGACGGGCCGCCGTTCCGCTGGACGGCCTGAAGGCGGCGCCGGGCAACGAGCCGCTGCGCAGCTTCACGCTGGTCGCCGAACTGGCCCAGATAGGCGGCCAGACTGCCTGGACGTTCAATGGAACCGTCCCCGGCCCGGAGCTAAGGGTCAGCCAGGGGGACCGCCTCCGGGTGACGCTCGTCAACCACCTGCCTGCCTCCACCACCATCCACTGGCACGGCGTCCGGGTGTCAAATGCCGAGGACGGCGTTGCCGGCGTGACCCAGGATGCCGTCCCCCCACGAGTCACCTACAGCTACGAGTTCGTGGCCAGCGATGCCGGCACCTTCTGGTATCACAGCCACCAGGACACCGCCAACCAGCTCACGAGGGGCCTCTTCGGGGCCCTGGTCGTGGAGCCACGTGACGGGCCCCTAATCGATCGGGACTACCCCCTGATCTTCCACGAGTTCCCGGGGCACTCGATCATCAGCCCTGGCCTACAGGGGCTGGCGGAATACGTCCGCCAGGCCTTCTCCGGGCAAAGGGCTGCAGTCAATGGCACCAGCGGAGAACTACACCTGCAGGCCCGACCGGGTGAGCGTGTCCGGCTGCGCCTGATCGGTGCCCTGGAGGGTGAGCAGTTCGGACCCCTGATGATGCTGGGCGAGCCTCTCGAGCTGGTTGCGCTCGGCACCTGCTACCAGATCGTGGCGATCGATGGCGGTGATCTGAATGCACCCCAGTGCATTGGTCCGGAGCGCCTGCGGCTCGGCATCGGACAGCGCTATGACCTCAGCTTCGTGATGCCGTCGACCGGCTCGGTCACAATTGTGGACACCCGCGGTCAAGAGAGCGTCACCGTGGGAAGCGGCCCCGAGCCGGCCACGCTTGATCTCAAGCGGCTGCCTCTGTTCGACCCGCTCCGATACGGCCAGCCTTCCCCCGACCCGGTTTTGGGGCATGGCTTCGACGTCACCTACCAAGTGGTCCTGGGCGAGGAAGGCGGTATCCGCCACCTGCAGCCCGAGCTCATCCACACCATCAACGGCAAGGCCGCCCCGATGGGGACCGCCTATCTCGTCCGCCAGGGTCAGGTGGTGCGGCTCCACATCGTCAACGAGACCGAGGAGTTCCACACCATGCACCTCCACGGGCACGTACTGAGCGTGTTGGACCGCGACGGAGGGGCTCCGCGCGGCAGCCCCATCCACCTGGATTCGCTGCTGGTGGGTCCCCACGAGAGCTGGGACGTCGCCTTCGTGACCGACAACCCGGGGCTCTGGATGTTCCACTGCCACGTGCTGCTGCATGCGGCAATGGGGATGAGCGCGATGATCGCGTACGAGGGCGTCACCACCCCGTACGACGTTGGCGCGCGCTCGGGGAACCAGTCGGAGTAGCCCATGAATGGGTCTGATGTGTTGGCTGTCCTGCTCATTGCTGCCGCGCTGGTGAACGGACTGATCGCCGGTGCCAGCCTCGACCGGTCGGTCGTCCAGCTGCCGGCTCGCCGCAAGATCGGGGTGCCCGCTTACTCGGCGTACAGCATCGCCCACGAGCTCAAAGGCGTGGGCCTGATCTGGTATCCGGTCCTGGGCATAGGATCAGCACTATTGACCATCGTGGCTGCGGTCGTTGCCGCTGCGAGCGGGATAGCGCTGCTCAACGGATCACCGATTTATCTGGCGGCGCTCGCTGCCGTCATGCACTCTGTGGTGACTGCGCGAGCCGCCCCCCTGAACTTCCGGCAGCGATCGGCCCAGGGCGATGAGGCCGAATTGGCCAGGATCATCGATAGCTTCGAAAAGTGGCATGCCGTCCGCGCGGTTCTTCAGCTGGCGGGCTTCGTGGGCACAGTCGTGGCTCTCGCCAGCTTCGGGAGGGTTTGGAACTGATGGCGCAAATGCTGGTCGTGGGGCTGGCCGAGGCAACCGAGCTTGGGCCAGAGCAGGTGGGGAGCAAGGCGGCCAACCTGGCGCGCCTGGACCGAGCCGGGTTTCGTGTGCCGCCGGCTGTAGTGATCACGGCCGCCGCCTATGAGCGATGGCCGGAGCTGAAAGACCAGCTCTTCGCGAAGCTGGGGTTCCTTGGCGAGACGCCGCTCGCGGTCCGGTCATCGGCGGCCGCCGAGGACCTGGCCGGCGCGTCCTACGCCGGTCAATACGAGAGCTACCTAAACGTTGCGCATGATGCCCTGGAGGAGGCGGTCAGACGGTGCTGGGAATCGGCCTCGGCTGTCCGCGTGGCGGCCTATCAGAAGTCGCAGACGGAGCCAGGCGCCACCGTTCCGGGGAGGATCGCAGTTATCGTCCAGCGGCTGGTCCACGCCGACGCGGCGGGCGTGGCCTTCACCGCGAACCCGATCACCGGCAACCGCCAGGAGGTCGTGGTTACTGCTGTTCGCGGCCTTGGTGAACGGCTGGTCTCGGGCCAGGCGCTGGGTGACGAATGGGTCGTTGGCGAAGGCGGGGCGACGTCAAACCGCTTTTCCGAGCAGGCTATCGATGCCAGGCAGGCGTCGGCCGTGGCTGAGCTCGCCCGGCGCGTGGAGTCCGTTTTCGACGAGCCGCAGGACATTGAGTGGGCCGTGGAGGGTGACCAGCTCTACCTGCTCCAGGCCAGGCCGATGACGGCACTGCCGGAAGCGGCCGACTGGACTCCCCCAAGAGGTGGCTACTGGATGCGCAATATCCGCATCGGGGAATGGCTGCATGAGCCGATGACACCGCTCTTTCAGACCTGGCTCCTGGAGCTCCTGGAGGATGGCTACCTGCGCGTCGAGCGGCAGCTGGCGGGGACCGCCATCCCCTTCCCACACGCCTCGATCAACGGTTGGTATTACATGGCGCTGCCTCACTTCGGGCCGTTCATGATCCTGAAGGCGCTGGCGGAGAGCAGGTTCAAGTTGATCGGCTTCCTTGTCAACGTGCTGCTGAAAGTGTCCTCGCAGCCCGAGGTCTCCGATAAGGCGGTCCTGCGCGAAATCTACGAGGAGTGGCGCGATCGCTTCCTGCCAGGATATCGACAACTCGTCGAGTCGGCCGAGCGCCGACTCGAATTAGCCACGCCAGACGAGCTGCTGCCCATGATCGACGGGCTCGGCGAACGGGCAGGCCAATACTTCGCCTATCTCGGAGTCGTCGGCGGCTCGGCCTGGAAGATGGAGGGTTGCCTGGCCAGGTTCTTTCGCGATCACCTGGCGGCGACGGTGGCGGACAGCGTCCAGGTCCTCCTCCGGGGCTTGCCCGGCACGGCCCCCGAGGTGCCGGCGCATGCTGTCCAGAGCCTGGACTGGTACTGGCCGACTGCCGGCGAGATGGGCTGGCAGCGCGACTCCCTGGCCGGCCTGGAGGCACACCGGCGCCTGGCTTCAGAGCGGGAGCGGGTCGAGGGCATGTGCAGGGCGGCTCTGGCTAAGCGGCCAGATACCCTGGATCGCTTCGAGAGGCTGCTGGCGGTCTGTCAGCGCTACGTGGTCATACGTGAGGAACAGGCGCGCGACTTCACGTTGGCCTGGCCGCTCCTGCGCCAGTGTGCGCTTCGCCTGGGTCAGCGCCTTCAGGCCAACGGCCACCTCGCTCAGGTCGAGGACGTCTTCTTCCTGACCCGAGAAGAAACGAAGTCGGCCGCGCCTAGCCAGAAGTTGGTTGCTCGAAGGCGGGCTGAGTGGGAGCGCCAGCGTCGGCTGGTTGCCCCCCTGACTATCGGATCCGCACCAAAGCGGCTTCTGGACTCCGTAAGGGGGGCGATCGACGCTGCAAGGACCACGACCGAAGTTCCCGAGGGGGCGATCGTGGGTGACCCCGCCAGCCCTGGGCGTGCCACCGGCCGGGTCAGGATCGTCCGCGGCGCTGCTGACTTTGATCGCTTCCAGTCGGGTGAGGTGCTGGTGGCCGAGGCGACCGCGCCGGCCTGGACGCCTCTTTTCGCCCGCGCCGCGGCCGTGGTCACCGATGGAGGCACACTGGCCGCGCACGCCTCGCTGGTCGCACGTGAGTACGGCATCCCAGCGGTTGTGGGAACCAACAACGCGACCGTCCGACTTCTTGACGGAGAGACGGTGCTGGTGGATGGCAGCGCCGGGCTGGTGACACGAGCGTGAGAAACAGTCCGGCCGTGTGGATTGCCTAGGTCCACGAGACTGACCACCTAACGTGCTCCTTGTCGGGTGGTACAGGTGCGGCCGCTTGCCCGAAGCGATCGGCGCTGGTGCTAAACCGTACAGTCCATTGCGGAGATCACGTCCGGTCGGGAGTCCAGTAATCAACCAGCGGCAGGCCGCGCTCCGCCCGAGCACGCGCGAGGAACTCCGCGACGAGCCCGGCCTTCGCTGCCACATAGACGTCGATGTCGCCGGCGGCGAGCTTTACGTTCTGCCGCTTCTGAGCCGCGTATCGCTCGCGAGCTTCACCGTCAGCCCGCAGGAGGTCACGCAGCAGCCAGTGGTCCAGGTGAGCCCGGTATGCCGGCTCGGCTAGAGGTCGTCGGCCTGGCGCCCGAGGACGTCCGCCCGCTCCTCCATTTCCCTAGGGGCGTTCGGCATCCTCTGCGGCAACGTGAGCATCCTCCTCCTGGGCTTCGCGACGTGGAGGAACAGACAGGTGGCAGGCCGCCGTCTCGCTGTGCATCGGGGTGGTCGGCGTGGCCGCCTTCGTCGCCTTCGTCCTCATGTTCGTGGGCCCCCACCAGAGCGGCGGGACGCTGGAGCGACTGGCCGACTGGCCGCTCCCGGCCTGGCTGGCCCTACTCGGGGTCCGTCTGCTGACCGGAGCCGCAGACCCCGCAGGCGCCCAGTCCACATCGGCACCCGGGTAGGGGATCATTGAAAACGGCGTCTAGGCCTGCCGCTTCTATGGCGCACCCCTCCGCGTCGCCCAACGCGCCCGGCGCGCTTATACTGCCCGCCGTCTTGTCGCTCGCGATCCTCCACCTCATCTGTTGGCCAGAATCGCGGGAACGATTGTCATTGACACGCCGCTGCCGATCGAACCGGCTCAGAGCTCGCGCCAGAAATTGTCCGAAACAGCGTCCCATCCACCGCGTTCTGGCGGTTTGTGACACTTTGACACCGGATTCCGGCCCCCCTGTCGGGCGCCACCGTCAGAGGCAACAGTTGCCTGAAGCAGCACTAGCGCTGAGTATCAACCGCCCGCAAACACACGTTCGCGCTTTGCCTAGTCCGATCTTCTCCACAAAATGACTGCCGAGCAATGTAAGCGGGACAGCCGCCGCGTGTCGGCCTGCCGTCCTTTGGACAAAGCCTGCATAAGCAGTTGCTGGCCGCCGACGTGTGCCGTTCAGTCAGATTACCCGGTGGACTCCGATCTGACTTCTTGAACAGCACACCATGATCTGCTTCGGTGACGAGGCCGCCATGCGCTTGGGAATTTCACCGCGGCACCACTTGGACGCCGGTCGGCGCTTGGAGCGTCCAACGGGCAGTTGAATCTGGCCATAACCGTACAGCTCGCTGCGCACCTTCCGCGCGTCGTGGCCAGGGAGGGCTCCCGGCTGCGGGGACCTGATGGCAGCCGGGAGCCAGCCCGCCCCATCTGATTCCTTGCCACAGCCCAAGAGGCCGGGCGCACGCCTGCTGTCAACGTCTACCCAACGCAACAGGCGTTATTGCTGGGCGGCTCGAGGACTCTTTTTCCAGTACTTCCCGATCGATCTCGAACGTATAGAGGCCCCCGGCCAGCCGATCCACCCCGTAGACGATGCCGAGCTCGTCCCAATAGATGTGATTGATCTGGATTGCGCCTGCCGGAGAGTCGGCGGGCGCCCGGGGGATGTGGTAGGCGACTTCTTTGGGTTCGTCCTCATCGGAGATGTCATAGAGCCTCACGCCCCCGTTGAAGAAGCTGCCCAGCGCAAATCGGTCGGTGTGGAACGCGAGCTTGCCGGGCCTGTTCTCCCACAGATTGTGGGCTCCGAACCGGCCGCCTCTTCTGCACAGCTCGCTAATATTGCCGGGATCGGGCATGCTCATGATCGGCGAAGGCCGCGTTTCTTCCCCCATGTCCCAGGTCCAGATCCTTTTGGGTGCGTCCTCGCACAGATCGCGAATTGCCTCGCTGCTGATAACTAGCAGATCGCGTGAGAAGAGTGGCACCACCGTATGCGTGAAACCCACCGTCGCCGGCGGATCATAGTGGCCGACAAAGAGCGGCTCAGGACGACTCGGATCACTCAGGTCGAGTATGACCAGACCCCCATCGATATAGCCCAGATACGCTCGGTCCGGCCGCTCCGCATGAACGTCCACGTTGTGGAGCCGGTAACCGGTGTCGAAGCGCGGGTTGCGCGGTGGGGGCGGGACGGGATCGCCTTCGCGTGTGCCGGGGTACCACCAGCGCCCGACCTCTGTCGGGTAGGAGGGGTCGCTGAGGTCCACAATCATGAGGAACTCATCGTCGTTGCGATGAGTGGGGACAAAATCTGCCGCGCCTGTTGCGATGTACGCATACCGACCATCCACGAACCAGACGTGGTGCACGCCGCGCGAGTGCGGCCCGGAAGTGTCGAAGAATCCGATCTGGACCGGGTTGGCTGCGTCGCTGATGTCGAAGAGCGTGATCCCCGCTGGCTTCAGCCCAGGCGTCCGGACCTCGTACGCGACCACCAGGAGCTGGCCAGAGAGATCGAGTGAGTTGCAACGCACGTCCGGGGTGGGGACGTTGAACTGCTTCACCAGGTGGGGCGACTTTGGGTCTGTAACGTCAATCACGCTGAAGCAGCCAGGACCCGATTCCTGCGCCACGTAGATTATCCGGCGACCATCTGCCGTGGTGGCCATGGCCATCCCCTCGCCACCTTTGCCAGCGCCATCGCGACCGCCGAGGTCGTGATGCCCGAGGAGCTTCATGTTGAGGCTCTCTTCACCCTTTCGGTCGGCGGCCTTGAGCAACTTAGGAGTGACCGCCAAAGAGGCTCCCGCCACCAGGGTCGTGCCCAGAAAGGCACGGCGGGAGATTCGCTCCCGTCTCATACTTCGAATAGCAGAGTATCCCATCAACACCGTCAAGGTGGCAAGCGTCGATTACGCAACCTGGTTGACAGAGGGCGTGTATTACTTGCCAGCTACGCATCGATTTATTTAGGAGGACGGAGCGTGGGTTGCCTGGCGCACGTGGCATCCAGCACTACGATCGTTTTAACCACTGCCCTTCTCGTCGGAAGCCCAGCGCATGCGGACGGGGACATCACAGAGTTCCAGCTCGACGCCAACAGCCGGCCTTACTCCCTCGCCATCGGCGGCGACGGCGCCGTGTGGTTCACCGAGGGCCCACCAACCGGATCGGCAGAATAACGGCGGACGGCACAATCACAGAGTTTGACGTTCCCACTCCATATAGCCTCCTCGCGTACATAACGCGAGGAGGGGAGGACGACCTCTGGTTCACAGAAGAGTTCGCGAACATTGTGGCCAGGATCACGCTCAGCGGTGTGATCAACGAGTTCACGATCCCGACGCCCGAGAGCCATCCCCGAGGCATCGCTGCCAGCTACGACGGCAACCTCTGGTTCGCCGAATCGGCTGCCAACCAGATTGGCCGGGTGACACCCGAGGGAGAGTTCACGGAGTTTACGATCCCGACTGCCGACAGCCATCCCACCGTGATCACGGCAGGGCCGGATGGAGCACTCTGGTTCACCGAAGACACCAGTGGCCAACTGGGCCGCATCGACACCGCCGGCAACATCACTGAGTACCTGCTGCCCGATCGGTCGGCTCGGCCGAATGGCATCGTCACGGGTCCTGATGGCAGACTCTGGTTCACGGAAGGCCTGGGCAATCGCGTTGGCCATCTTGATCTCGACGGAAGCGTGACCGAATTCGATCTGCCCCACCCAGGCAGTCAGCCCTGGGGCATCACCATCGGCCCGGATGGCGCCGTCTGGTTCGCGGAAGTAGCCGGGAACCGCCTCGGCCGCATCACCCGCGACGGATGGATAACCGAGTGCGCCCTCGCC
>Ga0126378_10005080_pt1 | contig 10186 bp, 17 predicted proteins | sample PanSoiMetPlot_23_FD_92587 | JGI IMG/M metagenome (GOLD analysis project Ga0126378, IMG submission 92587) | Tropical forest soil microbial communities from Panama - MetaG Plot_23 | ecosystem: Environmental > Terrestrial > Soil > Tropical forest > Bulk soil | place: Panama | collected 2016-02-17 | reverse complement strand
TCAATGTACCACAACAAAAAGGAGACTCATGAAAGCATCAGTCATATCTGGCGCCTTGAAGGCTCTGGTTATCGGAGAAAGGCAGCCCGTGTTCATTTGGGGAATCCCTGGGATTGGAAAGTCCGCTGTGATTCACCAGCTTGCCGCCGAGTTGGCGATTCCGTTGCGAGACATACTTGCGCTATTACTCGACCCGGTGGATCTGCGTGGTCTGCCATTCCTTGGAAGCGATGGCAGGTCGAAGTGGGCGATGCCGGATTTTCTCCCCCAAGACGGGGAGGGCATTCTGTTTCTGGACGAGTTGAACGCGGCGCCGGCCATGGTGCATGCCAGCTGCTACCAACTGGTGCTGGATCGTAAGCTCGGGGAGTACACCTTACCCGAAGGCTGGGCGATTGTAGCTGCCGGGAATCGCGATTCTGACCGCGCGACAACCACGCGCATGCCGACACCATTGCGCAACCGGTTTGTACACCCCGAATTTGAGGTTGACGTGCAGGACAAAGGAGAGATTTATCAACAACTATAGAGTTGACAGAAAGTTCCAGCATTCATATAGGAAAAGGCTACCAACGTTTCTGTTGATAGCCGTATTTATGCCGGCAACGACCTACACTCCCATCTGGTTGGCGCGCACGTCTAAACCAGGCTCTCCACTTTCAGCGTCAGACTCCCTCCATCCCAGTAATCGCGAAACTGTTTCTCTACGAATTGAGCATCATAGTCGCGTCCCTGAACCTTAAGTGCCTGATGCAACCCGAATAACGAACGTGGATTCCGCGCGTTGTGGTTCAGGTCTTCTCGGAAGACTTTTTCCGCATCGGTAGCTTTGCCGGCCATCAGCAGCGCACCACCTAATGACTCGCGCACCGGGAAATACCAATCCGGCGGCTCGCCATAGGTCAGCGAGTCCTGCACGGCCACGGCATTACGATAATGCGAGATCGCCGTATCGGTGTCTTTGCGGGCCATCGCGATCTTGGCCGCGAGCACATCATCAGCAATCTGCAGAATGTCTTTCGTCTTGTTGTTCCAGGGCGGGGAGAAGATTGCGTCCGCCGGCGTCGCTTCTCTAGTGGCCACGATGATGGCGTGTTCTTTCTCGGCCTCATCGAGCTTTCCTGTCCCTGCGAGTGCCATGCCGCGACCGTAGTGCCAGAAAGTGGTGACGATTTTCAGATTCGGATCCGGCTGCGGCATTTTGAGAATTTCATTCCACTTCTCAAAGCGCACCAGCACAGCCGTGGGGATGGCGACGAATCCCTGCAGCATCGGCATGTCTTTCAACATTGGCTGGACGTGGGCCGCGAGCTTGTCGGCGGCTTGCTTTGCCTCAAGATAATTGCCCTTCATGCTGGCTGCGATCGCAATGAAGTGCAGATTGTGACTGTAATACATCCCGGAATACATCCCAGGCTGCACGCCATTAGTGGCGCTGGCCTTGATGTAGGCCTCGTCTGCCGCAGCCGCCTTTTCGTTCGTCTTGACCGCAGCGTCATAGTCTCCGGTCCGGATGTACACGTGCGCCGGCATATGAACAATGTGCCCGGCGGCAGGCGCCAACGCAGCCAGTCGGTTCGCGGCGGCCAGCGCGCGCTCGGGGCTGGGCGATGCCTCTACCGCATGAATGTAATAGTGGACTGCTCCCATGTGGTTAGGGTCGCGCTTGATCACAGACTCAAGCGTGGAAACGATTTCTTCTGTCCCTTCGCGCGGCGTGCCGTCGTGCATCCACAAGCCCCAGGGGTGCAGGTTCATACCGGACTCGGCGAAGAGCGTTGCCGCGTCGAGGTCGTCCGGATACTTGTTCATCAGCTCGCGCATGGCATCGCGATAATCTTCGGCAGCCTTGCGGCGGTCAGCGCCAGCCGCGGGAAAGCGTTTGCCCATGGCCTGAATGTAATCACGCTCAGTCGCTGAGGCTCCGCTTGAAAGGCTCACTGCTTTCTCAATGGTTTCATGCGCCAGCCTGAACCTTTCATCGCTAGCGGGGTCGTTGTAGTTGGGGCCGATTGCCTCCGCGATGCCCCAATAGGCCATCGCCATCTTGGGATCGAGATCGGCGGCGCGCTGGAACGAGCGGGCGGCTTCATCGTGATTGAATGCGTAAATAAGACGCAGACCCTGATCGAAGAACTTTTGCGCCTCGGGATTGCTCGTCGTAACCGGATGGTGCAGGTCGCTGATACCTGACATCAAGGTGGCTGGCTTCACCGCCGCATGGGTGGAGTTTTGAGCTAGTGTCGTGAAACAGAGAAAGAAAGCGAGGAGCAGGGAGCCCAGGTACCTCATCTGTATGGCCTCCTTGGCCAGAATTGTTCTTGTTGATTTGTAAAAACGGCAAAATTATACGCCGGAAGCAGCTCAGGTACCTGAGTCGAGCTCACTATGGCTACTGGGCACGGGCCTCGTGGCTGGTGTGGCAGGGCTGCGGAAGAGGATATCCTCCTGCTAGGTTGTGAATGGTTTCTGGGAAATCCCCGCATTGCACTCCCTGGGGGGTTCTTGCGTTTTCTTTACAGATCATCGCGATACCAGCACGAACTCCCAGGTGTTGATGAGTCCAGCGCGTCGAGCTCACGTTGGTATTTTCGAGCCTTTCTCAAATTCAAAGAAATCGCTAAGAACGACAGAAGCACTAAGATCGCCAGTTCGACTTCGATATACCTCTTTAGCGACGGATATGCGTCCGCAAATCCAATCATGAAGATCACGGGACCTGGGACAAAGATCACAAGCCGTGACCAGAACCATATGCCCCTGTGAAAGTCGCTTTGCCGCTGCAATTCAGAACGGTAGAAGGTCAAACCGTCGGCTGTGTTCCCTAACGCCGTCTCCGGCCGGATGTGGCTCTTGCTCAGTATCAACTGATACATCAGGTATCCCGCTCCTAAAACCGTCAGCACCGACCCTATGCGCTGAACCGGATTGGTAAAAATGATCGCGTAATAAGCAAAACCCAGCAGCACTATCAGGCAGGCAAGAAGGCACACCTGGGTCAGTTCTCCAAAGCGCCGAAGTAGGCCCAATTCCCCGATCTGGGTGCAGGCTTGTTGCACCCAAATCCGCATTTCGTGAATGTTAACTGCTGCACGCGTGTCAGCCGCGTCTCTTAAAAACCATCACGTATTCTGCACCCAAATGCGCAGCGTTGACTATTCAGCGTTTGATTAACACCGCACTCGAAGCATTGCCCACAATTCCGCCTTGTGCGAGAAAATTCCTCAATGCGGTAAACCCGCTATTTATGTCTTCAATCAGGCCACACTCTTTTGCCAGCGCACTGAAAGGCCGTTTCCAATTCGCAGGTGGTTGAGCCAATGCCTTTGGCAGATCATGAGTTTTTCTTCGCTGAAACGTGATCTGTACCGCATCTGAGACAACTGGGGTTCGCAGAGTCCCAGACTGAATCAAGAGAACCATATCCACCAAGTCCCGCACGCGGCTGTTTACTGCCCCAGGGTGCGGCAGAGTGTAGGCATGAAGTTTTTCAGCAAATTGCTGTTCGGGTGGGATCATGTACAGAGAGGGGCTGTCTATTCCGGCAAATTCCAGCCAGTTGCGACCTTTGATTATTTCAACGGGCTCTATCACGGCATCGCCACTTCCAACGTCGATATGGAACCCGACAAAAATGCGGCCATCGAGCCGTGATTCCACCGGATACCTGGCACCACCGTAGGACACGGCATCCAAATCAGAAATGGACTCACCGACCGTGTAAAGAAAAAGTCTCTGCATTTTCGTGCGGCAATGTCCTGCAGTCTCGTCAAAATCGCCTGCTTTTCACTTTCACCCTTTGTGTGAGCCGGGCCAAAGACGCTGCGCATGGTTAGATCGATGTCCTTTGTAGACCGCGCAGCCTTCATCCTGAGTTCCATTGCGTAGCCGCCCTTGAGCACCCAAGGCAGTTGTTTGGGGTCTACCCCCTGAAACAACCGAGCAAGCAAGCGGTCGAAGGCAACCTGCCGCCGCAATCGTTGCAGATCAACCCCCTCTTTCTTTGCGATAGCCTGAAGCCTATCCTCCAGCACTCTGCGAAACGCGGCAGGCGTCGCGTATTTCTTCGACTCCATCAGGCAGCTACCCTCTCGAAAGATGCCCGCAGCTGTTTGCTCTCACCAATTCGCTTCCTAGCCTCCGCAATCTCGCCTCTCCGAATGATTCCTCGTCGTAGCCCTTCTCGCAGGGCTTGCCTAAGCTCCGCAACGGGCATCTCTCCTTGAGCCAGAATGTCAAGAATCGTACGTATAGGCTTTGTCACGCGCACTCCATGAATGATCTCGATGTCGCTCTCGCGAATATCCGCGTGATGAAGAATGAGCACGCGTGGAATTTCACTGTTTCGCCGAAACTCCAGAGGAACTGTCATCTGCAACTTCGCCGGCATAGTATCTGAGAGGTCGTAAAGGCTCAGCGCTGTTTGGTAGCTGTACACCCCCTGAGGAATCTCTTCCCGATTTCTGGACCACAGAAACCAGAGCATCAGGTCAGGGCGCTCGGCTTGAGGAAAGTTCGCCAGTCGATAGATTCCTCGATACGCACGAATCCAGTTTCCGGCCTGCACATGGTACGGATGCGTGTTCTCAGCAAAGCCTGCGGCCTTAGCCTGTTTCGTCGTGAAGAAACCTTGCTGCCCTTCAGCGACCTCGTAGAGCCGCTTGGCGGCATCTCGGCGCTCATTGACCACGACACAATACTACAATTTATTTGAAGGATTGTGTACCCTGTCGCGTGTGATTCCCTTCCCCCACAATGTGATGCTAAAATGTATCACAAATGAAAAAAGCATCGGTACGCGAGCTGCGCTACAGTTTCAAGAGAATCGAACGCCTCTTACAACAAGGGGACGAAATTCAGATAACCAAACGTCGGCAGGTAATTGCACGCCTGGTTCCTGAACCCAGCACGCGCCCAACTATGCCTGACTTCGTTGGTCGTCTGCGCGCAATCTACGGGAACGAGACCCTCAAGATCAGCGGAGCAGAGCTGATCGAGCAGGACCGGAGCCGGTATTGAAAGTCTACGTCGACACTAGCTTTCTCGTCTCTCTGTACAGCCCGGACTCGAACTCGGCGATTGCCGCACGAACCATGCAGCTTTCACGAGGAAGCCACTTCATTAGTGCCCTGGTCGAATTGGAAACGGTTAATGCACTCGAACTGCGGGTCTTTCGCAAGGAGATTTCTTCATCGCAGGCAAGATCTTCGTTAAGAGACTTTGAAAAGGACATACTCGGTGGCATCCTGCAATTGCGTCCTCTTTCTGACCAAGCATTTGAGCGTGCGCGTCGGTTGGCCAAGCAAACCACAGCGCGACTCGGGACGAGGACCGCTGATCTCCTGCATGTGGCCGCGGCTCTCGAGCTCGGCGTCGATCGCCTGTACTCCTTCGATCAACAACAGCGGAAGTTGGCCGAGGTCGTTCGTCTAAAGCTTAATTAATTCTAATGTGTGGTCCTAAAAAAGGGTGACTCCTCGGCCAGTGGACCGCCAACCAGCTTTTTGCCCCATTTCCCGTTTTCTATTATCGTGCGCAATTGCCAAGGAGGTTTTAGATAAAGGATGGCGATTTCACGCACGCGATCTGCCGGAGCCAAAGTCACTGATGACGAATACAGACAACTTGAAATGCTCGCCCAGGCTCGCGGCCTGACCGTGGGCGAGTGGTGCCGCGAAGTCTTACTCGCAGAGTGTAGCGAGCCTCGACGACAGTGCCGGAGCAGACCATTCTGGCTGAAGTCTTGGGGGTGCGAAATGATCGTGATTAACCTCTTTCGCGCGCTTGGAAAGGGCGAACTGTCCCAAGAAACTCTGGAAGCAGTGATACTGCGTGCGGACAGTGAGAAGCTACCGAGTGCCCTAGAACGAGTGGCACAGGCAGCTGACCCCAGGCGCAAGTCCGATAAATAGTGGCCTGATCCAGAGACTATTTGCAGATAACCAGGCCCCAATCTTCACTGCCCGAAATGCTTGCATTCAGACTCAAATCCCTAGAAACGCGGATTTGATGCAGTTCAAACAGCACTCGGCGTCGTTGTGTTTTACGACCCAAGACCTATGCTCCCCATCCCAAGTAATTCTTCTCCGAATGGAGTAGAATTAAAGCATGGACGGGTACACACCTGCACAGGCTGCTGCGATAACGGGCTTACCCTTGTTCGCAGTTCACAAGGCAATCGATAGCCGCGTGATACGTCCCCGGACCGCGCGGGCTGGTGCAACCGTTCGCCGGCTGCTGACGAAGGAGCAGCTGGTCTACCTACAGCTCGAAGCGGAGGGCGTGCGGTTGTTACCGATAGGGACTCGGCGAGAGATCGCGGAGTCGATTCAGCGGTCACCCAGGACCGAAAAGCTGCCCGTGGCGAACGGGACGGCGCTTCTGATCGAGATCGGTACGGCCAGGCGGGCCGTGGAGAGGCAGTTGAAGCAACTGGTGCGTATGGCCGAAATGGTCGTTAGCGATCCGGAAATCATGCGCGGAACGCCAGTCTTCAAAGGCACGCGGATTCCGGTGGACTTAGTGGCCGACATGCTCGCCCAGGGTGCAACGGCGGAGGACATTCTCGAAGGCTATCCAACCCTCAGCAAAGAGAAGATCGCCATCGCACCGCTGTACATGCGCGCGTTCCCACGGCGGGGCCGCCCGACCCGCCGTCCCTGGCCGAGGAAAAAGCGACGGGGCCGGAAATCCTATTCACTGAGCACATTCCTTAGGAGTGCATGAGGTTCCTGGTCGACGAATGCCTGCATGAGTCGCTGGTTGGAGTCGCTCATGGTGCTGGTTTCGAGGCAACCCACGTCAACCATCTTGGTTTGAGCGGTAAGCCAGACTGGGAGCTGGCCGACCGAATCGTCAAGAATGAATTTACGTTCGTCACGAACAACCGCGTCGACTTTATGCGGCTCTTCGGCAAAATGGAGCTGCACGCCGGCCTGATCGTAATCGTCCCAAACGTTGTCCCATCGGTCCAGCGCGCCCTGTTCGAGGCGGCCATTCTGTACCTGGCAGGGAAAGAGCCGATCAATTCAGCAATTGAAGTCAGCGTGGAAGGCAAGACTGTGAAGTGCATTGAATACCGGATTCCAACGGAGTAATCATGCGCCCAAGAGCCCGATTCAGCCTGCCCTCGGGCAGGCGCGGCGTGCTCTTCGGTGGAATGAGAGAATCGTGCTTTATAGGCGAAGCGCGGAACATCTACAATGCGGCTGCGCTCAGATCGCTGCGCGGCTCTGGCACCAGAGAGCTTTGAATACCGCCCCAGCAAGCATTCTCGCGTGCGCCGGGATGACGACCTCACGCGCGAAATCACGTTCCAATCCAGTTTTTTAGAAATTTCCCCATTCCAGGCCAGGACTTATTCCTCATTCTGCGGTTCCGTTTAGCCAGGCGGCCAGTGCTCTGGAGTCTGATGCCTCAGGAGGGGAAGCCCGTTGCGGTACGCGCTCAGACCGAAATGCGATCACATCGCTGAGGTTGTTGATAAATCAATAGCGCCGAGAGAGTACGTAAAATTCAGCCAAAACGCGATCTGCGCGTCATCGGCGCGGCGATGAGCTTGGTTATCGCTTTCTCGCCCTTGGGCGAACTCGCGTTCACATGTGCGCCGCGAATACCGTGCTTGATCACCTTGCCGATCCGTCGCATGGCGGCATCGATCTGCTTGAGTGAGGATGAACGATCGGCGACAGGGACGTAGGTGAGATCGATATCAACGGAAAGCCGGGGCATGTCGCGTAGAAACAGGTTGATGGCCGTTCCGCCCTTGAGCGCGAAGCTGGTTTCGGTCGCGACAAAGGGCACAACCTTTATCAGGAGTGCCGCCTGCCTACGATAGGCCTCATCCAGCGGCATCGAGAGACTCCGGAACCGTGATATTAAAGGTCGGGTCCAGTTTGCCGCCTCGGACGAGCATGCGCTTGCCGAGTCCGAGGTCGATATCTTTGCGGTCCAACTTCTTCAGCCAAGCGTGCTGGTGACGCTCGGCAAACCATAGGAACAGGCGCTTCACTTTTACGTTGCGGCAGGCGATGAGCAGCGCGTGCAGCCGCCGCGGGCTGAGATTACGGAGCCCTTCCATCAGAACATCGGCCTGATGAAACGTCTCACGCTGCGGGACCTCGTCTAGCAATTCAAGAGTCGCGCGCTCCGGCGAGGACATCTTCAGCGGCCATTCCCACTGTCCCCATGGTTGCCGTGTGTAGCTGCTCGCCTGCAGATCCCTCCAGTCGTCAGTGCGGTCTTTGTTCGCGTGTAGGTGGTTTGCTCCGCGCCGGAAGAGCCTTTCTGCATTGTGAAAAACGAACCGGTTTTCTAATTTCAGCTTGGTAACCCAGCCCGGTGGCTTGCCAGTCCCGTAGAGGTGAACCTCGTGATAGCGCCCGGGAAAGTAATGCGCGAAACCCTGGAGTTCGAGGGCTGTGCGGCCGCCGACCGAGCAGGGATATCCCAATAGTGCTTGAAGTGATATGACGACCGCCTGCCAGCGGAGCACCTCCTGCTGTCCAGCCTCTCCCTGTAGCTTTGGCGTGGGGCGACGGTACACGCCGCGCGCAACCCGATCGAGCCACCCTCGCGTGACATACTTATTGCGCAGACTTCTTGAGTAGCCATGCTTTTCAAGCCAAGCAGCATCGGCGATCAGCCCCTCAGGGAGGGATCTCTGCAGCCAGTTTAATTTACCTTCTTTTTGTCTACCCACAGTTTACAAAATAGCATAAACTAAAACTAAAGCCAGTTCGATAGTTGCAGATTTTGTATACCGTAGCGGTATGAAACTGCTAATTCCTAAACCAAGACCGCGGAATGTGCCCGCTATGCTACCGGGCCATTTTCCCGAAATGGAAGGCCAAGTCAGTTATGATGTCGGTGTTCTTCTTGAGTACATCAGGCGGAACACACGAGTTGCTTCCGTGCGGGCTCGAATGGAGGAAGCTCGTGAAGCTGTTTAAGAAAAAGAAATCGACGTTTTATTGGTACGGCTTCGCAGTTCGCGGCGAACGTTTTCGCGGATCAACCAAGGAAGCAAATGCAACCAGAGCGGCGAAAATTGCCGGTCTGAAATTGGCGCAAGCCACCGAAGGATCTGATATCCACTGCCGAGAAAAGTGCCCACGCTGGGAGAGTTTGCGCGCGACTTTTTGAAATGGGTGGATGAGGCAAGACGGGAAGAGAAGACCAAAATCTACTATCGCGATGGATGGCGGCTTCTCTGCCGAACGCGGTTAGCCGGAATGCGACTCGATCAAATCACGCGAGATGTCACCGACAGGATCACCTTTCCGGGTTCGCCTGCCAATCGAAACTGCGCACTGCGCACCTTACGCCGAATGCTCCATATGGCAGAGGAAAAGAAACTGGTTCGCAAGGCTCCCAAAGTGAAGCTCGCAGTTGAATTTGAGCGGGCGCAAAGACTTGACGAGGAATCGGAGAAAAAACTGCTGGCAGCGGCTGCCACGTGTGGGTGGACAAGCGGAAGCCTGCAGCTTTTTGAGGATGTCGTCAAGTTAATGCGCGATACCGGAATGCGGAACCGACGCGAACTCTATCGCATACGAATCGAAAACATCGACTGGCAAACCCGGAGCATTTTTGTTCCGGATAGCAAGACACCGGAGGGAAGGAGAACCGTCCCGATGAGCGAAAGAGTTTTCGAAATTTTGCGTCGTCGCTGCTGTGACTCCCAGGGTGTCGAGAAGAAGGAAGGCTGGGTGTTCCCGGCACGGCGGAAGACCGCAAAACTTCCCTATTTGACTTCCATCGCCCACCATTTCGCGGAGGCTCGCGAAAAGGCAGGCCTGCCGAAAAAGCTTGTTCTCTATTGCGGGCGCCACGATTTTGGAACGGTGATTACCGCACGAACCGGCAATCTCAAGGCTGTGATGAAAGTGGGACATCGGGATGTCAAGACCGCGATGCGATATCAACATCCGGAAGTAGATATCGTTCGCGCAGCACTCAATCCGCCCCAGGGATCATCTGGGTCGCAAACAGGCGCCTAAGAATTTTTACGGCACACTTTACGGCACACCCTGGAACCTGAACCCCGTAAGTTGTTGAAAAGATGGTGAGCGCGGAAGGAATCGAACCTTCAACCTACTGATTAAGAGTCAGTTGCTCTGCCAGTTGAGCTACGCGCCCGAGAAAGGTTTATCAATAGAATCAACAACTTGAGCGGACAACCCCG
>Ga0126378_10005079_pt1 | contig 10187 bp, 9 predicted proteins | sample PanSoiMetPlot_23_FD_92587 | JGI IMG/M metagenome (GOLD analysis project Ga0126378, IMG submission 92587) | Tropical forest soil microbial communities from Panama - MetaG Plot_23 | ecosystem: Environmental > Terrestrial > Soil > Tropical forest > Bulk soil | place: Panama | collected 2016-02-17 | reverse complement strand
CCATGACCACGCCATAGGCGTTGAACAGCGCGCCGACCCAATCGACCGCGTCGCTGGTCTGACCCATCGGCAAGCCGACCGGATAGCCGGCTTTGTAGAGCTTCTCGGCGGCCGTCAGATACACGTCCCAGGTCCACGTATCGGTCTTCGCCTTGTCCCATTTCGCCTCATCGGCCGGGAAAAGGTCGGTCACGTCGATGCCGGCATGCTGCTTGTAGAGGTCGATGCGCGAGCAGCAGGGTTTGACCTGACTGCCGACGGCCGTCGGTATGCCGCGCCAGGTGCCCTTGATCTTGGCCAGATATTCGGCGACCGGACTGATCGGGCCATATTGCTGGATCAGTTTCCCGATAATGTCGTCAACCGGCTCGAGCACGTTCTGGTGAATACGGACGTTCCAGTCGCGGTGGGACATGATGTCATGGCCGGTTCCGGCTTGCGCTTCGGCGGCCGCGGTCAGCTTGTCTTTTTCGCCCTGCGAAGTGATGTAGTCGATCTTGACCTCGCAATTGTTCTTGGCGCCCCACTCGTTGCAAAGCTTGGTGAGCGTGTTGTTGGCGCCGGGAACCCAGTGGTCCCACACCCCGAGTGAAAGCGAACCGGCCGCGTAAACTCCTTTGACATAGGGCGCGGCAATAGCGGCAGCAGAGCCGAGCGCAGCCGATTTAATAATCTCGCGGCGGGTCGGGCGTGTCCGGGCGAGCAGGCGTGAATGGGTCATCGTTATCCTCCAAGGGGTCCAATAGGCGACGCCGTGATTATTGGTTCTGTGGCGTGGCCGAAAACATACTCTTCTTGCCGGGAACGGGCTAGCCGTCCCGCGCGGTCTTTGAAGCGGCGAGGCGTCCTGCCGCGGGCGTTACCGGTGCACCTGAAAGGACCAGGACAGGCTTGGCTGTCCGGCGGATTTCTTGCGATGAAGCGTCTCCAGATAATCGGGATCGGGAAGCAATCGATCAATCGCGGATCGACTGGAAGCGCTCGCCCGCTGGTGCGTCGCACAAACGGAAAAAGCTGTGGCGGATGAGAACGTGCTCGCCCGGCTTGAGGCCGCTCCTGGCAAAAATCTGTGCGTTATTCAGGATCTTTGTCACAGCGAGAACGATGTGCTCTTTCTTGTGGCTTCCGGCGGTCCAAAGCATCAAGCGCAAACAGGATCTGGCGCGCTTGGCTCGATAGGCTGGATTCATATCGGCTCAGCCGATCAATGGGGAAATTGGGTAAATTGGCGAGCCGCAAAAAGCATTGGGCGAACTCGATAGCTGAACCGCCAGCCTTCGTCCCGTGCAACAGAGCGTGAACAACACCACTGGAATCTGGGAATAGTTGCCGGCTTTGCTGGTGTCCGCGCAAATGTTCGGCTTGGATCTTAAATAGTCCAGTTTCGATGGTCGTGGCGCGACGCAGGCGCCAGAGGATACTGGCAAGTCGCAGCACCAGCTCGCGCTCAACAGTCGATTGGGCGTCATAATCCGCAGTCATTGCCGCCTCAAATGCCTGGTAATCTTCTGCATCTTCCAGCGCGGTAATGACTGTCTCGGCTGTCAATCCATGACGGACGGCGTTGCGGCGAGAGATTTCCTTGCCAGCTTCGGTTCTCGGGCCCGTGCTCTTAAGCGCATTCCGCCGATTGGCCTCGATCTGCCGGTATGAGGTCATGGGGAGCTGGCTTTCAAATTGGGTTCGTTTTGGAAACTTGCTGCCGGCTGTCCAGTTTTGCTCGGGAGAGGATGTGATTTCAGCCACAGCACCCGAGCGGCGGCACTCGCATCAATACCGGTCTTGACCCACCACGCCGCCTCATCACCGGTTCGATGGACTTCGCGATGATGTCCCCGGCACAGTGGTACACTAAATTCATCGCTGACCTTACGCCCCAGTGCAGGGGACTGCGCAAATCGCAGGTGGTGTGCATCAGCGGGACGGCTGCCGCAGACCAGGCACGGCTGCTTGGCAACTGATTTTACGTGGTCCCGGTCGCGAATGCGTCTCGGTGCATGAAGCACCAATACAGTCTTGTCGATCGCTTGAGACCGCCGGCGGTTTCGTGGTCCCTGAATCGACCGCCGCGCTTGGTCGGACCGCATTTCATCTTCAGGCTCGCGTGCAAAGGTCGCTAACTTGGATTGGAACGCCTGCTCAACGCGCTCGGCATCGACTGCGGTTAAACTGTTTTTGGCGTCAATAACCCGATGCGCCCAAATTGCAGCTTCATCAGCAGAGCTAATGTGCTCCAGTTCGGTAGTCAGTTTCGCACGCAGGGCTGCGGATGGTTCTGGCTCAAGCTTTGGCCTGAAGGGAGCTGAACCCGCCCGCGCCCGCTGCCCGCCCGAAAGAGATTGTCCCTGGCCACCATTGGAGCGATCTTTTTTATTTCCTGTTGGGCTGACTGGTAGCGTCCTTGGTGCGAGCGCCGTCAGAAGATCGGGCGCATCGATATCATCCTCGCCGGCGATGCCGACGAGCGTGAACAACGCATAGCGCCGCGCATAGGTCAGTGCAGCTCCCATCCTGTGCGGAGCGGTAGTCTCGGTGATAGCGCAGACTGGCCAATCTGAGGCAATCCATTCTCCCGAGGCATGTGCCAGAACCGTGTTGAGCCGAACGATCCCGGCGGTTTCGTCAATCGAGGTGGTCTGGAATGTGGCGATCTCATGCTGGCTCAGCGTCTTGCGCACAATGTCGAGCCCGCTCGACAGCGGGGCATAGCGGAACGATCGTTCGGCTCCGCTTGGTTGGTCTGACCGGATCGTCCCGACCACGGATTTTTCTGGGTTGACGAGCTGTGCTTGAGCTTTGGCCAGAGCCGCCGCGATCGTGCCAATTGTCTCACTGAAGCGCTGCATGACTATCATCCACATCGAGGAGGTCGAAGCTAATTGCCCCCGACTTTGACCGCTTGGCCCGGACTCCGTGCCCGATCACTTCTTTCGCATCCTCGCGTATGAGCGCTTTCAGCTCTGCCTTTGAGCGCTCATGATCCAGGAAGGCTTGGCGGGTGTCGCGGAATAGACCGGCAAATTCCGCCCATGAGTTCGAGGCACTCATGTCCACAATCCGCACTGCCTGGATCCGGGACTTCGGTGGCTCAACGCCGAAGAGGCGAGGGGGCTCGCCGCTCTCGACACAGCGCCAGAATTTCCGTTCAGCCGTGACAATGAGGTGCTGATAGAGCGGATCGGCATGGGTAGTGATCTCAACCCATTTGCCGCCCCCAGTAATCACTGAGAGCACCGCTGACCTTGCTGCAACCACCCACATATTGTGCTGCAGCTGGGGCATGTATTTTTCGGCCGCCGCTTCTTCCGAGAACGCCCACGGCAGCATGAATTTGGCCTCAAAGACGGCCTGAGTGGCTTCAACCCGGCCATCCAATGTTGCCGCCATCCAGCGCAGCACCGGATGTCGGATGCGCCGCTGGACATCCGTAAGCACCTGCCCGCTATTCGCCTGATACCAGCGCCGGTTCAGCTCCTCGGTCGCGACACCAAGCTGGACAACGAGATTGCCCGATAGGTCCTCGGGCTCGACTTCGCCGCGCTTCTCCCGCCACAGCCGGAGGAGGGCACCTTCATCATTGCCCATAATGGTCCGGGCGTCCGAGCCGCCGATGAAGTAACGTCGATCAGCGGATTTGGTCCTGATCGGGCGCAGCTTCGTCGTGGATTGCCGCGCCGGCGCGTCTGGGTTCGGCGCGTGATTTAGGATAGGAACGGGATCAGCCTGCGCCATGGGTACCTCCGTGGCTTGGGTTAGGGCCGCTTCAGTGTTCCAGCACTTCGGCGGCCCGACAATTACCTTGATATCAAGGTTTCAATGGCGCGTCAATCCGTGATATCACAAAAAAAGAGAGGCCCGCCCCCGACGGGAAAGGGTGAGCCAATCTTGGTCCGGATCCAACCGCCGCTCCTTCGCACCCTAGACGAATGGATCGTGAATCAAGACGTTTCACTCACTCGCCCTCAAGCCATCCGCCGCTTAATCGAGATCGCTCTGGTGGGCAAATCAAAAAGGCGAAGCAATCGCGGCGAGAAGTAATAATCACGCACGTATTACGAAACGAACCCAATTTTGGTCGGGGAACGCCGAGCCGAGTTCACACACCGGCGAGCGGCCACAGGCCTGCCACACAGTGCAGGCCTCACCAGAGTACAGGCCTCACACAGTGCAGGCCTCACCACAGTACAGGCCTCACACAGTGCAGGCCTCACCACAGTACAGGCCTCACACAGTGCAGGCCTCACACAGTGCAGGCCTCACCACAGTACAGGCCTCACACAGTGCAGGCCTCACACAGTGCAGGCCTCACACAGTGCAGCCGGCCACACAGTACAGGCCTGTTACAACACTACAGGCCGGTTACACAGTACGGGCACCAACACAGAGACCGCTGAAAAAAATTTTATTCGGTCTCTTTGTGTCGATCGCCAAGAGTGCTTACGTCATTGCGCGGAAAGCGAATCATTTTCGAATGAGACGCTTCTTGGAGGCGGACGCGATTAACCCTTTAACGAGGAGGGCGCCTCCTATGCGTAAAAACAGCAAGCGTGTTCCGCCGGCTCTCAAGCACGGGATCTATTCGGGATTTGGCCTGTTGCCGACCGAAAGTCGGGCCAAATTTCGGAAGTTCAGAAAACAAATATTCGCCGAGCTCAATCTGGTCGGCCGACTGGAGGAGGACATCGGCGAGCAAATTGTTCTGTTGGAATGGCGCCGGCAAAATTTTTTCACCTACGACCTGGCAGAGCGGGCGCGGGCTCGGCGTAGCGCAATTGAAACCGAGTTTGTACCTGAAGTGCGAATTTTACCCGGGTTTGCGTTTGAGCCAGTCCCGGGAAATCCCACGCCCGAAGAACTGAAAGCTGCGCACCGACGGGCGGACAAAAGGATTCGAGCCGAATTGGGCGCAGCACTCGAGCTGGTGCAGCTGGGTGAGGTGGCAACGCTCGGACACCTGGAAAAACGGCTAGCCATTGAGGACCGATTGGATGCAATGATCGTCCGGCTTTACAAGAAATTAGCCCAGGTGCGGGCGATCAAATCAATGGCACCGCCAGCCTGCCGGCGCCGTCGCCGCGGCTACTGGAAAACGCCGCATAAGATTGGAGGCTCACTAGATCGCGAACAGCACAGTAGTCGTTCATTTTAGTTGAGAAGTAGCGCGCGCCGCGCTGAGGCTGGATCTGAAAAATCAGGCCCGCGCGGCGTTTGTTGTTTGAATCGACTCCCAGCTCGCCGTTGCAAATTAGCACGCTGCATCCAAAAGTAGCAATTTATACGAATTAGAATTGCGATGTTTGCAAGCTAGCAACTTGAAAGCACTCGCTTTTAGCTAGGAGTCTAGATGTCAAACAAACTCGCTCTCATCACCGGCACCGTCGCTGCTCGGCTCATTGACGAGACGGCCGCCCAGGAGTGCGGCTGCGAAAGCAGCGCTAGAAAAGGAGTTACGCCGGTGGATCAACTATGTGGCGTCCGAAACCGGATTGATTGGGAAATGACCAGTATCGCTCGAAGAGGAGTTCCTGCAGAACTGCTGTTCGCACAAACAGCTCCCCCCGGAGCAATGCACCCTCGAGCATGCTAGGGACGTGCAGCGGTGTTCTCGAGCGACCAATAGTGATGCGGATGCGACAGCGGGCAACACCACGTAAGATGCCGCATAAAGACGTGCCCGATTACGTTGCTCGGAATGGATGGAGTCACACCATGATCTGTCACCGCATCGCCGCGCTCGCCGCCACTGCTCTGCTGTGGATGACTTTTGGCTCGCTAGCTCAAGCGGATGATCTGATTGTCGAGAAGAAGAGTTTCACGCTGTCGAGCTACGCCACCGTTGCCGGCGAGACCATCAAATCGGTCAAGGTCGGCTGGGAATCGGCAGGCACGCTCAATGCCGACAAGTCGAACGCGATCCTGATCACGCATTTCTTTAGCGGGACGAGCCACGCCTTCGGCAAGTACAGCGCCGAAGACAAAACGGCTGGCTATTGGGATGCGATCATTGGTCCGGGCAAGGCCATCGATACCAACAAATATTTCGTGTTGTCGTCCGATACCCTCGTCAATCTCAACGCCAATATGCCCAATGTCGTAACCACCGGACCGGCAAGCATCGATCCTGATACCGGCAAGCCCTATGGGATGAGTTTTCCGGTCGTTGGCATCAAAGATTTCGTCAGGGTCGAGAAAGCGCTGATCGACAGTCTCGGCATCACCAAGCTCAAGGCGGTGGTCGGCGCCTCCATGGGCGGTCTACAGGCCTACGAATGGGCGCAGAGTTTCCCAGACAGCGTCGAGCGGATCGTCCCTGTCGTCGCCTACGCCACCCCAGAACCGTATCTGATCGCCTGGCTCGATATGTGGGCGCAGCCGATCCGGCTCGATCCGAAATGGAACAATGGCGACTACTACGGCAAGGCGCCGCCGCTCGACGGACTGAAGGCCGCGCTCAAACTGGTCACTTTGCAGGCCAACAGCTGGGAGTGGGCGCGCGCGACGTTCGGAACGGCGCCGGCCGAGGCGGACAAAGATCCGGGGAAGGCGATTGGCAACAAATTCAAAATCGAGGGCTTTCTCGATCAGGCCGCGACCGCGCGCGTCGCTTTGGCCGATGCCAATCATTTCCGTTACCTCTGCAAGGCCAACCAGCTTGCCGCCGTCGATCCGGCGAATATCAAAGCGCCTGCGCTGGTGCTTTATGCGCCGAACGACCTCGTATTTTACGAGCCGATCGTGCGCGAGACCTTGGAAAAAATTGCTGCGGCGGGTGGCTCGGTCGAAAGCGGGGCGCTGGTCGGGCCCAACGGACATCTCAATGCTTTCACCGCGATCGGGCAAGGCGCCGACAAAATCGCAGCATTTCTCGCGAAATAACGGCAGCAGCCGTTTGACGTAAATCAATGCCGCGGCAACCTATCGAGCGATGCTTTGGCGAGTAATGGCGTCAGGCAATGCAATAACAAGCGAGGAGATCGGCCATGGTCACGTCGCTAAAGCAATCGGCAAAATGCATTCGTTGCGGCGGACGGGTGAGTGCGCCCGATAAGTGCGCTAACGTGGATCAGGAGTTTGCCTGCTACCGCTGGGTCTGTCCGAAATGCGGCTGCGAGTTCGAAGCCTCGACTTGCCTCCTCCAGGATGCACCGCTTGCCCCCGAGATCGTCGAGAAATTCCTGCCAGACTTACTGGTGGCGTGACAACGGGATGTTGCTGCGACCGACAAAGGGCGGCGACTTTAGAAACTGTTGTGTGCACCCCGAGATTTAAAGACCTATCCTCCTCTCAAAAAGTTGCGGGGCCGAAACTGGCCCCGCTCGTTTTTTCCGGCGCGGATTTGCGCTGGCGCAAATACCGATTTTACACCTTCTGCGCTGTTGCCGCCTCGTCCCAAATGCTCCGCTCGCGCGTTTCAGGCATCAGGAATAGGCTGAGCACGAAAGCGATCGCGGGAACGGCGATCGGATAGATCAGCGCGTAGCCGAGGCTGCCCGTCGCTGTGAAAGCCGCTGTCGTGATGAAGGGCACCAGGCCGCCGCCCCAGCCATTGCCGATGTGATAGGGCACCGACACCGAGGTGTAGCGGATCCTGCCGGGGAAATATTCGGCGAGGAACGCGCCGATCGGCCCGTACACCAAGCCGACATAGGCGACCATGATGGCCACGATGAGGATCGCGATTGGATAATTGACGTTACCCGGTTGAGCGACCGCGCCGAGCCACGTAAACAGCGGATAATAGGTGAGCGCTGCCAGCAGGAAGCCCGCCAATATCACCGGCTTGCGGCCGATGTGATCGGACAGCCAGCCGAAGAGGATCAATGTCGGCGTGCCAATGATCAGGCCGCCGCCGACGATATAGGCGGTTGTCAGCGTGTCGAGCTTGACGACGGTGCCGAGATAGTACAGCGGCCAGAACTGGCCGCTGTACCAGACCACGCCTTCGCCGAGCACAACGATCGTAGCGATGAGCACGTATTTGATGTTTTGGCTGAGGAAGGCTTCCTTCCACGGATTCTTGGTCATTGCACCTTTCGCCTTGATCTCCTCGAAGATCGGCGATTCCTGGAAGTTCACCCGGATGTAGTAGGCGATCCCCATCAGTAGGAAGGAGAACAGGAACGGAATGCGCCATCCCCAGGCATTGAAAGCGTCACTGCCGAGGTAGCTACGCGTGACGATGATGACGAGCAGCGACAGCACAATGCCGAGCGTCGGCGAGGTCTGCAGCCAGCCGGTATAGTAGCCGCGGCGCTCGTCCGAGACGTGCTCGGCGACATAGGTGATCGCGCCGCCATACTGACCGCCTAGGCAAAGCCCTTGGATCATGCGCAGGCAGAACAGAATGACCGCCGCGGCCAGGCCGATTTGGTCGAAGGTGGGAATGAGGCCGATCGCGCCGGTGCCCAGCGCCATGCCCGTGAGCGTCACCAGGAAGGTGTATTTGCGGCCAATGCGGTCGCCCATCCAGCCGAACACGAAGGCGCCGAGCGGTCGGATCAAAAAGCCGGCGGTGAACAGCGCGATGGTGCTAAGCAACGCCGCGACCGGGTGGCTCTTTTCGAAGAACTTGACAGACAAGATCGCGGCCAAGCTGCCGAAAATGTAGAAGTCATACCACTCGATGACATTACCGCCCGCCGCGGCGGTGATCACGCGTCGGAAGTTCGGCGGGATACGAGCAGCCATATTGTCCTCCCCCTGGGTTTCAAGGACTGGTTGTCAGATTCGTCGCTGCCATGGCCAAAGGCAATCTCTCACGTTGACGCAAGGTTGCTGACCGCAAGCACCACATAGGCGAGGATGGCGACCCACGTTCCGTAACTGGTGAGGTAGGGCACCGGCGACAGCGCGCCAATCACGGCGATGAGCGCGATGATCAGTGAGGCCGTGAACCAACCTTTGGTCGGAGCATGAAGCCTCACGGTCAGTCCCCCGGTGCCCTCAATCAGGCCAGCATCGTCCGCGCGTATCAGAACGCGTTCGACAAGTTTTACCTATTCGACTTTGGTAGCAGGCCGTCGGTGTGCAGTGCAAAATAGGTCAATGTCGCTGACGTGAAGCCGAGAGGCGGCTGCTGAATCCTGCCGCGGTACAGCCAGCACGGGGAGTCAAATTTGCTCCCGGCTCGTCCACGCCGACAAATTTAGCGGCAACTCACGACCTGGACCGGTCCTGTTCCGCCCTTCGCGGTGGGCACGGTGAATGTTTCCGCATTCCAGTGACACGGTGCAGCGGGAGTTGAGCTAGTCACGTCTGCCACGGGAAAGCGTGGCACAGATTGTTGGACGAAAATGGTCGTATTTCCGCCCTCCCCAGAGTACGGAGCCCAGCCCCAGCCCCAGCCATCACCGAAAAAGACCTGATTTCGCAGGAAACGACGACCAACAAAATGACCGCGGTTCACGGCTCCGTGGCTGCCGTGGCTCATGCCTGACCAGCCACCGCCGCCACCGCCACCGCTGCCACCGCGAGCCATAGCGAGCGAGCTTCCGCCAATTATTGCAACAGCGATCAATGCGACGAGAGTATTGGTACGCATGGCACAGTCCTCCATACACAACTGCACTGCACTTCAATGACGCAACCAAAGTCCGGGGCGATTCTGATGCCCCAATCCTCCTCGCCGCATTTTATGACTGCCGGCGCATTTGGGTTTTCACGTTTACCAAATGCGGCGACCTTCCAGGCCTTAGCTTAGGCGTAAGGTCCCCCCACGCCAAGGTGCCTAATTCATCATTTGACCCAGCCGACGCGCGGGCCGCAGGCCGTTCTGCATCGCTGCAATATCCGGTGACCCCGCAGGGCCTACAAAGTCCGCTAGATCACCGACCTGCATTGCCCACCGGTGTAAAAGCCATCATTGCTACTCAATAGGGTTCGGGCGGACTGGCTAAGCGCAAGAGAGAGATTTCGTTCTATTCGGAGCAGCTGGGAAAACAGATTTCCGGTACCTATGCGCTATTCGGCCGAATGGTGACTGTCACCGCCGCTGACGGTCGGCAAAAGAGTGCGCCGCTCGGCGGCAGCAATCCAGAGATCCTGGCCCGTCTGGCGCTGATCGAATTGGAGGTCAAAAATTCCGAGTAGGGCACAAAAGATGTGGTGACCCCGGGAGGATTCGAACCTCCGACCTTCAGCTTAGAAGGCTGTATATTATTACTGTTTTAATTGATGTTTTTGGCGAT
>Ga0126378_10005078_pt1 | contig 10188 bp, 6 predicted proteins | sample PanSoiMetPlot_23_FD_92587 | JGI IMG/M metagenome (GOLD analysis project Ga0126378, IMG submission 92587) | Tropical forest soil microbial communities from Panama - MetaG Plot_23 | ecosystem: Environmental > Terrestrial > Soil > Tropical forest > Bulk soil | place: Panama | collected 2016-02-17 | reverse complement strand
CGGCGGTGCCACCGCAACCCAGCGGCCTGCCGATTCATAGCTCTCATCCACCACTAGCCCGAATCCCAGTTGGTCGACATAAAATCGCAGGCTCCGGTCCTGGTCGCGGACAAAAATATTGACGCAGAGGAGACGAAGGTAAGGATCGTGCCGATCCTGAAGAAGGCTCGATGGCGATGCTGAAGGGGACTGCACTTCTTGGATTATATGTCTAAAGAGAATCGATCAGGTGTAAGGTCCTCAACGCCAGCATACGTTTCCGACAGGTCGATCGGGGAAGACAAGTTGCTTCGCGCGCGGACTGGGCCGATCAGGCCGTCTTCAACGTGATAGCGCCTCATATTTTTGCTTTGCCGTTTGAAACACTGAGATCACCTGTTGCTTTTCTTTGTCACTATTCCAGGCAGAACTCTTCTGCGCAGTCGAGATGAGCCGATACATCCAGCTAACGAAAAAAGCGGCATCCCCGGCATTGCGCACGGGCACCCCATCCATGTTGATGTACACCGGACTGGTGGTGGCATATGGGTACAAGTCAAGAATGGGATACTCAGCGTGGTCACTGAAAGCTCGCAAGATGCACCACCCGCTACGGTCGACGTCCAACATACCGGAGGCATCGGCCGCATCACGTTGGCCCGTCAAAGCAATCTCCTTTGCCACCTGCCCGTTGCATACGATCTGTAAGTGATCCAGGGGAACTATAGAATGAAGCCCAACTTTGAACAACAGCTTCCGCCTGGTTGGGAGCCGAACCTCGTGTCCTGGTGTTGCGCCAGCAAGCGCAAACCTCAAGAGCGGACCATTGGTTGCGAATGTGCGTCCCATTTTTATGGCGTTCAACCAAGCTTGAATCTTGATCGACTCGCGCGTCACCTCCGCATAGACACGGTTCAAGCCCATGGGCCCACGCAATGAGGCATAGTTGCCCATGAAGTCCGTTCCCGCAGCGGTCGGCAGACGGAGACCGCAGTTCAGCAGTTTGTACCAGACCTCGGCTGTCGATTTGTGATCGGCGAAACCGACAACCTCGATGTAATCAACTTTGCCGAGGGCTACATCGGCCGGCAGTTCGTACGTAACCGTCTCCTTCGCCGGATCGGGTACACTCTCCAAAGGATGCACATACCCGACCAGGGCTCCCTGTTGGTGAGCCATATCTGCAACATTGGCATTAGCTGGGAAAAGGCTCGCAGCTGCGGTGTGGGGATAAGCGGCGTACCCTGGCAAGATCAGGCTCTTTAAATTCAACAGTCCAAGATGTCCCCAGTAGCTCGTGTGGAATTCTTGCGCATGCTCGAGCACGTGTTTTCTGTTCGAAGCCGGATCAAGGCGCGGCGGAGCGTATTCGATATCGGGAAAGCGTTGCTCCTTGTTGACGATCAAGTTCTCGATGATGGTGACGCCCTCCGCATCTGCCTGCTGTATCAGATGTTCCGGGTTGTTGCGATACGTGCCCGCGTAATTCATATGTACGTGCACATCGCCACTTACCCACTTTGTTGTTGCCTGCTCTCGGAAATTGATCGGGTGCAACTGGATGATAACCGTGCTGGTTTTTTCAGGCGTGATAGAAAGGTGCCGCTGTTCGAATCGATACTCGAATCCGTGCATTACGTCTAAAGTTACGGGTCCCGCCGGCACAGCGATCTCCGCCGTACCTCTAGATTCAAAGTAATGTGCTTCAAACTGGCGTTCGGAGCGAGTGAAGCTGTCGTCGGCTTGCATCCAGGCATTATCGGGAGCATAGGCACGTCTGTCGCCCCCGGTTACGAAGACCCGCGCAGACATGAGAGCCCCGTTTGAACCGACAACACGGAGAGCCACCCTTCCCATGGGCCTCAGGTATTTCCGCTGGCCGACGATCAGCTGTGATTGAGTGGCCCCCGGTATTTTTTGAATCCATAACGAGGTATTCCCGCCTCGGTTGGAAATGAACGCGATTCTTGTGCCATCCGGCGACCATCGTGGATTGGTATTGTCATAGTCTCCATAGGAAATCGGGAATACATCTCCCCCGTTTTCCGGCATCACCCATAACTGATGCCACGAGCGGCCAAGGTAAGAGGCATACACGACACGCTTGCCGTCTGGCGAGAAATCGGGACGCGCCTTCCAGTTCGTCTCCTCATAGTAAATCTCGTGCGCTTTGGCGCCTGGTTGGACCTTCATACGCCAAAATCCACCCGTGCCGTGAATGTGCCCCCGATTGGAGATAAACAAAATCTCTGCTCCGTCACGAGTCCACACCGGGCTGATCTCATGATCGACCTGGCTGTAGTAATAGCGCGGCAAAGAACTGACGTTTTCTGGCGTTAGTTGTTGCACATTCCTCAGCTCACCTTGCGCGAATTCGCCTACAAAAATATGGAAATGCCTGGTCTCGACGGTCGAAACAAAGGCGATGCGTTTTCCATCGGGCGAGAAGCGAGGCTCGAGGTTGACCGCGCCGGCTGACGTTAGTTTCCGTAACGTTCGCTCCTGGGTATTAAACGACCAGAGTTCCATAGCCCTCCCGTCGTAGCGGGTAAACACGATCCATTGCCCATCAGACGACCAGTCCGGCTGATAGTCGTAACCTTCACCCGCCGTGAGTTCGACAGCATTCGAGCTCCCGAGTTCTTGAAGCCACAGCGAGCCGGCCATCGAGTAGACCAAGCGGTCCGAATCAGGAGACCATGCCAGAGAACTTGGCCCGGTGGTCAGCTGAGGAAGGTACATTTCTCGGTAATAGTAAGAATGCGGTAAATCAATCTGCTTCAAGACCGGCTGTCGCTGTGCCAAGCAGTGCGCGGCGGAAATGCCTATCAGGACATAGTGAACAACGCGTGATCGAAGCAAGAGCCCTCCTCAGTAAAGCGCAGATGATTATACGTGTGAGGCTCGAGTCCCGAGAGCAGCTGGATATTTAGAATAAAACTGGCAAAATTCCGGGAAGGCGGCCATTGTAAAATTCAGAGCGCAAAAATGAATAACCAAACAACGCTTCCCGCCCGCTACTACACCGATCCCGAGATATTTCGCCGGGAGCTCGACACATTGTTTTGTCTAATGTGGGTTTGCGTCGGCCGTAGCGAGCAGATCAGTAGTCATGGCGACTTTTTTCTGTGCCAGGTGGCGGGAGAGAGCATCATTATTATCCGCGATGGCGCCGCGGTGCGCGGTTTCTTTAACGTCTGCCGACACCGGGGAACGCGCCTTTGCGGCGAAAACGAAGGCAAATATGTCGGACCGATTCGCTGCCCCTATCACGGCTGGAGCTACGGGTTGGATGGCGGACTCCTCGGCGCCCCACACATGGACGAGAAAGCGTTCCGCCGGGAAGAATATCCCTTACGCTCGGTCCAAACTGGCGAGTGGGATGGACACATCTTTCTCAATGTGGCTTCGAATTCGCAGCCGCTCAACGCACAATTAGCTGATCTACCGCGGAGGTTTGCTGCCTGGGGTATGCGCGATTTGCGGAGGTACAAGAGAATCGTTTATGAAGTACAGGCCAACTGGAAACTCATTGTTCTGAACTACAACGAATGTCTGCACTGTCCGCTGCTACACCCCGCTCTTAACCGAGTTACTGATTACCTGAGTGGAATGAATGACCCGCCACAGCCCACCTACATTGGCGGGTCCATGGGATTCCGCGATGGAGCGGAAACTATGAGCTTCGATGGGCGACGGCGCCGAGATTACCTTCCGGGCTTAGACGAAACTCAGCGGAAACAGGTCTTCTATTACGCCATCTATCCGAACCTGTTTCTCAGCCTTCACCCTGACTACGTTATGGCCCACATGCTTTGGCCTGAGGCGGTTGATCGAACGCGAGTAGTTTGCGAATGGCATTTCCATCCAAAGGAAATGGCCAAACCGGATTTCAATGGAGATGACGCAGTCGAGTTCTGGGACACGACCAACCGAGAGGATTGGGCAATCTCTGAGCTGGCGCAGAAGGGCATCGGTTCACGGGGATATGTGCCCGGTCCCTATTCCTCGCGTGAAGGGCTCCCTAGCGCATTCGACCGGTGGATTCTTGAGCAAGAGCTCCGCAATAGTGGGTAGTTCAAACAGTGTGGATGATCGGCGATCTGCGCATTGGAACGAGCGCGCCCACGATAGTAGCGGTATCCTTCTGGGCCAAGCGCCGGAACAACCAAGGTAAAACACCCACGAGCATCCACACTGCCATGAGTACACGGGGCGGCGCTGACGAGCATGCGCGTGGAGATGACTCTCAACAAGAACAGGATGGTGAGACGGGGCTTGTGGTGCTTACGAACGGTTCGTTGGAGTCCGATCGTTAAGTGAAACTTCGCGTCTCTCAGCCATGCTCTAACTCCCGATGGTTGTCACAATGACAACCGCCAATGGGGTCGTCGCAGGGATGGCCGGGCGACTACCACTTGGTGAGTGGTGTTGAGGGAAAGGCACTCAAGCGCATTTTTGCTGTGTTTCAGTGACCAGCGGCTTCAACAAGTCGCCGGTTACTGTTTAGATCAGGTAGTCGCTTCAAGCGACCTGAGACCTTCACCGGAAACGTTTCCTGCGCCGGCATCCCATCCACTCCATCCACTACCAGGCGAATTGTGAATTCTGCGTCGCTAGTGTAGGTATGAGCCGTGTTGGCACCAACCGCCGTCGTACCATCGCCGAAATCCCAACGATAAGAGACCGCGGGAACGCCGGCAGGATTCGCTTGCGCCGAGAGATTCATCGTCTCACCAACACTCGCCGCCGATGGTACCTGCGCCGTAACCTGCGGGGCCGCCTCACGAGTATTCGTATCGATTATCTTTATGACTCTGACCGACTCAGGCGGCTGGTCTCGAATCTCGAGCGCCCCACCCACCAGAGCAACAGGATTCGATTGGTTCAGAACATCGGTAGCCGTAAACGAGTGGTCTTTGGGAAGGCCAAGATCGGCAAGCCTGAGCGTGTGCGAGCGCGGCACTTTCGTCCAATTGAATATGGTTAGGATCGCCTGATGTTGGTCCTCGGGTAGAAGAAAAATGCTCGGCTGCTCATCCGTTGGCTCGTAATTCATTAGATCAATCGGCGTAGACGCGCGTCCAATTTTGGCCATGTTCAGCAGGTCTTGGTTTAGTACTAAAGCCAATCGATCCTTTTCCGAGCCGAGCAGTGGCATGTCGTCGCCAATCTCATACATACCACCTGCCACCGCCGATAGCGCGATGGATGCTTGCGCCGCCGGGAGTGAGACGGGAGGCCGTGGTTCGCGCTCCTCCATCAGATAGGTATCGGTTACATTGAAAGCGTCAGGATCATTCACAAAGAAGTTGCGGTTCATGTAAAAACGGGCGGCGATACCCGGCGCTGCGGTCTTCGTCCGCCCAAAGCTGTGTCCGGTATCCACAGAGATGCGGCCTGTATCCACTATTCCAACGGGATTCAACATAGGACTGCCGTCTTTGTCTAGGATCACCTGATCACCTACGGCATCGCGGATGATCCGTAAGCCAATCCGTTGTGCCTCAAGTGCTGTGGTCTGTGGCCGGTAGTGATAGCCTTCAATCGCGGTCGTGTCCATGAAATCGAGTTTGATGAAGCGGACCCCCCATTCACGAGCGAGGGTTTGGTAGGTCTGCCGGAGATAGTCCTGAGCTCCGGGATGCGTCGTGTCCAACGCATAAAGGACATCCGTCTTTTGACTCCAGACGGCTCCAATGGGGATTGGGCGGCCGTGGGCATTATGCACGAGCCAGTCCTTGTGGTGTTCGTAGACCCAGGCTCGGGCTGATACCTCAAAAGGCGCAGTCCAAACGCCAAGAGTCAAGCCATCTCCGATGATCCGATGGCTGACGAAGCGCATCCCATCCGGGAATTGGGTCGCGTTGGTGGTAGTAAATTCGCCGCGCGCGAATTCGTAACCATCATCGATCTGGAAGAACTTGTAGCCCAACTCTTTCAGGTGCTCAGACTGCCATTTGGCATTGGCCAGAGTCTCACCTTCATTGACTGCAGCATAGTAGGCGGTCCAGCTCCACCATCCGATCGGGGTTTCAGCCGGCACACGTGCGTGCTGCAGGCGCCGAATCGCATCGCCATAAGTCAACAGCTGATTGTGATAATCCGGTCCAGCTTCGAATAGCAGCCGCTCGGAGACTATTTCCTTGGCGGGCTTGACCGAAAGGCTCAATTCGACCCGGTCCTCTGGTGGAGCGTTTTTCAGGTCGTAATCTTTCTGGATCTCCGTGGTGCCGGTAGATTCAACCGTGTAGGAAACGATATTGGTGTCCGCCGCGGCTCTTTTGGCCTTCAAGTCAAACACTGTCAGAAAGCGGTTTGAGCTGAGCGCACCTAGAAACAAGCCTTGCTGGCTCTCACGGTTGTAGATGAGCTGGCTGCCTACACCCCGATGCATCCCCTCCGGCGGCTGTCCCAGATCGTAAATTTTGAGGTCCGGCCAATCTTCGCTGAAGCTGTCGGAGAGTACGCGGTCCGCCGCAGGACGGCCGCCGAGACTAATGCAAGACTCGCCAATGGCCTCAATGCTGCGTACTGCTTGCACACTCACTTCCTTGCCCAAAGTGTTTTGCACCCGCGCCTGGATCGTGCCGTACGGGCGTTCTGTATAAAGCTGCAATGTGTAAACTAGATCGGGCTTACCGGCCAAACCATCGAAAGTGATCGTCACCTCCCGCCCGGATCCGAGTTCATCATGGAATCGAGACTCAACCGTGCGGTGCCGTGGATAGTCACTCGATCGCACCCACTGGTGATCGACTTGTGCGGCTACGCGCGACCTGAAAACGGTCTGTTTGTTGAGCATTGCCACCTGGTACGATCCGTCGTGGTTGACGGTGACAGACAAGTTGCTGCCCTTTAGTTCTTGAGCCGAGGACATCGGAACAAGTATCAAAGCCACCAGTCCGATTCCACACTTCACATTCCGCTTTAGCGATTTCGTCGACATTTCGATTTCCTCCCCTTCAATGCGCTAGCGAGAAGCTGAAAACTTCACTCTCCGCCGAAATTGCCACATATTGCACTCCATCCACGGCATAACTCATCGGCGAAGCACGGATCGTTTGCCCCGTATGAAAGTGCCAGAGGGCATGGCCGGTGGCAGCATCCACTGCCTCCAGGGACCTGGCATCGTCCCCGAAGAACACCAGTCCACTGGCGGTAGTCAGCGTGCCTCCCCAAGAATCGCCCTCACCGACTTGGGGGTAACGCCAAACCACTCTCCCATCAGGCAAGGAGACTGCCAACAGAACTTTTTGTGCGTGCTCATTGGGCGGATGCTTTGTTCCCGTGTTGTAGTAGGTCGCACCGCGTGCAAAAGGTTTCGGGCTCGCGAAGAACACATTGCAGCCCTCAAGCGCCACTACATAGAAAAGACCAGCCTGGGGATTGTAAGAAGGCGAATACCAATTTGTCGCTCCATCAATTCCCGGACATATATACGTGCCTGCGGCGGTGGGTATTCGACCCGAGAGCATGGGTCGGCCAGATGCGTCCACACCCTTGGCCCAGTTCAGTTTGTCCACGAAGGGAGTCGCCTGGAGAAACTTACCGCTCGTACGGTCCAGCAGGTAAAGGAAACCGTTGCGGTTGGCTTGCACTAACAAGCGGCGGACGGTCCCGTTTTTGTGCAAATCCACCAGCACGGGTGTCTCTGTGGCGTCATAGTCATAGAGATCATGCGGAGTGAACTGAAAGTACCATTTCAACTTACCTGTGTTGGGGTCGATTGCCAGGACGCACGCAGTATAGAGATCATCGCCCGGACGAGAGTCTCCGACGAAATCGGGTGCTGCGTTACTTGTGGTCCAAAACAGCGTGTCGAGTTCCGGGTCAAAAGTGCCGGGCATCCAGGTCGTGCCGCCTCCATAAAGGTAAGAGTCGCCCGGCCAACTGGAGGAACCGAATTCTCCTGGATCAGGAATCGTCCACAGGCGCCACTTTCGTTTTCCAGTCTCCGCATCGTAGGCGTCAACGAAACCGCGCACGCCCGAATCACCTCCAGAGGTACCGACGATGATCAATCCCTTCACCGCAAGCGGTGCGCTGGTCGCTCCGTAGTGCTTCTCCTTGTCGGCGTAGGCGACGTTCCAACGCAAGCCGCCTGAGCGAGCGTCCAGACGAAGCAAATGGGCATCGTCGGTTTCCATGTAGACAGAATCCTGCCATATGGCTACCCCGCGGTTTTTATGACCAGCAGCATCGTCGAGCAGCCCTGAGCTCAACGGCCATGAGTGGTGCCACAACATTCGTCCCGTTCGGGCATCCAGCGCGAAAGCGTCGTTAGCGGAGGTCAAATACATGATGCCGCGTACAACTACCGGCGTGGCTTCGACCCGGTGCGAGTTACCGGGATGGAATACCCATGCTGCCCGAAGTTGGTGAACATTGGCAGCATTGATTTCATGCAAACTGGTGTAGCGGCGTCCCGTATAGTCGCCGTTGTAGGAGGTCCAGTTGTCACCAGGTGGCTGGGTCACGAGGTCCTGTTCGCTCACAGTAGGGAACCCGGTCGCAAGAGATTGGCTTCTCTGCCCTGCCGTTGGCAACCCATCCAGAACGCAGGCGGCGGCCGCAAAGATCAGCATTGCCCTCCAAACCGATTTCATCTCAGCGAATCTCCCCGACATCCACCCGGACTTCCTGAAGAGAACCACGGTCGATCCCACCTTCATCTTCCAGGTGAAGCGAAACACGCGCTGCCGATCGAGGAGCGGTGATTTCCGATTCGAGTGAGACTAAGTCGGTAGGGCTCACATTGCCTAGTGGCATTGTGCCGAGACTGCGACCATGGTCGTTGTACAACCGCGCCACCAGCCGTCCGTAGAAGAAGGCTCCAAAGGAACCGGAGAGCTTGAGCTTGCCATTTTCTAGATGAGTTGCTCGAAGAGGGCGCATGACAACCCCCGCGTCCGTAACACTTCGGAATTCGCTATCCGACCGCGTGGGAAGCCACTCCGTTTCTAAGTCACAGGTCTCTTCAGGGCGCAAGCGGCAAAGAGGACTGTTGACTTCGGCTTCGAGATAGTAAGGAGGTTCGCTCTCGTCTCCGCCACTCAAAGCCGCTACGCCGTCGCTATTCACTTTCACTTCCGGACCGTTCGTCCAAAAAATGACCGACGCTTTACCTGGATAGGGCCTATTTTCTTCGTATCGGAAACGTTCAATCATCGCGTACCGGGTGGCACCGTCGACGACTGCCAACCAGCCCTCCCTCGAATCCAGCCACAATTCCGCTGCCAGATGCACGTAGTGCAAGGCAAAAAGGCCATCGCTCCTCACTGACGCAGCTGAATTTTCCGCTGGACCAAAGCGAACGTGATAGCGATTGAGATAACTACTTGATTCGTTCGCCGGCGTGAACGTCCAGAAGGCGCGGTTCGCGCCTGAAGGAGCGCTTGCGCCACCCGTATCGTATTGCGAAACCGACTGCATCGACCACTCGATGGGGTGCCCGGTCACATTCTTCATGAACGCGTGGAAGCGGATGCGCGGCGAGTCGGCGTCGATAGCAATATTGCGCCGAAATTGAACTCCAGTCTGGGGATCAGCGGGCCCCGTAAGCTCTATCTCACAATGTTCTCCTTCCGAGAGCTTTCGCAACGAGAACGGACCGTCATCCAACAAATCGGAATTGCCCGCCCAGTGCTGTTCGTCGTTATTTCCTTCCGGCAACAGCCAGAGCTTATCGCCGCCGTAGTTGAACCACGTATCGGCGGCTGGCGGCAGATACTTGCCGGCGTATTTCGGGTTGACAAACAGATAATCGTGTCCAGCGAAGCGTACCTGCATTAACCGTCCGCCAATCTGCGGCACTACGGTTAGCTGTACCCAACGATTGGAGAGTTGTTGCCCTTGCCACCCTTTGTAATCCGCGGCCTCGATGCGGCATCCTGGACCGGCAGCTTGGTTGGATTTTTCTGCCGGGAGAGCTGCGAGAGGCGCTAGCTGAATCCGGCTGAGAAGAAGAATCAGCGCGAACCTCCTCATACAATTTGCCCGCGGAAACCGCAGATCCATGATCGCCCCTCGGAAGCGGCCGGCGCCGAGGGGAGCAAGTGCCCCTAAACCTCGCCACCATGTAGTGCTTGGAAACGAAATGAAACCCAATCAAACGAAAGATTTCGATTTGCGTCAAGCATATTCTGTGGTATACCAGCGTCGCTGTGCAGAAGGGGCGGTGTGAACCGCGCTCAGGGGACCAAAAGT
>Ga0126378_10005077_pt1 | contig 10188 bp, 7 predicted proteins | sample PanSoiMetPlot_23_FD_92587 | JGI IMG/M metagenome (GOLD analysis project Ga0126378, IMG submission 92587) | Tropical forest soil microbial communities from Panama - MetaG Plot_23 | ecosystem: Environmental > Terrestrial > Soil > Tropical forest > Bulk soil | place: Panama | collected 2016-02-17 | reverse complement strand
CCTGGTGTTGGAAGAGGCCCGCGCGCGTACTGCGGAGCTCAATGACAAACTGAAGCGTTTGAGCTTGCTGATAGCCGCCAGCACACAGACACTCTCGTTGCGCGAAATGCTGGACCAGGTGCTGCAAAACGTCGTTGGTAGTCTCGGTGTATCGCACGGTTTGGTGCGCCTTCTGGAAGGTGAGGGCAAAGCGGCTCAGCTCGTGGTTCATGCCGGAGTCGGGTTCCACGACGACTACTTGAAACTGCAGAACGGAATTCCCGCCTACGAACCGTGGGTGCAACGGGTACTGAAACAAGACTACGTCTCGGTAAAAATCAGCGAAGAAACCGACGCCCGCGAGCGGCAACGCATGACCACAACCGGCGTCCGCGAGATCGCAACGGTTTTGCTGCCAGGCAAAGAGGGTCCTCTGGGCATACTCGCGATTGGCTCACCGCAGGAGCTGAAATTCCAGCCAGATGAAGTCGATTACCTGAAGAACATCGGAAATCTTTTAGGTCTCACCCTGCAAAATGTGTTTCTCTTTCAGCAGGTGGATAACGTCCAGCGGCAATGGGCCTTAACGTTTGACTCCATCGGCGATCCCATCGTGGTGCACGATCGGGAGGGGCGAATCCTGCGGCTCAATCAAAGGATGGTGCACCTTACCGGCCGCGACATCAAATCATCTATCGGGCGCAATCTCGCTGATTTCTTCCCACGCAAGAGGGCCGACTACGTCAGCTGCCCGTATTGCGAGGGAGTCGCTGGCGAAGGCGACGATCCCGATCCTTGGCTTTCCGGGTATTTCCTCACATCGAACTCTCCCTTCGTGGACCCGATCGGCCGCGAGGTTGGAGTCGTCCACGTCCTTAAAGACATCTCCGAGCGCAAACGTGCCGAGGAAAAATACCGGACACTCATTTCCAACGTACAGGAAGGTGTTTTTATCTCGACACCTCAAGGCCGCTTTCTGGATTTTAATGATGCGTTTCTGCGCATGACCGGGTATGCTTCGCGCGAAGAGCTGATGAACCTCGACGCCTCAGCCCTTTACGTCAACCCTGCGGATCGAGACCGTCTGAAGAAACTTCTCTCCGACTACGGTTCCGTGGCGGACTTCGAATTTGAGATCCGCCGGAAGGACCGCGAAACGCGTACTGTACTGGAATCGTCCAATGCCGTCCGCGACGCCGCTGGCAATATCATCGCCTATCAGGGATTCATGCTGGACATCACCGAGCGGAAGCGCGCCGAGCAGGAGATCCGCCGTCGTAACCGCGAGTTGCTAGTCCTGAACTCCATTGCGACCACCCTGAACGAGTCGCTCGATCTGAGTGATTCTCTGCACAAGACCCTTCGCCAAATCTGCGAACTCTTCAGTCTGGAAGCTTCGTCGCTGTATCTGTTCGAATCCGCAAACGAAATGCTCAGGCGCGTTGCGGCCGTCGGACATCGCTCGGATTACGCGAAAAACTTTCCGCCGACTCGCGTCCAGCCGGAACTTCTGCAACACATTAAAGCAGTTCACGCCACATTCTTGTCGGTCCAAGGCCTTCCGCTACCGGCAATCTTTCGTGAAGTGCAGCGCGCCGAACAGATCGTTTCTGCCCATGTGGTAGTTCTGTGGTCCAAAGACAAAGTCATCGGCGGTCTGGTGGTGGCGAGCCGGGCTCCGCGCGACTTCTCCCCCGCCGATATCAACCTGCTGATTGCGGCCGGGAGCCAGATCTCCAGCGCAATCGAGCGCACTCTCCTATATGACCAGACCCGTCAGGCTTATGACGACCTCCGCCGCACGCAGGAACAGCTCCTGCACAGCGAAAAGCTTGCTGCGGTCGGGCAGTTAATCTCGGGCGTCGCCCATGAGTTGAACAACCCGCTGACCGCTATCCTCGGTTACAGCCAGTTGCTGACGTCGTGCGGCCAGGTAGGCCCACAGGGGCTCGAGTACAGCGAAAAGCTATACAAGCAGGCGCAGCGCACGCATCGCATCGTGCAAAATCTCCTGAGCTTCTCGCGACAGCACAAGCCGGAACGAGTCCCGGTTCGCCTGAATCAGATCTTGGAAGACACGTTGGCCCTTCGCGATTACGACCTGCGCATGAGCAACATCCGCCTGCATCTCGACTTAGCCGAAGATTTGCCGTCCACTCTCGCCGATCCCCACCAATTGCAGCAGGTTTTTCTGAACCTTGTAAATAACGCTGTGGACGCAATTCTGGAAGCTTCCGTGAACGGCGATTTGTGGGTGCGAACCGCTCACCAAGCCGGTAAATTCGTTGTTGAATTCTTGGACAGCGGCCCGGGAGTAAAAGACGCTTCCCGCGTTTTCGATCCGTTTTATACCACCAAACCTGTCGGCAAGGGCACCGGCCTCGGGTTAAGCATCTGCTACGGAATCATCACCGAACATGGCGGCAACATTCGCGTTCGCAACGTCCCGGGGAGAGGAGCCTGCTTCACGATTGAGCTTCCAAATATGCCTTCAACGACACATTCCTGCGTTGCCTCTGAATTGCAAGCCGTCACACCCTTCGCGGACTCCGATCTGAACTAGCTTCGCCTTACTGGTTGGATTGTAAGGCGAGATTCGCCGCGAGCGCCGCACGCTCCCCCAACGTTTCCATCGCGGTCTCCAATCGAATCGCCAGCGAACTTACCATTTGTCCCAGCGATACAAGTTCAGGCATGGCCGCGTCGCCGAAGAGCAGCCGCGCCCTTACCAGCTGGAAGCGCAACCGGAAGAGAACCGAAAGGCGAAGGCGCTCGTACTCATGCGATTTGGAAAGTTCCGGCGATAAAAGAGCAACCACGCGAGCAATTCGCAGCAACTGTTCGAAGTCCGATCGCAAGGAATCCAGATACATCATTGCAACCACGCGCCGTTCGCGGTGTAGCCGCTTCGCAAGCTCATTTCCGCCCCGCTGCGCCAGATACTGCAGATCGGCTCGATCTTGCGATCTGCGGATCGCCCCCATGTTGCACAGGTGCTGCGGAGCGCTGTCCAGCACGGCGAGCGCATCAGGCCTCCGCCTGTTTTTCTTCCCTGGCCAGAATATCCACGAGAGTAGTGCTACCAGACCGAGGGCGAATACCACTACCAAAATGAAAAACGCCTTGCTCACGGTTTTGGCTGCCCCGCTTTGAATACTCGCATCAGCGTATCGTTGAGTTCCGCCAGCCGCCGGTTCACCTGCGGGGTAAACGTGCGATAAATCTCCGTTGGCTGCAATTCGGGCTTTTGCTCGCTCACGCCTTCAGCCGCGCGCATGGCAAAAATCCACAGCACAAGTACGGCCATGAAGGCCACCATGCCCACTTCGTTCCACAGGCCCGAGTAATTCTGCCAATAGCGCGAAATCAGCGCGTCGTTGAGCATTTTTAGGCAGGAGTTCAGTCCCAAACCTAAACCCAGCAGGATCGCGCTGAGCTTTATGGGCGCCTGATAATAGCGTGCAAAAATCGCCGTCCCTACCACGATTGTGGCAATGAATGCTTCTGATGCAATCTCCATCCGCATCACGCCGTACTGGAATCCGTCTCGAAATAAAACAACGGTGAAGCCCAGCACGATCGCGCCGCATGACAGCAGGATGCGTATCGCCAGCGCCCATACCCCCGTATAATGACCCAGCACGCGATGACAGAATTCACAGGCGGCCAGCGCCCTCGCCAGAACCACTACAGCCTGCGAGCCCCACACTGCTGCGTAAGTCACGTTGGCTTCGAACCCATAAAATTCATAAACGAAGATCTGCGCCAATGTTTGCAGCAAATTTACGCCAAGATACAGCGTCAGAAGGGGAAAATCGTGGTCCAAGTTCTTCGTGAGAATGAAGACAAATAGAAACAAACCGGCGAGGGTAGTTAGAGCCCACAACACAAGGTCAAAAGTGGGCAGGGAAGTCAACACGGTGGGGTATCTTAGCTTACAGAACTGGTATAAGAAAGAAGTAAAATACCCCGGACGTTATCAGAAGAGCTCGGTACATCGTTGTGAGTTCTTAGTAGTTCTCAAGCCGTTTGCGCGATTGCCACCGTCAGTTTGGGAATCGCTGAACTGTCTGCCCCAGTAGCGGTTGGCTTGGGAACTGGCATTGGCGAACCGTCTGCCCATTCCATCGACACCGCACGGCTGCTGCTCAGACCGCCATTGACTGCCGTATATTGCGGTCCTACGATGGAGCCCGCCAGCAGGACAACACTCATTGCTACACGCTTGTGAAGCATGGATGACACCTCCTGGCGTCATCCTTTGGGCTCGCGTGCAGTCGCTGGTTTTTCTTGCCAACATTTTCTGGATTCGGAACAGGTCGCTGGTGATGGACGAAATTCTCAGGATTCAACCCATTGTTCGGGACTTCACGACCACAACTTTGGCCGCCATACCCAATGCATTCGGCAGGCTAACGTACATCGCATCCCTGCGTGACCTGTCTTCGGGGCAGTACGAGCATTCGGGCCTGTCAGTGGTATATCCGCCGGACGCAGTTCAGGAAGCGCTGAAGTATTGTCATCTGGCGATTTTTTCGAGGGTTCTCGAAATGCAGCTCACAGATCAGGAACCGGACCTTTGTGAGTGCCTGCAGGGCATGCCCGGCTCTGTCGACGAAACGATCTCTCATTGGCGGCAGCTCGAGTCTTACCGCATCCTGCCTCCGGAAGACGCCCCGGATTACCTTAGAGAGCTTTTCTTTTCGAACTTGCGTGCCCTTCTTGTAATTCTGGAATCGCAGTATTCCACGGCTCGCCCAGCCGGGTAACCACGCCAATCACTTTGCCCACAACCTCCGCTTCGTCCGGCAGCACCCACGATTCCGGCGCGTAGCGCGACATCGGGTGCGGCTGCATCACCAGTTTTTCCGCGTCGCGTACGAACCATCCGCAACGATATCCGCTTCGCACATCCACTAAATACATCGGCCGGTCGTGTTCGGAATTCCAGCCGCTCGTTTCGATGTGCCGTATCTCTGTATCTACCAGAACCAGGCTACCCGGACGCAATAATGGCGACATGCGGTGGTCGGCCAGACCGATGTACCCGTAACAATGTCTCGGATTCGCCTTGGTCAGCGCTCCTTCAAAGTGTCCCCACCGCTCCACCATGCGCGAGAGAAAGTCCGTTCGCCGCGGATCAAATGCTGGATCGAATCGCAAAGGAACGCGCAGGGCGCTCGGCGGCGCCGCCACGTGCGTTCGCGGCACCGGAAACCGCAGGCCATCCTCGAAGCATTCCTCAAACGGCACTTCGTACCACCCAAACAACTCGAGTAGGTTCAGATGATAGAGGGCTGCAAGCGAATACAACTTGTGCAGGCCAGGGACTACATTACGATTTTCGAAGTCCGCTAGGCGGCTAATGTGCACGATGAACTCAGGGCGGCCACGTCGTGCGGCAAGCTCATAACTCGCCGCTTCGACGTCGCGGTACGTCAACCCCAGTCGTTCGCGGACTTGGCGCAGACGCAATCCGGGCAGCATACGGTACCTCTGGGAAGGGACCTTCAGCGGAAGTTGTACCATATACCGTTATCAGTTTGTTAAGGATTCAGAACACGACTTCGTGACGCCATTCGAGCCGCACCAGGCTTTTCCACACTCTTCACCTTCTCTCGCTCGCTCCTGAGTGGCGCAGCATATCTGCTATCCTCAAACTATGACCATCATCCCAGCGCTACCACGCTTGGCCCGCCTCACTTCAGGTTTCTTCCTTGTCGCGGCTTTGTTGTTCGTTCCGACCTTGCTGTCAGCGCAACAATCAGCTCCCGCCCCACAGCCCCCAGCTGCGAGTTCTTCCGATTTTGCCAAAGCGGCCGATGAAGTTTTGCAGAACATGAGCGAAATCACCGGTCTCTCGCTGGTTTCGCCTCTCAAGAAGACGCTACGCTCGCGTGATGAAATCCGCGCCTATGTCATACGCCAGATGGATGAAGACAAAGATCGGGTCCAGCGCTACGCCGACGCCAGGGCCGCCGAGGCTTTTGGACTCCTGCCCAAGAATTTCGACCTCGATTCCTTTATGATTGAACTTCTAACCGAGCAGATTGCCGGCCTCTACGATCCAAAAGCCCACGAGTTCTATATTGCCGACTGGATTTCGATTGAAGATCAGCGCATGGTCATGGCCCATGAGCTTACCCACGCTCTCGAAGACCAGCACTTTCAAATCGAAGCTTGGCTCAAAGCCGCGCGTCCCAACGATGACGCCGAACTTGCCCGCGAAGCATTTCTTGAGGGCTCCGCGATGGCCGCCATGGTGGACTATCTCCTCCAAGGCACTGGAAAGTCGGTCAATGACATGCCGGAATTTGATCCCTCGCTGCTGACCGGAGACATCGGCGATACCCCGTCGATGAAGAAGGCACCGCCCTTCATCAAGGACGCGCTCGTGTTTCCTTACTTCGCTGGAATGAAATTTACCTCTTCCGCCCTCAAACCAGCTGGCTGGCCCGCGCTTGGCAGGGTATTCAAGAACCCGCCCGTTTCCACGCAACAAATCATGCACCCGGCTCTCTATAAGTCGGGCCACGTCCCCGAAAAAGTCACTCTGCCAGATCTTCAGTCGCGTCTTGGTAAAGACTGGAAGAAGCTCGATGAGAACTTGATGGGCGAATTTGGCTGGAAGGAAGTCTTGAAACAATACCTGGGCGAAGATCGCGCAGTGCCTTTGGCTGCTGCCTGGGACGGTGACCGCTACCTGGTATACGAACATCAGCCCAGCAAGCGATTGCTGCTCGTAACCCGCGTTCATCTTGCATCCGAGGAGCAAGCCAACCGCTTCTTCGGGCAGTACTCGGAGCTGCTTGAGAAAAAGCACGAAAAGCGTACGGCTCTGTTTCGGCGCCCCAACTTCTTTTCGTTCGAAACTCCGGACGGCGGCATTTTTCTCCGCTGTTCGGGTCCGGAGTGCGTTACCCTCGAAGGCGCCGACCGTTCAGTTTTCGCCGAGCTCAATAAACAAATCGATTTCGGCACGCTTCCCGAGCTAGATCAAAAGCCTGGTAGTTCCACTACCACGACTGCGGAACATTCACCCGCGCAGCTGGCGACCGCCGCTTTGCGTTAATTTGGTTCTCAGCGAACCTTTTCAGGACGTGGCCCGGTACTGGTGGCGTTCTGGATCCGAATCTCCAGCCGCCCAATCTTCTTTTTCAGACGCTCGAATCTTCGCAGCTCGATTCCTGAATGTCTGCCAAATCGTCCATCTGAAGCCCTCTTCTTCAGCGCGACGATCGCCTGACGCGCGTACTTCAAGGCGGTCGAGAATTCTCTTCGCTGCCTTTCGTAATGTGATGCCAGCTCTTCGCACGCGGCCACCTGCCAATCCGCATCGTGCACCAGCTCTTTCCAGATTGCAGCAGCTATCTCATGCTCTCCCCGCTGCTTCGCCATCCTCGCCAGTTCCCACTGCGCCTCTATGTCAAAGCCGATGGGCAAGCCGCGTTCCCGCGCCGCCAGGCACGCCACTTCCGCGCGTCGCCGCTCCCCGCGGCGATCTAGATAACGCGATAGCCCAAACAGATCGAGCCCATCGGCTTCGCCGCTGTGTTCCTCGCAACTCAGCATCTCGTTCAACTTTCCGAAAAGTGCCGCCAAGCCCCGCAAGTCGTTCCGGTTATGCCGTACCACTCCGGCCAGAGGTGCCACGGATCGCCCACGCAAATAATCAAAATAAAATTGCGGAATCATGTTGGACGGCACATCATCCGCGCGATCCCACCCCAGCCTACGTGCATCCAGGACGTGCTCTTCCAGTTCCGTCAATTTCACCGAGCCAAGCCGCAGCTTCCACACGGCACGCGCCGGATGCAGCAAATCCAAATGCGCCGTCAATTGCGGCACGCGAATAGCGCGGGTCATTACGTAGCGGCTCTCGAGCAACGGCCAATCAAACGTCTTTCCATTGAATGTGACGAGTACCGGCCGCTGTGCTAGCCGCTCAGCCAGTTCCAGCAACACGGAATGCTCTTCCGAAAAATCCCGCATCAAAAACTGCTCCACCTGCAACCCGCCCGAGTCCCACCAGGCGATCCCGATCAAAAACGCATAGGTTCCCGTACCGCCCGACAGTCCGGTCGTCTCCGTATCCAAAAACAGCCATCTCTCCGGATCCCGTAGAGGCGCGTTTGTCTCGCTAACAGTTTCCTTCTCAGGACTTTCTGCGGTCTTCCCTAGGCGCGTACCTGTTTTGTTTCCCTTCTTGCGCGAAGCCGTGCTTCGCAGTAACTCGATCACGCCAACTGATGGCGGACAAAACTCCGGCGTCGCATGCCAATTCCGCACAGTCAGGTGGCTGCCAAATTTGGTCCGGGCAACCGTCGCCCCAATCATTCGAGCCAGCATGCACTCTTCTTCCGTTTGCGGCAGCGGCTCGTTTGTCCGAATGACCTCACTCTGGACTTCTACGCTCCGCACCGGCCGCAACGCCGCTAACCGCGCATATTTGTCAGCAGATATTCCCATATGGGTGCGGCCCGGTTGAGCCGCGTTCTTTCGCCTCTCTCATGCTCCTAGCTTTTCCAGAATCGTCAGAGCCGCTTCCTTGGCCCGCGCCGTCAGATCTCCAGCCGGCCCGATGCATGAAGGGCACCCATCTTCGCACTCGCAAGCCGCAATCAATTCGCGGGTTCTCGCCAGCAGCAATTCGCTAGCCCGAAACAGTGGCTCCGAAAAGCCAATTCCGCCGGGATAGGCGTCATACAAATACAGATTCGGCTCAAAAAATTCCTTCGCCACGACGCCGTTTATCGCTTCCAGCCGCACCGGTACAAACTCCTGGTTCGCGTCGCCCGCGGCCGGGGGCCGTTCTCCGATCGCTGAACCAAGATCCCGTCCGTCGCACATCAGCAACAGCGTCGCTACCGACTTCATAGCATGCAGCAACCCGAACATCCCGCTCTGCCGCTCACCGATCGAATAGGGAAGCGACCCGACCAGCGCGCGTTCCAGCGTCAGCCAGTACGACGTCGTATGCATTTCGTTCTCAGGCAATTCCAGTTGCCCGAATCCGATATTCTCGTTTGTGAAAAACTTGATCTTCTTGAATCCCACCACTTGTGATCGCACCAAAACATCGCCATGCGATTTACGCGCCGGAATTTCAGGTACGTCCGCCGCGCCACCTTCCTCGGCTACTTCCAGAACCCGCACTTGCGTGTACTTCATTGCATCGGTGTAGTAATCAACGTCCACCCGTTTTACATAGGCTTTTCGCTCTTTGAAGTCCAGATGCTCGACGTGATATTGCTCCGCGCCATGGAGATAAATTGCTTTCTCATGCAACGTCGTCAGCGCGCTCGGGAAATCTACCTCTCCGATCACTTCCGGCACACCGGTAAGATCAATGATCACGAAATTGTCGCTGGTCACCGACCGCAGGCTCACCGTGTCCGCCGGATAGGCCTCCTGCGTCCAGTGATAGTGCCTCCCTGTGCGATGCAGATACCCAGCCTCCGCCAACCTCGCGCACAAAACAGGCAGATCCACATCACTGAATTTCTCTTCTGGCCCTAGTGGCAGTTCGAACGCCGCGCATTTCAAATGGTTCACAAGAATATCCAGATTGTCCGGCTGAATGAACGCATGCTCCGGCGTATTTCCGAAGAAATAATCCGGATGGCGCACAATAAATTGATCCAGCGGCGACGACGACGCCACCATCACCGCGCACGAACTTCCGCTCCGCCGCCCCGCGCGTCCCGCACGTTGCCAAGTCGCCGCGATCGTTCCCGGATACCCTGCCATCACCGTCGCGTCCAGTGACCCCACGTCGATCCCTAGCTCCAGCGCGCTCGTCGAAACCACTCCGCGAATTTTTCCATCCCGCAATCCGCGCTCGATCTCCCGCCGTTCGCTCGGCAAATATCCGCCGCGGTAACCGCGAATCGGTTCTGGCATTCCCGGAAAACGCGGATTGGCCTTCTGCAAATACGTCAGCAGAATCTCCGTGTGCAGCCGCGAGTTCGCAAACACCATCGTTTGCAGATCGCGCTGCAAGAACTCTTGTGCCACTCGGGAACTCTCATTGATGTAGCTCCGCCGGATCCCCAGTGCCCGGTTCACCACCGGCGGGTTGTAAAACACAAAGGTCTTTTCGCCCGCAGGCGCACCGTTTTCGCTCAACACTTTCACGCGATCTTCAATCAGCCGCTCCGCCAACTCGCAGGGGTTTGCAATCGTCGCCGAACAGCAAATGAACCGCGG
>Ga0126378_10005076_pt1 | contig 10189 bp, 16 predicted proteins | sample PanSoiMetPlot_23_FD_92587 | JGI IMG/M metagenome (GOLD analysis project Ga0126378, IMG submission 92587) | Tropical forest soil microbial communities from Panama - MetaG Plot_23 | ecosystem: Environmental > Terrestrial > Soil > Tropical forest > Bulk soil | place: Panama | collected 2016-02-17 | reverse complement strand
TGCGCAGCATCCCCGCCGGCACCCCGACGCTGTCGTCGCGGTCCAGGTCAAAGCGCCCGAGCGCGGCAATGACCAGCGGCAGATCGCTGTCCACCTCCTCGAAGATACCGATCTGCTCGACGCGCATCTTGCGCGACGCCAGCGGGAAAGGGATCACCGCCGCATTGATGAAGCAAAGATGATCGCGCGGCTGCTCCGGCGGCGACAGCCGATACACTCCTTGCGACGCATCGATGCGCCGCATCCCGCGCAGCGGCTCTCCGTCCGGCCCGAGCAATCCATAGTACGGCATCGCTCTCAGAGCTCCTCGCGGTTCACCCCGATGCTGCGATACTCAATCGGCTTGATCGAGCGCTTGAGCGCGATGCCAATCCCCTCGCGCATTCCAGGCGAGATACCGTAGTCGGTGTACACCACCACTCCATCCGCCACCGAGCCCCAGGCGAACCCGGCGCGCATCCCGAGCTCGCGCTCGGTCGGCTTGTTATCGTCGAGCGCCCCCGACCAGGCGTACAGAACATGCGAGAGCAGCGGCGCCTCGTTCATCGCCAGCGAGTGCCGCATTGCGCGCAGCGCATAAGCGCGGTGCCGATCAGTCTCAGCCGTATTCTTGCCCGAGCACGGGCTTTCGATTATCACTCGACGCATCGGAATGGCCTCCGGTTTTCGGGACAGGGTCCGGGCACCTTGGCATTCCGCTGGTACGTCGCGCAAACCAAGCCGTGCGCCGAGGCCGCCGCTTGCCGGCGCCTCAAAGATCAGGACTTCACCACCTACCTGCCGATCATGACCCTGCGCAACAAGAAGCGCAGGGGCTACCTCGTCATCGCCAACGAGCCGCTCTTTCCCGGCTACGCCTTCGTGCAACTCGACATCGAGGACGACACCGAGGAGCGCTGGAAGCGCGTCAACTCCACCAAGGCGATCCACACCCTGCTCCCCACCTGCGACGCGCCCATCGCCATCCCCAACGGCCAGGTCGAGAGCCTGCAGGACGCCGAGGCCATGGGCCAGTTCGTCTACCCGCGCGCCTTCCCGCCCGGCACCAAGCTGCGCGTCGAGGTCGGCATGTTGGCGGGGCAGGTCATCGAATGCCTCGCCACCAATGATCGCCAAGGCGTCGTGCGCGCGCTCTGGGATTGTTTCGGAGCCCGGAGAGTGATAACGGTGCCGCTCAATGGCATCCGCGCCCTGCGGTAATCTATTGATCTGTTGGCCGCTCGACAGAGAAATGGCGCTGCGGAAGCACTGCCCGACCAGCAACCCCCCACGCCTTGCTCTCGCCACCGCAAACTAATACCTAGCAGGGAACCGCAACCGGCCCTGAAAGGTGCGCGACGCATGGCTCCCAGCAACTTCCGCCGCATCAACGCGATCAGCACGTCGTCACTGGTGCGCCTGGCGTTCGAAGTGGACGACGCCAAGGCCGCGCTCAATGACCGCTACGGCCAGGCCACGCTCGCCCCCACCGAGGGCCGCATCACCATCCGCCACCGACCTCCCAGCAAGCCGGCTACGCTGGAGGAGCATCGCAGGGCCATCCTCGCCGAGCTCGAACACGCCCGCTCGGTGCTCGAAGTCACCGGCCAGATCGACAAGCCCGACGAGCCCGCCTAATCCATGCCGGTCATTCGCCCGCCCCCGCACCCGCCCGAGCACATCAGCCCGCTGCCGCGCGCGCAGATCGGCCGGCGCTACAATGCCGGCAGCGTCATCCAGTTCTCGCGCGACAACGAAGTGGCGCGCAAGGCCTGGGACATCATCGAGCTGATGTCGGGCATGCTCGCCGTGCGCCAGGCCGAGTACGGCGACACTCCCGAGGGCCGGCTGGCGTTTGCCAAGAACGAGCTCAACGTCCAGCTTGCCGACCGCACCGCCGGCCGGCTGCTCGAGTTCATGGCGTACGGCTACGCGCGGCTCAAGACCATCGAGTTCGTCGGCGACGCGCCGGTGGTCAACAACGTCAAGAATGTTGTGCAGTTTCGCTTAAACACGCATGCCCCCGCAGGAGCCGTTGCAGCAGCCGCCGGAAATGGACACGACGCCGGAACAGCCGGCGCCGGCGGAGACGCTCAACGAGACGATCTACGAGTTCAACCGCCCGTGGATGTACCAGAAACAAATGGCGGCGATCTTTGACCCGCGCCGTTTCTCGCTGATCGAAGCCTCCACCAAATCCGGCAAAACACATGGCTGCTTGTGCTGGCTGATCGAGCAGGCGCTGCTCGGCGGCGGCATCGACGACAAGGGCGTGCAGAAAAACTACTCCTGGATCGCGCCGGTTTCCCAGCAGTCGGAAATGGCGTTCACCCGCATGGTGGCCTACCTGCCGCAGGGCACCTTCATGGCGGTGCGCTCCTCGCCCAAGCGCATCATCCTGCTCAACGGCGCGGTGATCTGGTTCAAGAGCGGCGACAAGCCCAACTCGCTCTACGGCGACGACATCTACGCGGCGGTGATCGACGAGGCCTCGCGCTTCAAAGAGGAAGCCTGGCAGGCCATCCGCAGCACGCTCACTTACACCAAGGGCCCCTGCCGCATCATCGGCAACGTCAAGGGCCGGCGGAACTGGTTCTACGCGCTGGCCAGGCGCGCCGAGAGCGGCAACGAGATCGATCTCGGCTACCACCGCATGACCGCCTACGACGCGGTCACCGCCGGAGTGCTCACCGACGAGGAGATCGCCGGCGCCAAGCGGCACATGCCCGAGGCCGCCTTCCGCGAGCTCTACCTGGCCGAGCCCAGCGATGATGGCGGCAATCCATTTGGGCTCAACAACATCGCCCAATGCGTCGGCGCGATGAGCACCGAGCGCCCCATCGTCTGGGGCTGGGATTTGGGCAAGAGCGTCAACTACACGGTCGGCATCGGGCTCGACGACATGGGCATCGTCTCCCGCTTCGTGCGCATCCCGCTGCAGCAGCCCTGGTGGATCATCAAGCGCACCATCATGCGCGAGACCGATGGCGTCGATGCCTTCGTCGACAGCACCGGCGTCGGCGACCCCATCGTCGACGAGCTCCAGCACGAGGCCGGCTCCTGGTTTCAGGGCTACAAATTTACGCCGCATTCCAAGCAGCAACTCATGGAGGGGCTGCAGATGGCGATCCAGGAACGCGCCATCACGATACCCGACCGCGACGAGGGGATGCCGGTCGACCATCCTGGTCATATCCGTCACGAGCTCGAAACCTTCGAGTATCAGTATGCGCCCGGCGGCCGCGTGACCTACAGCGCACCCGAGGGCTACTACGACGATTGCGTCTGTTCGCTTGCGCTCGCCGTCGCCTGCAAGACGACGAACCGGAGCCTGAGCGTATGGGACAGGTTGTAAGACGCCCGCACGAGCTCGAAGATTATTGGGAACGACTGCTGACGTATCGCCAAGCGCATGGCGATGATGGTAGCGACAACACGCGCGGCGCCAGCGCCACTAGGCGACTGCTCGAACGCCTGCGTCGCGCGCACGGCCGCGACGGCCGACCCGACATCTACCCTGGTCTCAAACAGAGGAGTTGAGCATGGCTGCAGTACCCGTGACGTTTAACGGCGTGATCTACCCGAAAGGGAAATCCGGCAGCGACAAGCCGATCCCGGCCGTCTTCGTCGGCTACGCCTGGAAAAGCGATGTGGAGGTGGGCGGCGGCCCGATCATTCCGCCGCCACAGCCCGGCGATCCGCCGCACCCGGCGCACCCCATCGTGCTGCCGCCGGCCGAGGGCGGGCCGCACCCCGAGCATCCCATCGTGCTGCCGGAGCCGCCGATCTCTCCGCCCGAGCTCCCGCCCGACACGTCGGTGGTGAAGCCACCGCCGCCCGAGGGCGGCTGGGGATGGAGCCCAGCCTATGGCTGGGGCTACTTTCCCGGCACCGGCGGGCCAGGGCCGAAGCGCGGCTGACAAGAAGCGCAAGAGCCACAAGAAGAAGCCCAAGAGGTAACGCACCATGGCGCGCCTGCGACCGCCCGGCAGCCGGCGCGCCGACATGCCGGGCATCACGCCCGACACCATCGCCGAGCTCGAAGCGCGCGCCCAGCAGGACGCGCGCCGGGCGGCGGCGCTGGATCGCAATGCCCGTGCGCAACGCCGGCGCACGCAGGACGACCAGGCCGAGGCGCAACTGCTGCGCTTCGGAGTGAACCCGCACAGCGGGCTCACGCACGACAGCTTCCAGAACTTCGCCGCCAACATCGGGCTCGGCACCGACAACATTTCGAGCGGCGCGAACTACGGCTTCAATCCGATCAGCCGGGTGCGCACGCTGCTCGAATGGATACATCGCGGCACCTGGATCGGCGGCGTCGCCATCGATGTCGTCGCCGAGGACATGACCCGCGCCGGCGTCGACCTGCAGGCCACGCTCGATCCCGAAGATGCGCAGAAGATGCAGAGCGCGATGATCAATCGCGACGTCTGGGGCGCCATCTGCGACAGCATCAAATGGGCCCGGCTCTACGGCGGCGGGCTCGGCGTGATGATGATCGAAGGGCAAGACCCGTCGACCCCGCTGCGCGTCGAGACGGTGGGCCCGCGCCAGTTTCTCGGCATCTGGGCGGTCGACCGCTGGATGGTGCAGCCGACGCTCAATCGCGCCGGCCTGGTCAACGAGTTCGGGCCCGACTTCGGCTTGCCCGCCTTCTACGACACGATGCCCGACCAGGCGGCGATCCCGAGGATGAAAATCCATCACAGCCGCTGCCTGCGCTTCGAGGGCGTGCGGCTGCCCTACTGGCAACGGGTGATGGAAAACCTGTGGGGCATTTCCGTCATCGAGCGCATCTACGACCGCATGACCGCGTTCGACAGCGCCACCAGCGGCGCCGCGCAGTTGGTCTATCGCTCGTTCATCCGCGAGTACAAGGTCAAGAACTACCGGCAGATCGTCGCCGAGGGCGGCACCAAGCTGCGCGGGCTGCAGCGCCAGGTCGACATGATGCGCCGCATGCAGGGCATCGAGGGCGTCACCATCATCGACACCGAGGACGAATTCAACACGCACGGCTACCAGGGTTTCTCCGGCCTGGCCGACGCGCTGATGCAGTTCGGGCAACAGATTTCCGGCGCCCTGCAAATCCCGCTGGTGCGCTTGTTCGGGCAGAGCCCAGCCGGGCTCAACGCCACCGGCGAGAGCGACCTGATCACCTACTACGACGGCATCAACAGCCAGCAGGAGCGGCACCGGCGCTCATTCGACCGGCTGCTGCGCGTGGTGGCGCAATCCGAGGCCATCAAGCTGCCCGACCAGTTCAACTGGAAGTTCGCTCCGCTCTGGCAGTTGACCGACAAGGACAAATCCGAGGTGGCCGAGCGCAAGACCGGCACCATCCTCGCCGGCTACGAGCAAGGCCTGGTGAGCCAGCAGGTGGCGATGAAGGAGCTCTCGCATCAATCGCGCACCACCGGCGTCTTCACCAACATCAGCCCCGAGGACATCGAGGCCGCCGACGACGAGGTGGCGCCATCGGCCGAGGAGCTCCGCCAGGAGCAGCAAGAGCAGGCCGAGGAGATGGGCGGCATGCCAGGCGCGCCAGGCGCGGGCCCGCCAGGCGCCAAGCCGCCGGGAGCTCCCGGGCAGCCCAAGCCGCCCGGCGCCAACGGCAAGGGCAAGGAGAACCAGTTCGCCGGCAGCAAGCCGCCGCAGAAGGCCAAGCAGTTGATGCACGGCGGCAAGGGCCGCGACGCCAGCGAGCGCCTCACCAAGGCCGAGGCCGGCTACCGCTGCCCGGCCGATGGCCAGGATCGCTGCGGCGGCTGCTCGATGTTCATCCCGGCCGAGGCCAGAGCCGGCGCCTGCACCTTGGTCGAGGGCGAGATCGAGCCCATCGCCGTGTGCGAGGAGTTCGAGGCGAGGGCGCCCGACGAGGCGCCCGCCAGCGCCACAGCCGACGCCGCCAGCGCGCTCTACGACGGCTGGGCGGCCGGTATACCCCTGAAGGTCGAAAGGCGCGCCGGTGAGCTCGGCAAGCCGCTTCGCGCCTGGGCTGCGCGCCGCACGCTTACGCAAGACGGCCGCGCCTACCAGGTCGATCAGGTCGAGGTCATTCTCGGCCCCGAGCCGGACAGCGAGCACGCCTACCTGATCAGCCTGCACCGGCTCAAGGGCGGCATCTTCGAGCGCCACCAGTTGCTGCTCGGCTTCGACAGCCAGGAGGCGGCGGTCGAGGGGCTGCAAGCCCTTTACCCGGTCGAGCAGAGCAACCATTTCGCCAAGATCGTCGCCACCCGCGTCGGCACGATCAAGCACTGGCTCAAAGGGGGGCAGGAAGGATGACACCATCATGCCCGCAATCGTTATCTCGTCCGGTCACGGCAAGCACGTTCAGGGCGCTGACGAATACATCAACGAAGTGAAGGAGGCGCGCCGCGTCGTCGACCGTGTCGCCGAGCTCCTGCGTGCAGATGAGGTCGAGGTCGAGGTCTTTCACGACGACCAGAGCGACGATCAGGACGAGAACCTCAAACGCATCTGCGACACCCACAACAGCTTCGAGCGCCGGCTCGATGTCAGCGTCCACTTCAATGCCTACGCCAAAACCTCGAAGCCGATGGGCACCGAGTGCTGGTACGTGACGCAGCAAGAGATGGCCAGCGAAGTCTCGCGCGCCATCGCCGCCGCCGGCGACTTCATCGACCGGGGCGACAAGCACACCACCGGGCTCTACTTTCTCAACCACACCGAGGCGCCGGCGATCCTGATCGAGGTCTGCTTCTGCGATAGCACGTCCGACGTCGAGCACTACAAGAAACACTTTCCGGCCATCTGCAAAGCCATCGCCGACACCATCGGAGTGGTCTGACAATGAGCAGCAACCAGAGCATCGCGCAGGTTTTCAGCCAGGCTGGCGGCACCGCCAAGGGCATCACCGCGCCCGATCCGTTCATCGGCAAGGTGATCACGCTGGCCGTCAACAACGACGGCACGCTGGCGCTCACCGGCGCCAACAACAGCGGCACCGTGGTGCTCAACGCCACCGTGCAGCCGGCCGAGGCCATCGCCATGGCCGATTGGATCAATGCCATCGTCGCGCCGCTGCCGGCGCCGAGCAATCCGCTCACCTCATGACGTCGATCTCGCCCTGGCCGCTGTCCTACCTGATCGGCGGGCCCAACGCCGCCCGCATGCCGGAGGGACGCCTCTACGAGCTCAACTACGACGCCAGCCGAGGCCAGATCGGCTACGGCAACCTGCGCGATGAAAAGGGCCGCTTCCGGAACCTCGACGACGCCAACGCGCGCGGCCGCTTCGCACCCTACCTGCCCGGCGACGACATAACTCAGCAGTACGGCGAGTACTGCCCGGACCCGCGCGGCGAGGGCTTCCTGCGCAACATCGCGCTGCAGGCGGCGCGCAAGAAGCGCGCCGGCTGTTCCATCATCGAATGGGACAATCCCGACACTCCGGGGCTGACCATGGACGCGGTGCTCGCCGCGCACGACCTGGCCGCTGCGCACGGGCTGCGCACGGTGGCCAAAAACCCGCTCTTCACCAAAGACCCGGAGCGCTACCTGGCGCATCCCTCCATCGAGCTCGCCATCTGCGAACACGGCGATCATGGCTCCGACAGCATGCAGGTGCTGCGCCTGGCGGTGCGCAAACCGCTCTTAGCGGTGCGCTTCGTCGCCTTCATCGACGAGGAGCAGGACGAGGACGGCTCCGAGTGGGCTGGCAACGTCGCCGACAACATTCGCGAGAAGGGCTTCGAGAACATGGGCGTCACCATCAGCGACGATGGTGAGTACACCTCAGTCGAGGATTTGGTCTTGCCGACATGACGCAGCGATACGGCAGCATCCGCGATCCGCTCAACCTCGCCACGGTGGGGCAGCCCAACTTCGCCGTGCGCCACGACGGCAAGCGCGTCACCCTGAGCTTCGACGTCAGCGACGACTACGAGGCGATGCTGTTCGTCGACAAGTTCGAGTTCGAGATGGCGCGCAAGGAAGCGCACAACGTCACGGTCTTCTGGAACGTGCCGGCGAAGCCTTAGATGCCGATCCTCAAGCGCAAGCCCAAGCCGAAGAAAACCGGCTTCGGCTACGCCCGGCGAGCGGAGGCGCGCTACGCCCGCGCGCTCAAATCGGTGGCCAACCAGATCAGGGCGATCATCGCCGGCTTCGAGCTGCGCGAGGATGATCCGTTCACGGCGGCGTTCGAGATCGACGCCACCTTGCGCCAGTACGCCATGCTGCTGCGTCCCTGGGCGCGCGCCACCGCCGCGCGCATGTTCGCCGAGGTGGAGCGGCGCGATTGGACCGCCTGGTCGCGGCTCGCTTCCGGGATGCGGCGCGACCTGCGCGCGGAGATCAAACATGCGCCTACCGGCCAGATGCTACAGCAACATCTCGCGGCGCAGGTGGAGCTCATCACGAGCCTCCCGCTGGAGGCTGCTCAACGCGTCCATACGCTCACGCTCAAAGGCATCGAGAACGCCACGCGGGCGAAAGAAATCGCCGCCGACATCTACCAAACCGGCCAGGTGACCAAGAGCCGGGCGATGCTGATCGCCCGCACCGAGGCGGCCCGGACGGCGAGCGCACTGGTGCAGGCGCGCGCCCAGCACGTCGGCAGCGAGGGCTACATCTGGCGCACCGTGGGCGACAAGGACGTGCGCCCCGAGCACCGCAAGCTCAACGGCAAGTTCATTCGTTGGGACGACCCGCCGATTGCCTCAAGCAACGGCGCTCGCGCCCATGCCGGCCAAATCTACAACTGCCGTTGTTGGCCGGAGCCTGTCATCCCCGAGGAGGCCGAGGAGGCCGCCGCAGCATAGGAGCTCAACGCTATGACTAAGACTTTGCTTCGCGTCGCCGCGCCGCTGGCGGCCGCCATCACCGCCTTCCTGGGGCTGGCGATCCTCACCGCCCAAGGGCCGGCGCCGACCTTGGTGCCGCCGTTCAACATCGATATCGGCCAGGGGAACGCCGCGCCTGGCGCAGCCGGAGCGGGCACAGTGGCTTGCGCCGCCGGCGCCACAGGCAACTGCATCGTGCAGATCATCGGCCCAGCCGCCGGCGGAACTTTCAACAGCGCGGCGCTGGTCAACCTCGACAAGCGCGGCGTCTCCTGCACGGTCTCCGCCGTCACGCTCGGCGGCGCCACCAACTTCACCCTGGCGGTGCAAGGCTTTGATGCGGTGGCCAACGCCTGGCAGACCATCGCCATCAGCGGCAACCTCACCGCCGCCGCGACCGTGATGGTCTACCCCGGCATCACCGGCACCCCGCCCACCGGCCTCACCCTGCTCGGCGCCGTGGTTCCGCGCGTTTGGCGCACACAAACGGTCGTAAACGGTGGCACGACCTTTGCCGCCAAGGTAGGCTGCAACGTCATCCGGTAGACATAGCGGCGGGCCTGAGTTGGGCCGGAAACCGTTTCGGGGCCATTCCGATGCCGGTCTCCGGCCCGGGGCGTCGTGGTGGCGAGCGCGGCTCCTCCATGCGGGGGCAGCACATCAAACCACGACGCCCCTTTGGCTGCAGTCCGCTAACAAACACAACGACGCAAATAAACCGATGCACCTCATTCGCTTCCTGCTCGACGACTACGACCGCCCAGGCGTGAGCCAGGGCGACGCCGACACGGCTATGGCTGTTATTGGCGCTTTGTTGTTGTTGATCGCCTTCTGCGTGGCGACCAGCGTCTTCGTTGCCGGCTGGATCATCCTGATCTGGCTGTTAGGAGCCGCCGGGCATCTCTGACCTGCACTGCAGCAATCAAACAAATAAACAGCGGAGGAACTTCTACCCCATGCAGATCGAACCGGGCAAGTTTCAGGTGTTCGAGAGCGAACTGCGCCAGGCGATGATGGACGCCGCGATCCGCATGATCGAGGCCTCCTGGATCTGGCAGAAGCTGCGCCAGGGGCCCTACAGCGCCGAGCACCTCGCCGACCAGCGCACCCTCAACAAGGAGCTCGCCGAGCATCTCAAGGCCGAGCTCGCCGAGATGAAGGCTTACAAGAACGGCGACCTCGCCGGCGGGCCCGGCTGGCTCGCCGCCATCGTCGACAACCGCGTCGAGGAGCACGAGATACTCATCGAGGCGTTGCGCCGGCACAAGCGCGAGCTCGACCTGATGGCCGGCGAGAAGATCGAGCCCGAGGTTCACTTCGCGCAGGCGACCCTGGTCGGGCGCATGGGCGGTGGAATGTGAAGCGCTGGGCCGCCGTCTGCCGGCTCGGCGGCGTGGG
>Ga0126378_10005075_pt1 | contig 10189 bp, 10 predicted proteins | sample PanSoiMetPlot_23_FD_92587 | JGI IMG/M metagenome (GOLD analysis project Ga0126378, IMG submission 92587) | Tropical forest soil microbial communities from Panama - MetaG Plot_23 | ecosystem: Environmental > Terrestrial > Soil > Tropical forest > Bulk soil | place: Panama | collected 2016-02-17 | reverse complement strand
GCTGCCGGCGCCGCTCCTCCTCGGCTTCCAGGGCCGCCTCCTAGTCGGCCTGGTAGCGGATTTGCTGCCAGTGCTGTTCCAGGTTGAAGGTGTCCATCTGGCGGGCTGCGAAGACCAGCGCCGGCTCCACATCAGAAGGGTCCTAGCTCGGAGGCTTTGCCCGGCGCAGCCATCAAACGCATGTTCGTATAGTACCACTTTTTCGCCGCAGCGTCTACCGGGCAGCGCGGTTAACAGTGGCTGGTCTGTGCAGCAGATCACCAGTGCCGACGGGAACAGAAAGACCGAGGTCCAAGCCCGGCCCCCGGCTCACTCAGTTCGTGACCTGGCGCTCGGCGAGCTCCCTGAATTCTTCGGGAACTCGCCCGAGATCAGAAAAGACGACAGTCGCGTAACCGACTGCATCGCGCCCGAAGCGGGCTCGAATGGAGTCGACCGCTCGGTCCAGAGCCCAGCGAGCCGAGCCGGCAGCGGTTCCAGGCCGGTGCCGATCGTCATGGAGACCGAGCGGCAGCTCGAGCTGGAGGGCGGCTTCGTCCACCAGATGAGACACCGAGACGCCCAGCAGCGTTATCTCACTCTCGCGCGGATAGTCCGCAAGGGCTGCGCCGGCAAGGTCCATGGCGATGTCGGTAAGCGTCAGGGTGGTGGAGATGGGGGCTGGAAGGGTGATGGAGCGGGTGACCGAGCGCAGCCCTGTGAAGCGCACCCGTACGGTGATGGTGCGCCCGGCCCGGTCGGCCGCCCTCAGTCGGCCCGCTACCCTGTCAGCCAGGTAGCCGAGCGCTGACCTGAGCAGGCCGGGCGTGACCTGCCGGCGTCCAAGCGCAGACTGCGCGCCCATGGACACCGCCCGCCTGCCCGTTTCGATGCGGCGCGGGTCGCTGTTGGCAGCCAGTGACGTCAGCTTGCTGCCGGCCGCCTCACCAAGGAGCCGCTGCAGAAGGGGACCTGGCGTGGCGGCGAGGTCTCCGATGGTGCGAATGCCCATGTCAGCCAGCCGGGCACGCGTCGCGGGACCGACTCCCCACATCAACTCGACGGGGAGAGGATGCAGGAACTCCATCTCCCGACCGGGCTCCACGACCGCCAGACCATCGGGTTTGGCCACCTGTGAAGCGACCTTGGCGAGGTGCTTCGTTTGCGCCACGCCGACTGACACAGCGAGGCCGATCTCGCTCCGCACTCGCTGCCGGATGGCGATCGCGATGTCGGAGGGTGAGCCGAACAGGTGCTCCGTTCCGGCCACGTCGAGGAACGCTTCGTCGATCGAGATGCGCTCCACCAGCGGGGTGAAATCCCGGAGCACGTCGATGACCTGATCGGCCAGGCGCTGGTATTCGCGGAAGTGGCCGCCGACGAAGCGCAGGCCTGGACACAGCTGACTCGCTCTCCACCCGGCCATTCCGGCTCTGACCCCGTACGCCTTTGCCTCGTACGAGGCGGCCAGCACCACGCCCTCGCCAACCGCTACCGGCTTGCCGCGCAGCGAGGGATCGAGCAGCTGCTCGACGGAGGCGTAGAAGGCATCCAGGTCAACGTGGAGGATGGTCGCCCGCCGGACCGAAGCCATCGCCTCCAGCATATCCGAACCCATGTTCGACCGGGGTCCGAATCAGCGAAGCGGGTGAGCAATGCGGACTCGAATTGACCGCAATTGCAACTAACATCGGTGGTTCGACGCCGGCTCGTCGCGCGGCGCACATCGTATCGACCACAGCAAAGGAATAGGCATCATGGATTGGAAGCTGGAACTGGTGGCGATTCCCGTCACTGACGTCGATCGCGCAAAGGCCTTCTACACCGAGAAGGCCGGCTTCAATGCCGACTATGACCACACGATCAGCGACGATCTTCGCTTCGTCCAGCTGACGCCGCCTGGTTCCGCCTGCTCGATCGCCCTCGGAACCGGGCTCGTGGACGCGCCGCCGGGCTCTGTCCAGGGCATGCAGCTGGTCGTCTCGGACATCAAAGCCGCGCGCGCAGAGCTGGTCGAGCGAGAAGTGGAGGTCAGCGAGATCCAGACCTTCGACTGGGGCTCCTTCGTCTTCTTCCGCGACCCGGATGGGAACCGCTGGGCCGTGCAGCAGCTGCCTGCTCGCGGTTAGCAATCCAATCGAGTTGCAACTGGAGCTGATGCAGACCACAGTGCCACAATTGGGTTTCTGTCCTCCGCGCCCTCCACATCAGGGAGAGGGCTGGGGTGGAGGACGCCGGGCAATGGTTCAAGGAGGTGAGACATGACAGAGGCCACCACTGGGGTTGCCAACAAGCCAGTGTGGGTCGACCTCTCGAGCTCCGATCCGGCGGCGTCGCGAGAGTTCTACTCGAAGCTGTTCGGTTGGAAGGTCGAGGTCGCACCCGGCGAGGAGTACGGCGGCTACGCGCTGGCGAGAATCGATGGGAAGGACGTTGCGGGAATCGGACCCAAGCAGTCACCGGAGCAGCCGACCGCGTGGATGGTTTACATCGGAACGCCCGACGCGGACGAGCTGGCAAGGAAGGTGCAGGACGCCGGGGGCCAGGTGATCGCACCGCCCTTCGACGTGATGGATCAGGGCCGCATGGCCGCCTTCCAGGACACCACCGGAGCGTTCATTTCGGCCTGGCAGCCCAAGGCCATGGGCGGCTTCCAGACGAACGCGCCCAACACGTTCGGTTGGGCCGAGCTCAACTCGCGTGGGATCGAGAAGGCGATCCCCTTCTACAAGAAGGTGTTCGGCTGGACCGACAAGACGACCGAGATGGGCGAAGGCGCGCCGCCGTACACGGAGTTCCAGGTGGGAGGCGAGAGCATCGCGGGCGGGATGGAGATGAACCCCATGGTTCCTGCCGAGGTGCCGAGCTACTGGATGGTCTACTTCAACGTGGATGACGTCGACAGGTCGTTCAAGAGCGCAACCGAGGCCGGCGCGCGGGAGATGATGGCGCCGCAGGACTTTTCGGGCGGGCGGTTCGCGATCCTCAGCGACCCCCAGGGAGCAGCCTTCGGTCTGCTCAAGATGTGAAAGAGCCCTAGGGCACCCGTTTCTTGACGCGGGCCGGCTTCCCCGCCGGCCCGCGTACAAGCAACTGCGGGATGCTCGGCGGAGTGAGGCTCTCAGGGCTCGCCCAGGTCAGGCCCCCGCCAGAAACGATCTGAGAGTTCGAAGACCTGCTCGCGGAGCTGGCCCGGAGCGGGCAGGTAGTCGACCACCTCGTTCTTGAACTGTCCTGCCGTGTCGATCACCAGCGAGCCGTAGCCGAGCACCTGGCCAACCAGGTTCTGGCGAGTTGACACGTCCTGGACCCGGTCCAGCGGGATCACCGTCGTCGTGCGCACGACGACGCCTAGTTTGATGATCACCCGCTCGTCCGTGACGGTCACCGTTGCCCATGCCCAGTGAAGCCACGCCCAGACCCCCGCCAACCCCAAGCCCGCAAGCACCACCACTGCCAGCAGACCGCCGCCAATGGCAAGTGAGAGCACAAGCAGGGGAACGCCCACGGCGACGGGGATCGCAAGCTTTCTGGCAAACACTATCCAGTGCAGGTGGATCAGCGGCAGCAGGACGTGCTCGCCCGCCGGCTCCCCGGGTCCCACGGGCGGGTTGGTGCCACCTGGTCGGGGGCGGCCGTCTGAGTCCGTGCTCCAGGAACCCATCGCCGCCACGCTAGCTGCCGGTGTGAAGCCGCGCGACTGGCAACGGCGATAGGTGGTACCGGAGAGTTTGGCAGTACTCTGCCTCGCCTGGACAGCCAGCGGTAGCTGTCCATCTCGATCACCTTCCCGCTGAGCCGGGCTTCTTCGGCAGGGAAGGCGACGACGTACGGCAATCGTTACTGCACCGCGCCCGACACAGAGCAGCAGATGTGGGCACCGTTGGCGCATAGCGTGGTTGACAAAGTTCACGGCGGGCCTTCCCCCGGCCCCGGACGGCGCCACGCGGAGCCGCAACCGTCTGCGGGCGCCGGTCGGGCGCCGGTCAGGCGTCGCTTGAATTTCATCCGCAACCGCACGGCGCAGACAGATGAGGACATCCACGACACCTGAGAGACCTCCCTACAGGGGCGGCGGACGCCCCCTCAACGTGCCAGGGCGAAGTCGGTGCGGCGACCGGCCCCGCCTGGCCGGCCTGCTACTCCTGGCCGCGCTTCTGCCCGCTGCTTGCGGCCGAGCAGTTGAATCGCGACCTGCGCGCGCGCCCGACCCTCCGACTGACTATTCATGGCCGACGTTCGGGGGCGATCCTGCGCACGTCAGTGTCAACCTGGGCGAGACGGTGATAGACACCTCTTCGGTACGTCACCTGACCCGCACATGGAACGTTGAGCTTCCTGACCTTGCCGACGAGCGACCCGTCATGGCGGGCAATCTGCTCATGCCTGATAACAAGCGCCACGACGTCCTCTATGTGACCACTGACAAAGGGACGCTGATCGCTCTCGATGCTGCGATGGGCTCGACGTTCTGGGCGGTGACCCCCAGGAACCACAATCCCAAGTACACGAAGGCCTCACCCGCGATCGATCGTGATCAGGAACTGGTCTACAGCTACGGACTCGACGGGAGTGTGCACCGCTTCAAGGCCACGACGGGGCAGGAATTGCTTGGCAGTGGGTGGCCGGTGACGGTTACAAGGATGCCGGTGAGCGAGAAGGTGTCCTCCGCGCTGAACCTGATCAACGGCTACCTGTACGTGACCACTGCGAGTTTTTCCGGGGATGCTCCTCCTTACCAGGGGCACGTGGTGACGGTGGACGTCAAGACTGGAGCGACCCACGTCTTCAACAGCCTCTGCAACGATCACACACACCTACTGGCGCTCAACGAGTGCAAGGACAACGGCGGCGGCGTCTGGGGAAGACCGGGCGTCCAGCAAGATCCAACCACGGGAAACATCTTCTTCACAGTCAGCGATGGCGAGTTCACCGCCAACCGCAAGGGGCAGAGTTGGGGAGATACGGTCATCGAGATGACGCCGGATGGGGCCAAGGTTCTCGATTCCTACACTCCAGAAAACTTCCTCTCGGAGGCATTTCAGAACCGTGACCTGGGCAGCACCGCCCCGACGCTTTTGCCCACCCTTCCGGAGAGCCGGACCCCTTATCTCGCGGTTCAGGCCGGCAAGGAAGGGCTGTTGCGCCTGCTGAACCGCAGAGACCTCAGCGGCCGGGGCGGCCCCGCCCACGTGGGAGGCGAGCTTCAGACGGTCACGCTGCCCGACCAGTGTCCGACGCTGGCCCAGCCCGTCACCTGGCAGGATCCCGGTGGCGCCCTGTGGGTGTTCGTGGCGACCCTGTGTCACATGGATGCGTTTCGAGTGGTCACGTCCCCCCAGGGCACGACGAAGTTGCAAACGGCCTGGTACCTGGGGGTTCAGGCCACGTCGCCCATGGTGTCCGGAGGCGTTCTGTTCGCCGCCACGAACGAGAACCTCATGGCCATCGACCCGCGCACTGGCCGTCAGCTCTGGAGCAGCGCGGACGACGCGGCGGGTGGGACCATCGGCCACGTGCACTGGGAGTCGCCGCTCGCCGTGGGTGGTCACGTGTACAGCTCGGACGAAAGCAACCATCTCGCCGCGTACGGAGTCAGCGTCGACCCGCGTCACTAAGTGGCCGGTACCGGCACTACGTCCGGTCGCGACGCAGCAGCACTGCGGCGCCGGCCACAGCGACGCCCCAGACCGGTGCCATCGTGATCACAAATGGCCGGAGCGTGTCGCTGGCGGAGTGGGAACTGCGGTCGAAGACCATGAACACCAGGACGCTCCCATAGAGCAACGCCACGAACGCCACCCCGACGCCGAACGGCTTCAGCCACCTCATGGCATGGGAACGGCCCCTGGACCAGGGCCGTTACTCCGACCGCGCGAACAGGGACCAGCCCGACTCCTCACAGTTCGCCTCCGGACTCAGGCGCGGTGAGCTGCCGGATCCGGCTGGTGATGAATGCCCGTTCGACTTGAGGGGGCTCCATCGACAGTGCGGCCCGATATGCCTCGACTGCTTCGGAGTGCCGACCGAGTCGAGACAAGAGGTCAGCGCGGCCGACCTGCAGGGGCGGCCAGCGGGCGAGCCGTGGATCACCGGCCATGGCGTCTAGAATGACCAGGCCGGCGGCGGGACCCTCCACCATGGCCACGGCTATGGCACGGTTGGCCTCGACAACCGGTGTGGGTTCATAGCGCACGAGCTCCCCGTAGAGAGCGGCGATCTCGTCCCAGTCGGTGGCGGCGGCGCTTGGCGCAGTCGAGTGACAGGCCGCGATGGCCGCTTGAATCTGGTACGGCCCTCCTCGTCGAGCACTCAGCGCGTGCTCGATCAGTGTCGCGCCTTCGGCGATCTTCGCGTGGTCCCAGAGCCTGCGGTCCTGGTCCTCCAGGAGTACCAACCCTCCGGTGGCGTCGATCCGGCCGGGCCTGCGCGCATCGACGAGAAGGAGCAGCGCCAGAAGGCCGGTGACCTCGGGTTCCATCGGTAACAGGTCGCGCAGAACCCGGGCCAGCCGAATTGCCTCCTCACACAGCTCAGGCCGAACGAGCTCCTTGCTCGCCGAGGCTCTGTGTCCCTCGGTGAACACCAGGTACACAACCCGCAGAACAGCGGACAGCCTGTCCGCGAGCGCCTCTGCCCGCGGCACGCGAAACGGGATGCCCGCCTCGCGGATCTTCCGCTTGGCCCTGACGAGGCGCTGCGCCATGGTCGCTTCCGAGGTCAGGAACACAGCCGCTATCTCACCCGTCGTCAGCCCGCATACGGATCGAAGTGTGAGCGCGACCTGTACAGCAACATCCAGCGCCGGATGGCAACAGAGGAAGATCAGCGCCAGCTGGTCGTCCGCCACCGGCCCGACCCGCGAGGGTTTGTACGCCCCCTGGCGCTCACGCACAGCTGCCTCCTCCTTAAGGAGGCGTCTCGCCTCCCGCCGTTGCCAATCCAGCGCCTTGTGCCGAGCAGTTCCGACCAGCCAGGCCCCCGGGTTGGCGGGAATACCGCCGGTGCGCCACTTGACGACCGCCGCCGCACACGCCTCCTGAACCGCGTCCTCGGCCACCTCGAGGTCACCGACCAGCCGGGTTACGGTGGCCACGGCCGGCCACCAGTGAGCGCGGAACACCGAATCGAGGTCGCGGCTCAGGTCCGACCCTCCACCTTCATCACCGGGCGCACCTCTACCGACCCGGACCGGGCAGCGGGTATGGTCGCCGCCCAGCGCAGCGCCTCGTCGAGATCGGCGCATTCCAGCAGGTAGTAGCCACCCAGCTGCTCCTTGAGCTCTGCGAACGGTCCATCCGTTAGCAGCGTCTCGCCCTCGCGGACGCGAAGGGTGGTCGCCGACCTCACCGGGTGCAGCGGCGCGCTGTCCACCAGCACACCGGCCCTGGCCATCGCCCCCGTCGCCGCCACGTTCGCCCCTCTCACCTCATCAGACTCGGGCGTACCCGGAGCCGGCGCAGTGTCCTCGGCCACATACAGCAGACACAGATACCTCATCCACGAACCTCCATTCGTTCACCGCTGGATCTCATCGGCACCCCATAGTCGAACCGGCATGACCCGGATCGACAGTGAGCTCCGGAATAACCCGTGCGATCCAGCGGACCTCCGGCATTGGTCAGCGGCCGCCAGCCCCGACTTGCTGGGCGACGCGAGAGTGTGATTGCGATACGTTTGCGAGGCACGGCAGTTCAGGTTCAGCGAGGGCTACGACAGATGGCAGTTCACCGACAGACAATCTCCATGCCCACCGCAACCATGGAGGTTCACTTCAAGCTGTTCGGCACAGACGGGGTTTCCCTGCAATCTCAGGAGCTGACCAAAGCACTCAGGGAACGCGGCTGGCGCGTCCATTCGTGCGCCTCCGATCTGCCCAGTGACGCGACTGGCCTGCGGCTTGATGAACTCTCCTATCAGTCCGATGACGCGGTTAGGCTGCGCCAGAGCATCTTCGAATCCGGTCCGGCGGATGGCCCCCCGAAGGACCAGACAGTTGGTACCGACCTCCTCGCCCGAGTGGTCGACCGGGCGCGACGAATACGAGAACAGGTTGAACCCTACATCGACGCCAACGACATTCGCCTGCTCCACGTTCGGAACGTGATGTCCCTGCCCTACAACCTGCCGGCGACATTGGCCTTCTACGAGCTGGCCAGGGACAGACCGGACCTCGCGTTCATCATGCAGCATCATGATTTCTTCTGGGAGGGCCCCAACGCCAAGAACTTCAACACGAGGCATCGCGACGTCGCGGAGCTGATAGACAGAATCACGTGTCCAGACCTGTCCCACGCCACTCACGTGGTGATCAATCCGATTGCAGCCGAGGCGTTGAGAGCGAGAAAAGGTCTGAGCGCCGTGGTCGTCCCAGATGGATTCGACTTCGATCGTCAGGTCCTCGCGATAGACGAGGAGGTCTTCCGCAGCAAGCTCGAGATCCTTGCCGGAGAAAAGGCCGCGGTCACGACCCGAGATCTCGTTGTCTCGATGCCGGCTCGCGTGGCAATCAACAAGGCGATCGAGCTGGCGATCCAGTTCACGGCTGGGCTTGAGACGAAGAGGGTTTTGCTGGAAAACTCGCCCACCGGGTTGGGCGGCAGGAGACGCCAGTTCACGGCAAGCAGCAGGATCGTTCTGCTTCTGCCGCAAGGCGAAGACCTCGACGAGAACAGAGACTATTTCGACAGGCTCCAGGCCTACGCCCGACACCTGGGCATCAACCTGGCCTACGGTGGGAACGTCGTCGTACCGGACAGGCGGTACAGGCCCGGCGACACAGGGCACTACCCCTTCTACAGCACGTATCAGTCTGTGGATCTGGTGTGCTATCCACCCGAACACGAGGGATTCGGCAATCAGGCAATTGAGGCGGTCTGGGCGAAGCGCCCGCTGGCGGTCCTGGAATACCCGGTCTTCAAGAGATTCGTGCGGGACCACATCCCCCACTACATCTCGCTCGGGGAGCCGGCGGAGCTTGGCAGGTTGGAAGCGTTCGGGGGGCTGCATGTGCTCCGGGAAGACATCCTGGACCGAGCACTCAACGCAACGGTTTCTGTGCTGATGGATCACGATCTTGAGAGGCAGTGGGTCGAGGAAAATGCGGCAGTCCTCCGGAGGTTCTGCGGGATCGATCAGGTAAGCGAGCGATACATCAGCCTGTACACCGCGGCACTTGAGAAAGTACGTTCCCCACGCTTGGCCACTGACTGACAGCGTTCAGCTCTCCCTGCGCTGCGCGCCGCGGCGAGTGGTCTCGAGCAGGTGCTGTCTTCAACCGTGAACGTCGTCTCGACACGTAAGGAAGAGCTGTCGGCCGTCCGGGACGTGGTTCGAGCCTCCCACCTGTCCGACGGCCCCCACGCCTCGACTCTGTTGGGGGTGGCGTGCCTGGGCTATCCGGGCCAGCTGGTCGAGATCACCGCGATAGCGAGCGTTCCCTCCCTTAAGCGCGGCCCCGTAGCACCATCCGTGCAGCCCACACGACAAGTGCGGCGATGATCACGAGCCAAAGCAGATTGATCAGGGCTCCGGCTGCGTGCGCGAGGAGCCAGATCAGGAAGACGACCACGGCCAGCACGAGCAGTGCGTGAATCATCGGTATGCCTCCGTTGTGGATTTGCGGTTCTCCATTGATCTACCAACGCACCATCACTGACGCCTGGTCTCTCGCCGTCTCGACACCCGGTCCCAGGCGCAGTTCCGCCGGCGGATGACCCGGTTGGGCGCGCTGGATACGTTCATCCGCTCGCGAGTGCACGTCTCAAAATTGAAACGTGGAACTTGGCCGGATTGGTATCTGGAGCAGGCACCTATGGGGCGAGCGCGACAGGGTGATGGAGGCAGCCGCCGAACTCGAGGATCTCGGCTACGGCACGCTATGGTTCCCCAACGCCCCCAGGATGTTCGAGCGTGCGCGGGACCTGCTCGACGCCACCCGCCGGGTCGTCGTTGCCCCAGGCATCGCGAGCATATGGACGCACACGGCGGCTGACGCCGCAGCCGCCCATCACGCCCTCACCCAGGCCCACCCAGGCCGGTTCCTCCTCGGTCTCGGCGTGAGTCACGCGCACCTTGTTGACCGTGAAGAGCCTGGCCGATATTCCCGGCCCCTCACGAGGATGCGCGATTACCTCGACAGCCTCGACGCGGCCCCCACCCCTGTCCCTGTCAAGGAGCGAATCCTCGCCGCCCTGGGCCCGCGGATGCT
>Ga0126378_10005074_pt1 | contig 10190 bp, 4 predicted proteins | sample PanSoiMetPlot_23_FD_92587 | JGI IMG/M metagenome (GOLD analysis project Ga0126378, IMG submission 92587) | Tropical forest soil microbial communities from Panama - MetaG Plot_23 | ecosystem: Environmental > Terrestrial > Soil > Tropical forest > Bulk soil | place: Panama | collected 2016-02-17 | reverse complement strand
GGCACGGCCGCGATCCCGTCATTCACGAAGCCGATGATCAGCCCCGGATATCCACCTTCTTCATAGGTCCACACCCACGAAGGCCGGACTCGATACCCAATCTGCCGCGCCAGCGAATCAATCGCGTCCGGATATTGGTGGTAGTAATTCAAAATCCGGTCTGCCTGAATCCGATGCCAGTTCCACAAGGAGAAGTAACAGGCGCCCACATCGCGCACATGCTGGACAACGTTATCGGTATAGGTCACACCGTCATCAATCTTCAGACTTTTTGGCGAGCCATCCGACATTCCGACCTCGACCGTCACTCCCGTCCACGGCGGACGATTGCTCAGTGCTTCAATCTGCTCGTTCTCAATGAAAATCGTATCCGTCCGCAGCCAGTTGCAACTCCGCACCGTACGATCCAGCAACTCAGAATTGCCGACTTTACTGAAGTCCGGCTGCGTGTTCGTTGCCATCGGAGTCTTCTTCCAACGCTCCAGCTGGTGCTGGAACATATCGACGAAGGTATTTTCCGCCGTAACCGCGTCCGGAAACGGATTCGACTCGAGCGGCCAAGTATGCCCCTCGCCCCAAAATCCATACATGAAGGTGTCCACGTACTCTACCTGTGGATGCCCGTCATACGCGTCCGCGAGTAAGTCCACCAGTTCGCGAAACGCCGCCTGAAACTTCGGATCGTCATATCGCGGCTCATAACGCGTCCGATTCAGCCAATCACCCAATTTCACCATCGGCACTTTGTCGCGAAGAAACTCCGGCAGCGGAGAATCCGGAATATCCGGATTGCTCATCATGACCCGGAACCCAATCCGCTTCTGATATCTTCGCGCCAGGTCAAAAGTCAGCTTCCAATGCTCGCAGAAATCCAGCCTCCCGGGCCGCTGCTGCACGTCCTTCCAATTCACCCGCAAATAGAGCTTGCTGCCCAGCGGAAGCTTCACCAGGTTCTCGATCGATTGCTCCGGCGATTCCCCATCCTTCTTCCCCGGTCCAACTTCATCACATACATACGTGATCAGGCCCATTCCATAGTTCGAGACAACATCGCGCGAAGCCGTAAGCGCCATGACGACGGACCAACTCGGATAGTCATCAGCAGAGAACGGCCCCTGATACAGCCGTTCACTAACAGCAGGCCCGCCGCCGAAATCATATTTATCGAAGTTGTGAGGAGGAATCTTGGCCAGCAGGGATTCGGTGGCCACACCCGTGCCGAGCGCGATGAGACCGCTTGCCTTAAGAAAGGATCGTCGTCGCATGGCTTTCCGACGCTAACTAGCTCCGAGGAGAGTCCGTTCTGACTGCCGGCCGAAACGCGAACTAAATTAAAAACCGTGGGGTGCCCCACTTCTCGCCGCATTTGCGAGAAGTGGGATCTTCGCCTGTCCCTTAGAACTGGAACCGCGCCCCAAACTGCATCCTGCGGAAGTTGTTCGTAGTAGAGGTTACCTGACCCAAGGCGCCGTCTCCCGATCCAACATCCGGAAAGGCAAAACGCTGATGATTGAAAGCGTTGAACATCTCGGCACGCACTTGGAGAAGTTTATTTTCGCGGATCTTGAACTCCTTGGAAAGCGACGTATCCAGATTGTGGATGCCATCCCCCCGCAAGTTGCTGAAGTACCGCGGTGCATTGCCCGGAATATTGTCGCCAGGATCTCCAAAACAATCCTGGTTAATGACATTCCCCCCCGTGATGGCGGCATCCCGATAACTCAAGCCTGTCGAGATTTGAGGGCAGATCACGTTAGGCCGTTGATTGCCGTCCACCAGCAGCCCTGCGGCATTGTAAAGTGCGATCGGCTGCCCGGATTGCAGCGTGATCACCGAGTTCAGTGACCAGCCTCCGACGATGGCGTCCAGCACGCCATTCATCCCGCCTCCGATCCAGCGGTCCCTGCCAAAGGGAAGGTCAATGATGATCGCTGCGGTCAGCCGCTGCGGCGTGTCGTTCGCGCTGATCGCATGCTCTGCCTTAAGGTTGTCGAGTAACTGTGGATTGTCAAGCCATAGGTTCCCCAACCACGCGTTGCGCCCAGCGGAGGAATCATCGGTGGATTTCGAGAACGTATAGTTGCCTTCAAAGCTGATGTAATGGCTCGCGCGCTTCTGGAAACGGATCTGTAGAGAGTGATACCAGGAATTGGCGTTCAACGTGGGTAATCCCTCGAATCCGCCGTCGAACTGGGGATAGGGTTCAAGCAGTAATTGCTGCGGAATTGTAGGATCGGTATACCGCGAGTCCGCCACGTCCGCCGCACTGAAGATGGGCGTTGCCGGACACCATGAACCCGTCAGTGCCGCGCCGGTGGTGAAGAAGCACTGGAATGGATTGGGCACTTCCGTGTTGAGATAGTCCGTCACCGCAGTGCTGGCAGGATCGTGAGTCGGGTTCAGAGCCGCTACGAGCGAGCTACGAATCGGAGACGGCAAGAAGTTCCGATTGCGGGTGGAGATTCCGCCCGCGCCGGCCCACGGCAAATGGGTGCTGTGACTCGCCGAGTAGTCCACCCCGATTACAATCTGGCCCGGTAACAAATGCTGAACGCCAAGATTCCACTGGTAGATCTCCGCGTTGCGTACGGTGCTGGTGTCGAGGTCGCTCGAATTGCCGAAACCCCATTGCGCCAGATCCCCATACTTGGTGCCTTGCGGCGGCGCCAGGCCCCCTGGGAATGGACTTGAACAATTCGTCTGGATGTTTGAGGGTCCAAGACACGCGAATTGAGTGTCGAAGTTGTCTTTGGTGAAATACATCTGCGCCGTCTTGGCAAATGCAGGCCCAGCATACTGAAAGTTGGTGGCCACGTTCATTCCATAGAACAATCCTGCGCCACCACGCACCACCGTGTTATTGGCGAGCTGATAAGCGAATCCTAAACGCGGGGCAAAGTTGTTCCGGTCCACCGGTGCGTTGCGGTGCTCGGAGTTGGGAAACACGGATGTTCCCATGACTTCCCCAATCTGCCCAAGCTGAGGAAACATGCCAGTCCCATCCCGGTTATACGGAATACTAATTCCTGTGTCGCCGCTGAAATCGTTGAACTGAAGCCTGTTGTACCTCTCGCTGTAAGGCGTACTCCATTCATACCTTAATCCGAGATTCACGGTCAGTTTGGGCGTTACCTTCCAGTCGTCCTGCACGTAGAAAGCGGTCTCTTTCGATTTGTCCGCTACTGCGGGAACCAGGTGAAGCGACGCGTCATGCGGATAACCCAGCAGGATCGTCGCGAACGGATTTCCTTGCCGATGGTCGTCGTCGCCTAGGCCGTTATTGGGTTGAGAAGTGGTCACATCGCGTGAGAAGTTGAAGATGCCAGTGGGATTATCCGGCTGCCAGAAGTTATTGTAGAAGAGGCGCTGCTCTCCGCCGAACTTGACGGAATGCCTTCCCTTCACCCATTGCAGGCCGGCCGAGTAACTATAAAGAGTGTGGGCAAAGTGCGTATCCACGCAGCATTGATTAAACAGTGATGTAAAAGGGTCATCCACCCCGATGGTCGGCATGCGGGTAAGTCCATTAGCGGCAAGGTCCGGGGATAGACCGACATCGCTAAGCGTTGGGTAGTTGTTGCTTATCCCTGGGGCATGCACGCGATCCACACTGAAACGGCTTGTAAGAAGTGCAGTCGGAGTCACGGACCAGTTGTACTCGATACCGCCGTTCTGGGCAGTCGTTTCGTAAATGTATCCATCTCCATCGTTGCCGAGGACGGTGGGTGCAGTGGCTGTGTCATGATGGCGACTATAACGTCCGCTGATCCGGTGATTGCTGGTGAATTGATGATCCACCTTGGCGTCGAACTGCCACCCGGGGTCCTTAGCAACAATCACCTGCCGCCAGTTGGGGTTCGGATACGCCGCATCCGGGATGTTGGCGTGCGGATACAGATTCAGAATCGCCTGCCCAATCGAGTCGATCTTGTCGGCAGGGATTACGTTATTCGGGAATTGCACGTGCGGACAGGGCGTCGCCGATCCCTGGTTGCCCGCACAGGGATCATAGATGCCAGCTTGAGCAGTATCAGGGTTCGAGGGATCCGGGAGGTTCGCCGGGCTCTGTGAAAAGTCGCCGGTGCGTTCCAGGTCGGTGGGGACTCTCCCCACTAGGTTAGTGGGATCCTGCTGGCGCACCTTTTCAAAATCGACGAAAAAGAAGGTTCTATTCTTAATGATCGGACCGCCCAGCGAGAATCCATATTGGTCCCGCACATGGTCCGGTTTTTCTCCGGTGTTGAAGAAGTCGCGAGCATCGAAGTTGGATCGCTGTCCGTACCACCACCCGCTGCCATGGAAAGCGTTCCCGCCCTGCTTCAGCACCATGTTGACAATCGTGCCGCCGTTGTTTCCGAACTCGGCCGAAAAACTGTTGTTCTGAACCTTAAACTCCTGCACGATCTCGACGGAGGGCTGGTAGTATACGTTGGAATTGCCTCCCTCGCCTTGCTCCGGCGCACTGATGGGGCTGCCGTCGAGAGTCACTTGCGCCGTCGCGTTGCGCTGGCCGTTCGAAACGAAGTTGGTTCCTGCAGGATAGTTGTCATTGATCCCAGAACCAGTCGTTTCCGTTACCCCGCCAGCCAGAAACACAAGCCCGAACGTACTGCGGCTATAGAGAGGGATGTCACGCACATATTCATTCGTGACGTTAGTTCCGATTGCCGCGCTCTCGGTGTCCAGCAGCGGAGCAGCTTCGGTGACCTCCACCGTGGTGCTCACACCCAAGGGATGCAATTCAAAGTCAATCGTGGTTTGTTGATCGACCTGCAGCACCACTTTCTTCTGCTCGGCGGCGCGAAATCCTGGCTTCTCCGCTTTGATCGTGTACACCGCCGGACGCAGCCCGGTCAGGATGTACAACCCATTCGCGTCGCTATGCGCCGCGGTCGAGATGCCAGTCGCGTCATTGGTGATCGTCACCGACGCATCCATGATCATCGCGCCGCTTTGATCCTTTACTACCCCTCGTACCTGTGCCGTGTAGCTGGCTTGGCCGAAGGCGGAGATTGCTGCGCCGGCAATGGTCAGAGCGACGGCGCAACATAATAAAGAGGCAACCAAACGGCGGCAGACACACATAGCACCCTCCCGTTTCGAGCTTTCGTATTATTACGAGTCAACACTATTACTTTCGCTTATTCCGAAAGTCAAGACAAATCGCAGGGAAACATAGGCTCGCGCTCACGAGCATCCGGGGATACTTGGACTTTGTTTCGCGCGCTCGTTTGCAGGCGAGAGCAGGAGCTTGCTTGCTGCTAGGTCGAGGCTGGCAACACTCGAAGACGGGTATGCACACCCTCGAGATGGAATGCCTGCGGCAACTCTGGCATCATGACGCTGGAAGTTCCTCCCGATGAAAGCCGCCATCCTTGCTTCGCCTGCCCCTATTTCAGAGCGTCCTCTTCAGATCGTTGATGTCGCAGATCCGCGCGTGCGGTCAGGTCACATGTTGTTGCGCGTGCGCGCCTGCGGTGTATGCCGCACCGATCTCCACATCGTTGAAGGAGAATTGGCCCCAAAACAGGTGCGGATCATTCCCGGCCATCAGATCGTGGGCGAGGTTGTTGACGGGGCTACGCCAGAAATTCCTTTAGGCGCGCGCGTGGGCGTGTCGTGGGTTGGTGGTACAGACGGCACGTGTCCTTATTGTCTGAGAGGTCTTGAGAATCTTTGCGACTCGCCAACCTTCACCGGCTACACCGTCGCAGGTGGTTATGCGGAATATGCATTCGCACGCAGTGACTTTACTTTTCCACTTCCGCAATCGCTGGATGACCTGCGTGCCGCGCCACTCCTCTGCGCCGGCATCATCGGATTTCGCAGCCTGCGTGTGGCGGGTGTAGAGCCGGGCGACCGCGTGGGGTTGTTTGGTTTTGGCGCGTCGGCACATCTCGCAATTACAGTCCTGCAGGCATGGAAGTGTGAGGTGTATGTTTCCACCCGCGGCAGATCACATCGCGAGCTGGCAGAATCGTTCGGCGCGACTTGGGTGGGAGCCGAAACAGACAAGCCGCCGGTGGAACTGGATCGTGCCATCACCTTCGCGCCCAGCGGCGATGTTGTTGTCGCTGCGCTCTCAAGCTTGCGCAAGGGCGGCGTGGTGGCAATCAACGCGATCCATCTGGATCGGATGCCGCAATTCGATTACGACACGCTGCTGTGGGGTGAGCGCCAGATCCGCAGTGTGGCCAACATGACGCGATCTGACGCGCGAGACTTCCTGGCGTTGGCTGCGCAGATAGGTTTGCAGCCTAAGGTGACGGTGTTCCCGTTGGACCAGGCCAATGAAGCATTGTTGGCCCTAAAGCGGGATGCTATCGACGGAGCTGCGGTCATCGTCGCTTAACTCTGCGCATTGCGTTTCTCGCGTTTCGTTGCCCGCAAGCGGATCACGGTTCCAGCAAATGCCGTGTGGGAGCCAGACGAATCGCCGTTATTATCCCCCGTTGCCAGTACTAAAAATTGCGGCATCTCGCGTAAATTGCGGTACCATCCCTCATCTTTCGCACGATGGGGGCACCGCGAACATCACACTGGTTGACAGCGTCGAACTGGTTTCCGGTTCGATGATACGACCACCGACTATCTCGCCCGGATGAACGCTCCGGCCACTGCCGCACCCGGCGGCCACAGATCCACATTTCTGCCCGCCCAGAGCAAAGCGGCCAGCGCCACGGCGGCAATTCCGGCCAACAAAAAGACAGCCGAGCGGAGCGTATGCGATTCTTCCAGCCTTTGCGCGGCGCATGGCCGACGTACCTAGCAGCGATTCCAGCGGGGTTCGCAGCCAGAACAGCGCCAGAGCCGCGGTCAGCAACCGGGTTAAGGGAAAAATTTGACTCGCGTAATGGAAAGCGACTCCAGCTCCAGTGACCACCGGAACGAGTAACAAGCCCCAGGCTCTGTGTTCACGCGGCAGAATCAGGCCGCGGCGCCTTTTCGTGGCGCGCGTCTCGCTGGCACATTCCTGAATTGGAAGGACTGCTGGAGAATGGGTTTTGAGACTGCATTGACGGACTGGTGCCTGAGAGAATGACACAGTTGTACCTCAGGGGCTAAGGCCCCAATCTCCGAATGGCCCCTGCGGCACGGCTAAAGCCGCCCTATCAAATTTCCTCAACGCAGGCTCGCCATGTGGATGTGCGTCATGCCCTTCACCGCGCGCATGTATTGGGCACGCTCGAACGCCGAAGGATCCGCGCACTTGTTCTGGCTCATGCTGCCGAGCATCTGCCGTACCGATTCGTATTCGTGCTCATCCATCCACTCGCGCAGTTCGCGCTCGAGATGGCGGAGATGGTTCACGCCATGCCGCATCAGCGAGGAACAGAGCATGGTAACGTTTGCACCAACCATTAATAGCTTCACTACGTCTCCCGCGGTGTGAACGCCGCTGGTGGCGGCCAGGCTCGCTTTGACCTTGCCGTACAGAATTCCGATCCAGGTGAGCGGCAGACGTAGCGCTTGCTGCGAACTCAGCAGGACGTTGGGACGGATTTCCAGTGCTTCCAGATCAATATCGGGCTGGTAAAAGCGGTTAAAGAGGACCAGCGCGTCGGCGCCCGCCTGGTCGAGACGCTGTGCCATATTGCTGAAATTGCTGAAGAATGGGCTCAGCTTGACAGCCACTGGAATGGTGACGGTGCTCTTCACTGCGCGCACGATCTCGATGTAAGTCTTCTCGACATCCGCGGCCGTCAGGTTTGCGTCCGTGGGGATGTAATAGAGGTTGCACTCGATCGCGTCGGCGCCGGCACGCTCGATTTCCCCCGCGAACTTGGTCCATCCGCCGAGAGTCGACCCATTGAGGCTGGCAATGATCGGCAGCCTGACCGAGGATTTTGCTTTTCGGATGTGATTGAGATATCCCTCGGGACCGGTGTGGAACTCGCTCGGCTGTGGGAAATAGGTGAGCGATTCGGCAAAGCTCTCGGTTCCTGCCGAAAGATGGTATTGCAGGTCGACCTCTTCCTGCCGGAGCTGCTCTTCGAACAGGGAATAGAGAACCACGGCGGAGGCGCCAGCATCTTCCAGGCGGCAGATGCCGTCGATGTCACGCGACAGAGGCGAAGCCGACACGACCAATGGGGATGAAAGACTAAGGCCGAGATACTGCGTGCTGAGATCGATCATCGAGTTCTCCTGACTTCGTCTCTTTGTGCGGCCACAGAAGTGGGTATTTGCTTGGTCGCGCCGACAGGGCTCGGTTTCTCCGCTGCTGCTCTCATCGGTTCTTCATTTGGTGCGACGACTGTTTCTTGTTTGCGGCCGGCCAGGTATTCGTACATGCGGAACCTGTGCTCAACGTCTTTCTGGGCTTCCTTCCACAGCCGCTCGGCCTCTTCCGGCTTGCTCTTGGTGAGCATTTTGAATCGCGTCTGTTGCAGTAAATATTCCTGCACCTTGCGGGTTGGAGCGCGCGAATCCAGCGAGAGCGGGTTTTCGCCGATCTTGGCCTTCTCCGGGTTATAGCGATAGAGCAGCCATTGACCGGATTCAACGGCGACCTTCTGATCGGTCATCGCTGTGGTCATGTCGATGCCGTGTGCGATGCAGTGCGAGTACGCGATGATAATGCTCGGTCCGTCATACGCTTCGGCTTCCAGGAAGGCCTTGAGCGTATGCTCATCCTTGGCGCCCATAGCGACGCTCGCGACATAAACGTTCCCGTACGTCATGGCCATCATGCCGAGATCTTTCTTGGCACCGGGCTTGCCTCCGGCAGCGAACTTGGCGACCGCCCCACGTGGCGTGGACTTCGAAGCCTGGCCGCCGGTATTGGAGTAGACCTCCGTGTCGAGTACAAGCAGGTTCACATTGCGACCGCTGGCGAGCACATGGTCCAGCCCGCCGTAGCCAATGTCGTATGCCCAGCCGTCTCCCCCCATGATCCAGACACTCTTCTTGACGAGCATGTCTGCCAGGGCGAGGAGCTGCTTCGCTTCGGGCTTGTTGATCCCCTGCAGTTTTTCTCTGAGCAGGTCCACACGCTGCCGTTGTTCGTAGATGTCGGATTCGTCCTTTTGCTTGGCGGTAATCAGCGCGGTCGCGAGATTTTCACCAACCTCATCGGCCAGGCGACGCACGAGTTCCTGAGCGTACTCGGTTTGCTTGTCGATGGAGACGCGGAAGCCGAGTCCGAATTCCGCGTTGTCCTCAAACAGGGAATTCGACCAAGCGGGGCCGCGACCGTCAGTGTTCTTCGCCCAGGGAGTGGTTGGCAGGTTGCCGCCGTAGATGGAGGAGCAACCTGTGGCGTTCGCGACTACGGCGCGATCGCCGAAAAGTTGGGACACCAGCTTGACATAGGGCGTCTCGCCGCATCCTGAGCAAGCGCCTGAGAATTCAAACAGCGGCTCCTGGACTTGCTGCTGGCGAATCGTTCCGACCTTGATCTGGCGGCGGTCCAGATCAGGGATCTTCCGGAAGAACTCCCAGTTCTCCTTCTCAGGCGCGCGCAGGGGAGGCTGCGGCACCATGTTGATCGCTTTCAGCCGCACTTCGCTCTTGTTCTTGACGGGGCAAACATCGACGCAGACGCCGCATCCGGTGCAGTCTTCCGGAGCGACCTGGATCGTGTACTTCATCCCGGCCCATTCCTTGTCGCGCACATCGCAGGATTTAAACGTCGCAGGAGCGCCCGCGAGTTCCTTGCTGTCGTAAACCTTAATGCGAATGACAGCGTGCGGGCAGACCATCGCGCACTTGCCGCACTGGATGCAGATCTTAGAATCCCACGCGGGGATTTCCAGAGCGAGGTTACGTTTCTCCCATTGTGCAGTGGCCGTGGGGAACGTGCCATCGCAGGAGAAAGCGCTGACCGGAAGTTCGTCGCCCTTTCCGGCATAGATGGTGCCGAGCACTTCACGTTCGAACTTGGGGGCACCTTCGAAGACGGGAGGGAGTTCAACCTTGCTGCTCACCGCGGTGGGGACTTTCACTTCGAAAAGGTGGGCAAGCGCCGCGTCGACGGCAAGCATGTTCTTTTTGACGACTTCTTCGCCCTTGCGTCCATAAGTGTCGCGAATCGATTTTCGAATGGCTTCGATCGCTTCATCTCCCGGCAGAACCTTCGAAATTGCGAAAAAACAGACTTGCATAATGACGTTCATGCGCGAGCCCATGCCGGTATCTTTGGCGACCTGATAGGCGTCGATGACATAAAACCGGGCTTTCTTGGCGAT
>Ga0126378_10005073_pt1 | contig 10191 bp, 7 predicted proteins | sample PanSoiMetPlot_23_FD_92587 | JGI IMG/M metagenome (GOLD analysis project Ga0126378, IMG submission 92587) | Tropical forest soil microbial communities from Panama - MetaG Plot_23 | ecosystem: Environmental > Terrestrial > Soil > Tropical forest > Bulk soil | place: Panama | collected 2016-02-17 | reverse complement strand
TGACGCCATCCGTTGCGCGATGCCGTGCATGCGGGCAACGGCGTCGCCGCGATCGGCAGTTACTGGCTGACCACGGTTCAGGCGATCATGGATTTCGAGACCAAGCACCCGGAGGCTTGCCACCGGATCCGCTACGAGGACCTGGTAACCGCCCCGGAGGAGACCGCCGCGGCGATGTTCTCCTTCCTCGCCGCCGAGCCGGCGCCCGGCATCGTGCAGGCGGCCTTCCGGGTGCCGCACGAGAGCAACGGCCCGAGCGATGAGAAGATCTGGTTCACCGACGACGTGACCGACGCCTCGATCGGCCGCGGCTACCGGGTGCCCGCCGGCGACGACGAGCCCGCGGCTTCGTTTCATCGCCCGTCCGGCCACCTGGCAGGCGTTGCTGAACCGCGAATCGAATATGATCACCGAGATCACCGCCGGCCGGGTCCGGAGCGTGAACAAGCGCGACACACATCGCATCCGATCCGATGAGCTGCACGCGATCGGGTGGCTCCTCGGCCTCACGCATATACCGCTGGCACACGATTCTGTCGGCGCGGCGCCCGGGGCGGGCGAATCCGAAACTGTGGCCGGCCCAGCCCGCTGAGCATGCGGCGCGCAGGAACCATGTGGCCCGGCGCGTCCGCTTCCCGCGCGAGCACGGCGGCGTCCGGTGAACATGGCGTCGGCGCGGGCCGGGCGTGGCCGGGTTTCCGGTAGGCCGAGGTGCTCCCCGAACTGGACACCCGGCTCAGCGGGGCGCTCGACCCTGCCCACCTTCCGGCCACGATCGAAGACCTTGCCACGCGCCAGCATGTTGAGGGCTGCAGCCTCGCGGTTGCCCCCGCCTTGGCGAGGTTGGGTCAGCGGAGGGGTGTGAGGAATCCTTCAGTCACGCGGCGAACTTTGTCCATGGCTTCGTTGTCGCCGAAGCGCAACGCGTTGTTTGCGGCGATGAGCACCGCGTCGATCTGGAACGCTGCGAGGTCGGCGTCGAGGTCGGCGAGCTCCCCAGCATCGATCGCGTGCCGCAGCTGGGTGGCGATGAGGCCGCGCCAGGCTTGTTGCTGGCGGAGCAGTATGTCACTGACAGGCCCCGGCCGGCTGTCGAAATCAGCCATGTTCGCCGCCCAGAAGCAGCCGCCTGGGAACAGCGGCGTGCCGGCGTAGACGATCCACCGTTCGATCAGCGCGCGCAGTCGGGCTGTGCCCGCAGGTACTGCCAGCGCGGGGCGGATGACGGCGTCGCCGAAGATGTCGCTCGCGAACTCGGCCACGGCGACCTGCAGGTTCTCCTTTGTGCCGAAGAGGGTCTGCACGCCGCTCTTGCTGAGTCCGAGGTCGGTGGCCAGCCGGCCGAGGCTGAGCCCGTTGAGTCCTTCCAGTGACGCCACGTCAACGGCGTGGCGGAGGATGGTCCGCCTGGACCGGGCGCCACGTAGCAGGCGCTGGTCCGATACCACCTGATCGGCTCCGTCGCCTGAGCGGACCACCGGGTCCGCCTCGGACCGCTGTGCAAGCTTGCTCATCGCCATCTATCCTGCCACACGTGTTGACTATACATACGATCGATCGTACGGTTTGTTTGTCATAGGTCACAACATGGTCCTGACGGAGGACCCGGGTCATGAGTGCCTGGCGTGTCGGAAGCCCGAGAGGAGACGTACATGCACGGCGATCGGATGGTCGAGCTGGCGCGAGCACTGGCTCGTGCCAAGAGCCAGCAGGACGTGCCCGCGGCGATGGCGCTCTTCCACCGGGACATGGTTCTCGAGGCCCCGGCCTTCGGTACGAAGGCCCGGGGCCTGGTTGCGAACGAGAAGGCACTGACCCGGTTCTTTGCTTCCTTTCCGGATTACGACGTCGCTCTGCAAGGGCATGTCAGCGACGGTGATACGTTGATCTGCTGGGGGACGGTGCAGATGACCATGACCGGTGATCGGTTTGGCGTGGTCCCTAATGGCAGCCGCGCGAACCTGCCGGTGTTCATCCAGTTTTCCTTCCAGGACGGTTTGATCGTCAGCGAGCGGTTCTTTTTCGACCTGTCGGAGCTGTGCGCCCAATCGGGCGTCTCGACGGACGCGGTCCGACGAAACCTGTTTGACGATGCAACGGGCCGCGAACCGCGACCAAATAGGAAACAACCAGGCGCCTTTCTGGCGCCTGCCAACCTACCTCTGTGACCTTGGGGGATGACTCATGACATCAGATTCGCGTATGAAGGCCGTCGGCGAGATCAAGACGGAGCACCTGTTCGACATGGCCGTCGATTTGCATCCGCCGCTGGATATCGGCAGCGGCCCATTTGGTAAACGGGTTCTCTTCGGCGCTGCGGGAGGGTCATTCGTAGGCCCGAGGCTGGGCGGCGAAGTGCTGGCAGGCGGCGGTGACTCGGCGTTGTTTCGCCCGGACGGAGCGATGCTGCTGGATGTCCGGTTGACGCTGCGCACGCACGACGACGCCATGGTACGCATGACCTATCGCGGCCGCTGGATCATCCCGCCCGAATTGCGGGCCGATCTAGCCGATCCCGGCAGGAGACATCAGATCGATCCCGCCCGTTACTACTTTCGAACGAACCCGCTCTTCGAAACCGGGGCGAGTCAATATGCATGGCTGAACGACATCGTCTGCGTGGGTTCGGGATACCTGATCGAAGGGGGTGTCGCCTACAAGGTTTCGCAGGTCGCTTAAAGCGATGTCGCCCTCACCGAACTGATGGCCCGGCTGGGCTATGACCGCTACGGCGTGCAGGGCGGCGACGTGGGTGCGTTCGTCGCGCCCTACCTGGGCCGCCTGGCCCCCGACCGCGTCATCGGCATCCACGTCAACAATCTGGTCACCTTCCCCACCGGCGACCCAGCCGACATGGCCGCGCTCACCGAGGCCGAGCAGCAGCGGCTGGCCGAGATGAAATGGTGGCAGGAGGAATTGGGCGGCTACCTGCAACTGCAAGGCACCCGGCCACTGACCCTCGCCCACAGCCTCCACGACTCCCCGGCCGGCCAACTGGCCTGGATCGTGGAGAAGTTCAAGGACTGGACCGACCCCGCGGTGGAACTGCCCGAGGACGCCGTGGACCGTGACCGCATCCTTACCAACGTCAGCATCTACTGGCTCACCGACACCGCCCAGTCCGCGGCCAACTCCTACTACGAACGATTCCACGACACGAGCATGTGGGCACCCAAACCACGCGGCACGGTCCCCACCGCCGTCGCGGTGTTCACCACCGACACCTCGGTACGCCGATTCGCCGAGAAGGTTCACAACATCGTGCACTGGTCGGAGTTCGACCGGGGCGGGCACTTCCCGGCACTCGAACAACCGGAGTTGCTGGCCGCCGACGTTCGCACCTTCTTCCGCTCAATCCGCTGACCATCGTGGGCGCCGCTTCTGTGCACATAATCGGCGCCCACGGCTCCACCCACCGGACCTGACTTCGCAGACCCGAGGGCCGTTCGTCACAGCAGGTGGGGAGACGAGCCGGACCGCGGGCGTCGTAGCTGTCCACTCCGATACACCGCTGGCTGACCAGCACCGCCGCGTCCTCCGCCGGCTCTGTACGAGGACAAGCACGCCGACCACTCCACCGAGCCGACCACCGTGCCGCTCGGCCTCCTTCGCCGACGACTTCCGTCCATCCGGCGCTTCGCCGGGCACGACCACGCAGCCATCGTGTCCTGGACCGAGTACGGCCACGGCAGCCACTAGCGCTGATCTCTTGCAGCGTGAACGTCGTCGCGATCGATCAGGGCTTGCAGCACTGGCATTGTCGCCTTCCATGCCTATCTCAGATCGTGAACCCGGTGTCGATATGCGTGTGCAACATGGACATTGCCGTCATGCCAGGCGCAATCGTCCTCGAACCTATATGAGGCGACCGACTGTATCTCGGCACTGCGTAAGCGCCTCCATACGGGCAAGGGGACATCTACCGGGCGCCACATCCCAGGGCGATCGCCAGAAATCCATATCGGATAGTCCCCAGGGGGAGGTCTGTCTGATGAAGGCTCAGGACGAAATACCCACGGCTGTGAGCGCGCCGCCGGGTGGTGCCGGAGATGGTCGGCCGGATTCGGAACTCCGGCTGGCGGTGGCGTTCACCGGCGGGGTCAGCCTGGCCGTCTGGATGGGCGGCATGGCCCGGGAGATGAATCTTCTCCTCGCGGCGAGCCGGGCCGAGCGTGGCGAGCAGGTCAAGCCGCCCTGTTCGGCAGAGAGCCGGCGGGTGCGGGACGGTTATCAGCGCCTGCTGCACCTGCTCAACATGGACTGCACTCTGGACATCTTGTCTGGCACCAGCGCGGGCGGTGTGAACGCGGCCATTCTCGGCCTCGCGAACGTCCGGCGCTTCGACCTCGGCGGGCTGCGGGATCTGTGGTTCACGCACGGTTCCCTGGAACAGATGGTGCGTGACCCGTCCGATAAGTCGGGCCAGCAGCCTGCCTCCGTGCTCGACGGCGACAAAGGCCTCCTTGCTGGTCTCCGGGAGGGATTCCTGAAGCTCTGCGACGAGGGGTTTCAGCCTGTGCCCGGCGATCCGACGGAGGTGTTCATCACTACCACGCTGCTCAGCGGGGAAGCCTGCCGACTCACCGACGAGTACGGCACGCTGATCCACGACATCGATCACCACGGGCTGTTCCGCTTCACCAGCGACCAGCTTGCCGGCAACGTCCCTGCGCTCGCGTTCGCCGCGCGGTGCAGCGCCTCGTTCCCGGCGGCCTTCGAGCCAGCCCTCATCCCGATCGGAAAGCCGGATGGAAACGACCATCCGGACATGGCGCCCTTCGCCACCAACATCAGCACAACGCAGTTCGCCGCCGACGGAGGGCTGCTCGCCAACCGGCCAATCGGGCCCGCCCTGCAGGCCGTCTTCGACCGCCCCGCCAATCACGATGTCCGGCGAGTGCTCGCCTTCGTGGTCCCGACCGTGGCCGAACCACCGGTCGCAACGCCAGCGGCAGGCGACGCGGCACTCCCGGGCACACTCGCCCTGTCCCCAGCTCTGCTGACCGACCTGAAGGCGATGATGTCGCAGAGCATCTCCACTGAACTCGCCGCGATCACGGCACACAACGAGCAGGTTCGCGCGCGCCGGGACGCCAGGCAGGAACTGGCCAGGCTCGGGGGATCGATCGAAGGGCTCACGCAGACGCTGTACCAGACCTACCGCAGCAGGCGCGCCGACCATGTCGCCCGGGCCGCGGTCACGCCGATCCGCGCGCAGCTTGATGCGGCCAAGCTGGCGAGCGACGGCCGGCCGCGCGGCTTCGGCGACGCCGACGTGGTGATCGAGGCCGCGCGTCAGGCGGTCTTGGACAAGCTGCCCGCGCAGCTTCCCGACCAGGAGGCCGGAATCATGGCGGCTGGCCGGGAGGCGCTCGATGACGCGAAGGCCACTGTCTTCCTCCTGCTGAACGAGGCGTACCAGATGGTGAGTTCTGCGGAGGATCGGCGGCGCCTGGGCGAACTCAAGCAGCAAGCCAGTGACGCGATGCCGCGCCGCGCCGCCGCCGGGGCGAACGCCGCAGTGGCCCGGGGCCCATGGCCGGCGAAGGACGTGGCCGCCGCCGCGAGGGCCCTGCTGGGCGCCGACATGGAGGTCAGCCCCGGGCACGGCCGGCCGTGGCGGGAGCTTGGCCAGATTGTCTGTGACCTCCGCAGCCTGCTGCGCCCCGGCGGCGGCCAGAACGATTTCGTGCGGGATCTGCTGTCCTATCTGACCGCTGGTGGCGAGCTTTCGGCGGACACGGCCGCCATCCGGCTGTTCCACCTGCACATCACGCGGTATGTCCTCCAGCCCGACGGCCTGGTCGCCGACCAGAAACTCGAGCTCATCCAGATGAGCGCCGATACGCGGACCATCTTGGACAAGCGGACGCTGGCCAGTCAGAAGCTCACCGGCCTCCAGCTGCACCATTTCGGCGCGTTCTACAAGTGCTCGTGGCGGGCGAACGACTGGATGTGGGGTCGGCTTGACGGCGCGGGCTGGCTGGTCCACATGCTGCTGGATCCCCGGCGACTCCGCCTGCTGGCCGGGCAGGACCCTGACTTCCCCGAGCGCCTGGAGAGCGGGCTCCGCGACATCGCGGGTGAAGACCCGCCGCCGGGCGTGTGGGAGTCCTTCCCGCCGCAGGACGGATCGGCGGCCATGCCGGCGGAGCTGGCGTTCCTCACGGACGGTTCCGCGCCTATGCCGACCAGCCTCCCGACGACGGCGATGTGGGTTGCCGGGGGGCTGCAGCGCCATATCGCGGCGGAGGAACTCGTTCACGTTGCTGAGAAGGCCGACGAGGACGCGGAAAACGGCTACAGGAAGGGAGCGGCACAGACGTTCCTTTCCACCTACCGGAACATGGTCTCCTCTGGCGGCAACGATCCCTGGCCCGTCGTCCCCGCCGACCGCGCCAAGGACCTGCTCCAGGCCTGCAAGGTCTCAGCTGAGCGGCTCGAGCAGGAGGTGGGAACGACCAAGTTTACGCAGACCATGACGAAAGCGGCGGCCGTCACGGTCATGACCGTGGACCAGGGCCGGGCTGCGCGCAGTTCCTTGCGCCCCCTGCTCTCGGGCATGCGCGCCGCCACCATGCTCGCGTACCGCGCGGCCAGGGTGGGCCCGGTGGCACGCTACCCCGTACTAGCGGGACTGGCTCTGGTGGCCGCGGGGACACTCGCGAGCACGAGCACGCTCAGCGCGGTCAGCACGGTAGGGCTCGGCGTGGTGCTAGCCGGAACGGTCCTCGTCGCGGCCGGAGCGGCCCGCCGGATCGGCGTGGTGCTGGCGACGATCGCGCTGGTGGCCGGCGTCGCGCTCGCCGCGGGCGGCGTCATCCCCGCGGTTCGTGAGCGCCTGTTCCCCTGGCTGAAGAACGACGCCGTGCCGTTCCTCGCCAGGCATCCGGCTTTCTGGGCGATCGTGGTGCTATTCCTGCTGCTGCCGCCGGTATTCACGGTCGCGGGGTTCCTCAAGCCGGTCCTGCACCTGACCCGCGGGCGTGTCACGCCCGGCAAGGTTGCGCCGACGCCGGGCAAGAGGTTCATCCATCGAGTCATGCACCCCTTCCGCAGTTGGAGGCAAACCCGCGTGGCCGCACCCTAGAACAGCCGCATTTGGGGACGGCCGCTTTGAGTCGTGACATAGGGCGGCCGTCTCGTGATCATCTGGGTGTGACTGTCCTGATTGATCACGCTGGCGGCCGTTGCGCCTGAACTCGAATCGTCCGGCGGTTGCGGACCGCATCCGCGACGCCTCCCGAACAGCTACTGCCTATCGGCAAGCCCTCAACCTCGGATGGCGCGGATCAGCCGACACTCGCGGGCGTTCTATTGGCTGGGGCATGTGCGCCAAAAGGCCATTGTGTGCTGTCTGGTGTTTTCGCAGTTGGAGGCCGGTCGTGAGCCCAGCGGAGGATCAGTGGATTTGCAGGACGACGACGGGGTGCGTGGCGGTGCTTGGGCTGATTGCGGGGATGGTGTCCTACCTTCATATGCACCTGCTGGTCGAGTTGCACGGGCAGCCTGAGTGGGTGGCGGCGCTGACGCCGCTGTCGGTGGACGGGGATGATCGTGGCGGCCTCGACCATGCTGCTGCCCGACTCACGGGCAGGCCAGCACGGCGGGATGCTGCCAAAGGCATTGCTGGTGCCAGGCAATGCGCAGATCGTCCGTTATCTCACTCACTGGTGGTCGGCCGTGTCCGCGTCGCGGACGATGCGCGCAGGGCGCAATCGGCGACTCGGCCACGACGGGTCAGTCAGGAGTTCACTGGGTTGATAGGCGAGCCCAGTGAACTTCGGCGTTGTCCAGTGCCTGCCGAATTTGCTCGTGTTCCCGGCTGCCGGTGGTCGGTAGCCGCAGCAGTGGCATCTGGTGAGCATCCAGGATCTCGTCCTTGAGCGCGTCTCGTGCCCGCTGGTCCGGCCTGTTCTCGTGGAAGGCGAAGCCGTCGACTTCGATGGCGAGCAGCGGCTGGTTGGTTATCCGGTTGTAAACGACGAAGTCAACTGACGCTCGATGTTGTATGTAGGCCCGCTGAGCCGGGGTAAGCCTGCCGAGGTCGGACAGGAGGTTCCGCAGCAGCACTTGGGAACTCACCGTCATGTGCGCGTAGCGCTGCTCGGCGATGATGTCGTGTAGCACGGTCCAGATGATGTCTTCGGACGGGTACTTGAGTTCCTTCCTCAGCCGGGCGGCGAGCGGCCGCAGGTACTGCGAATACGCGCGGTAGAGCAAGTCGAACACGGAGACTACCGCGCTGTCCGCGACCTCTTCGCCGGGGTTGTGGTAACGGATGTAACCGACCAGGTCCCGAATGTGACGGCTGGCGGGCAGCATGTCGTAGTTGGTCACCAGGATGAATCGCCGGATCGCTCGCGAGACCGCGACGTTGATCATCTGCGGGTCGTCCACGAAGGGGAGCCCTGTCCGGCCGCGCCAGGTCTCGTCCAGGACAGTGGTCAGGATGACTACCTGCTTTTGCCGGCCCTGGAATTTGTGGACGGTGTCGGCCTCGGTCTGATCGAGCACGTCAGCGGCTTTGCTGGCCTGGCGCCGGTACGGCGTGGTGACGCCGATATCGGCCTTCGCGAAGCCCCGGCAGTACTCCGGGATCACTTCCTGGGCGATTACATCCAGCTCGCGCTGGTTCGAGCGACCTCCTTCACGGTGCTGGCGCATGTGGTTGCCCTCGACTGTGCGTACCACGATCATTGGCTGCTCGGCGCCACTGCTGGTGTACGGGATGAGTTCGCCCCCGTAGAACTCTTTGTTGCAGAACCCGATGATGACCGGGTTGCACCGGTAGTGCTCGCAGAGCAGCGTTCGCGGGAGATTGGCGCCGTACAACTCGAACAGCGAGGCCAGGAGATTGTGCTGGCAGTCGTAGGCGGGCACCGGCGGCATGAGCGCGTTCGCGGCCTCGATCGGGATCGGTGGCAGCTGCCTCTGGTCGCCGACCACCACTACGTAGCGGGCACACGACATCGCCAGTCCTGCCAGGAGGAGGTTGACTTGCGAAGCCTCATCGATGATGAGGTAGTCGAGCAGGTAGCCGTCAGAGATGCTGTCCCGCAGCGAATGACAGGTGCTCAGCAACGCCGGGTAGTCCTTGATGAAGTCGTTGAACGTCTTGCCTAGTCGGTAGGAGTCCGCGCGGTAGGAGATGCGCCGCGACTCCTGGTACCGAGCGCCGAGTTCGGAACGCAGAAACTGAACCGACAGCTGCTGGTGCTGCCGGGAAAGCTGCTCGAAATCCGCTCGCCGCAGAGCATCCTCGACGCGACCGATTTCCCGCTCCAGCTCGGCGATCCGCTTGTGGTAGTACGCGAGCTGCAGCCGGAGCACGATGCTGGTGTCAGCAGGGTCAAGTGCCCGTACAGACCCGTACCTGAAGTAGTTCCGTATTCGCCGCAGCGGCCCCGGACGGATACCGGCCAGCTCCATCTCGCTCTCGGCCAGATAGCCGAGAACGCGATCGGCCGAGCGGCGCAGGAGCGGAAGGCCCGCCAGGTCGGGCAGCTGGTCCTGGTGCAGGTGATCTTCAAAGTGCCGCAGTTCCAATCGGTGGGCGTCGAGCGCCTGCCGCCGGTCGGCGAGGATGCGTTCGGCGCTCTGCAACCCGCGGAGGCGTCTGTCCAGATCCGCCAGATGCTCGAGGTCTGGCCGATTCGGCGCGCGGGCCAGTAACTGCGCGACCTGAGTGTTGCGGACCGCCTGCCCCGCAAAGAATTCCTCGCGCTTTTCTCTGCGGCCGAGGTTGCCGATCACATACCCGAATCCTAGCTCATCGAGTTTGTCGCGGACATTGTCGACGGCGGCGTTGCCGAACGAGACGATGCCAACGGTCATGTGCTGAACTGCGACAATGTTGGCGATCAAGTTCAGGATGGTCTCAGTCTTCCCGGTACCCGGCGGCCCCTCGATGACCGAAATCGAACGGGTCAGGGCCTTCTCCACTGCCGCGCGCTGACTGAGATTGCAGCGGAACGGGAAAATGGGGGTAATATCCTGGGACCGCGACTCGATCGGAGCCGCTCAGGAAAGAATTGAGCACGCTCTCGGGGTGAACGAACGCGAGTTTTTCGTATCCGGGCCGCAGGGGATCATCGTGGGGAAGGCGGGATACGACTGTGCGCCAGTAGTGTAACGTACTGGCCACTGTAGGACTCTCAGTGGCCGAGGTAATGACGTGCACTTCCGAAG
>Ga0126378_10005072_pt1 | contig 10192 bp, 6 predicted proteins | sample PanSoiMetPlot_23_FD_92587 | JGI IMG/M metagenome (GOLD analysis project Ga0126378, IMG submission 92587) | Tropical forest soil microbial communities from Panama - MetaG Plot_23 | ecosystem: Environmental > Terrestrial > Soil > Tropical forest > Bulk soil | place: Panama | collected 2016-02-17 | reverse complement strand
AAGGGCGACGGGAAAACCTCAATTCGGGGAGGATACGGAGTGTTCTTCGAGCACGGCACCGCTCAAGAAGCGAATACCGGATCCCTGGAGGGGAGTGCGCCTCTGGTCCTCACGATGACGGATCCTCAGCCGACCGCCTATCAGAATATCGCTTATGGCTGTTCAAGTCATAAGTGCCCCACATTTGCTCCCGTGGTGTTCCCGCTGGACGTAACTTCCATTCCCACAAAGACGGTCTGGCCCTATGTGCAGCAGTGGAGCTTGAGCGTCGAGCGGCAACTGCCCAAGGATATGGTAGCCGCAGTCGCCTACGTCGGCAGCAAGGGAACTCATTTGACGGCCGAGCTGCAGATCAATCAATTACCAGCTCCGCCGGCCGGGGTAGACAATCAGATTCTCCCCAGCGGCAATCCCTTCAATCCGGGGCAACCGATCCTGAATACGGCAGTAACTGAGAACTGCCTTCCGACCCCCGGTCCCGCCGGTCCCACGTTTACGGTGAACGGCCTTACTGTTGCACCGGGCCAGCCCGCCTGGACCAACCTGGCCGCTGCCTGTTTTGGATCGGTGAACCTGGCCACTGGCACCCTGTTCCCAGGCATTCCGAGCCCCAATACTTTGCGTCCTTATTTCAGCCTTCAGCGCGTTCTCTCTCTGCAGAACATTGCTGATTCGGAATACCATGCCCTGCAAACCACCTTGCGGCGCACGCGCGGTCCACTTACTGTTGGCGTATCCTACAGTTACAGTCATTCTTTAGACAATGCCTCGGACCGCTCCGATTCCACGTTTGTCAACTCTGCTGACATCCACTCGAATCATGCCAGCTCCAACTTCGATCAGCGGCACCTTCTGAACATTAACTACATCTACGACCTGCCAAAACTCAGCGGCCGATTTGAACGCTGGCTGAGCTATCGATCCAATCCCGCCGGTGATGGCGATACCGAACTTCCAGGAACACAAGGGGCTCAGAGTGACTCGGGCTTGCTGCGTGCTCTGCTCGACGGTTGGCAATTTTCCGGGATCACTACCTTTCAATCCGGGACTCCCTTCAGCGTTATCAACGGAGGCAGCAGCCTCGGCATCTCGGTGCTCGATAATGCGGGAGTCGCGAACGGCGCAGGTGCCGGTTCCTATCCTGACGTCGTGGGTCGAGTCCGCGCTCCCTTGCCGACAGGAGTCGAGCGCCTCAATCCCCAGAGCCTCGGCCCGCTCCTGTATAACCCGGCAGCATTCGCTGCACCTCAAGGTCTGACTTTCGGCAATGCCGGACGTAACTATCTCAATAATCCGCATCGCTTGAACTTTGACATGTCCCTGTTCAAAAACTTCAAAGTAACCGAAGGAACGAACCTTGAGTTCCGGGCTGAAGCCTTTAACATCTTCAACCATACCCAATTCCGAATTTACAATCCCAATCTCGGAAACACCGCCAGCAACACCATCAACTGTTATGGTGGCGGCATCGGGGCCCCTTATACGGCAGCTGGCGGATTCACTCAAACCGCGCCCGGTGGATTTTCGCCCACCTTCGTGAACTGCACGGATGGCAGTTCTTTTCTGCATCCAGTTGACGCGCATCGCCCGCGTACCATTCAGTTTGGGCTGAAGCTCAGTTTCTGACCATGCGGTTCGTGCAGCATAGGGGAATCGGTCTCATGCAGAAATCACGCCGGCAGCGAGGTTATGCCTTACTCACGATGATGCTGATCTTGACGTTGCTGGCCATTGCCGCCACCGCTGCTGCGCCGAGCGTCATATTCAAACTCAGACGCGACCAGGAGGAAGAACTCGTCCACCGCGGGGTGCAGTATTCCAGAGCGATTCGCCGCTACGCCAGGCGGAACGGAAGGTTTCCCCTTACTCCACAAGATCTGCTGGGTGATGGCAACATAAGGTACATTCGCAAGCTTTATAAAGATCCGATTACCGGGAAGGATTTCCGACTTTTACATTCCAGGGATATTCCGGCCGTGGGTGGCGTTCCAAACCTCAATTCCCCCACTCCTCAGTCTGGAGGAACCGTTCCCTTAGCAGGCGCGTACCGTGAGCCCGCTCCGGATCAAAACATCTCGGCACCGCCCGAGCCAGCTGAAGAAGACCGCCACCCTGGTGAATTAATCTTTGGAGTGGCAAGCCGAAGCCGCGGAAAGAGCATTCGCGAATTCAATCACAAAGACCACTACCATGAGTGGTTATTTTTTTACGACCCTCATTATGACCAGGGTCACGAGATCAAAGGGCCGACACCTTTGCTCCCCGCCCAATCGTTCACCGCACAGGGTTCGGCACCCAGTCAGTCAGGGGAAGCTCCATCAGGTACCGCTCAATCACAATAGCTTGTCTTGTCGTCCCGGCCCTAACTCTAGGGCTTCGTTTGCGCGTTCAGAGCCGCCAACGCGTTCTTTACCTGTGCGGAATCTCGGTCAAGACTCAAAGCCGCCTCATATGAAGCACGGGCCTCGATAAGCCGCCCTGCCGCCTGTTGCACCTGTCCTAATTGAAGATAGGTTATTGCCGAGGGATTGGCAGTCGCCGTGGCTGAGAGCTGTTGAATTCTCTCGTCCATACCGAGTTTTCCGAGATTTTCGAATACCGTGCGGTTGTGAGGATCAATCTTTAGCACCGCCTGGTAGAATTGCTGGGACTTTTCGAGGTCTCCTAATTGATGATAGGCAGCCCCCAAATCGACATAGACCTTCTCGGTCAATCGCGGATCTTGTGTGATGTTCAACACCGTCTGATACTGTTCGATCGCCTCCGGTATCTGCCCCCGCTCTTGAAAATCCGCGCCCAGGTTCAGATGGCTGATGGCATCCCTCGGGTTGATCCTTGCCGCATTTTGAAAATGAACTAACGCCTCGTCCGAATAGCGCTGTCCATGTTGCTCGTAGGCTTTGACCAGCAGGGCGGTCCCAACGTAATCCTCCGCCATATAGTTATCGGTGGTGACGTTGAGCGCGTGCGACCACAAATTGAAGCTGCTCGTCCAGACCCCGATTTGGCGCCACGTCAGCAATGCCAGGGCACAAATCGCGATTCCCGATGCGGCGGCTGCCCAATGCGCACTCAACTGCTCGTCAGCCAGAAGATCACCCGAAAGCCAAACGATCGTAACAAAGAGTCCGACCAGTGGTAGGTAAGCATATCGATCCGCCATCGCCTGGTCCCCCACCTGGACGAGACCGATCATCGGAATCATGGTCCCTAGGAACCAGAACCACCCCACCGGCAAGTATGCTCTGGATCGGTTGCGCCATACAAACCAGGTAACAACGCCCAGGATTGCCAAGCACAGAACGATCGTCCAACCTGACAATTTTTCTCCCTGGTAGGGATAAAACGACCCCAAGCGGACCGGCCACACCGTTTTGCCGAGGTACATTGCGTAGGCATAGACCGCGTTCGCCAAGCGGATGAGAAAGGGATAGCTCTCGTTCGTGCGGATGGCGCCGCGCTGAGCGATGACTGTCACTAGGCTACTGGCCGCGGACAGCACAAACAACGGAATCTTTTCTATTACGATCCGCGTAAAGCGGAATTGTGGAATCTGAAACACCGCGGATGGAGAGCTCCGCCCGTGAACGCGGCCGAGCGGCCAGAAATCCATGAGTAAGAGGACACACGGCAAGGTTACGATCATCGGCTTTGCCGACAGCCCTAGCGTAAACAGCACACATACGGTCGCATACCTGCTCAATGCAGGCTTGCGCGCATACCAGCCATACGCACCCAGACTCGCCAGGAAGAAAAACATGCTCAGAACAGTCTTGCGCTCCGCGACCCAGGCAACGCTTTCAACGTTGATGGGGTGTAACGCGAAAAGCGCTCCGACCAGCAGGCTTCTCCATCTCGCGCCGGTTACCCGCATCAGCATGAAGAACAGTAAGGCGGCATTTATCACATGCAATATGACGCTGGTCAGGTGGTGGCCTGTCGCGTTAAGTCCGAACAATTGGCAGTCCAGAGCATGAGACATCCAGGTCAGAGGATGCCAATTGTCCTCCTCTGTCGCAGTAAGCGCCCAGCGCAAAGTATCTCGACTGATGCCTTGCTGCACGTGACGATTCTCCGTGACATATCCCCAGTCGTCGTAGTTAACAAAAGGATTCCGAATGGCGTGGTAGTAGATCGCCAGTGTTGCCATGATCAGCAGAATACATAGGGTCCACCGGACCTTCCGCTCGGTCGCCGCCAACTCAATTGAGCCGCTCTCAGTCGGCACAACCGGCTCCGGATTTCGTTTTCCTGATTCAGCAACGTTCAGTTCCCTTGTGCGACGTGGATTGGCGGCGGATTGCTTCCTGGTTTTTGCTTTACTGGGCATAGTGAGCCTGGAATCATCAACAGCAGGTATATTGGACAAAACGAAATCGTCGAACACCAGGCGCCGAGACGAACAGCACCTAATATCCAGGAGGCAACTCGATCCGAGGGTCCATCCGTCTGGCCCAGGAGAAAGCTTGCTGCGCTTCCTCTTCATGCCCAATGAGTTTCATAATATACCCCAGCCTTTCATAGCCTTGGGCTGTACGATTCGTGGCGATGGAGTGAATCAACTGGCCCGTCATGTCGTCGACAGCTGCCGGGTTCGCCGATAGTGCCTGGTTCATCTCGTTCTGGGCTTGGCTCTGCTGTCCGATCTTACAGTGAATAATTGCCAGGTTGGCGTACGTAGACGCAAGCATCTCCGAAGTTAGACCGGGAAATCCTCGCCGGTTTAGGAGAACAGTTCCCCGAATTGCTGTCTCATACTCTCTAACCGCGAGGGCAAATTGGCCATGATCCTGGTAGTCCGCTCCGACTCGGACGTGGGCAAGCGGGTCCAGCGGTTCAAGATTTGCATAGTTTCGCATGTGGACCATGGCTTCGCCTGGACGACCTTCCACGAACAGATCATTGGCTAAAAACTCTTCGGCCATTGAATTATTCGTGGTCACCTGCAAGGCATGCTGCCAAAGGTCATCACTTCCCTTCCAGTACGAGATCTGCCGCCGGGTAACGAGTAACAGGCTGACCTCGATAAGCACCACCCCGGCAGTTCGCACTGCTGCGTTTAGCCGCAAGCGATCCGCAAGATCGGCGATCCCCCAGACCACGATGATGAAGAGTCCGATCAGCGGCAGATAAGCATAGCGATCCGCGACGACCTGATCACCCACTTGTACGATACCGATGATCGGCACAGCCATTCCGAGGAACCAGGTCCAGCCGAAGGCCACGTAGGGGCGTCGAGCGTGTAGTTTCCAGGCAACAACCGTGAGCGATGCCAAGAGGATTCCGTCGCCTAGAGGAATCCACAGGGGTAACTTCAGTCCCGGGTATGGATAGATCAGCGCTAACTTCGCCGGCCATACCATTTTCCAGAGATACATCGCATAGGCGTATGGCACTGTCCGTAATCGCACGCTGATCGGCAAGGCGAGTGTCGGAATAACTGCCTGATTCTGTGCTACGACGGTGATGATGGAACTGCTTAACGACATTGCCATCAAGGGAATTTTTTCCACGACGATGCGCGAAAATGGGAGCTGCACGACAGGAAAGGCCGAAGTCGTCCTGCTCCAATTCCTGACTCGCTGCAGGGGCCAGCAATCAAGTAACAAGAGCACGAAGGGCAGCGTGACGAGCATGGGTTTCGCGGCCAATCCTAAGGCAAATAGCAGCGTCACCAACAGATATCGCCAAACCTGCAGGCCTCGCACGTACCAACCGTACGCTCCCAGGGTCAACAGGAAGAAAAGGGTGCTCAGCAGGTTTTTTCGTTCCGCGACCCATGCGACTGACTCGACATTAAGCGGATGCAGCGCGAAGAGGCTCGCGACCAGCAGACTTCTCCAGGTTGCCCCGGTGGCGCGTAGGAGCAGCAGAAACAAAAGAACGGCGTTAGCGATGTGAAACGCCAGGTTTGTCCAGTGATGTCCGGCCGGATTCAGTCCAAACAGTTGGCAATCCAGGGCGTGAGAGAGCCATGTAAGCGGATGCCAATTGGATTGCTCTGTCGCTGTGAGTGACCACTTGAACGTGTCCCAGTTCAACCCGCTTTTGACATGGGTGTTGTTGACGATGTACAGGTAGTCATCATAATCGATGAACGGATATCTACCGACGGGGCTATAAACTGTCAGCGTAAGAACGCCCAGCAAGACAGGGATTGAAAAGACTCGCAACTTGCCCGCCGGCGCACGTGGTATCGGCGTAACTGGTGCAGCTATGCATTGATGAATCCTGGGCGCGCCGGGGCGCACCTGCTTGTTTGGTATCCTCGCTTTGCTTTTCGCTGCCGGCATAAACGACGCTGAGGAACTTTCCCTGAAGTACCCTACCGAAATCTTTTCCTGGATGGTAGATGGGAGGTGCGACTTCGATCGAAATTAATCTCGTCGTAATATTCTGCTGCCGTGCGGGCAGCACGCGCGAAACTTTAACAACCCCGTCACGTGATTTTCATAATTCATCCGGTGCGGTGGGGCCCCATCCCGGATTTGCTGTCCTTCCGCTGAAAGACCATCACATTGTGCTGCGAGTGAGGCCGGTAGTTTTTTGCTTCGTCGCCCCAGCGATACACCGTTTTGTCAGCGAAAATGTCGGCTACACCAACTTGTTCATACCGCTCCGTCACAAATTGATCGAACCATGACCAGATCTTGATATCGGAATCGGGTCGCGGCATCCATGATGTGATTACGTTAACCGAGACAACGAATTTTGGCAGCGTTGCCTCGATTTGCATACTCAAGTCCTTCTGCATGATTGGTGCGTACGGTTGGTCCTCCATCAGAGGATACATGTACACATATCCCGTCGCCGAACGTAGACGCGAGTAAAAATAGATTTCCGGCTCGGACCCCATCACCGCGACCCGATCTCCCGGGGCCGCTTTGTCTTTCAGGAATCGTGCTATTTCGATAGCTTCGGGAAAAGGATTGACGCCATAAATGTGCCGGCAGGCTGCGACCGGATCGTTTTCCAAAAAAAATGCGCGCTGCTGAAAGATCGTCCATCCGAAAACCAGCAGAAATGCGAAGCCCGGGAGCACGGCCAGCGCGCGGCTGCGGGAATGCCACCGGAGCCCTAACGTCGCTGAACGAATTGCTGCCCCACAAAGCAGCGCTATCGCTGGCAGCAGGAGTACGAAGTAGTGTGGCCTGAAATACAGGCCCGGGCAGAGCCCAAGGAATGAGAATGCCAGCAGGCCACATAGGAATACCCTCTGCCGGTTGACCTCGTGATCCCACAAAAATGCAAAAACGCTGCTTGCTGCGATTAACCAAATCCCGATGGCTGGACCGATGGCCTCGGAGGCGTTGTTACCAAGGGTGAGCAACCCGTCAGACAAATTCTGCATGGTTGCGTACTGGTGTGCGTAGGAAACCGTCCAGAACCAGAACTGGTGAAAACCTCCAGTCGAGGCAATCAGCAGACAGGTCAGCAAGAACGGCACCACAGCCCCTGCCCAAAGCGCAGTGAGCTGGATTAAGAGCGCACGCCGATCCAGCCGTCGCCATTGCGTCACCAGCAGATGAGAGGTGGCGAAGCCGAGGAAGCAGATTCCTGGCTGTTTCATCAGAAAGGCCAGTCCGAACAAGATTCCACTCCCGAACAGCAACCCAGTCCCCTGCGAGGCGATCGCCTTACGCAGCAAAAGAATTCCACACATTGCCGGCAGGACAACGAATTGGGTAGCGTGAGCTGCCAAGCCCAACACCGATGGACCAGTCGACAGCAAGGCGAAACTTGCGGCTGCCACGACACCGGCGATCTCGCCCAAAAGATCCTTCCCCAGCAAGTAGAGAACGACGACCGTTGCGAAGTTGACCAGCAGCAATCCCAAATGCACCGCAGCCCGTTTTTCACCGAAGAGCGCAAAAAATCCGGCATAGGCAGCTGCCGTTCCTGGTAACTTCATCGTGTAACAGAACGCATAAGGCGACATCCCATGCAGGATCAGCTGTCCGGCATAGGCATATTCCCCTTCATCGCGTTCAAGGGGAACATTCCGAAGACGGACTCTGATCACCGCGAACAACACAGCGACAAGAGCGAGACACACCCATGCCGTGTGCACAGGCATGCGTGCGCCGCCCTCGCGGCCTATTGCCTCTTCGTTCTCCATCGCGGTCACAAACACCCCGTTTTGCGCAAGCGCAATAGAGGTGCCTGACAGGATTCTTGGTAAATCTGAGGTTCATCCCCAGCCACAAAGACTGGACGCGCAAATGGCTGGGTGCTCGAACTGCGGACAACGTCGGTATCCTACTCGAAATCGGGACCCGGCTTCCAAGTTTCAAGTGTAAAGTTTGGTCAACGAGGCGTGGGAAGGGCCTACCTCAACTCAACCGGCTCTGAGGAGATGACAATGCTAGCGTGACCCCAAGCACTTCATTACGCCAGAGAACCTTGGCGGATTGGTCAGGCGGGAACTTTCTCTGATTCTCGATTCCCGGAGCAATGACCCTACCGGCGCCGAACCTTCCCGGAAGCCGGGCCTCGACTGGCAAGGGATGGCTCGGGCTACCGGCTTCGTTAACCACTATCCCGCATTCGCAGCGGAATTGGCAGGTGCAGAAAACCTGCGTCAGGAATTCGGCGAGGCCGGGAGTGGCACTGACGCTGCATGCGCCAGAGATCGTCTTGGCTACCCAACTGCGTTCAGCAAGATCAGCAGATGTCACCGACGTAGGCATACGGGACTCGCTGCTTTCGAGGTGCGACCTTCGTGATAGGATTTCGGTCGTGATACGCAGGTTCCTCAACGTGGCAAGATCGCTGGGCCGCCCGGGCGTTGCCGGCAGAACTTTCAAGGCCATGCCGGACGATACATTCCTGGTCTCCTACCCCAAGTCCGGGAATACCTGGACCCGTTTTCTAATCGCGAACTTGCTGCATCCGCATCACCCGGTAACTTTGGTTACCGCAGATCGGCTCATTCCCGGAGTTGATGGACATTCGCAGGGGCAATTGGACCAGCTGCCACGTCCCCGGATCATCAAGAGCCATTACCCGTTCGATCCTCGGTACAAGCACGTCATCTATGTTGTCCGCGATCCCCGGGACGTGGTGCTGTCTCAGTATCACTACCAGCGCAAGCGTCGCGTACTCCCGGACGACTATCCGCTCGAAAGCTTTGTGTCGCACTTCCTCACGGGGGACGTTTGTCCCTATGGTAGCTGGGCGGACAATGTCTGCAGTTGGCTGGCGACGCGGATGGATGATCCGGGTTTCCTGTGCATTCGCTACGAGGACTTGACGCGCGACACGGAGCTCTACGTCACTAAACTCGCGCGGTTCCTCGAGGTCAAACCCGACCTGGGATTAATTCGCCAGGCCATTGATCGCAGCTCGGTAAAGCGCATGCGCGAACTGGAGAAGACCGAGGCGCACCTGTGGGAGTCTACGAAGGACACGCGCAAAGATATTTCGTTCCTGAGAAATGCAACCTCTGGAGAGTGGCGGGGGAAGTTGCCTTCATCGTGCGCGGAAGAGGTGGAAAGTAAGTGGGGGTACATCCTGCGCAATCTCGGATATTCGACAAGTTCAGAGGACGCTCAGCAGAATTCCTGGCTCCCCCATCTCACTCCGCTCACCGACCCTGTTCAATGATCTACGGCATCAAGCGAGTGGTGAAATATCTGACGGGCACCGATAAAGCGGAGCGCAACCTCGCGGTCCGTCCCGACGATACTTTTCTTGCTTCCTATCCCCGCTCGGGCAATACCTGGACTCGATTTCTGCTCGCAAACCTGCTTCACCCGGATGAGCAGGTGTCTTTTCTCAACATCGAACGCCTGGTTCCCGACACTTCGTCACAGTCTAGCCGCGCCCTCAAGCGTATCCCCTCTCCGCGCCTGATCAAAACCCATCACTACTTCGATCATCGCTACCCACGAGTGATTTATATCGTCCGCGATCCTCGGGATGTTGCGTTGTCCTATTACCATTTTCAACGCAAGTATCGGCAGATTGGGGATCAATATCTGCTGGAGAACTACGTCCAGGATTTCGTCCAGGGCCGTATCGGCTCGAGAGATTGGGGAACCTGGGCAGAACATGTCGCTAGTTGGATGGCCACCCGGGCGGGCCACGACAGTTTTCTGCTTCTCCGATACGAAGACATGATCGCCGATACCGCCCAGGAGCTGGCGCGGGTGGCCACGTTCCTCGGCGTAGAGGTGAGTCGGGAACGCTT
>Ga0126378_10005071_pt1 | contig 10192 bp, 4 predicted proteins | sample PanSoiMetPlot_23_FD_92587 | JGI IMG/M metagenome (GOLD analysis project Ga0126378, IMG submission 92587) | Tropical forest soil microbial communities from Panama - MetaG Plot_23 | ecosystem: Environmental > Terrestrial > Soil > Tropical forest > Bulk soil | place: Panama | collected 2016-02-17 | reverse complement strand
TTGGGCGAGTCGCGGCGTGATGCTGTTGGAACTCGATCCAGTGTCGAGGATAAAATTACCCGTGGCTTTGTCGCTGACAACCACGGCAATTACCATGTTGTGACCAAACCGCCAGGCTTTTGTGTAGGACTGCATCTCCGGCGCAATAAAGCGGTCCTGGGGCGCGTCCTCCGAACCGGAGAAAGCCGGGTTTTTAGGAAGAGGCGAGAGCGAAAGTTTCCAATTCTTGAAATCCAAGGTTACTAGAAACTTCTCGAACACATCGGCGCCTATCAGCCCCGATTCGTCCGCGATATCGTTCTTGCTGGAGACGTCGACAAGGCAATCGCGAAACTCAATGTCACCGATCTTGATCTTGTCCACCCAACCGACATAGGCGTCTACGGATCCCTTATCGCCGATACCGAATAAATATGAATCCGCAATTTTTACCACGCCAGCCTTTTCAGCCAGCTTGCGGCCTATACTGACGCCGCTTGCGCCCGTGTCCAGCAGAAGCCGGGCGCTTGCCTTGTCGTTGAACTTTACGTCCAGCGCGAAACCTTTGCTGATGGCCTGGCTTCCGATACGGTTGCCGGTATCGATCCACGCATGGGTCACGCCGTAAGGAAGCATATTGATTTCGGTGGGCCTGATTTCGTTGGCCAGCACCCAGGGCTTTTTCTGTGCCAGCGCAGCCAGGACCTTGATCCGCTGCTGCTCTCCCTCCCCAGGACGCTCCCCAGCTGTCTTTTTCACGGACTCCAGTTGCTCCAAGTAAGGCAGTGTTCTAAGCCACGATTCATAAATCTGTTGGTCGTCAGGATCAAGTTCGTGGGCCTTGGCAAAAGCTTCCTTGGCGCGCTTGTGCATTGAAACCATGGCAAACATGCGCGCCATGCCAAACCAGGCGCGAGCGGAACTTGCATCGAGCTTGAGTGCGTTACGGTACTCGCCCTCCGCCTCAGCGAATCTTCCCGCGCGAAAATTTACATCGCCCATCGACGCGTGGACCAGCGCGGAACCTGGAAGCGCGGCTACAGCCTTACTGCTCGCTTGCTCGGCTTGATCCAGTTTATGGCCATGCAACAGGCTGCCTATTAAACCGGCCTGGGCATCCGCCGAGCCGGGATCTTTATCGACTAGCGCCTGGAAAGCCAGAGCCGCATCGTCAAACTTGCCATTTTTGAAGAGGACCCGCGCCGACGCTAGAGCCTCGTTGGCGGCAACGGCCGGACCGGCCGCCACCGCCGCCGGCTTCGCTGCTTCTGAGGCAGATTGGCCCAAGGCAGCAGTGGAAAGGATGCAGGTAACAAGAACTCGCAAAATCATGTGGGAAATCTTACATAAAATCCGCCGCTTGGATCTCAAGGAAAAGACTGTGTTCCCATCCCTCGCGTGCCTTCGGTCGTGGTTCTCCCAGGTGGCTTCCCGAGAGTCCTTCGAGCGCAGCCGAGGGCGGCCGCTTGCGTTCCCCAAAAAGATGCTCGCGGAGGATTTAGACAAAGCTGTCAGGCGAGGCGTGCCGGCCGAAGAACGCGTGCACTGTCGGGCCGGCTGTGGATGACGGCGATTCTCAGACCGCCGCGGCGCGGGCCACTCGAGCATCGGCGTGGACCGGCAGTTCCAGCACCACGCGCGCGCCGCAGGGCTCGAGGTTCACGGCACGAATTTCGCCGCCGTGCTCCTGGACGATGCCATAGCAGATACTCAGCCCCAGGCCGGTTCCCTTGCCCACCGGCTTGGTGGTATAGAAAGGATCAAAGGCGCGGTTGGTATCGCTGAAGCCGGGGCCGTTGTCATCGAACCAGAGGATGATCCGGTCTTCACGATGCGCGGCTTCAATCCTCAAGCGCTTATTGTGCACGCCTTCCAGAGCGTCTATGGAATTGTTCAGCAGGTTCAGCAGGATCTGTTTGAACTGGTCTTCATCCAGGGCCACCTGCGGCAAGTCGGGTTCGATGTGCAGGCGCACGTCCACGTTGTTCTCGCGGATGTGATATCCCCTCAGCGCGAGCACTTCGTGCACCAGGTCCTGCAAGTTGGCTGATTTTTTCTCCAGCGTATTCTGGCGGGCGAAACGGAGAAGGTTCTCGATGATGCGTTTCATGCGCCGCGACTCGCGGATCATCTTATCCAGCTTCTGCCGCGCTGCCCCAGCCGTGATCTCGTCAGTCAGGAGTTCGGCATAGCCCACGATCGAAGCCAGCGGGTTATTCAGTTCGTGCGCTACGCCCGCCACCAGTTGGCCCATGGCAGCGAGCTTCTCTTGCCGCGCCAGTTGCCGGTGCAAGGCCGAGTTGTCGATGGTCACAGCCAGGTCGCTGGCCAGCAGCTCGATCTTCGACATTTCCTCGGCCGTCACGCAGGTCACGTCCCGAGGGTCGTCCATGGTCAGGCAACCCAGATAGGCGCCGCGCGTGGACGGCAGCGGAACCACCACTACGCTGCCGTTTTCCCAATAAGGATTAGGCGCAAACTGCCGTGTGCTGGGGATGGGACTGTACTTGTCGGTCTCCGCGGGCGGAAGCAGATAGGAGTTCGGTCCCAGTCTGGAGCCAGCGCGACAGACCTCGGCAATTTGCTCGACCTTCCATACGTTCTGGCACTTATGGTCCAGCAATCGCCCTGCCTCAGGATCCAGTCCGGCATAGCCGGCTATGAAGAGGTTGCGCGAATCGTTGCTCAGAATGATGCTTACACGCTGAAAAGTGCTGGTTTCAATGATGGCCTCGGCAATTTCCGGGCACAGCGAAACCGCCTCCACGCCGGTGAGCAGGCGGGAGGTGATAGCGGAAAACTTCTGCAGTTGGCGGTTGAGCTTGCGCTCGCGCTCGCTGGCGAATTTCAGGAACGCCGACTTGTCTTCCAAAAGGGTCAGGATCATGCCCAAGGCAACAAAAAACTTGGGAGTGTTCCACAGCTCGGGATTGATGCGGAGTTGGGGAGAGTGAACAGCCAGGAAGGCCCCCACCGGAAACACCGCCGCCCAAAGAAAGAAGCCACCCGCGCTGGTGATTACGCCCGGAGACCAGCGCCGATAGCGCCGGCAATAGAACAGCCCCGGCAACGCAAAGCCGAGGGTCAGCGCGGCCAGGAAGCCAAAGTTGTAATCGTGATGCCAGGCGCGCCAAACAGACATTCCGCCAACCGCCAGCGTGGCCGGCATCCAAAACAGGCCGTCTCTAGTTACCTTCCTGATGATCACCAGGATGAGAGGTCCCACGAAGTACAACATCACCAGGCAAGCTATATATATCAAGCGCCTGTCCGATTCGTAGGCCAGGGCCGCGGTATAGCCAACCACCGACAGGCCGCTCACCATCAGCGAAGCAATCGTGAGTTTCGTGTTCTCGAAGAAAGATGTGAGGGATGCGATAAAAAACAGCGAGGAAAGCGTCAGCGATCCCTCGTCAATCAGGAAAATTCCCGGCGTCAAGTCGCGGGAAGGCGGCTCAAACAGCCCGATAAAGAAATGGAGGTAAACCAGGACCCACGCCGCGGTCCACAACTTCAGCCGGTCAGACCTCACATGGCGTCCCAGCGCGACAAAAATTCCCACAAGTACCGCGAGTACAAGAATGGTAGGGAGCTTGTCGAACAGGTTTGCCATCTTTAGCTATCTTGTCCCGGGCGAACGATGAGGGGAGGTTAGCACACACGGACAGGCTCCCCAATGAACGCTGGTACAGCAACCGTGGTAACTGCGAGAGATTGAATGAAAACCATCACGGCGCAGCGAAGCCTAACCAAACAAGACCCACCACGGAGGCACGGAGGCACGGAGAAAATCGGGTGATCGGGCCATCGGACCATTGGGTGATCTGAACAACTACAACGTCCGTCAGTGCTGCTCGCTGTTTGAAGAAGGCGCGCTGGTTCTTCAGATGGCCCGATGATCCGATGACCCGATCTTTTTTTGACCCATCCCGCAACCTCCCTCTATACTCGACCTTGGAGGCTTTCAGCCTCTCCTCCCTGACGTCAGGGGCGGTTAGCTCAGCTGGTTAGAGCGCCTGCCTTACAAGCAGGAGGTCGAAGGTTCGAGTCCTTCACCGCCCACCACTCACCTCCTTCGGTTTCATTAGCTATGGGGGCTTGTTGACTCCGGTCGAAACTTCCCTTTTCCGACTGTGCCCAGATTTGTGCCCACCCAGCTTCGTCATAGCCTTCGATACGGCTTTCTCCGAGGGATGGACGTAGCGCATGGAGACGGAGATATTTCAGTGACCCGCGATCCTGGCGAGCGTCCACACATCGCAACCTGACTCGCCTAACCGGGTGAGGAACGTGTGACGAGCGGAGCAGATGACGAACTTCCTCACCTTGCTCTCGGCAATCGCCTTATAGTGCCGCTTCTTAAACGTAGACTGCTCGGCGTGACCGCTCTTAGTCTCAGACTTGACGTAGTTAATTGGCGCGGAGCAGTTTTTCCCAAGGCAAACAGTGCAACGCTGGAAGGAAGCCGGGTCGCCGATTGAAGGTTGGTTATGGCTATCCAAGTGGGGGGCGGTACGACCTTCACCGGCAGCATTGGTACGGGCACTCAGATCGCCAGCAGCTCGGGAATTGCGGAGCTGTGGGCGAGGTGCAGTGGCACAGCATCGGCGAATACTACGGTCTTTCTCTTTACTCCCGGCAACACTGCATCCACCTGCACCGATACCACCGGGCTTGCCGATATCCCAATGACGCGAGCGGCAACAATTGCCAACATGCAGTGTCTCGCGTTCACTGGCGGGTCAACACCAACAGCGGGGTAATCACGGTGGACAAGAATGCTGTGAACCAATCAGTCACATGTAAACTTGGGACCGGTACGTCTTGCAGCGATGCAACCCATAGCTTCAATATCGGCAACGCCTACACGATGCGGTCCCGTGTATGTTGCGAGCCATCTCTGACCCTTTTCTGTTTGGGCTGAGATTTCCCATTCCTTGAGTGCCATGGGGGAATTTTATGTCCATACCGTACCGGGATCACCGTTGCTCGGCGAATGGGGTTCGTAGGAAACAGAAGAAGCTCGCGGCATTGTCTAAATCGGTTTCGTCGCAAGCGAAGGGCAGCGATTTCAGGCCGGTTTCGCCCCTTGCAACTCTCGCAGCCTTCATCTCCCTGCCTTCCGCCGTGAATGGCTCCATCGTGTTCTCCAGGATCGCGATATCGGCGAAGCAGGGCGCGAAAAGTTCTCTCAGTTCTGCGAGCGTGTTTTCCTTGAAGTGGTAGCGGTTGTGGTTGCCGGGGAAAATTTCAGGGTTCGGCGTGGCGATGAAGCACATACCATTCGGGCGGAGCAAGCGGGCAAGTTCCTGGGTGTGGGTCTTTTGGTCCGGCAAGTGCTCAAAGTTCTCGTTGGACACGATCAAATCAAAAGAGCGGCTCGGTAGCTCGGGATGGACCGCATCCATCTGCCGAAAATCGACTTTCGGATAGTGCTTCCGCGCCCACTTGAGAGCCGACGCGGAATAGTCGATGCCGACAATGCTCTTCGCTACCTCTGCTAGATGGGCCGTCCCGTACCCGGTGCCGCAGCCTACGTCAAGTACGTCCTTGCCGACGGCAAACTGCCGCATGAACTGGTAGACCTTGAGATGAGCTTGAAAGTTGGCATCAGGGAAGGCGGGAATCACCCGCTCTCCCGCTGAGTAGTAGCCGGTTCGGAGAAAGTAGCCAATGCGCCACAATTCGGCGTGGACGCGGCTCAAAAGCCGACGCCGGTCACTCAAAAGGTAACTGATCTGCCAAAGTTTAGGCATAGGGGCGTTTTTGCGATTGTATTCGGCCTCGCCCGCGCCAGGCAAACTATCTCACAACCACTTCCTGACACCGCTGTGGCGGTTACAAGTTCCGCGCCGTGATTGACTGAAGCTGTACGAGCCATCGCGGCATAGCGCTGTTGCCCCTGCGGGAGCCACCGCACCTTGCGTCCGTACAGGGCGGTGGACGCAGACGCCTCTTGAGTTGCGGCAGTAGTCGTGCCCACATGGGCCCACGCGATCTCCTGATGGCTGTGCCGCTTCTTGAATTTGCCTTTTCGCTTCTGGGGCCTACGTGAAATCTGAGCTAACTGGCAGGCAGCCTCCTTGGGCCTCGTTAGCTGGCGCGACCTCTTTTCCGTTCCCTATGTCTTGGCGGGCACGACCGAGGGGCTGCTGCTGAACGGTTATTCCACAGCCTGCGCGGGTGCTCGTAGCGGGGCGAGCCTTAGCATCAAGCGGCCCGCACCTCCAGCGCCTGTTGTATTGTTTTGCGCGAGTTGCCGAAGAAGTGTGCACGCCGCGCCCAACACTCTTCAAACCTTCGGGATGCGGCGGATTGATTGGACACAACGCAAAAAGGCGGGTAGTGAACCCGCCCTTGCCGACCACACCGCGGGAATCCCAAACCATCCCGGGCGTGATCTTTTTTCGATGTTAAGCAGGGTACTGGCTAACTGGGATCATGATTGTCGCTCTGCCATACGATCGTGGGATTCGTATGGAAATGGTTCAGAATCACGACGTGTTCACCGTCTGTCGTGCTATCCATTACCTCAAGCACTTCGACACCCACGTTGTCGCCTCTCGTGCCTGAGTGCCAAACTGCGTTTCCCGTACACTCCTGTACTCCGTCATAAATCACCAGGTCTCCATCGCTTTGAAAACACAGAGAGGTGCCTTTCGCGCAATGGCCGACAACGTCTTTCGCACACCATATGGCCTGACCTCCATCGTCGGTGTCGAACAGTTGGAGTAGGCCGCTGCCAGCATTGTCCCACCGCAAACGGGCTACTTGCCCGCCCGCAGCGAGACAAATTGGAGTATTTACGGCTGCGTTCCCCGAGGTGGGGAAGACAAGAGATTCCACTGTGCATTGTTGTGCGTGCGCCGCACTGATCCCGGCTAGGAGGGCCCAAGCAAGCAACAGAAGCAATTTGTGTTTCATCGTGCTGTCCTTTCATGCCACACAGGCTAGTTTTTCGGGTGCTCGAACAGCGAACGTGCAATTGAGTGCAGAATTAGCTCACAACTCCACAAAATTCCTGCTGAGCGACAAGCGAGGAAGCATTTGGTGTTCCACGTTCACGAACGAGTACGTGAGACAACAGGCCCAACATTTCAGATCTCGAAGCAGAGTGGCAGACTTACAACCTCCTGGGACGATCTCAAAACAACCACGGCGAACCGGTCTCCAACTTTTCATACACACACCGGCAAGAGGTTATGAAATTCAGGAAACGTCAGCAGCCAAAAGTCGGGCGGCTCCATTGTGATTGATTTGCAGATGAATAACATTACATATTGGTTGGTATGTTAGAACTTGTGGAAAAGCACAACGGGCTGTGCCCAATTTTGTGCCCACCACCAACCTCACTGAGCGATATGGCGTGACATGGGGATGTGTCGAAGACCCGCGTAGAATGCGGTCGGGAGTCGCTCCATCTTGCTTCACACCACTCCCTTCTGAGTCGTTGAATCCTCGTCCTCCACGTCCTTACAAGCAGGAGGTCGAAGGTTCGAGCCCTTCACCGCCCACCATTCAACTCCTGTCCGTTCCTCCGAAACGAATAAGGGCATGTCCAAAAGAGTGTGTGGATTTTCCGTGGGCACCTGCTGTCTAATCTCGCCATGGGATCTAGAGGCAACGCAACTGGGTGGAACACGTTATTTCTCGCCGTTAAGGATCAGCTCAAAAATTTTGCGGACAAACAATGGCCGTTGGAGCGGGATGGCTCGGGATCGGACGCACATGTTTGCTTTCACCGGCTTTTTAACTCGTTTCCTGTGCCTGCCGATGTGCTGCTGTTGGATACAACGCGGCTCGATTTGCCGCGCAACGACGGACCGTTCGCAACCGCAATCCGTTATGATTTTTCCCGGCCCCATACCCGCCGCATCCATTTCCACGGAACTGTTCCCCTGGCTGAAGTGGACGCACACGCCGGATTGATTGAATCCGCCCTCGGGATTGGCGCCGACCCTCTCCGTCCCTTGAAAGATCTGACACTCGATTATCTCTGGGCTGCTCCCCAGCTCACGCACGTGGTTCCTTACGATCCCAGGGCGCGCGCGTTGGATTATGCCCAGGAACTGGCTCGGCACCTGAGCATACCTTCGGAGTTGAGCGAGCAGTTTTCTCCCAAAGTCGATTACAACCTCAAGTACAACCTGCAACCGGATCCGCCCGCAAGCGATGAAGAACTGCTCAGGGTGGATCAATTAACTGCAGGCTTTGTGAAGCCTTCGGACGATAAGCCTGAAACGCTGTCCGAGCGCCATTCTTCTATCGCCCATATTCGACTCATTCCCCAGGTGCCCATTGCTGTCCGGCGCACGTTCCATCTGGCCAAGCGGCTATACGTCTACGGCTATCTGGAGTATGGCTTTTTTACAGCGTCTGCTCACTACGCTCGTCTGGCGCTCGAAGCCGCAATTCAGGCGCGCTGGAGCGCCGCATTGCCGTCGTCGGTGCGGCTTACCTCGCGCGACAAGAAGATAGGGAAGCTGGAGAAGCAAAATGTGGCTTCACCGGGTCATCTGAATTCGGTCAATCGGGCAATTGCCGAGCTAACGGATAGACATGTAATCACGCAGTGGCAAAGAAGAATGATCAAGAAGGCTGAAGTTGATCTCGGCAACGGCCTGGCGCATCACGAGTCCGACCCTGACCCCATCCAGGGACCTTCGCCCCATTTGCTGGACCTGGCCGCGAAGACGATTAATAGCCTGTTCGATTCCCTGCCGCTTCCGGCGTGAAAAGCACTCACCAGTCAACAATCAGCCAAAAAAAGGGCGGCCGCGGTTATCAATCGCGGCCGCCTTCAAGGAAAACTCGGATCTGGTTTTTTCTACTTCTCAGGATCCGGGAAGGGATTGAGTTGAGCAGGTGTCAGTTGTTCCTTGAAGTTATCAGGAAGATTCTGCACCCATCCGTTGTAAACCAGCGGGACGGGCAGGACTCCTTGTCCGCCCATTCCCGCGTTGCCCACGATGGTATCGTCGATCGTGGTCGAAGGCAGGGCCTTCAGCAGGATCCTGCCTACGACTTTCGCTTTGGTCACGTCGCCGTCGTTGTTGGGATTGGGGTCGACCACCAGGAGCGTGTTGGAGAACTTGCTGGTCACGTACCCATAGTAGCCGCCTCCTTGTTTGGCTCCCCACTGCACGCCGTGGCATCCTGGATCACAAGGCAGGCTGGCTACCAGCGTATCGGTCTTGGTGTCGACCACGGTGATGGTGGCCGTCAGCACGTTCGCCTGTAACATGACTCGGCCATCCGGGCTGACAGGGGTCTGGATAGGCAGCCCACCTATCGGGCCGGTGATGGCCCCGCTGATGGGATCGTAGTTGGCCAGCAAGCTGAACGTCTTCTTAACGGCGCCCGTGCTGGTGTTAATCACGGTAACGCTCGAGTCCAGGAAGTTGGTCACATAGTACTTGCTGTCATCGGGCATCATGCCGGTGGCGATGGGCAGGTTGCCGGCGGGCACCAGGGCTCGGATGGAGTCCGTGGCAAAGTCAAAAATCGTGGAATCCGCCGTGTAGGTATTGGGCGTCACCATGACTTCTCCGCTGTGACCCATCCAGTGGGCATGGGGATGTCCCTCACCGATGTCAATTGTCCTTACGATGCTCCCCCCGCCGGGTTGTAGTTCGACCACGGCATGGTGATCGTCCGATCCGTCGAGAGCGACGTGGAGATGGTCATTGGTGGTGAGGGTCATCACGTGCGAAGGATCCGGACCGACCGTCACGTTGTTCACCAGTTTGCCTGTCTTGCGATCAAACGTCGTCAGGAAATGGTCGAACCACATGGTCTGGTAGATCAGGTTCTGGTTGCGGTCAGTCCACATGTTGTGCGGGTTGTTCAAGTCGATTTGCGGAAGCGCAACCTTTATCCTGGGCCTCCAGGATTGAGTGTCAACCGCAGTTGCAGTGCCCGGCTTGTCTTTGTGGGCGGTCAATTCAAACTGCGTGTCCACCCAGACTTCACCAACGCCCTTCGTTTGCGGATTGAAGGGTTGCGGCATAGGAGTGTCATTTCCGTAGCGGGCATTCAGAACGTCCGCAAGGTTGACTACTACGCCGCCGGTGATGCGGACCGGCACGCTGGGATAGGTCACATGCCAGGTAGCCAGGGAATGGTCCTGCCAGTTGGAAGGATTGGTCGCGATCAAAACTGTGCGCACCAGACGGGTAGCAAGATCGCTGCTGGTGGGTACGGTAACGCCAGT
>Ga0126378_10005069_pt1 | contig 10194 bp, 8 predicted proteins | sample PanSoiMetPlot_23_FD_92587 | JGI IMG/M metagenome (GOLD analysis project Ga0126378, IMG submission 92587) | Tropical forest soil microbial communities from Panama - MetaG Plot_23 | ecosystem: Environmental > Terrestrial > Soil > Tropical forest > Bulk soil | place: Panama | collected 2016-02-17 | reverse complement strand
GGCCCGGGTCTGGCGGACCATGAGCATGAACTCCTGGACGGGCCGCTGGACGTGCACTTGCCAGCGCTTGTCCCGGAAATGCTTCTTGATCTCCCCGCTGATACACGGCTCCGCATAGGCACGCAGGCCGGGGCCGAGCCGGGGGTCGAAGTTGTTGATCGCCTTGATCAAGCCCAGGTAACCGGCCTGCATCAGGTCCTCGACCGGCTCGGGGCTGTTCCGGTACCGGATCACGGCCGCGCGCACCAGGAACTCGTACCGCCGCACGAGGACCTCACACACCGCCTCACGCCGGGCATGGGCCGCCGGCAGCGACCGCAGGAGCTCGAACAACTCTTGATCACCCTGCCGCGCCAGGGCTTGCACATCACGCATGAACAACTCGCGTTCGGGAGTCGGGCTGCGGTTCCGCGAGCAAGCTCGAAACGGGCAGGAGCCAGCTCGGACCGCGGCTGGCTCGACAACCGGTGGCAACCACCCTGCTCTACCCCCATTCGCTTGCCTTATCCTCATCCGCCGTGTTTGCGCCGAGAGGGACGGGTAACGGAACCGCTAGCCAGACCTAGTGGAGGCAAGTACGCATGGAGCACCAGACTGTCGTCGTTACCGGGGCAAGCGCAGGAATCGGGCGCGCCACCGCACGCCTGTTCGGCGAGCGCGGTGCCAGCGTCGGGCTGATCGCCCGCGGCCAGGAGGGCCTGCAGGGCGCGGTTCGCGAGGTCGAGGAGGCAGGCGGCAAGGCGCTGGCCGTCAGCGCCGATGTGGCCGGCTACGAGCAGGTCACCGCCGCCGCCCGGCAGATCGAGGAGACCCTCGGCCCCATCGACGTGTGGGTCAACGTCGCGTTCACCTCGGTGTTCTCGCCGTTCGCCGAGATCACGGCGGAGGAGTTCCGCCGGGTCACCGAGGTCAGCTACCTCGGCTTCGTCTACGGAACGATGGCCGCGCTGGAGCGGATGCGGCCACGCGGCCGGGGCACGATCGTGCAGGTCGGCTCCGCGCTCGGGTCTCGCAGCATCCCCTTGCAGTCGGCGTACTGCGGGGCCAAGCACGCGATCAACGGCTTCACGTCCTCGCTGCGCTGCGAACTGCTGCACGAGGAGTCGGGCGTGCACGTGACCGTGGTGCAGATGCCTGCCGTCAACACCCCGCAGTTCTCCTGGGTACGGTCCAGGCTGCCGAACCATCCTCAGCCTGTGCCGCCGATCTACCAGCCCGAGGTCGCCGCGCGCGGCGTCGTGTTCGCCGCGGATCATCCGCGCCGCAAGCAGTACTGGGTCGGCGCGAGCACCGCGGCCACGATCCTCGCCAACCGGGTGGCCCCGGCGCTGCTGGACCGGTACCTGGCCCGGACCGGCTACCAGTCGCAGCAGACGCAGCAGCCCGCCGACCCCCGCCAGCCCGCCAATCTGCTTCAGCCGGTCGACGGGGTCAACGGGCACGATTTCGGCGCGCACGGCGCCTTCGACGACAGGTCCCATGGCCGCAGCCTGCAGCTATGGCTGTCCCAGCACAGCCGGGTGTCCACCGGGCTCGTCGCTGGCGCGGCGGTCGCCGGGACCGTCCTAGCGGCCAGGCTGGGACGCAGCCGGTGACGACTCCGGTTCCGGCGGCAGCGCCTGCCGCCGCCCGGCGGCTTCAACTGACCCGCGCCACCTACGGGATGGCACTGGTCATGGCGCCCGGCCTGGTGATCTACCTGGCCACCGGGCGTTTCCCCAGCCGCCGGGCCCGCCGGGTGGCGCAGATGCTCGGCACCCGGCACCTGGCCCAGGCGGCGGTCACCGCCGCCGTCCCGGTTCCCGACGTGTTCGCGCTGGGCGCGGCGGCGGACGCCGGGCATGCCGCGTCGATGCTCATTCTCGCCCCGGCCGGTGGCACCGCCTGGCCGACCGCCCTGGTGGACGCGCTGGCCGAAGCGTTCTTCGCGGCGACTGGTTGGGGGGCGGGCGCGCAGCGCGGGGGCGGGGAAAAAGCAGCCCTCAGCTGCGGTCGAGCCGCCGGAACGTGACCTCCCGCAGCAGCAGCAAGAGCGCGGCGGCCACCGGGATCGCCACCAGCGCACCGACGATGCCAAGCAGCGCCCCGCCGACCAGGACCGCCACGACCGATACCACGGCAGGCACCTTGACCGCGCTGCCCATGATCCTGGGCACGAGCAGGTAGTCCTCGGCCAGCCGGTAGGCGATGTAGAAGACGAGCGTGGCTATGGCCACGGGCAGCGATACCGTCAGCGCGACGAGGGAGACGACGGCACCGCCGATCGTGGACCCGATGACGGGGATCAGGTCCATCAGCGCGACGAACAGTCCCAGCAGGATCGGGTACGGGATGCCGAACGCGAGCATCCAGAGGTAGGTGCCGACCCCGGCGACGACCGAGGTGACCACGTTACCGAGGACGAAACCACCCACCTTGGTGAAGATCTCGTCGCCGAGCAGGATCACCCGGGCCCGCCGGGAATGTGGGGCCAGCCGGTAGAAGAACAGCTTGATCTGTGGCATGCCGGCCAGGAAGTAGACCACCAGGACGAGCACGACCAGCGTCGAGGTCACCGCGCCGAGAACGAGCGCCCCCGCGCCCAGCACTCCCCCGATCAGTGAACTGCCCCGGGTGGCGAGCAGGTGGGACAGGCGCTGCTCGATGTGGTACTTGACGTTGAGCCGGCCCAGCTGCGAATTGTGATTCTGCAGGGTGTGCGCGTAGTGCGGCAGCTCGGAGATCAGCTTGCTGGTCTGCGCGGCGAGCGGCGGGATTGCCGCGGCCACGAAGCCGGCGACTATCCCGGCCACGCCGAGCAGCACGATGATCACGGCGGCCCACCGCGGTACCCGCCGCCGGGTCAGCCAGCTGACCACGGGATCCAGGCCCGCCGCGATGAACAGCGCCAGGCCAATGAGCACGAGCACCGAGCGCGCCCGGATCGCCAGTTCCACCAGCCCGATGGTGACCGCCACCCCGGCCGCGCCCGCCATCCCGATGAAGAAGGGCGAGCGCCGGTCCATCGGCCGGCCGAGCCGCCCCAGGCCGCCGGTTTCCTCGGCCTGCCTGGCGGCAACCTTGGCCGCCTCCGCTACCGGATGCGTGCCGCCGTCAGGCACCTCGCTTCCGCCGGGGTCCGCCGGCCGCGTGCCGACCATGCCGCGCGCGTTGGCGCCAGCCACCATCTCGCTTGTGTCACGGGGACCATTCACCCACGCATCGCTTCCCCGGGCTGGGGAATCAAACATGGCTCGTTACGGCTGCTTTACCCTTCTCGCCGAGGCTGACGATGGTCCGGCTCACCGTCGTCGCGGCGCCGGGAGCGCCGCGACGGCACCGCCTGGGTGTGGTCGCCCGCGTGCTCCTCGTTGCGCAGCACGCCATCCTGGCGGCGCTCGTCGTGACGGCTGGCGGGCAGCGGCTCGTGCCGCCGCTGGTTGACGCTCGGCCGGTACCCGGTCTGCTCGGAGAATTCGGTGGCTTCGCGCTCGGCTCCGGTCTTTTTGTCCCTGATTCCCATGAGCGAGCCCCTACCCGGAGCCTCGCCGCTCTCACATTCAGGGCGAGGAACCCGATGGCCCCGGTCGGCGGACCGGGCCATCGTCACGCAGGTCACGTGCAGGATCCGAGGCCAGGGTGGATGCCCTTCGGGCGTTATGTATCGTTCTGTGGCCTGGGCAGCATGCTGGCGAGCAACTGGGCGAGGTGGATGCCCTCGCGGCCAAGGTGCCCGGCCTCGATCTGAGTCCGGCAGGAGAACCCGTCCGCGAGGATCGCGGTGCCTGGGGCCGCCTCCCTGACCGCGGGGAACAGCCCGTGTTCCGCACACGCGACGGATACCTCGTAGTGGCCGCGCTCGAAGCCGAAATTGCCGGCCAGGCCGCAGCACCCGGTGTCGAGCACGTCGACGTCCACGCCGCAGGCCTTGAGCAGTTCGGTGTCCTTGCCGAATCCCATGATCGCGTGCTGGTGACAGTGCACCTGCGCGATGGCCTTACGCGGCGCCCCCTGCTCGTGGCCGGGCCGGGGGTGCCAGCGGGCCTCGCTCAGCAGCTCGGCGAGCGTGGTGGTCTGCCGGGCCAGCAGACGGGCGTCATCGGAGCCGAGGAGTTCGGCCGCGTCGGAGCGGAACACCGCCGCGCAGCTCGGTTCGAGCACGACGATCCGCTGACCTGCCGTCAGCGCGGGCCGCAGCGCCGCGATCGTGCGCTTCAGCATCCGGCTGGCCGTCCCCAGCTGGCCGGTGGATATCCAGGTCAGCCCGCAGCACAGCGGCTTGGTGGGCACCTGGACGGCGAAGCCCGCGTCCTCGAGCACGGCGACGGCGGCCCGGCCCACGCCGGGATGGAAGTTGTTGGTGAAGGTGTCCGGCCACAGGATCACCGGCGGGCCGGATGGCCGGGCCAGCCGGCGCGCGTACCAGCGGGTGAACCGCTGATGGGCGAACCGGGGCAGGTCACGCTCTGCGTCGATGCCCCCGGCTAGCTTGAGCAGGCGGCTGAGCCCTGGCGCCCGGCCCGCGGCGTTCACCGCGCCTGGCGCGGCGGCGGCGAGCAGCGCGAGTAGGGGCAGCCAGCCCATCGAGTAGTGCGCCGGCGGCCGCAGCCTGCCTTTGTAGTGGTGCGCGAGGAACTCCGCCTTGTAGGTCGCCATGTCGACGTCGACCGGGCACTCCTTGCGGCAGCCCTTGCAGGCCAGGCACAGGTCGAGGGCGTCGAGAACCTCGGTGGAGTGCCAGCCGTCGGTGATGACCTCACCGCGGACCATCTCCATGAGGAGCCTGGACCGGCCCCGGGTGGAGTGTTCCTCCTCCCGGGTGGCCCGGTAGCTGGGGCACATGACCCCGCCTTCGTCGCCGCGGCATTTCCCCACGCCGACGCAGCGGGACGCCGCGCCGGAGAACTTGTAGTCGTCCTGCGGGTAGTGGAAGAACGTCCTCGGTTCCCGGGGGAACCAGCCGCGGCGAGTCAGGTTCTCGTCCAGCCGGTACGGGTGGACCACCTTGCCCGGGTTCATCCGGTTGCCGGGGTCGAAGGCCGCCTTCAGCTCACCGAAGGCGTGCATCAGCTCGGGGCCGAACATCTTCGGCAGCAGTTCCCCACGCGACTGGCCATCGCCGTGCTCGCCGGACAGTGAGCCGCCGTAGGACACCACGAGATCGGCGGCGTGCTCCACGAACGACCGGTACGTGGCTATGCCCTCGATCGTGCGCAGCTCGAACGGGATCCGGGTGTGTACGCAGCCGTGCCCGAAGTGCCCGTAGAGGGATGCGGGCTCGTAGCCGTAGCGCCGCAGCAGGTCGCGGAAGTCCCGCAGGTAGTCGCCGAGCCGCTCGGGCGGGACCGCGGCGTCCTCCCAGCCCTCGTGGGTCTCGTGCTTGCCCGGCGGGTAGGCGGTGGCGCCGAGCCCGGCCTCCCTGACGCTCCACAGCTGGTCCTCGACCGCGGGATCCTCCAGGTAGGCGACGTGGGGCCGCGGGTGGCCGCCATCGGACTGCGCCTCTTCGATGAGCGCCTGCGCCTTGGCCTCCACTTCCTGTTCGGTGTCGCCGCCGAACTGGATCATCAGCCAGCCAGCGCCCTCGGGCAGCTTGCCCAGCGCGGCCCCGGCCAGGTGTTCCTCGCGCTCCAGCGAGATGAGCGTGTCGTCAAGGCCTTCGACGGCCAGCGGATCGTGCCGTACCACCAGCGGCACGAGGTCGCCGGCGTCGGCGATGTCGGGGTAGCCGAGCACGACGAGCGAGCGGAAGCGCGGGATCTCGACCAGGCCGATCTCCGCCTGCAGCACGGTGACCAGGGTGCTCTCGCTGCCCACCAGCGCCCGCGCGACATGGAACCCTTTCTCCGGCAGCAGGTAGTCCAGGTTGTAGCCGGAGACCCGGCGCGGGATCTTCGGGTAGCCGGTACGGATCTGGCCCAGATAGGTATCGCGGATCTCGCGCAGCCGCTGGTAGAGCTCGGCCTTCCGGCCCCCCGCGGCGGCGATCCGCTGGTACTGCTCGTCGCTGGTCTCGCCCACCCACGCGCGCAGGCCGTCGTAGGTGAGGATCTCCAGCCGCCGCACCGAGTCGGCCATCTTGCCGTACGCCTGGGCGGTGGAGCCGCACGAGTTGTTCCCGATCATGCCGCCGATCGTGCAGCTGACGTGCGTGGACGGCCGCGGCCCCACCATCAGCCCGTGTGGCTTCAGCGCATCGTTGACCTTGTCCAGGGCGGCGCCGGGCTCGATGATGGCGGTCTTGGCGGCCGGATCGACCGACACCACCCGGTGGCAGTACTTGGTCCAGTCGATCACCACGGCCTCGTTGCAGCACTGGCCCGCCAGGCTGGTCCCGCCGCCGCGAGACAGAACGGGCGCGCCAGCCTCGCGGCAGACGGCGACGGCCACGGCGGCGGCAGCCACGCTGCGCGGGACCACCACCCCGATGGGCACCTGCCGGTAGTTCGAGCCGTCGTGGGCGTACGCCGCCCGCGAGCCGGCGTCGAACCTGACTTCGCCGTGCACGTGTTCTTCTAGCGCGGCCCGCAGCGTGCCGGTGTCCGTGCCTTGTGCAGTCGTGCTGTCGTTTGCCGCGCTGTCCGTTATCACGCCGTGTCGCGCCACCGTGCCCACCTCAGCCTCCCCGCAAGCGCGGGCGTACCTGCCCGTGATCAGCCACTGGCGCTACCCAGGGACCGGGCCGTTACACGGCTGCGCCCGAAGTCGGCTGGGGCCGGGAGCGGAAGCACGCCGAGCAGCGCCCCGGCTCCGGTTGCCATCTGAGCTGCCTCATCACGAAGATGATCTTGGTTATCTGCAAATCTGATGTGCGCCCGTTCGGTGGTTCGCGCGCGAATTGTCGGTGTCTTGGTCTAGAATCGAACTAGATTTCGGTTGATGGGGTCCGCTGACCGACGGGCGGGGTGCGGGCTGGGGACAGACAGCCAGACAGCACGGTGTCTCGCGGCACAGCGGGATGTCCCGCGGCACAGCACGGTGTCCCCGCGGCCGGCAGGACGGAGGAGGTGATCAGCGATGTGCGACGGCATGGGGCAGCCCTCGGCCGTGGCCGAAGCGCTGGTCATGCTCGACCGTGCCCTGGACCACCTCAACGCCGCCGATGCCGCTTCGCTGCCGTCCAGCGTTCAGGCCGAGGCATTACGGGCGCTGGAACGGGCCGGGGCCAAGCACACCGCCGCACGGGCCCGGGTGCTGGCCGCGTTCGCCGGCCAGGCCGCCTACGAAGACGACGGGCAGGGCAGCGCGGGCACCTGGCTGAAGTGGCAGACCCGCGTCACCAAGGGCGCCGCCGCGGGCACGGTCGGCTGGGCCCGGCGGCTGGCCGCCCACCCAGCGATCGGTGATGCGCTGGCCGCTGGAGATCTTTCAGAGTCGTGGGCGAGGCAGATCTGCGCCTGGACCGACCGGCTCCCGCTCGGCAAGCAGGGCGATGCGGATGAGATCCTGGCCGCCGCCGCGCGCAGCGGTGTGGACCTGGCAGGCCTGGGTGGTCTGGCGCAGGAAATGTACGAACGCGCCCACCGCGACCCCGACGGGGACGATGGGTTCGGGGATCGGACCTTGTGGCTGGACACCACGATCGGCGGTGCGGGCCGGGTAACCGGCGACCTGACCGCGGGCTGTTCGGCCGCGCTGTCGGCGGTGCTGGAGTCGTTAGGCAAGCGGGCCGGGCCGGAGGACATCCGGACCGCCGCGCAGCGCCGGCACGATGCCCTGGAGGAGGCCTGCCGGAGGCTGATCGCGGCCGGGACGCTGCCCGACCGCGCCGGGCAGCCGACCCAGGTACAGGTGCACGTGACCCTGTCCCAGCTGCGCGACCTGCCCGGCGCCTCGGCGGCCGAAGCCGCCTGGGCAGCCGCGCGGGCGTCCCAGCCTGGATGGCTGGCTCGCGCCGGGGCCGACGCCGCCGGGTGCGATGCGACCGTGGTGCCGATCGCGACCGGGCACGTGGACTGGACCGCCCTGGATCACCTCACCGGCATCTACCTCGCCAGCAAAGGCCTGCGCGCCGACGGATCATCCGGGTGCGAGTGCACCTGCGGCAGGTGTTCGTGTCCCGCACGTACCCCGCTCTCCCCCGCCACCGTGACCCGGCTGCGCCAGACGATGCTCCGCCTGGCCGTCGACGCCATGTCCGGCCCCGGCGGCCTGGCCTCCTGGCTGCGTACTTCCCAGCTCAGCGGCGGCCCGGGCGCCTCCCCCAGCATGCCGCTGGGCGTCCCGCTGCCGCTGGACACCGGCGAAGCCGAGCCCACGATCCCGCCCCACCTGCGCCGGGCCGTGCTTACCCGCCATCGACGATGTTGCTTCCCAGGCTGCGAGGTCCCGGCCATGGCCTGCCAGATTCACCACTTCATCCCCCGATCCCGGGGCGGGCCTACCTCGCTGGGCAACCTCGGCCCAGTGTGCGCCTTCCACCACCTCATCGCCATCCACAGGTGGGGCTGGACCCTGCGCCTCAATGCCGACGGAACGATCACCGCCACCAACCCGGAGGGGCACATCCTTCCCGCCCACGGCCCACCACGCCGGGCCGCGTGACGCCGATGACGGCGCGGGCCGCCAGTCGACCGATCATGAGGTCCTACGGGCACGTCACCAGCTCTCCGACGGTCTTCTTGCCGCCCCGCCCTTGACGATGCCGGCGTTTGTTTTCCGCCACGCGGGCAGAGATGGAACTTGCCAAGCACGAAAGGAGCTTGCTGTGCTGATCATCCTCGCGGTCTTGCTGCTCGCGCTCATCCTCGGCGGGCTCGGGTTCGCCGTGCATGTCCTGTGGTGGATCGCGCTCATCGTGCTCGCCATCTGGCTGCTCGGCTTCCTGTTCCACGCCGCCGAAGGCTCGGGACCCCGCCGGCGCTGGTATCGGTGGTAGGCAAATACAAGAAAAAGTGACGTGGGTTGTCCCGTGCGGGGTACGCATGGGACAACCACATAGCTGTGCTGGCCCGGCACCGTGCGGTGCCGGGCCAGCGATCTGCGAGGAGGTTGCCGATGCGGCTTGACTCGCTGCGCCGGGTGTATGAGGGAACGGAGTACTACGCGTCGGTCTACCTCGACGTATCCCGCGCCGGCGAGGACGCCGCGGAAGCCGTGGCGCTGCGCTGGCCCGCCGCCGCGCAGCGGCTGTCCGAGGCTGGCGCTGACCAAAGATCGGTGAGCGCGCTGGGGCCCCGGGTCGCCGACCCGGCTCGGTCGGCGCCTGGCGTAGCGGCGTTCGCCAGAGCGGACGGCGCGGTCGCCTTCGCGGCGTCGTTGCCGAATCCGCCTCGGCGCGAGATCAGCAGGTACGCCCCGCTGCCCCATCTGATGCCGCTGCTGGCGCAGCGCCCGCCGCAGGTCCCGCACATACAGGTGCGCGCCGACCGGGCCGGTGGCGAAGTGGTAGCCGTGCGCACGCTGGACGACGTCACCAAGGAAGAGGTCGCCGGCAGCAACTGGCCGGTGCACAAGACGTCCGTGGGCGGCTGGTCGCAGGCCCGCTACCAGCGCTCAACAGAGGAGGCCTGGGCGGAGAACGCCAAGCAACTTGCCGAGGCGGTTACGACGGCGGCCGCGCAGATCCGGGCCGAGCTGATCGTGGTCGGCGGGGACATCCGGGCCAGGTCGCTGCTGCTGGACCACCTCAGTACCCCGCTGCGCGATGCGGCCGTCATCGTGGACCGGGAGGTCGGCGCGGATTCCGCCTTGATGGCTGAGGCCGCCGAGGAGGCGGTCCGGGCCCGGGCCGATGAGGAAACCCGGCGGCGGCTGGAGGACTTCCGCGCGCGGCTAGGGACCGGCCAGGCAACCGAGGGGCTGACCGAGACGCTGGCGGCCTTGCGGGACGGGCAGGCGTCGGACGTGTTCATCGTCGACGACCCGTCCTCGACGGACCGTGCCTGGATCGGCCCCAGGCCAGCGGAGGTGGCCGCGTCCGAGGCCGAGTTGCGCGAGCGCGGGGTGAATCAGATCGTCGCTGACCGCGCCGACGCGGCGATCGTCCGGGCCGTGGCCGCCACCGATGCGGAGCTGCGCTTCATCCCCGACGGGGAGCAGCCACCCCGTCACGGCATCGCTGCGCTGCTACGCTACCCGCTGCCCGCCGGTTGACAGCGGTTCAGGAAACGCCCTTAGAGCACATCTAGCCCAGCGAGCCCACGGCGAATGAGCCGTTTCAGCGCCGTTTCAGGCCTGCCCGCCAGACTTGGCTGTGCGGGGCCGTAACCGCGC
>Ga0126378_10005067_pt1 | contig 10196 bp, 8 predicted proteins | sample PanSoiMetPlot_23_FD_92587 | JGI IMG/M metagenome (GOLD analysis project Ga0126378, IMG submission 92587) | Tropical forest soil microbial communities from Panama - MetaG Plot_23 | ecosystem: Environmental > Terrestrial > Soil > Tropical forest > Bulk soil | place: Panama | collected 2016-02-17 | reverse complement strand
GGCGTGGGCACATTGTCCGCGGACGCGGATCCGGGCGGAAGCGTCGTCGGCTGGTCGGGCAGCTGCACCGGGATGACCAGGAGCCCGGCGGGCGGCCAGTACAAGAGCGCGTGCGGGTCGATCTCGGCCTCGGAATGGCCGAATGGCAGCCGGAACACGGCCGTCCTGACCGGCGCTGCGAGGTCGGAGGTGTCGAAGAGCGAAATCTGCGTCCCCTGGATATCACCAGCGGCGCTCGTCGCCTGCCCGATCCCGATCACGTGCGACGCGTCGATCGGGTCGAGATAGGCGGAGTAGCCGCTGAGCCGCAACTCGCCGACGACCCTGGGCTGCGCCGGGTCGGACAGGTCAATCGTGTAGAGCGGATCGACCGACCGGTAGGTGACCACGTAGCCCGCGGGGCCGGCGAAGCGCACGGCGTAGATCTGATCGCCGGAGCCCAGCCCTCCGACCTTGCCGACGATGACAAGCTTCCTGCCGACCTGCTCGAGCACGTAGACCGCCGACCGCGGCGGCGGGCCACTCCAGCCGAACAGGCCCGTCGTCGTCGCGACCCTCAGCGCTCCGTCCCACTCGGACAGGGCGTACTGAGCCGTGCCCGCCGACCCGAGCAGCCAGCCCGGAACAGTGCCCGATGCCTCGTAGACCGGCCTGCCTGGTCCCGCGATGCCGAACTTGTACAGCGCCGCGTACTGCCGGGGCATGATCGCAGCGGACTGGGTGTCGCTGCCTGGCGGCATGGTCGCCGCCCCCGGGTTCTGCGGCATGCTCCATTGCCTGTCGTTGGCGATGTACAGGCTGGTGCCGTTGGAGTAGACCGTGTCGCCGTCGGCGACGACGGTCACCGGCAATCCGTCACCGAGGCTTGCGGCGTTCAGGTTGAACGTGAGCACGGTGATCATCGAGGTCCCGGAGTAGCCGGCCGCGGCGGGATGGCTGACGGCTGCGCAGTCCACCAGTCCGGAGCGCTGGACTTGGCCGTCCGTCACTGCGTAACGCGGCAGCCACGCGCTGAGGGGGGCGCGGCCAATCACGGCCCGATCCGCGGTGACGCGCTGCTGGCTGCTCAGCCCGTATCCGGCAGGGAGATACACCCGTGGCGCCGAATGGATGACGACGCGCGCCACGGATCCCACCTGGCGCGCGTCCACCAGCGCGCCGTCGATCGTGTACTGGCTCAGGACCTGCGGCGTGGCCGTGGACAGATCGATCAGCAGGAGATCAGGCCCGGTGATCTGGGCCGGCGAGCCCTCGGTGCCCGTCGCGGCGCCGGCCACCCCAGGGACGAGCACTCCAGGGAGCGGATCGGCCTGGTCGAACAGGACCAGCGCATGATTCCCGGCCAGGAGCAGGTTCACCGGCGCCGCTCTATCAGGGCCCGCCCACCCGGACAGGTCCAGGACGCCAGTGAGCTGCGTGGTCTGGGCATCGACGACCCGCAGGACGCCGCCGATCACCGTCACGATGCGGCGCCCGTCAGTCTTGACCAGATCGGGTTCGTCCACGCCCGCCGTGGCGACGTTGGTGCCCGAGTACGAGCCGGGCGCGGCTATCGCGCCGGCTGCCGCCGAGTCGGCGCCGGTAGCGGCGCCCGCCTGGCCGGCAGCTCCCGCCAGCCCGGCTGCGGAGGCCGGCCCTGCAGGGGAGCCTGGGCTGGCCGGGCCACCTGCGGCACCGGGTGAACGCGAGGCGGCGGCGAATCCGGCGCTCACCGCGCTGCTCGCCGCAGTCCGCAAGTGCCGCAGCGCGTTGTCGCAGCTGGTGAACGGGACGAGCTGGTCAGCGACCCGCGCCGCCGAGGTCTTGATCACGGACACGAACGGCTCGCCGACGCAACCGGAAAGGACCAGGATGGCCGCAGCGAACAGCACGGGCAAGCGGACGGCGAGCGGGCCCGCGTGGCGGCTCGCTTGCGGAAGTCGCACAAGGATCTGCTTCGTCGCTTTCATGGCGGTTGGACGTGACGCCGCCATTCCCGGTTCCGCGGATCTCGTGTCCGGCGATCTCCCGGCCGCAGGCCAGGACAACTTGTCACCCCTGCCTGAACCCGATGGCCGCCGGCTACCGCAAGGTGCTCACGCGCATCAACTCTCTGATCACAGATATCGGGCGAGTCAGCGAAGGCATAGGCATCCTGAGCCATTTGAAGTACGGCTTCCACGCCTAGCCGCCGTCCCGCACAATGTCAGCCTCCAAGTCCTTCCACATTCCGGGCCGCTTGATCGACATGGGTGCGGCTCGGAATGGCTCAGCAGCCGCCCGCACCCACATCATGGCGGGTTAGCAGTTGCCACCGAACGTCGGCCAGTCGGCTTCCAGCTCAGTTTGCGCTGGAACTGGAACCGCTGGAGTTCGACGCGGGAGCTTGGCCTCCCGTGTCGGCGCAGTGGTGAGTTCGTGCGGCCGCGGAGCCGGACGTCGCGTGGGCCGCAGTCGCGGATGACGACGGCGCCGACGAGTGTGCCGACCTTGACGAAGACGCTGACGACGGCGATGACGTGCCGTTCGACGTGGCAGCCGACGCGATGCCGGCTCCGGCCGCTCCCAGGCCGGCGGCGATCACGCCGGTGACGAAAAGCCGGCGCGTTAGACCATGACGTCTTGGCGATGGCATAGGACCTCCCTGTTTCTTGTGGCCGCTTCCCGGCCTGCGACGTGTGCGAGTTTGGTCCACGCGCCTGCGGACAAGCTCGCCCACGGCTCTCAAACCTCTCTCAGCATGTGCGCCGAGCCAGTTCTGCGTTCCAAGGCGATTGAGAAGAACGCCGTAAGTCCTCGAGCACCTGGCCCCGCGTCGTCGGTCTCGCTCGCCCAGCGGAGACGTCCTGTCGCCAGTGCGGGCCAATGAAGAAAAGAACCCGATGTCCGTCAATCCAGGTCTGGCGGGTAGTGATGCTGAAGACAGCATTGCCGCTTAGGCCAACCACGACGAACGATTGGAAAGCGATCGGGACCCGGGTGGACGTTCTCCGCGCCGCAGTCTCAGTTCGGCTGGCCAGGCCCGTACTAAACGGGCAGGATCCCGCAGAACCCAGGCGATACCGCCTCATTTTATCGAGCGGTTTCCTGGCCCAGCGATGTGCCCTGGCCGGCTGCCTGCTCCAGCCTGGCACCCGCCGGTCGGCGCGCTCGCCACCCCCGGCCGGTCGGATGCCGGCGCAGGAAGCCCTGGTATCCGACGATCGTCACCAGCAGAACCAAGACACCCAGCCCGATTTGCATCCCCCGGGTAAGTCCCGGCGGATAGATGACCTTGACCAAGTAATGCCCGATGAATCCGCCTTGGTACCCGGCCTCCCCCGCATGGCGGCGCATATCGTTTTCCAGCAGCGTGAGCGGGCAAGTGAAACCGGCGAACTCCACCAGGGCGCCGTATACCGCCGCAGGGACGTGCGCCCACACGATTCGGGGCCATCGCCAGGCGAGGAAGACACCGCCCACCACGAAGCCGATGAACAGCAGGTGGACGACCACCACGAGGTCAGCGCCAGCCCGGTACCACATCTCGTCACCTGCCACACAACATACCCAGCCCGTGCGTACGCCGCGCGGCTGACGCGGCCGCGCGCCGCGCCGCCCACCGCCGGTTGCGAAGTGCCGTGTCCGGCAACCCGCCTAGCAGCGGGGCCGCCATCCCGTTCTCGATGTCCGCCTCGATCTCGACTGGATGCCTCTGCACGCCCACCAGGGGATGGCGTGGGCGCGGGCTGGGCCTATCTACCCCACCCCGCGCAGATGCTCGATCGTGACGTCCCCGGACGCAGACCGGAGCACGCCGACGATGTCGACCCGCAGCTGGTCGAAGAACAGGCTGTGGGTGGCCGCCCAGTGCGCGGCCAGGCGGCGCAGCCGGCGCAGCTTACGGCCGGTCACGGCCTCGACCGGCGTCCCGTAGCCGACCCCCGACCGGGTCTTCACCTCGCAGGCGACCAAGTCCCGCCGGTCCGCGGCGACGATGTCGATCTCGCCGTCCGCGCAGCGGTAGTTCCGGTCCAGGATCAGGAATCCGGCGTTCTCCAGGTACTCGGCCGCGAGCTGCTCGCCCTGCCTGCCCAGGGCGTCCTTGGCATGCATCCGCATCACCTCCGGCACCGACCCTGCCGCAGGCGAGCTGGCACCAGGGATTGGTAATCGCCGACTGTGGACAAGCGCCTATGTCGCGTCGGTCGCCGTGGATAAAGACCAGCCGCTGTCGGCGGCCCATGGTTGGATAGAACGCCCAATCGTCGGCAGCAGCCGTCGGCTAAGACTTCAGCCACTCCGGGGAAGTCCAGAGGACCTGCGCTCGCGTCGCTCGCCCCAGATCAGCCCCAAGATCGCGCCGAGCATGATCACCACGCCTTGGGCGATCAGCAAGGACATGAGGGCGAAGACCACGCCGATTGAGCCGTACTTCCGATAATCCAACGTAATCGCGCTCGACAGCGTCAGCCGGAATACGATCACCATCCCGAGCCAGCAAATGCCCGTGGCGAGGGCGCACGGAAACAATTCCCGCCAGGCACGCTTGCCGGACAATAGCAGCCACATCGTGAACCACCAGAACGCTGTAGCTCCGATTAGCGCCACAACTCCGATCAAGATTAGCCCGCCGACCTGTTGTAGCCAGGGCTCCAGCCACCCGCTAAGGAAGGTCACACCGACGGCGACTGCTAGCCACACGATCCGCCGCGGCACGTCCTTCAATCCGCGCCCTTCGACACCGAAGACGTGCTCGTAGAGTTCCTGTATAGCCGCGGCAGCGGCGATGCCGCCCAAGATGAAGAAGACCCAGCTCAGCCCGCTGATCGTGCCGGAAGTTGCAGAGGGCGAAGTGAGGACATGCCGGACGTCGTATGCGGCTTGCTCGGTCAGCCCGAATCGTTTGATCAGCCCGGTAGCCCCCCTCCGGCCCACTAGGGACTGGACAATGATCAGAAAGGGGACAAAGCACAGCAGCAAGACGGCGGCGAACAGCATCCCGCGATTAATCACGTCTGCTGACTGGAGCCGACTCACGAAGGGCGACTGCCGCCAGTCTTTCATCCCGCTCGGGTCACCACCGCAGATCCTCGACAGCTTGCATAACTGCGCGCTCCAATATGGCGGCCACACCGGCGTGCATGCCTCACCCATCGGGGGCGATAGTGCCTAGCGCGCTTCGACCGCGGGCATGAGATCAGTGCGAGATGGCGCTCCAGCCCGCGACAGTGGCCAGGTTTCACCTACAGCTTGGGGCTTGTGAGACCGAGCGCGAGCATGGTGTCAGCAACGATCAGGTCAGCCTGATCGTCGGTGACTGGGCTGCTGTCACCGAGCCGCTTCTGGAGTTCCGCACGGAACGCCATCCGCCGGCCGGAGTCCAGCGCGCCGAGTTCCTCGTCTGTCGTCATCCTCGACCAGGGCGCGCTACCCGGAACGCCGAGCGCAAGCGCGCGGCCCAGGTAATGCCATGCGCGCCATTCGGAACGCCGTTGTTCTTCATCGGGTAGGTGCGTGCATGCCATCGCGACCGCGAACACGCATGCAACGTTGTAGAGCTGTACGGGCCTTGCATCCTGTAGCTGGGTGTACTCGGCTAGCTCAGGCAAAGCCCTCTCGGCCTGCACGCCTTCGCCAGACAGCAGTCGGCACTTTGTCCGCCGGACGGCGAGCCGCTCGATCGCGGCGTCTCGTTTGTCGGGATCGGCTCCCGGCCCACATGCTCGCAGCAGCTTCTCGGCTTCGTCGAAAGCATTGACGGCGTATCTGAAAGCCGAAAGCGCGCGCGCGTGTTCACCGCTTTGCCGATGCGACCATCCTCGACGCTCGTAAATCGCAGCTTGGGTCAAGCGCGGCCGGTAATACTGCGGGAGCAGCTCTGCGGCCCGGTCCAAGTCCTTGAGTGCCTGGTCAACGAACCCCTCGGCGGCGCCCCTCTGTGCCCATGTCGCGTACAACGACATCTGGCCGGCAAGCTGCAGCTGCAGCCCGGTCAGCTCCCTATCAGCCCGGCGGACCGGCAGCAGCCAGTGGCTACGGCTACGCGCCTGCGCGAGGTGCCGGGCCACGAGCTGGATCGCTATCCACACCGATGCCGGCCCCAAAAGCTCATGCAGCAGATCATTAATGGCAGCTAGCCGCGCCGCGTCGCTGGCTGGCCTTTGCAGCGCGTCGGAACTCCTCCAGAATGTCGTCACCGCGTCCGGCACGCGCCCAAAACGACCCACTTCTACTGTGAGCCCGACCTGGGCCCCGGTATCCCAGCCGCGGATGGTCGGGAATGCGCTTACGCTCCACCCGCGCTGGGCGGGAAGCGCGAGATCCAACGCGACAGCTAGTCCTTCCGCCGCGTTCGGGCCAACGGCGCGTAGGCCGGCCGACAGCGCAGCCATCGAGTCCGAAGTCGTGCGGTCCAGATCCCCGACCGCCGTCACCCGCACGGCGCCGCCGCGAACGGTCACCAGCCCGGCCTGAATGTCTTCCTCGACGGTCTCCATCTGAGCATGGGTGGCATCGCCGCTCTGCCGTCGTAGTTCCCGCCGCACCTTCTCCCTAAGCTGCCGCGACAGCCCCGCTGCCGCTTCTGCAGGGACGCCTTCATCCAACTCCACGTTATGGATGACGACCTGCGGACGCCGGCGTCCAAGCCAGGCACGCACCAGCCCGACCACGGCAATGACGGCCGCGCCGAGGATCAGCACGGAGACGACCCATCCAGTGATCAGGGCGGCCAGGGCCTTCAAGTTGACCGTCATCGCGCCGGGCATCACCTCGCGTCACCCTGGCCGTCTTAGTCTGAATGGGTCTGGTCCATAGGATCGCCACGCTCGTCACGAGAAGGCGGTTCTCCCTCTTCGATCCAGCCGACTGGCGCCTGTCGGCTGTGGCCCGTCAGGTCTGCGGTCTTGCGACGGGCTCGTGCACGCGTCATGCCCTTTGCCGCCTGATCCGCTAGGCCGTCGCCCGCCTGAGTCGGCAGTGCCGCGTTCCCGCCGGCGGACTCTGCGGCGAAGCCGACGACAACACTGCCCGGCTCGGCACAGCCTGTCACGATGTCGAGCGCGCTTTCGTATTGCTCTTGAGACATGGTGAGCGGCCTCAAGCCCAGTCGTCGCGCTTCGTCGAAATCGATCGGGAAGGGATGATGCGTATAGCCATAGACCAGCTGATGGGCTATTCCCGTGGATTCATCTGAGACATATCCGGCTTTCGACAGCAGTGTCTGGGCATACATCTCGCCGATTCTCAGGGTCCGGCCCCAGCCGCCGAAGTCCAACGCATTCACCTGATTGAGAATCGGCGCGATGCTCCCGATGCTGAAGGTCGCCGACGTATCTACCAGCTGGGACAGCGGTATCAGGGCCCGCGTTTCTCCGGCGAGCGCCCGGAACGTCCTGTTGAGGGTGTTGAGCCCGAAGGTCCTCACGTAATCGACGCTCTGGTAGCAGTCGAGAGCTGACACTCGGTCGGTTGGGTTCCGCGGATCACGGATCTGCGTGTCCAGCGGTCCTAGCTCGGCGAATGGCGACATGTACAGCTCATTAGCGCCAATGGCAATGAGCGTTCCGGCGCTCTTCGCATGTCGCGGCACAAATACTCTGAGCCGTTTGGTAAAACGCGAGAGGAAGAGTACTGTCTTGAACGCGCTATCGAGCGATCCTCCAAGCGTATCTAGGATCAGGTCTATCGTTCCGTCGAACGCCTCGCCTGGGTAACCGAACCGGGCTGTGCAGCATCGTGCGACTGCAGTCTCAGTGTTCTGGTCGTCGTTGCCAGCCTCCGATACCAGCGGCCCGACCAGCACCAGGCACGCGTCACCGCCGCTCGCTGCCAGGAAACGCGCCCCGGCAGCGCTGACATTCTCGCGCTGTGCTCTGACGATCTTCCCCTGAAGGGTAGCGGCATCGCTCAAGTAGTTGACTCCGCCCGTCGGCTCGTCACCGATACGGCCGATGTTTTCCCCATTCGCAGTCATCGACATGCCATCACCACCATCGGCTGCGGTATGAGACCCCGCCCTGAAAATACGACCAATTCTCATCTTCAGTGTCTGCGCCATGGGGCCGGATGTACAGGCTCATTGGTGATCGGCAACTGAATCACGTGGTGGTCGGCCGCCAGACTTCTTCTGCGGCCGCAGGAAGGCTGGAACTTGGTGGGGGCAAGGACACCTGCTTCGGCTTTGGCATCCTCCGCTGAAGCCAGGAGAATGGCGGCTGCTGTGCCACCGTCCTGGGCGACGGCCGCGACGCGGCCCCGCCGTGTGGGCGTACTAACCCACCAGGCTGCGCAGACGTTCGCGCGGACCCCGCTTGAGCAGATGCGACGCGACGATGTGACCCGACGCGCCCGACAAGCCTGGTCCTGGGTGGGTCGCGGCCCCGATGTGCCACAGCCCGCCGACAGGCGTCTGGTGTCCTGGTCGAGGCGGCACGGGCCGCCAGAGCAGAAGCTGGTCGAGCGTGCACGCACCGGAATACGGGTCGCCGTGCACCAAGTTGCGGTTCTCTCTTTCCAGGTCGGCGGGGCTGAGCACCGCGCGTCGCACCACCGCGGCATCGAGGTTCGTCACGTGCTCACCGAGTTGCGCCATCACCCGGTCGGCGTACGCCTCGGTGAGCGCGGGTGTCCACGTGCCGTCGCCGACCTCCAGCTCACCGGCGGCGTCGCCGACCGGCCGGTAGGGGGTCTCGAGCAACTGGATCCACAGCACCGCGCCGCCATCGGGCGCCCGCGACGGATCGAGGACTGTCAGCTGCCCGGCGACGATCGTCGGCCGCGCCGGCAGCACACCGCGGCTGGCTTCGCCGACGGCCTTTGCGTACCCCGTTGAGCCCCGGTGTCACGTGCACCAGCGGCACGTCGTCGAGCCGAGTGTCCCGCCACCGCAGCGGTTCGCGGCGCGCCACGTGGATCTGCATGTCGCCGCGCCCCCACCGGTATCGGCTCGCGGAATCCCGAACCGATGACGGAACATCGACCTCGCGCAGCAGGTCGAGATAGAGCGCCTGCGGAGTCGTACTGGCCAGCACCGCGCGTCGCGCGGCGAACGCGACGCCGTCGGTGGTGATGACGCCGACCGCCCGGCCCGAACGAACCGCTATCCGGTCCACCGCCATTCCCGTATGCAGTTCGCCGCCGCCGTCGCGGACGATGGACGCGAGCGCGTCCACTAGCCTGACGCCGCCACCGACCGGCACCGGACAGCCGCCTTGCACGAGCGCCGACGTGATCACCTTGAGAAAGAACGCGGAGCCGGTGTCGTCCGGGCCCATGCCGTTGTGGTTGATCCACGGCGCAATGAGTGCACGCGCCTGGTCGCTGCGGAAGACCCGCTGCAGCCAGGCGGCCGCGGGCTCCAGCGCCGACTGCGCGAAGGCTAGCGACCCGCGGACCCTCATGGACAGCAGAGCACGCAGTCCGAGCCACGCTCCAGCCGTTGACCACAGTTCCGTGCCCAGCGCCCCGAAGGCAACCTTCGACTGAGCGCCGAACTCAGCCATCTCGCGCCGCCACGCGGCGCCGTCGCCGACGGCCCACCGGTCCAACTCAGCTTCAAGCTCGGCGCTCATGACCGCCGTCGTGCCGTCAGTCAGCGTCACCCCGGCTGGGGTTGTGGTGTTGCGGTAGACAACACCCCGCCGGTCCAGATCCTCCTTGAGCTCCGGGTACGCCGGGCCGCCGACGAACAGCGGATGCCAGCAGGAGAAGACATCATGACGGTATCCCGGTCCGGTCAGCTCGGCCGTCCGGATGGCGCCGCCGAGCGTCGCGTTTGCCTCGACCACCACCACATCCCAGCCGGCGCGACTGAGCTTCGCCGCCGCGACGAGGCCGTTGATCCCGCTGCCGATGACGATCGCGTCGCATGCTCGCATGCCCGACCTGGTTCCCTCTGGCGACCCGTCCACACCCGCTGCGGCCGGTGCTGTCGCAGCGCGGCGTTAACGCAGACCTGGTTGCCGAGGAGGCCCGGCGGCCGGCCGCCGATCACGGGATCGGGAGGAGCGTTGCCGCTCGCACGAACTGTCCGGCGTGGACGGCGCGGCCACCGCCCGCCCCTATCGAGGACTGATGGAATGTCGGCTTCGCCGGCGCCGGAGGCAGCGGCTGCTCGGCCTACGTGGCCAAACCGTCCTGGCAGCGCGACCCGGCATGCCCCGGCCGGACCGTCGCCGACATCGCCGCCGTCGCGTGGAACATCGCGATCTACAACATGCAATGGGAATCGAGTC
>Ga0126378_10005066_pt1 | contig 10197 bp, 10 predicted proteins | sample PanSoiMetPlot_23_FD_92587 | JGI IMG/M metagenome (GOLD analysis project Ga0126378, IMG submission 92587) | Tropical forest soil microbial communities from Panama - MetaG Plot_23 | ecosystem: Environmental > Terrestrial > Soil > Tropical forest > Bulk soil | place: Panama | collected 2016-02-17 | reverse complement strand
CGTCGAGCGCCGGCCGGATGGAAAACGCCGTGAGAAATTCGATCGCGCCCATCGCCATCATCAGGAAAATACCGCCGGCTAGAAGCAGCGTGTACGGCTGCAAATAGCGCAGCAGCCGGCGACGTTCACCCTGATGTTTAAAGCGCGGAAGCCCGTCCATCGTTTCGTCGAAAGGTCCTTTAAGTTAAAGCCCAGCCAGCCCGTTGATTATCGGAACCCGTTCTCCGCACAGTGGTTGCCTGCCGAGAGATAGTACCGTGCCGGAGTGCTCCGGCAAAATGCTCGGCGGCTCTTATGTGCCTGATTTCTCCAAATCGCGGTGCACCACTTTGGTTGCATAGCCCCGCTTTTTCAAGTCGCGGGCAATCACCTCCGCAAGCATCACTGACCGGTGACGGCCTCCCGTACACCCCAGCGCGACAGTCAAATAACTCTTCCCCTCGCCGATATAGTGAGGAATCAAATACGCCAGCAGATTTTCAATGCGGCGCAGGGACTGGCCCGTCTGCGGAAACGAGCGGATGTAGCGCGCCACCTTCGGATTCTTGCCGCTGAAGCGGCGCAATCGCGGCACGAAGTGAGGATTGGGCAAAAATCGCACGTCGAACACAAGGTCCGCGTCGGAAGGAATTCCGAACCTGAATCCAAAGCTCACCACGGAAATCAGCAGCGGCCTCGGTGCGGTTTTCTGGAAACTCCGCGTCACATACTGCCGCAGCTCGTGCACGTTGAATCTCGACGTGTCTATCACCACGTCCGCCAACCGCCGAATCGGCGCCATTCTCCGCCGTTCGGCACGGATGCCTTCCGCCACGGAGAGGCCTTCACCCATCGGGTGCGGCCGGCGCGTCTCGCTGAAACGCCGCATCAATACCTCGTCGCTCGCTTCCACAAAAACCAGCGTCGCCGGGCGGTCGGCCGTAAGCGCGCGATAGATTCCGGGAAGATTTTCGATCTGCCCGCCCTCGCGCGCATCCACCAGAAGCGCCGCGCGTTCGATTTCGCCCGCGCCGCTCCCATAAATTTCGCTGAACATCGGAATCAGGGCCACCGGTAGGTTGTCCACGCAGTAGTACCCCAAATCCTCAAACGTATTCAGCACCGAGCCTTTTCCGGAACCGGAGAGCCCCGTAAGAATCACGAGTTGCCGGGAGTCTCTTACTTTGGAATTCTGGTTTTTCTTCTGGCGGGTGCGCTTCACGGCAGCGGGCGTGCCTAGCTCTTCACTCTGCGGCGATGGGTGCTGGGAATGCGGAGGTCTTCGCGGTATTTCGCGACGGTGCGGCGGGTAACGTGGATGCCTTCGTCGCTCAGCTTCTTGGTGATCTGTTCGTCGGTAAGCGGCTGCGTCGCGTCTTCCTCCTCGATCATCTTCTTCACGCGGCGTTTCAGGGAAAGCAGCGACATCTCGCTCCCCTGCGGCCCGTTCACCGATTCGGAGAAGAAATAGCGCAGCTCGATCACGCCTTGCGGCGTATGCACGTACTTATTGGCCACCGCGCGGCTCACCGTGGAGGGATGGACGCCCACTTCCTCCGCCACTTCCTTGATCATCATCGGCCGCAGGTGGTCGGCGCCGTAGTCGAGAAAATCGCCCTGCCTGCGCAAAATCGACTGGCAAACACGCAGAATCGTGTGCTTGCGCTGCTCGATATTTTTCATCAACTGGATCGCCGCCGTGAAGCGTTCCTTCACGTAGTTGCGCACGTCGCGGTCTGCCGCGTCGCGGGCCAGAAGGCGCCGGTAGGTGGGATTCAGGCGCAATTGCGGCAGATCGTCATCGTTCATGAATACCTGCCACTCGCCGTCCACTTTGCGGAACTGCACGTCCGGCTCAACCAGGCGCGGCTCCATCTTGTTGTAGCGCAACCCCGGCTTGGGATCGAGCCGCTTGATCACGTCCACCGCGCGCTTCACCAGCTCCAGCGGGCGGTTTAACGCGCGAGCCACTTCTTTCAGCTGGTTGTTTTGCAGCAGCTTCAAATGCTCCGCTATGATCTGCTGCGCCAAGGTATTTTGCGGGTCGATCACCTTCAGCTGCAGCGTCAGACACTCCTGCAGATCGCGCGCGCCCACCCCTGGCGGATCGAATTCCTGCACCATGGCCAGCGCTTCTTCCACGTCTTCCATGGAATAGTTTCCGGATTGCGCAATTTCGTCGAGCGTAGCCGTTAGGTAGCCGTTCTCATCGAGGTTTCCGATGATGGATTCGGCGATCTTGCGCACCACTTCCGTGCAGATCGCCACGCTCAATTGCCAGCTCAGGTGGTCGGCAAGGCTCTGCGCCGAGGAAAGAAATTTCTCGAAGGAGGGCTTTTCCGATTCCTCGCGCTCGCTGCCCGCCGTGCGCTCGGCGCCGGTATCCAGGTACTGATTGAAGAACGAGCCAAAGTCGAATTCGTCGAAGGGATTCGCGGCGGGAGTTTCGGGGAGTTTCTCCACTTCCTTCTTCAGGAACGCTTCGTCGGTATAGCTGTCTTGCGTGGGCGTTTCTTCCGCGGCCTCTTCGAGGACGGGATTCGCCATGATCTCCTGATTGATCATCTCCCGCAGCTCGAGACGGTTCAGCGCCAGCACGCTGACCATTTGCACGAGGCCCGGCGTCAGAATCTGCTTTTGCGCCACGCGCAAGCTCAATTTTGGCTGGAGCCAGTTCATAGCTTCAGTTTAGCCGGAAACTCTCTCCTAAGTAGATGCGGCGAACGTCGGCATTTGTTGACAGCTCGGCCGGCGTGCCCGCAAATAAAATCCTGCCATCGCTGATGATGTACGCGCGGTTGGTCACCGCCAGCGTCTCGCGCACGTTGTGATCCGTCACCAGCACTCCGATTCCCGCCGCGCTTAGATCCGCGATGATTTTCTGAATGTCCACCACCGTGAGCGGGTCGATACCAGAAAACGGCTCGTCCAGCAGCACGAACGACGGCGAAAGCACGAGCGAGCGCGCAATTTCCAGGCGCCTGCGCTCTCCGCCCGAGAGCACGTACGCTTTGCTTTCGCGCACGCCCTCGAGGCCCATCTGCGCCAGAAGCTCCTCCACACGGTCCCGCCGCTGCTCGGTGGTGAGCGGCAACGTCTCCAGCACCGCCATCAGGTTCGCTTCGACGGTCAATTTCCGGAAAACGGAGGGCTCTTGAGGCAGGTAGCTGATCCCACTGCGGGCCCGCAGGTACATCGGAAGGTCAGTGATGTCTTCGCCGTCCAAGAGTACGCGCCCGTAATCGGGACGCGCCAGACCGACGAGAATGTAAAATGTGGTGGTCTTCCCCGCCCCGTTTGGTCCCAGCAGCCCGACTACTTCGCCCTGATGAATATCCAAGCTGACTTCATCAACTACCTTACGCCCTCGGTAAGCTTTGCTCAGGCCGGCCGCTTGGAGTCTCAACATGCCGGTTCATTTCTCAACCCGGTGCTTGGTCAAAGTGCGCAAACCTTCCTGGGAATCAATTAAAATCGTATCATTCGCAACAAAGAAGGTCAACGAATGGCCCGTGGTTGAGTCGCTATTTGCATCAATAATCGTGGGTTCGCCGCCGGAAAGGACGAATTTCTGGTCGGCCGCGGTGTAAATCGCCTCCTGCGCGGTACCCCGGCGGTCACCCTGCCGGACGATCACTTGACCTTGGGCAACGATGCGAGTGAGCTGGCGGCCTCCTGAACTCGCGCGGCCTCCGTTGGACGAGGCACCGGATGCGACCCCATTGCCAGCCGTGGTTGGACCGAGGTAGGCGTCCAGGGATTTCGATATTAGTTCGCCTTGCTGCGAGGTAGCTGTCACGCCTCCGTCGAGGCGCGTTTTGGATTCGTCGTCCCAATAAGTGAGCGACGGCGCGTGGATCACCCACACCGCAGGACTCGCCTTCGCTGGCGCTGGACTGGGCGGCGAGCCTGAGGTGCCAGCGAGAGGCTTGCCGCCCGGCTTTGCGCTCGCCATACCGAATCTATTGCCCGTCGGACTCAAGCCGCCCTGTGGAAACACGACGACCACGTTGCCAGTGGCTTGGAGTTTCTTGTCTTCGCGCCACACTTCGATCTGATTTGCATTCAGCACGGATTCGCCCTGCCAGAGCCTGGCTCGGCCGGTATAGAACACATGCCCGGAAGTCGTCGAACCGGCCAGCGCGTCCGCGGAAATGTGCGCTGGTCCCGGGCCAAGGTTCACGCCGCCGGATTGCGTGGACGAGAAATACGTGGAGATTACGTTGTCCGCCGCGGTGATGGCGCCGGACTTCTGGTTGATGGTGACGCTGCCCGCCGAGGTGCGGCTGGTGGCATCGGATATGACGGGAGAACCTTGCAGCGCGATTAGATCGGTCGTGCGGACGATTTTAGCTTGCTGGGCTGTAGCGCGTTTGTCGCCCTGTTGGAAGCGAACGTTTCCGTCCTGATCGAGCGTCTCCCACTCGCCGTTCGTGCCGAAAGTCGCTGCGAGTTCTTCCGAGGAGCTCGTCTGCGGCGGACCTTTCCCGATTTCGCGGCGTACCTCGACGGCTGAATGCCCGACGAGTTTCTCAAGTCGGCCGGTGGATCCAAACTGGGTAACAAATTTCCTGGCGCACAACTGCGTGGTTTCATCGGCCGTTTTTGTGTAGATTGTCGCCGGCGCAAGCGTCTCCGCGCTTTCGATTTTTTGCTGGTCGGGCTGCGCGCCTGCGCCGAATTTCACCATCAGCGCTTCCGTTTTGAGCGAGCGCGAGGCGGCATCCTGGCGAGAATCCATCGTGACGCCGCCATCCACCGTCATTTCGCGCATCAGATTTCTTTCCGGCTGCATCGCTATTTCCACTTGCGCTGCGGTGAAATGGTCGGTTCCGGACTTGGCCGCGCGACTTCCATGAACATTGCCCGCCGCGACGATCCGCTGAATCCATCCTGCCGGACTCAGAAAGCCCTCGAATTTTTCGGCGGTCACGTCAATTGTAGCGCCCGTCTCATTCGACTTCACTGCCGGATGACCTTCTGCAGTTAGGTGCTGCGCGTGAAACGTTGAATCGAGCGTCATCGAAATCCTTGCGGCAGAAAGCTCGCGCGCTCCTTGTTTCATCACCGCTGGCCCGTTCAGCACGACGACCCAATCGTTGCGCCGCAATTCCAGGCTACTTCCGGTGGCCGAGACCGGAACTCCCGTTGCGAGCACGCTGTTTCGATCGCTCGATTGCTTGCCCGCTGTATCGGCGCTGGCGTCCGCGGGAATCATCTCGATCGCAACGTCGTGTTCCAGGCGGACCACCGCCGTTTGCGAGCTGTATGAAACTCCCATTGCCGAGCCGTGCCCTTGCGGCGACTGGAACTCGACCTTTTCCGGCGCGGATGCCTCGCCGGTGTCGCGATTGAAGGAGAGATTGCTGGTGGTGACCTGCAGCTGTTTATCCGCCGGTTTGCCCGAGGCGGGGTTCGCGCCCTGAATATCGATCTCGACGTTACCGGCGCAATGGACTTCGCCGGACTTGGGCTCGTAGCTGCATTCGTGCGTGTGGATGTTGTCATTGCGATCGCCGGCGCGCCCGTAGACGGTGATCCAGACGTCTTTGAGCAAGCTGCGATCTTCGTCCTTGAAGCGCGTGGCGGTGGAAGCGCGAATCGTGAACACGGCGCGGTCCTGGTCCATCTTGGTGAACTTGAATTCCGCGGACTGCTGCTGAACGGTGGCCGGCACCCAGGCGGGCGCGGAGTGGCGCGCGCGCGCTGCCTGAATCGCGCGCTTCGAGTAGACGCCGGCAACGACGAGCGCGATCGCGGCCGCGGCCAAGGCCGCCCACTGCGCGTATCGCGCCGCCTCCTGATTTCGCACCTGTGTTCTCCTAGGTTCGGTTAGAAGCCGAGTATAGAAGAGTGGTTTTCTTCGGACAACATGGAGCGCAGGAAATAGCGGCAATGCCGGATGAAGTTAAGGCCTGCAAAGTGAGCGCAGCGAAGTATTGATACGGGTGCGGCGACTCAGCGATCCGCCGATTCACTTGTTTACGCCGCCGCTGTTTTCGGGATAGAAAGAGGCGTCTGGGAAGGCATTGCAAGGAGGCTGCGAATGAGTTCATCCGAAGTGCTGCTGCTCGCGTTTCTGATTGGTGTGATTGCGGGGCTGCGAGCGATGACGGCACCCGCTGTTGTGGCGTACGGCGCGCATAAAGGCTGGCTCAATCTGACGGGGACGCATCTTGCGTGGATGGGCTTGTGGGCGCTGATCCTCTTCGTGCTGCTCGCTATCGTGGAGCTGATTACGGATCAGCTTCCTTCCACGCCTCCGCGCACAAAGGGACCAGGACTGATTACGCGCATTGTTACAGGCGGACTTTCGGGAGCATGCGTCGCAGCTGCGGGCGCGGGTTCGCTGATGCTCGGCGCGATTCTGGGAATTGTGGGCGCGATTGCGGGAGCGTTTGGCGGTTATCAGGCGCGAACGGGACTTGTGCGGGCGCTGAAGGTTCCGGACTTTGTGATTGCTTGTGCGGAGGATTTGGTGGCGATTTGCGGCGGACTTTTCATCGTTTCGCGGTTCTAAGCGCGCGAAAATTCCGCGATGGTCGAGGTCCAGGAGGCCGCGTTTTACCGCCGATTAGGAAATAGTAAGTTGCTGATACCAGGTTATTTGAGAGGGGCTTTAATCGCGCTACCGTCGATTAAACCGGTACTTTTCGGGAGGGCCGGGCGCCCTTCCGACTGCTGTAAACCATACTCCAATTTTATCAAGTAATTAACATGCCGACGGCCGCGGCTGCCATCACCGCGAAGGTTACCCAGCCCAGAGATTTCAGGAGGGGCGAATTGGTGCGCTGGCCCATTACCTCCCGGCTGCTAGTCAGGAGAATCACAAGAAGGATCAGGGGCGGGGCGAGCAATCCGTTCATTACGGCGGAAAAGAAAAGCATTTTCACGGCGTTCAGGCCGAAGAAGTTCAAGGCGAGGCCAAGTGTCATCGCGACTGCCATCACGACGTAGAATTTGCGCGCTTGATAGGGCTTATCGGCGACGGAAGCGCGCCAGCCAGCCGCTTCCGATACAGCGTACGCACACGATCCAACTAAGACGGGCACACCAAGCATTCCTGTGCCAATCAGGCCGAGTGTAAAGAGCAAGTAGGCGCCATTGCCGGCGAGAGGACGAAGGGCTTCGGCAGCTTCGCGTGCGGTGGTGATATCGGTCTTTCCGTGCGCGTTCAATGTGGCAGCGGTGGTCAAGATGATGAAATACATGATGAGATTCGAGAACAGCATTCCGGTGAGCGTGTCTGTGCGCGCGGAATTCAACTGGTAGCCTACGGATTTCTTGGGAGCGTGATCTTCGATTTTTTCGCGTTTTTCTTCCACTTCTTCGGCGGCCTGCCAGAAGAAAAGATAAGGAGAAATGGTGGTGCCGAGAATCGCTACCAGCACAGAGAGAAAACCACGGGAGAGTTCGAGGTGGGGCACGAAGGTAACAATCAGCGCGTGCCTCCAATCCACATGCGCGTAAAAGGAAGCAAAGACATAGGCGAACAGAACGAGAGTCATCCACTTGAAGATTTCCGCCATGAGTTTGTAGGAAGCCCAGAACATCAGGACAACGATGAGGACTGCATAGATTGGAATCCAGACCAGCGTGTGGACGCCGGTGACGAGCTGCGTTGCCTCGGCCATGCCGCCGAGGTCGGCGCCTATGTTGATGATGTTGGCTACCGCGAGAATCAAGCATGCGCCCCACAGCACCCAGCGCGGGTAGTAGAGGCGCACGGAGGCGGCGAGTCCGCGGCCGGTGACGATGCCGAGTCTCGCGCACATGAGCTGCACAGAGGTCATCAGAGGAAATGTGAGCAGCGCGACCCAGAGAGTGGCTAAGCCATAGGCAGCGCCGGTGACGGAGTAGGTGGAGATTCCGGAGGGGTCGTCATCGGCGGCGCCGGTGATCAAGCCGGGACCCAGAATCGCGAAGAAGCGACGCAGAGATTTGCCGAGCTTGTCCTGCGCCGCTCCTTTTTGGGCAAGGTCATTCTGACGCTCGCGGGGCGCTTCGGCCTGCGGGAGCGGCGCTGGGATTTTGGCCGTCATGATGAGGGGCTCGTAACGCGGGTCTACAATCGCACAGTTTAAGTCTAGCAATCGTTACAATACGGGCTTGCCTGTATCAAGGCGCATGGTCCTAGCAATTCGTAAATCAAGAGGGCACCTGTGAAAGGCGGCACAGGGAATTTTGGTCTGACGGCGATGGCTGGTTTTTTGCTATTTGGCGCGACGATGGAGGCGCTTGCCGGAATCACGCTGCTTTTTCCGAGTGGCTTTCTCGATCCGATTTGGCGGCTAAATCCTGTAGCGGGCGAACAGTTGCGTCGGGGTAGGGATTGCGTTTTGGGGGTTAGCGGTGGCAATGATCGCCGCCGCGATCGGGTGGATGAGGCGCCGGTTTTGGGGCTGGGCGCTGGCGGTAATTATTGTTGCCAGTCAGGTGCTCGGTGATTTCGTCAACGCGGTTGGAGGCGAGTGGTTGAAAGGTCTGGTTGGGGCGGCGGTTGCAGGAGCGCTGCTGGTGTACCTGCTGCGGCCAAAGGTGAGGCAAGCATTTGGAGAGATGGGATGATGGCGATGCGAGCGCAACGGTAGATTGAGTTATTTGAGAGACTCCGCGACGTTCTCATGAGTTTGTTTTTGCAGATGGTTGGATTCGCGAGCGGCAGAGGACCGGCCCTTCGCGGCTCAGGAAAAGCCCTTCGTCCCTCAGGGCAGGCAGGAGTGCCTGTCCCACTTAAGGCAAACCCTGCAATAATCGCACGACTCTTCAGAAAATTTTACCGTTAGGTCCAATTCGGGAGCGGTTTGTCTTTCAGCCAGACGACGAAATCCATCGGCGGCGGCGTGCCACCCAGCTGGCGGAGCCTGGTGGCGCATTGAGGTCTTCGTTGTGAATGGCGGCGATCCAGGCGAGTTCTTCGGTGTGCGTGCTGCGATAGAGCTGGGCGATTCCTTCGAGCGAATCGGGCACGCGAGATTCCCTTTCCGCGTCAAAGGGATCGCCGTGCATCAGAGAAAACCAGAATCATGGCCAGGATTACGTGGTGCAGGAGGGTTCGGAGTTCGGCGTCACACGAGGCAGCGTCATGTTCGCCGATGGCCTGCACCAAGGCTGCGTTGGCGTGGACTTTGTGGCGGACCAGGTCCTGGAACATTGCGAGCATGGCGAACTTTAGCAGTATAGCCAGCTTCGGGAAAAGCCGTTCGCCAAGCACTTGTGGCGGGCGGGTCTTAGACCCGCCCCTACTGCCGGTTTGCGTGACAGCTGATAGGACAAGCTAAATTATTTGTACGGCGTTTCCTTTGCGTGTGTGGGGCTGTGTGTGCCTTTTACGAAGCAGGAGTCGCAGACGCGGGTGCCGTCTTTCAAGGTGAAATCGACGCGGCGGGTGGAGTCGATATCGGCGCCACATTTTCCGCAGCGGTCTTCGTTAGTGCGATTATTGCGGTCATCGTTTGGTACGGGCATTGGATTCCCTCGGATGTCCCCCGCGTATATTCAAGCATAAAAAGGTGAGCGGGTGATGAATGAGGTTGGGAGGTGTTTCGATGGCGTGAAGATGCTGCGAAAAGGACGAATGGTGGCGGGTGGGGAGGAATGGTGGATTGAGAGGTGGAGGAATTTCAAATTTCAAATGAAAGAACGCGTTGTTTGATCTTGGTTGTCTAGCTTGCAGGGTGCTGCGTTTTTGCGGGGGCGCAGGCTTAAGCGTACGCTACTGGTCGCGGCGCTTTTTGGCGGCGGGGATGATATCCGTCATAACGAAGATGTCGTGGTCGTTGCCCAGGTCACGGGCGGAGGGGGTGAGGATTGTCTTGGGGCCGATGTAGAGTTTGCGATTGCGGGTGAGGGCCATGCGGACGTCGTTTTCGCTGAGGAATTCGGCGACTTCGACGGGTGGAGGGAGCGGGTGGGGGGCTGGTCCAGCGGCGCTCTGAGGCGCAGGTTTGGACTGAAGCGCTTCGGAAGCTGCAGCGCTTTTTTCTGCGTCCGATTTCGGCGCAGTTACAGCTCCGGCCTGAGGAATACTAGGAGATGCGGCCGGCGGGTTGCCTCGGCGGGGGATGCCGCGCGCGGTGAAGACTTGTTCGACGATGCGGGCAATCGTCTGGCGGTCGGGGACGGGGGCGAGTGCCGCAGCTGCGGCGACGATGGGAGAGAGAGTTGTTGCCATATGAGTGACCTGAGGGGCTAAAGCCCCCCGATTTGTGCTGGCTT
>Ga0126378_10005064_pt1 | contig 10199 bp, 12 predicted proteins | sample PanSoiMetPlot_23_FD_92587 | JGI IMG/M metagenome (GOLD analysis project Ga0126378, IMG submission 92587) | Tropical forest soil microbial communities from Panama - MetaG Plot_23 | ecosystem: Environmental > Terrestrial > Soil > Tropical forest > Bulk soil | place: Panama | collected 2016-02-17 | reverse complement strand
TCGCGGAGCGGTGGGTGGGAAGCTGCCGAAGAGACTTGCTCGATCACGTGATCGTCCTCAACGAGCGACACCTGAAACGACTTATGGCTGAATACCTACGCTACTACCAAGAGGATCGCACGCATCTGGGGCTCGCGAAGGATACGCCGGTAGGCCGGCCGATTGCTATCCCTCCACCAAGCGGAAGTACGATTCGATCGTTTCCTCGACTCGGTGGCCTGCATCATCGCTACGCAGTGGCAGCGTAGACGAGTGGTCCTCCTATACGGCAAGCTTCACTGTGTGTGTAACCGTTGTGGTTCGCCAAAACTCCGACCGATTGTAGAATCAACAACATAGCTGCTGTCATCTGCACGAGTGTTCTGTTATAAGTCTCCGTTATGTTTTGTTTCCTGGGACTTTGCTTCGGAACGCTGATTCGCCTCTTTGGCTCGCGTCACAGTCTTCTTCTCGAGAATCTGGCACTTCGTCAACAGCTTGTCGTGCTCAAAAGGCGTCATCCACGCCCAAAGTTGGATTTGTTCGACAAGCTCTTCTGGCTGCTTGTTCACCGATGCTGGTCCGGCTGGAAACAAGCACTGCTAGTCGTCACGCCCGAAACGGTGGTCCGATGGCATCGCGCCGGATTCCGATGGTACTGGAGGGTGATTTCGAAGGTTCGAAAGCCGGTGGGCAGAAAGCCGACATCGAAAGAGGTTCGGGATCTCATCTTCCAAATGATGGCCGAGAATCCCGGCTGGGGAGCTCCCCGCATTCACGGAGAACTTCTCATGCTCGGTTTTGACGTTTCCGAAAGAACGATTTCCCGCTGGATGAAACGAGTTTCCACAAACCCGGATCCCGCCAAGCGCTGGCTTACTTTTCTGCATAACCATCGGGAGGCTATCGCGGCGATGGATTTCTTCACCGTACCGACGGTCACCTTCGCCGTGCTCTATTGCTTCTTCGTCATTAGCCACGATCGTCGGTGTATTTTGCACTGCAACGTCACGCGGCACCCCACGAGCTTGTGGATTGTGCAGCAGTTGCGGGAGGCGTTTCCGTTCGATTCGGCTCCTCAGTTTCTAATCTTTGATCGAGATGCCAAGTACGGCCTGGCGGTCCCGGCTGCGGTTCGCTCTCTAAATATGCGCCCGGTCCAGACTTCCTTTGAAAGTCCTTGGCAGAACGGGATCGCGGAGCGCTGGGTGGGCAGCTGCCGCCGTGACCTGCTGGATCACGTCATTGCCATCAACGAACGCCATCTCAAACGCTTGCTCTACGAGTACATTTCGTACCACCACGAAGATCGCACCCATCTTGGACTTGGGAAGGAAACGCCAGGCGGCAGAACGCAGTCCCTACCTTCCGGTCGCATATCATCACAGCCGCGAATGGGCGGGCTACACCATCGTTATGATCGGGCTGCCTGACCTGCTTTCCTGCTTTCAGCGTCGCGCTAAAGCAATCATTCCATCCTCACCTTATATATGGGCTAATACCAACGGAGGGTCACGGTGACGGTGCCCTGCGGAGGATTGCCGCTTCACTTCGCCTGTCGTGTTCACATGCTTGCGGGGGAAATAGCGAAAACAAACTATTTTTGAAACGAATGAGATTTTGACGAGCCACAGGCTTTGGCTGCTTGCTAGCAGGTGTGCCCCGACGTTTACATGGAACCCCTCATGCTATCTGAACTTTCAGCTATATCTCTATTGCTTGACCCTAGGTTTATTCGCAGGTACGCTGACGTCGATCGTGCCTAGGGTTCCGTCCGGCAGCGGAAGGTCCTGTCGGAGTCAGCGACCGAGCGGCACCAATCGCTTTCTGTATTTCTTCCAAAGCGATACAACTAACGGCACAAAAAGCCTGAGGTCAGAGTTTGTGGTGCGACTTCCCACAAGCTGTGGAGGTGTACCTTGGGACTCTTTGGGCCGAAGCAGTTGATACTCGAAGTAAACGGCCGGCAATACCGTTGGCCCGCGCGTCCCTTGATAGTTGTTTGCCTCGACGGTTCTTCATTCGAATACATCTTCCATGCGGTTGCCTCTGGTGCGGCGCCATTTCTCGGGTCCCTGCTAAAGCGCGGATTCGTCCGCACCGTACAATCTGCGATGCCTAGCTTTACCAATCCGAACAACCTGTCGATTGTGACCGGTGTGCCGCCTTCCTTTCACGGAATAGCAGGCAATTTCTTCTTCGACCGCGAAACAGGTCAGGCTGTGATGATGAACAATCCATCGTTCGTGCGAGCTCAGACGATTCTAGCGGCGTTCGCACACGCAGGAGCGAAAGTCGCGGTCATCACGGCGAAGGACAAGCTGAGACTCCTCCTCGGCGCAGGACTCAACGGTTTGTGTTTTTCGGCAGAGAATGAGGGACAACCTGTTTATAGCTCCGAGCTCAGTGAGCACGTAGTTAGGCGCGGTGTGGAACTGATGCGTTCGACAGCGCCAGATATCATGTATCTCGCAACCAGCGATTACATTCAGCATTCGTTTGCACCAGGATCAACTGAGGCAAACCGATTCTATGGCGTGATCGATGAACACCTGTCGAACCTCGACAGCAGCGGCGCAACGATCATTATTACCGCTGATCATGGTATGAATGCTAACGCCGACGCCGAAGGACGTCCACGCATCCTCTTCCTTCAGGAGTCGCTCGACGCATGGCTCGGCGCCGGGAGTGCTCTTGTCATTCTCCCCATCACCGATCCCTATGTTGCTCATCACGGATCGCTTGGCTCGTTCGCGTGCATCTATCTCCAGGATCGCTCCAATGCTTCGGCAGTTCTGCGCCGACTCGCCGCGTTGCCCGGCATTGATCTCGTCTTGGAAAGCAATTCAGCGTGCCAGCAGTTCGAATTGCCAGAAGACCGCACGGGGGACCTTGTTGTCTGTTCCAATAGCGAGACTGTGTTGGGAACCCGTCAGAACGAACACGACTTGTCATTGCTTCAACACCCGCTCCGATCTCACGGCGGCCTCGCGGAACGCGAGGTTCCAATGCTTTTTAACCGTCCGATTGCCCTGCCTCGCAACCTTGTAGGGCTGAGGAATTACGACGCGTTCTGGATTGGCCTGAACTGTACCGATGACGCACGCTCGGCACATCCATCTTCGTTTGTGACAAAGGAGAAGCCTTGGAACTTCAAGATTTAATCGAAGAGCAGCTGAATTATTACCGCGCAGTAGCGCAGGAATACGATCAGTGGTTTCTAAGGCGGGGACGGTACGATAGGGGACCTGAGCACCGCATCGAGTGGTTCCGAGAAATTGCCACGCTGGAACGTGTGCTCGAGCCCGTGATTGAAGGGAAAGAGGTACTGGAGCTCGCTTGTGGTACAGGCCTCTGGACACGTCGTCTGGCAGCACGCAGTTCACGAGTCCTGGCTATGGATGCCGCGCCGGAGATGCTCTCGATCAACCGAGAGCGGCTGCGAACGGGAAACGTGGAATATTGCAAGGCCGACATTTTCTCGTGGACACCACCGACCGGGTTTGACCTGGTGTTTGTTTCATTTTGGCTGTCCCACGTTCCAGCGGGGCGATTCGACGAGTTTTGGGGCAACATACGGCGCGCTCTGAAGCCGGGAGGCTCGGTATTTCTAGTAGACAGCCTTCTTGAACCCACTTCTACCGCTCGAGATGACGATTCCGTCGACAGGTCCGGGGTAGTTCGACGAAAGCTCAACGATGGGCGCGAATTCCAAATTGTAAAGGTATTTTACGAACCAAGCGAGCTGGAAAGCCGACTCGCCGCGTTGGGATGGAGCGGATGGGTGCACTCGACCGGAAAATTCTTTCTCTACGGCTTAGTCGGGCGAACAGACGGAAACGAAAGGAAGCCTGCGTCACGATGATTCGTCTGGTAGGGGTAGCCCTCGTAATGCAACCGGCGAAGATTGGACAATAGAGGTTGTAGTCTGTCCGTGCGCGAGGAATTGGTCGAGCACCCGATCGAGAGTCGCGATCTCTTTCAGGTACATTTTCAAAATGAAGCAGTCTTCTCCCGTGATGCGATGGCACTCTGTAATCTCTGGAATTTCCTGCGCGAGTTGCATGACTTTTTGAAGATGGCCCGGAAGGGGCCGCACCCTGACAAAGGCCATCAATTCGTAGCCCAAGTCTTTGGCGTTTAGCTCGAGGCGATAGCCCTTCACTACGCCACTCTCTTCTAATCGAAGCACTCTCTCCTTAACCGCCGGATTTGACATTCCAACGCGCCGTGCCAGATCTGAGATCGAAGCGCGTGGGTCCTTCTGAAGAAGCCGGAGCAGTTCGATGTTTTTGCGGTCTCCCAAAAGTCCTTTATTATTCATGCTCAAATCACCCTAACTCCTAAATTCTGAAGCTTCTAAGGGCCCTGGTCCTAAATTATGCCATGTAATCGTTTCACCTGCAGCGCGACGATATGCACGCACGGTAGAGGATTGCAGATGATTGAGATCCGGCAGTGGATGAAACGTGAGTTTACCTTCGACCTGCCAATCGATGTATTTCCGGTGCTGTTGGAACGATTAAGAGGTACTCCGGCTCGAGCGAAAGAGCTGGTCGTAGGAGTGTCGGACGAGATGCTCGCTACCCGCCCGAATGGGAAGTGGTCGGCGAAGGATCATCTTGGCCACCTAGTTGACCTACAACCGCTCGATGAGCAGCGCCTTCACGAATTTCTCGCGCGTACTCCAGTGATGTCGGCGGCAGATATCAGCAATCGTGCTACGGAGCACGGCAATCATCGCCAAACGCCCGTCGCGCAGATTCTCATGCAGCTGAGCGTTGGTCGCGAAGAATTGGTTCGCAAGCTCGACGCTCTAACGGCGAAAGAGGTAGGAATTTCGGCTCTCCATCCACGCCTGCAAAAGCTAATGCGCGTGCTGGACTGGGTCTATTTTGTTGCTGAACATGATGATCATCACTTGGCGAAAGCACGTCGAGTGATCTTGAGCACAGACAAGCAAGCAAGGACTGAGAGAGAGGATGCGAACCAGTGAGCAGGCGAGCAACGATGGCGGAGCCAATAACTGTCACCAACAAAATCGAGAACGCCAAAGGTCTATTTGAAATCCCGGAAGGCGTTACCTATCTGAATTGCGCCAACATGGCGCCCCAATTGCGGTCGATAACGAGGATCGGAATCGACGCGGTTCGCGCAAAGACGACTCCATGGAGACTGTCAGCGCCAGAATGGTTTTCTGGGGCGGAAGAGTTGCGAAATATTGCGGCGAGATTGCTGGGGACCGACAGTGAAGGCCTCGCGTTGGTTCCCGGTGTTAGCTACGGAATCGCAACTGCGGCGGCGAATGTGCCGCTCTCGCCAGGACAGACCATCGTCTTACTCCATCAAGAATTCCCATCAAATGTCTATGCTTGGCGTGAACTAGCGAGGAAGAGGAGCGGTCGTATCGTGAGTGTGCAACGCACAAATGGAATGAGCTATACCGAAGCTCTAGAACAAGCGATCAACGGCGACACGGCGATCGTGGCTCTGCCGCAGAGTCACTGGACGGATGGAAGCAGGATCGACCTTGAACGCATACGTGCACTGGTTCGCTCGTTTGGTGCCAGCCTCGTGATTGACGCGAGCCAATCTCTTGGAGCTTGTTCGCTAGACCTCAGCCGTGCGCAGCCGGATTTCCTGGTAGCAGTGGGCTACAAATGGTTGCTCGGGCCGTATGGGCTTGGTTACCTCTACGTAGCGCCGAAATGGCGGCATTCCGGAACGCCGCTCGAACAATCATGGCTTACGCGGGCAGGAAGTGAAGACTTCACTCGGCTGGTTGAGTATAGAGACGAGTATCGCCAGGGCGCTCGTCGCTTTGATGCAGGTGAGTTTCCGCAATTTGTGTTAGTGCCCATGGCCATTGCTGCACTCCGGCAGATTCTTTCCTGGAACGTTGCACGGATTGAACAAGCGCTTTCATTCCTGACCGAAAGAGTTGCTGAGCAGGCTGCGGAGAATGGTTACTCCGTTCTACCCAGGTCCGAGAGGTGCGGGCATATGATCGGGATTCGTCACAGCGCAGGGATTCCCGCAAAGCTGGCCACGAGCCTTAAGCAGGCAAACGTTTTTGTGAGCATTCGGGGAGACTCTATTCGAGTCGCTCCGCACTTGTATAACGATCTAAGCGACATCGAGCGGCTGTTTGAAGTCCTACGCGCGAGCCGCAATTAGATTATGGAGGGCACGAAGGCATTCCTGAAAACGGTCGAGTTGGGCTTGGCTTCGATACGGGCTGCGGCACAACATTCGGATTATTTCTACGAGCAGGTGCGATTCCTGTGCAATGCGATCGGGCCCCGGTTGAGTGGGTCACCACAGGCTGCCGCGGCTGTGGAATATGTTTGCCAGCAAATGCGCGACCTCGGACTAGAAGTGCGGCTCGGCCATTCGCTGTCAGGCACTGGGTCCGAGGAAGAGAAGAGGCTCACCTGGTGCGCTATCCAGGGCAAGCGATCCACACCAAGCAAAGACTCGTCGTCACAGCACTTGGGAATACCGTACCGACGCCGCCTGAAGGGTTGACCGCTCCGGTAATCGTTGTCGAAACATTCGAGCAACTGGACCGGATCATGGCGGACCAGGTCGCCCGCAAAGTAGTACTTTTTAATCAGCGCTTCGACGAATTTGCAGCGCGGGCCGGCCGATGGGAGCAGGCTTATGACTCGGTCGTGCGCTACCGAATCGAAGGTCCTTCCCGTGCTGCTCGAAAGGGAGCCATCGCGGTGCTGGTTCGATCCACCGGAGCGACGGGCTCACGCCTCCCTCATACGGGCGTTACTGAATACGAGGAGGCGACACGTCAGATTCCAGGTGCTGCCGTGACGGCGGAGGATGCCGACCTGATTGCCGGCTTGGCCACCCGCGGAGAAGTGGCGGTTCATCTTGTGCTCACGCCACTCGATCTGCCGCCGGTAGCGAGTCACAACGTTATCGCCGATCTGAAGGGCTCGGAATTCCCGGAGCAAGTCGTCATCGTTTCAGCACACTTGGACTCTTGGGACTTGGGGACCGGTGCGCTCGACGACGCATCGGGTCTAGGGGTCGCCATGGATGTGCTTCGAATCATCAGGGAGGTTAATGCAACGCCGAAACGGACAATCCGATTCATCGCTTGGATGGATGAGGAAAGAGGTGGCGTTGGCGGGCGGGCCTACGCCCAAGACCACCGGATCGACTTGCCCAACCACATTGCCGCCATTGAACTCGACTACGGAGATGGGCGCCCACTAGGTCTGAATGTATGCGCAACTGATGAAAGATTTGCGCCTCTCTCCGCGCTTCTCCCAGCGATAGCCGAGCCGATAGGCGGAGTTGTGCGTGTGAATGACAGTCCCGGCGTCGATCTAACCGCCATGAGCAAGGCGGGAGTTCCCGCGATTTCGCCCTTGCAGGATGCCCGGCATTACTTTGAATACCATCACACGGCGGCTGACACCTTCGACAAGGTGCGTCCCGAGGAGTTGCGGCGAAACCTCGAATTAATCGCTCCTCTTGTCTACGCGCTTGCCCAACATGGGGATTAAGTGACTTTTTGCGTGATACCAAATCGTACGGAGGAGGAGATGGAGGTTTCTGTCACCAATGCCCTCAGTCAACTTGTTGCGGAGCCAGCGACGGCGGATGGGTGTTTTGTCAGAGTTTTATCCTTCCGGCGGCGTAAGGTTCCTACTTCAGTGCAGTGCCAGGAGTTGCGAATAGGCCTGAGCAATGTAGCGGTTGTTTTGGTTAGCTTCGGGCATAAGTCACGACCTTAACCGTTTATGACGGGTCGGCAAGAATTTGGTGTACATATGAATCTCCATCACACAACTCTGAACGATCTACCCTTTCTTTGTGAAATTGAGCAGCGGTTTGCCAAACTGGGTTTTGTCCACAGCGATAACCTTTGCACGCACCAGCACCAAATGAACGACCCAGACTATGCCTACTACACTGTGGAACAAGGAGAGGGATTCGTCGGTTATGTCATTCTGCGCGGCTTGTCTTCCATCAATCATTCTCTTGAGCTGAAGCGCATCGTAATTGCGGACCCCGGAAAGGGCCTCGGTAGACAAGTCCTGCTGGCGGTCATAGACAGAGCATTTGGTGAATTCCGCGCTAATCGGCTCTGGCTCGATGTTTACGAGGATAATCATCGGGCACGTCACGTATACCGTTCCTTGGGCTTCGTCGAGGAAACTACGTCGGCCAACTCTCCCAAGAACGGAAGGTGTCATCGAGCACTGGTGATCATGTCGATTTCAAAGGCAGCGCTAAAGATCAGCAGTAACCGCATCCTGCTGGTGCGTGAGGAGACGGCATGACGACGCAAAAACTAAGGGTGCACTGCTTCGGCGTTTCACTGGATGGCTACAGCGCGGGTCCGAACCAGAGCCTCGAGCACCCCCTCGGCGTCGACGGAACGGCGCTGATGGAATGGTTCTTCCGAACGCGCACGTTCCAGAGAATGCACCACCAGGAGTCCCGCGCGACAGCGGGACTGGTGAATGTGCCGGACCATGTGTTCGGCGAGGAAAATGGCGAAGCGGGCATTGACGATGACTTCGCCGCTCGCGGGATTAAGAATATCGGTGCGTGGATCATAGGACGGAACATGTTCGGCCCCGTTCGCGGTACATGGGTGGATGACGCCTGGAGGGGTTGGTGGGGCGACAATCCACCCTTTCATTGCGACGTGTTTGTGCTCACACATCATGCCCGAGCACCGCTCACGATGGAAGGCGGCACCACATTCCAATTCGTCACCGATGGAATCGAAGCCGCGTGGCAACGCGCGAAGGCTGCAGCCAAAGGCAAGGACGTACGGCTCGGCGGCGGAGCCGCGACGGTTCGAGCCTGCCTGCTGGCTGGTTTGGTCGACGAATTGCACCTCGCGCAGTCGCCAGTCCTGCTTGGGTCCGGAGAATCTTTGTTCACCGGCCTTGATCTGCCATCGCTCGGCTACCGTTGTGTCGAGCGTGTTCCTTCAACTAAGACCACTCACGTTGTGTTGGCACGGCCCTAATCTGCACTACGAAGCTTTCGCGTGTTCCGGAACCCAACAGGTGCGCACGACTAGGCTCAGATTGAATGCGCCAACATGAATCAAGAGCCGCTTGAGAACATTCTGGCGTCCCCGCAAATGTGTGCGCCTCATTCCGCCCGTGTCGTAACAGTGTGCGAAGCTCTGCTCGATCAATTCCCCTCGCTTCCGCAGTAGGCGCAAAGCTTGCTGGAAAAGAGAAGTAAGTTCAGGTCACCTTCAGGTTACAAACACCGAAACGGGAGGTTAGAATCACCCAATGTCGATCGATGACTTTGTACGGTACACCAAGGTGCTCCATCGCTTGACCGCCGATTTTGTGTGTGCGGTCCCGGACGACAAGTGGGACTTCACGCCCAACCCGGCTGGACGATCCGGCCGCGCACGGGCACCACATCGGATTGGCGAAGGCTTCGCGCCGTTTTGCAAGCAACTGCGGCACGTCGTCTGTGTGCGCGGTGTGTACAATGCCGCGCTGGCGACAAAAAGAGTGGATTGGACGCGAAAGCACGAGCACTATGCCGGCCCGCTGACTCGGGAGGCACTCCTCGCCGGGCTCGACGACAAGCAGCGAGACCTGCTCACCGTACTGAAAACGGTCGATATCGAGACGCCGATCGATTGGGACGGAACGCCGTTCACGTTTGCCCTGTTCACGTGGGAGTTCGTGCAACACGAGGCGCTCCATCACGGTCAGTGGAGCATCTATGCCTCGCTCGCCGGGTTCGACACGCCGTCCAGCTGGCGCGAGTCGTGGGGCTTGTGAAGATCGACACGATAGATCCCACGTACTACACTGTCGACCGATCACGGAATCCGTGTCTTGCCGAAAAACCTCGTAGCCTTTGATTTCTGACAATTTAGAAAGGTTGTGATGCCTGCCCGCCTCCGGCTATCTTGGGGCATGAAAACCTTGAAACTCTTCCTGCTGTCGGTGCTCGAATGCCTCGAATTCGGCTGGCAGGCGATCCGTTATGCTCTGATCTTGGTCTCGGCCTTCTTTCGGCAACGAGCCTCATTGGGATGTGAGATGGTAGCCCTGCGCAGTCAGCTCACCTTTTACAAAGAAAGTATCCGTCATAAGAGACAGCCCCGCCCTCGGTTTCACCCGGCGTTTCGCCTCTTGTGGGTGTTGCTGTCCAGGGTGTGGACCGGATGGAAGTCTGCGGCCGAGCTGATGAAACCCAAGACG
>Ga0126378_10005063_pt1 | contig 10202 bp, 7 predicted proteins | sample PanSoiMetPlot_23_FD_92587 | JGI IMG/M metagenome (GOLD analysis project Ga0126378, IMG submission 92587) | Tropical forest soil microbial communities from Panama - MetaG Plot_23 | ecosystem: Environmental > Terrestrial > Soil > Tropical forest > Bulk soil | place: Panama | collected 2016-02-17 | reverse complement strand
CTGACTGTGATCGGACAGGAAGGCGATGACGCGAGGATCGGAACCGCGTGGGCGGAAACACACCGCGATCCGGCTGGCTGGCAGAGCAACGAGTTCGGCGATGGCTATTTCGTCATACCTGGCCTCCCACGTCGGCACCACCCAGCGGCTGACCGCGGTCCCGTGCAGCCGGATGCCCCAGTCGAAGAACTCGAGCCGAACGAGCGGACCGCTGGTGATGATGTGCCTGGCCATCACGCCGCCGCGAAACAGGGTGCGGAGTTCTCCGCTCGGCGCGTCGATGACCCTGGCGTTGGACGCCGCCAGCCTCCTCCACAGGTAGCCGCCGGAGACGCACAACAGGACGAGTAGCACGACCAAGGCAATGGCAAGTGGCACGCGGCCCTCCTGGGTAGGTCATCATCGCAGCATCCGCCGCGCTGCCGCGTTATCGGCGCGCCGTCTGCCGTGGTAACTCTACGTTGAGCCGGTAATTCGGGGTTAAGTGCCGTTAGCGCCGCGTAATTCAGGCTCTGACGCTTTTCACATATGAACGGATAGTTCATGTTAGTGTTTTCGGCGCCACAACGCGTGCCTGGTCGCGTCAGGAGGGTGCATGCGAGTCCGTCGGCGATCCGGGCTCGTGCCTGCCGCGCTCATGTCCATCGCCGTGCTCGTAGCGGTCAGCGCGAGCGTGTTGGCTCGATACTCTTCGGCCGACAATCCTCTGTCCGCGAACCAGGGCATTCACAAGATCAAGCACGTCATTGTGATCATGCAGGAGAATCGGTCCTTCGACTCGTACTTCGGCACATTTCCCGGAGCGGACGGCATCCCCAAGGGCGTCTGCCTTCCGGATCCGCGCAACGGGGGCTGCAGCAGGCCGTGGGTCGATCATCACGACAGCAACGGCAACGATCCGCACGCGGAGCTTCCCTTTCAGGGCGATGTCAATGGCGGCAAGATGGACGGCTTCGTCGCTGTGGCCGACAAGGAACTGTGCCGGCCCACCGGAGCGTGCCGGACCGACGTAATGGGCTACCACGTCGGCAGCGACATACCGAATTACTGGGCGTACGCGAAGAATTTCGTGCTGCAAGACCACATGTTTGAGGCGACAGGATCGTGGAGCCTGCCGGCTCACCTGTACGAGGTATCCGGCTGGTCGGCGAAGTGCGCTGACCCGGAAAAGCCGATGAGCTGCACGGGCTCGCTGAAGCCGCCCGACAGAAGGCCGTCGGCCCCGACCCCCTTCGGCTGGACGGACTTGACCTGGCTGCTGTACAAGCACCACGTGAGCTGGGGTTACTACCTTGACCATGGCGCCGTCGCCAGTCACCACCAGAACGGGGTATGGGTGATCTGGAATCCGCTCCCCGGGTTCACCGATGTACACCGTGACGGCCAGCTTGGGAACATCCGCCCGCTGCGCACGTTCTTCAAACAGGCGAAGTCGGGAACCCTGCCCCAAGTGTCGTGGATCTCACCCGACCTGCGCGACAGCGAGCACGGTCCAGCGCTGGTGAGCAGCGGCCAGGCCTATGTGACCAGCGTCATCAACGCGATCATGCGCAGTCCGGACTGGGGTTCCAGCGTGATCCTGCTGACCTGGGACGACTGGGGCGGCTTCTACGACAACGTGGTGCCGCCGAGGGTGGATGGCCAGGGATACGGCATCAGGGTCCCGGCGATACTCATCAGCCCTTATGCCAAGCGCGGCTACATCGACCACCAGACGCTGACGACGGACGCGTACTTGAAGTTCATCGAGGACGCCTTCATGGGCGGCGCGCGGCTGGACCCGGCCACCGACGGCCGTCCGGACAGACGGCCGATCGTCCGCGAACGGGCTGCCGTGCTCGGGAACCTGATTCGCGACTTCAACTTCAACCAGAAGCCGTTGCCGCCGCTGATACTTGACCCGTGTCCGGCGAACACCACGCTGATTCCCAAACCGAAGCCCGGATGCAACGGCAAGGTCCCGCTGCACGCCAGCACCTGGGGTAACAGCTGACCCGAGCCTCCTCGTGGCTCTCAGCCTCATGATCACGGATGATTCTCGGCAGTCCTGCAAAAAATCATCCGCGATCGTGGAAGAGGCGCGGAGCGGGCGTGAGCCGTCGGACGGTTTCGCGTGGAAGTCGGAATTTGCCGGTCTCGAGCGCTTCGGCCGCACGACGAACTGCGAGGTCAAGCCCTTGAACGGGATCGGGACATCGACGTTGCAGGTGACCTGATCCACAACGGGGCCGGTCAGAAAGAAGTTCATCCGGATCGTCTTAATTACCTTTCCTGTCACCTCGCTGATCACCAGGAAATGATTGTCCGTCCCGGCCGTCAGTGCTGTCCTGGTGCGCGAATCGATCGCGATGCCGTTCGCTGACAGAGGCCGACCATCACTACACCAGTACGGTAGGCGCCAACTCGGAGTATCGCCCTCATCGCGCTCCCGCCGTCTGGCCAGATCACACCTGCTCGCTGCGGGTCAGTGATCTGATGACGCTAGACCCGGTGCCCGGCGCGCCGTTTGACGGCCCAAGGGCCCAACCATGGTGCTATTCGTAGCGGTCAGCGCATGGGGGTGGTCTTGCGCGGGTCGATGAACGGTATCGCTGCCGTCCTGGCCGGGGTCCGCTCGCCGTGATCCCACTGGATCTCCAGGTCGTTGCCCGGCTCGGCGAGCTCGATCGGCACCCAGACGTAGCCGATCGCGCGCTCGAGGCGCGGTGACCAGACCAGGTCGGTGACCTGACCGACCGGCTGACCGTCGGCCAGTACCGGCCGCTTCTCGCTGATCTCGTAGTAAGAAGGATCGCCTGGCGCCTCGAGGCCGACCAGTTTGCGCGTCACTCCGCGCTCGCGGATGAGTTCAAGTGCCGCCTTGCCAACGTAGTCTGCCGCCTGCGGTTCGACCAGGCGCTCCAGGCCCGATACCTCGAAGGGGTTGTTCTCGAGCGTGAAATCGGAGTTGCAGTTGAAGATCCCGGCCTCGATCCTGCGCGCCTCGCATGGCGCGATTGGCCTGATCCGATAGCGCGCGCCTGCTTCCATGATCGCTTCCCAGAGCTCGTCGCCTCGCGCGGGATCGGACAGGAATACCTCGTATCCAATCTCGCCGGTCCAGCCCGTCCGGCTGATAACGACCGGAATGCCGGCGACCGCCGCGTCAGCGCTCCAGTAGTACTTCAGCCGGAGAATCTCGTCGCCGGCCAGGTCGCGCATGAGGTCCTTCGCCTTCGGGCCCTGCACCTGGACCGGGTAAGCGTCGGGCAGGCGGACGGTGGCATCCAGTCCCAGGCCGTGCGCGAGACCCATCGCGTACAGGTGGGCGTCTCCGTCGGCCAGGCACAGCCAGAATGTGTTCTCGTCGCGCCGCAGCAAGACCGGATCGTTGATGATGCCGCCGTCGGGAGCGATGATTGGCGCGTACTTGCCCTGGCCGACCGCGCACTTCGTGAGATCGCGGCAGGTCATCGCGTTCGTCAGAGCGAACCCGTCAGGGCCGCTGATCTCCACGACTCGCTCGACGCCGACATCCCACAGTGTGACGTCGTTCACCAATGCCCAGTACTCCGCGGCCATTTCGTCGTAGTAGGCAGGCAGGTACATGTGGTTGTAGACGTCATACGCCTTGCAACCCCACCGTAGCGTCGCCTCGAAATAGGGCGACTTGCGATACCACGGGCCGAAGTACAGGGTGGTCGATCTCGGGTCAGCGATGGTTGCGGTCTCCGAGCTCATATCTGCCGTCCTTCCTTTGCCCGCGTGAAACGAGGCTCCGGCCGCCTCTGGCCGAGCCGCTATCGGCTCGCCGCTCGATTGAATGATTGGTCAATCAGTGCGATCCCGCAAGCCTGGCAGAAACCTGGGGCGGGTCAGATGACGGTCACAGGCAGCGCGTCGTAACCGCGAAGCAGCAGGGTTTCGCGCCTGACCGGCTCGCCGGCCGGCGCGATTCGCGGGAACCGGCCGAGCAGCCGCGGGAACGCCACCGTGCCCTCGAGCCTCGCGAGCGCCGCGCCGATGCAGAAGTGGGCACCGCCACCGAAGCTGAGCGGGCTGCCCTCCGTCCGGCGGGGGTCGAACCTGCCGGGGTCGGTGAACTTGCGCGGATCCCGGTTGCCGGCCCCGATCAGCGTGGCGACTCCTGTTTCCCCGGTCAGCGTTACGCCCGCGAGCATCGTGTCGTAGCCGATTCGGCTGGTGAGCTGTACCGGCGAGTCGAAGCGCAGCACCTCCTCGACGAACGCGGCCGGGGATACCGACCCGCCCCTGACGGCGTCTCCGGCGGCCGGGTCAAGCAGGACGATCTGAAAGCCGTTGCCCAGCAGGTTCGTAGTCGTCTCGAAGCCGGCGACGAGCAGCAGCGTCATGTTGTGCAGCAGCTCGAAGTCGGTCAGCCTGCCGTCGCCGGAATCGGCGATGGCTAGCAGGTCGCTGAGCAGGTCGTCACGAGGGTCGTCGCGGCGTTTCGCCGCGAGCGCGGTGAAGTACGCGAGCAGTTCGACGGCCGCCGCATTGATAGCGGGCAGAGCCTGCGGGTCGTGGATCTCGAATACTCCGGCGAGATCTCGCGCGAGCGGCCGGAATCTCTCCCGGTCAGCCTCGGGGATCCCGATCAGCTCGCAGATCACCGTGACCGGCAGAAGATAAGCGAAGTCATGCATGAACTCGACGGGCGATCCGTCGGCCCCGCGATCGGCCATCCCATCGAGCAGTTCGTCGGAAATCTTGGCGATCGCGGGCTCAAGGCCGCCAATGCGTCTCGGGGTGAACGCGCGGGCAATCAGGCTCCTGATCCGCGAGTGTCGGGGTGCGTTCAGATTCAGTATCCAGTCCGCGCCCTGGACGAACACGGGATTGGCCTGCCAGCCTGGGGCAACATTGTCGAAACTCGCCGCGTCGCCGACCTGGAAGCCTGGATCGCGCAGGACAGTGTTGATGGCGTCGTAACCGACGACGAAAACGTCGCGCGGGCCGACCTCGATGACCTCGCCGACCTCGTGCAGAGCCGCGTACAGCGGATACGGGTCCGCCCGGCCGGCTGGCGTGCTGAGCGAGGTGAGGATCTCCGTCGGGTCCATGCGCGGGTCCATGCGCAGCTCCGTCGTTGTCGCCGTCCCGGTTAAGCGAAACGATAAGTACTATCGCGTCTAGCGTCAAGCTATATCGCGTCTTTCACCGCGTGGTACGGGGCGGCCGACGGCATGAGCTGCGGAACAAGGGCTACTGCGGCAGTCAGGAATTCAGATGGGCGGCAACCGCGCGATGGATGCGCGGTCGGCGATCTGGACGAGGGGTATGGCGGAAACGCATGCGCCTGCCTGGCCCACCCCCATGCGCCAGCGCGATCGTCAGCCTCGTGCGCGGTCCGCATGGGGGCGGGCCAGTGTCCGCCACTGTCCCTGGGTGATAGACGCCCACCGCGGTAGGAGGGTTTACGGCCATCGGCGACTCCTGGAGCGGTCGGCCTTGAACCCCGGAGCTACCCACCGCCGCGGCAACATGACGTCAGAAGGGCGGTGGAACCTCGGCCTCGATCAGATGCGGCCCAGGCTCGGCAAATGCCTGCCGCAGCGCATCGGCAAACTCGGCGGCGGTTCCGGTCCTGCGTGCAGGCACGCCCATCCCGGCTGCGAGCGCGGTGAAGTCGATGCCGGGCTTGGACAGGTCGAGCAGGCGTCGCGCGGCCTGCCCGGAGCTAACCGCGCCGACCCGGTCGAGTTCCAAGCCCAGGATCGCGTAGCGGCGGTTGCTGAAGATGACCGTGGTGATGTCGAGTTGCTCCCTGGCGTGCGTCCACAGCGCGCTGATCGTGTACATCGCGCTGCCGTCGGCCTCCAGGGCAAGGACGCTGCGGTCCGGGCACGCGATCGCTGCTCCCGCGGCGAGCGGGAGTCCCTGGCCGATCGCCCCGCCAGTTAGCGTCAGCCAGTCGTGCGGCGGCGCTCCCGCCGTCGCGCCGGCCAGCCAAAGCCCTGAGGTGTTCGCTTCGTCGCTGACTATCGCACCCTCAGGGAGCAGCGCGCCGATGACCGCGGCCGCGGACTCCGCGGTGAGATCGCCGTCCGGCATGCCCGGCCGCCCGGGCGGTTGCGGTGCGGCACCGGCCTGGGGGGCGGCGAGTTCGGCGACCGCCGCGAGCGCGCCAGGCACGTCATCGCCGGGCTCAGCGAGCAGGTGGACCGTGCAGCCGTCAGGGACGAGAGAACTCGGCAGATGTGGATAAGCGAAGAAGGCGACCGGCGCTCGCGCACCGGCCAGAATCAGATGCCGGGAGCCCGCGAGTTGCTCGGCAGCGAACTCGGCCAGGTACGCGAGCCGGTTGACCGGCGGGATGCCTGCACCCCGCTCGTGTCTGGCGGGAAACGTCTCGCTCAGCACCCTGACCGATGCCGATGCCAGGCGGCTGGCTGCCCCGAGGCCACCGCGCCTCAGCCCCGTGCCGCCGAGCAGGATGACGCACGGCTCGCCGCTTCGCAGGGCCGAGGCGGCGCCTGCGACTGCCTCATCGGGCACCGGCGCCGGAGCACGGAAAGCGGCAGGCGGCGCCGGGGCGGCGCCATCGGACCATGACACATCGGCCGGCAGTACGAGCGTCGCGACCTGACCTGGAGGCGCCATGGCGGCGGCGACCGCCTCGGCGGCGTCCGCGCCCAGGTCGGCCGCGCGTGCGGGGCGCCTGATCCAACCAGAAACCGCGCTGGCCAGGGCGTCGATGTCTGACTCGAGCGGCGCGTCATGGCGCTTGTGGTAGGTCGCGTGATCGCCGACCACGGCAAGCACCGGGGTATGCGCCCGCCGCGCGTTATGCAGGTTCGCCAGTCCGTTTGCCAGGCCTGGACCCAGGTGCAGCAGCACCGCCGCCGGCCGGCCGGCCATGCGGCCGTAGCCGTCGGCTGCTCCCGTCGCCACGCCTTCGAAAAGACACAGCACGCCGCGGACATCGGGCACCCCGTCAAGTGCCGCAACGAAGTGCATCTCCGATGTGCCCGGATTGGCGAAGCACACGTTCACGCCGCAGCCCACTAGCGTGTGCAGCAGTGCCTGCGCGCCGTTCATGCCGCTCCTCCACGTGGTTCTGCATGCGGACCACCGCGGCCCCAGGGCCCTAGTCGCGCCGGGCTTGTTGCCGGGCATCAGTGTCTTTGATTTACTTCGCGAATGTCCACGCCGCGGTCCGATTCGGTGCCTGCGCGGCTCGCAATCACCCGCCAAGCGGGCCGATCGGGCGTGACGATCCCGCCGGTCGCCCTCGGCTGCGGAAACTTCGGCGGGATCGGCTCCGCACCCGAGTTCTTCGGCCAGGGGCTCACCCAGGACCAGTCGCTAGAGCTGATGGACGCCGCATGGGACTTCGGCATCAGGCACTTCGATACCGCCGACGCCTACGGCGGCGGTCGCAGTGAGCAGGCGATCGGGCGCTGGATCGGGTCCCGCGGGGTCAGGCCGCAGCTCACCACCAAGACCTTCAACCCGATGCGAACCGGGGCCGGTCATGGGCTTCGACCGGATCGGATCGCCCGCCAGTTGCAGTCGAGCCTGGATCGCCTTGGCGTCGATCACGTCGATCTTTACCTGGCCCACGACTACGACCCTGACGTGCCGATCGCAGAGACGGTTGGCGCCTTCGATGACGCCTTGGCCCGCGGCGCCATCCTGGCCTACGGGGTAAGCAACTTCCACGCCAGGCAACTGGCGGACGCGCTCGCGGTTGGCGCCCCCGCGGCCGTCCAGAACGGCTACTCGCTGCTCAACCGCGACGACCAGCGCGCGGTGCTGCCGCTATGCGCGCAGCGCTCGGTCGCGTATCTGGCGTTCAGCCCTCTGGCGGGAGGCTGGCTCACCGGCAAGTACCGCCGCGGCGAGCCATTTCCCGCGGGTTCACGGATGACCCAGCGCCCCGAGCCGTACCGAGAGTTCGTTGCGGACCGCACGTACACCATGCTCGCTCGGCTGGAAGCCATGGCCGCCGGGCGCGCCACCTCGCTGGCGGGCCTGGCGCTTGGCTGGCTGCTTGCCGACGAGCGAGTCACCCAGGTGGTGATCGGCCCAGGGCGGCCAGAGCATCTCGAGCCGGTTCGCGAAGCGCTCGAAGCTCCCCTGACCGAACCCGAGCGGGCTGAGATCGAAGGGATAGTCGCGTGATCGACCTCGCCATGATCGAGTCGGCCAGGAAGCGCATCGAAGGCGCCGCGATCAGGACGCCGCTCGTGCGCCTGCAGGTGCAGGACGCCCCGGCGGACATCTACCTGAAGCTGGAGAACCTCCAGCCGATCAACTCGTTCAAGATCCGTGGCGCGACCAACGCGGTGCTGCTGGCTCCCGAGGGCGAACGTACGAAGGGCCTGGTCACAGCCAGCGCCGGCAACATGGCCCAGGGCGTGGCGTGGGCGGCGCGCGCGCTCGGCGTGCCCGCCACGATCGTCGTGCCCGACAGCGCGCCAGAGGCGAAGCTGGCGGCGATCGAGCGGCTCGGCGGCCGGGTGCTCAAGCGACCGTACGACGACTGGTGGAACATTCTCGTCACCAGCGAAGTCGACGGCGTCGACGGTCTGTTCGTCCATCCGGTCGCCGATCCGGCCGTCATGGCGGGCAACGGCACGATCGGCCTAGAGATCCTCGAAGACCTGCCCGACCTTGACGCGGTCATAATTCCTTACGGCGGCGGAGGCCTGACTGCCGGAATCGCAAGCGCCGTCAAGGCGCTCCGGCCGGGCGCGACGATCATCACCGCCGAGCCCGCGACCGGTGCCGGGCTGGCCGACGCGCTCGCCGCCGGTCACCCCGTCGACGCGGACTTCAGCCCGTCCTTCGTCGATGGCGCCGGCAGCCGCCGCGTGCTTGACAGCATGTGGCCGCTGGTCGCGCCGCTCGTTGACCGGGCCCTGGCCATCCCCGTCGACGAAGTCGCCGCAGCGGTCCGGGTACTGGCCGAACGCGCCCGGGTGATCGCGGAGGGGGCCGGCGCTCTCGCCCCCGCGGCGGCGCTGTCCGGCCGTGCGGGCGGCGGCAAGGTTGTCTGCGTGGTCTCAGGCGGCAACATCAACCTCGGCAAACTGGCCGAGATCCTGCAGGGCGCCGCCGGCTGACCGGGCGCGCGTTGTCTGCCCCGCCGCGCTCCTTCGGCCGACTCACAACTGTTATGAAATCCCAAATTGCCGCCCTTGCACGAGTGTGCGCCGCGATGGTTTGATCAGCGGAACAAATTCGAACACCAGGAGGTCGAATTTGAGTTTCCGCGTCGTCCGGCGCGCGCAGGCGAGCTGGCAGGAAGCTCTGCCGGGCGGTAGCGGCCGAATCGCGCTCGGCAGCTGACGGAGCGGGCGAAGAACTGCACGACCTCGCGGGCGCTCAGCGGAACGTAGATCAGCCTCGGGGCGACCCTGCGGCTGGCTGAACCCGCCCGAGCGACCCGTGACCATCAAATTAGCCATGCCTGAATGGGAGGCAACGTCCATGAAAGGACGCAGGATTATCGCGGCGGCGGTGCTTGGAGCCCTCGCCATCGCAGGCTGCGGCAGCAGCAAGAGCGGCGGCACGCATGCCGCAATCAAGAACTGCAAGGCCACGATCGGCATCGAGGGGCCGCTGACAGGTCCCGTCGGCGTGCTCGGGCAAGAGCAGCTGCATTTCGCCGAGCTCGCGCTGTCGATGGACAACAAGGCCAACAAGACGAAGATCACGCTGAAGCAGGGCGACACGCAACTGAACCCAGCGATCGCAACGACCGTGACCCGGCAGTTCACGTCGAACTCGAGCATCGTCGCCGTGGTCGGCCCCGCGGGCAGCCAGGAGGTCGAGGCTGTCGGCCCGCTGATGGCCAGGGCAGGGCTGGCGTTCATCTCCGGGTCAGCGACGAACGTAACGCTCACCCAGGGCAAGTACCCCACGTTCTTCCGCGTCGTATCGAACGACCGGGTGCAGGGACAGAATGACGCCAACTACATCGTCAAGAACCTGCACCCGAAGGCCGTCATGATCGTCGATGACCAGGAAGTCTATTCGACCGGCCTTGTTGGATTCATGACGCCGATTCTCAAGGCGGCTGGGATCAAGGTGGACCACGAGTCGGTGTCGCAGAAGCTGACCGACTTCTCCTCCCTAGTGGCCAAGGTCACGCCGGCCACGTCTGTGGTCATCCTGCCCTGGCAGGTGGCTAGCAATGCGGAGCAGTTCGGGCGCAACCTGGCGCAGCAGCACAAGAAGGCGGTGATCTTCGG
>Ga0126378_10005062_pt1 | contig 10202 bp, 8 predicted proteins | sample PanSoiMetPlot_23_FD_92587 | JGI IMG/M metagenome (GOLD analysis project Ga0126378, IMG submission 92587) | Tropical forest soil microbial communities from Panama - MetaG Plot_23 | ecosystem: Environmental > Terrestrial > Soil > Tropical forest > Bulk soil | place: Panama | collected 2016-02-17 | reverse complement strand
GGCTAAGATCGGTTTCGCGGCAGAAGATCGCTGCCTCGGCGTTTATGTTCTCGATGAAATTACCGGCGAAGTTGAAACGATCCGGTCGGATAGAATCGTGCTCGCGACGGGCGGATGCGGAAAGGTTTATCTCTACACGACGAACCCCGATATCGCGACGGGGGACGGGGTGGCGATGGCTTGGCGCGCCGGGGCGACAATCGCGAATATGGAGTTCGTTCAATTTCATCCGACCTGTTTGTTTCATCCGAAAGCGAAATCGTTTCTCATTTCGGAAGCGGTGCGCGGCGAAGGCGGCATCTTGCGGAACAATCAGGGCGAAGACTTCATGAAGCGCTACGACCCGCGTGGCTCGCTTGCATCACGAGATATTGTTGCCCGCGCGATTGATGCGGAGATCAAACGTTCCGGCGCGCAATGCGTCTTTCTCGATATCACCGACAAGCCGGTCGAATTTTTGCGAGAACGATTCCCGAACATCTACGAGATGTGTTTGCGTTTTGGAATCGACATGACCAAGCAACCGATTCCGGTTGTGCCAGCGGCGCATTATCAATGCGGCGGAATCAAAACGGATGTGAACGGCGCGACCAGCTTGTCCGGATTGTACGCGATCGGCGAAGTCGGTTGCACCGGATTGCATGGCGCGAACCGGTTGGCGAGTAATTCACTGCTTGAAGGCTTGGTCGTGGCGCACCGTGCGGTGGAAGCGTCGGCGAGATCTCCTCGATCTTCGGAAAGTCGGCGCGCAATCGTCGTGCCGGAATGGCAATCAGGCGACGTACAAGACGTCGATGAGTTAGTCGTGGTTTACCATAACTGGGATGAAATCCGGCGGTTGATGTGGGATTACGTCGGTATTGTCCGCACGGACAAACGTTTACAACGCGCGAGCGCGCGCCTCCGCAATCTGCAACGCGAGATTCGCGAGTTTTATTGGAACTTCAAAGTGTCGGTCGACCTCCTGGAACTTCGCAACCTCGCCACGGTCGCGGCGTTGATTGTGGATTCGGCGCTCAGCCGGAAAGAGAGTCGCGGACTGCATTATACGCTCGATTATCCGGAAAAAGACGACCGGCAATACGTCCACAATACCCTGGTCAGCCGGATATGATTGGAACGGATAGTGCTTTACAATTTGTAACCGCCACCGGCACTGGTTTTTCCATAATGAAATGCCTTGCGCGAGGCGGGGAAATCAGATAGAAACAGGCCAGCCTTTGCCGATGAGACGAATTCTCGCTCTTTTAATCTGCGCTAGCGCGGTCAGTGCGTCGCGTGCAGAAGAGCAATCGAGCTCGCCATACGCGACGGCGGCGGATTTTGCCAAGTACGCGATGAAGTTGCGCGAGCAGGCGCTGCTCAAAGTGGAGCCGCAGGTATTCGTGCCGACAAGTTCCCGGCCAGCGGTGCAACGTTATACCTGGAAAACAAACATTGTGACGACGGTCTTCTGGATCGGCGAACAGGCCGGAGGCAATAATCCAGTCCCGAACTTTCGCAGTTCCTGGGATTTGAATTGGCAGGCGAATTACGGCGGCTTCGATAATCCTGAACGATCCGCGCGACGCAGCTACATTCCGATCGCTTTCATTCCGCGACAGAATCCCTTCTATTGTGCGCTGCCGTACAACGACGTGACGCATGGCCAGTTCAAACCGGAAGCGCCACTCGTGATCCCGTGGTTCAAGCAAGCCTACACAGGACAGGGGCAGTCAGTTTGCTGGCATCGGTGGATTGCCATTCGAAAAGGAAATCGCACCTGCTATGCGCAATGGGAAGATTGCGGGCCGTTTCGCACGGATCACTTTCAATACGTTTTCCAGAACGAGCGACCGAAGCCGAACCTGAACCATGGTGCCGGTCTCGACGTTTCACCTGCGGTTCGTGATTATCTAGGACTGCAGCCGACCGACGTGACCGATTGGCAATTTGTTAATACTCAAGATGTCCCGCCGGGACCGTGGCGTAGTTACGGCGAAAACAATCATTTCGTGATCGCGCGTCGCCAGGCCGAACAGCGTTTGGTGCAGCAAGGCGGCGGCAACAACGCCAAAACAAAGTAAGCGCGTCTTCGCGACCGGATTCTCAGCCGAGCCGCGGCTTTAATTCGGTGAATTTTGTCTGCAACACGTCGATTCGCTGAGACCACGGCTCGTAGCGCGCGCGTCGCGTCCGGCAAATATCGCTCAAATTCTGGAAACGTTTACCCATTTCCGCGCAAAACGAATCAATCGCTTTCCCGAATTGAGCTTCGAGCGCTTGTTTGAATTCGGTGCGCTTCGGGTCCAACTCCCGCTCGTAGTCGCGCAGAACTTTTCGCCGGTGATTGAAAGCGAGGAAAAGGATTATGAGTAACCCAATCGCTGCCACAGCCGCAGCGCCAAGAGCGATCGTGGAATTCCAAGTTCGCACGAACGCGGCGGCGACGGCCGCGGTCACGGTAAGCGCAGTAACGATGCGCAGTGCGATCGAAGTTCGCGAAAAAGATCGGGCGAGTCTTTCGTGCAGTGATTTGCCTGCCAGCATGTCGATGAAAGCTGTTTGGATCGCTTCGGAAATTTCACGGCGTTGACCGGCGAAATCAGGAATGTTCGGCCGCGCTTCCTTGCGCAAGTCGGTCGACAGCTGATTCTCGAGCAGATCCTGCATTTGCGGCCAAACGCCGCGCAGATCTGTTTCCAGCGCGTTCACGGCTTTGTTGATTCGTGATTGCATCAATTGACGCAACTTCGCCTCGATCTCATTCTGCAGTTCGCGCGCATGCGCGCTGCGAGTGAAGATCAATTTAAGACTGCTCCACCAGTTTAATTTTTGCCTGAGGAGCGTGGTCCTATCCTGGTTTGTTTGTTCGTAGCCGCTTTCGATATCGCGCACCAAACCTGCCATCTGCCGACGCATTTGCTCGCGGCGAGTTTGAAGCAAGGTGTCCAATCGATTCAGGGCCGTTTCGTCGGCGGAAATTTTTCCAAGGTAGCCGTTGACCTCGTGCGCCAAATCTTCGAGAGCGACGCGCGCCGCCTGAAAAGTCGAGCGCAGTTTTAACATTCGTGTGCTCGATTCGGTGACGATGAAATTGATCTGTTCCTCTAGCGGGCCGAAAGCGCCCTCCGTCCACAGTTGCTCCTTGTTGAGTCCGCTCGTTCGAGCAAGCAACGCTTTCCGCGCGGAAACCGCAAAAATCGGAGGAACAAATCCGAGCTGGCGCATCGCGGTATCCTGAAGATGACGGTGGATAACTTCGATCTCCGTCGGTTCGCGCAAATCGATTTGCTGAAGCACGAAGATGACATTTTTGAGCCAGGTTTTTTGCAGGAAATTCAAGAACTCCCAGTTCGATTGCGTCCAGGGATTGGCCACGGAAAAGACGAACAGCACAATATCCGCGCGCGGCATGAACTCTTCCGTCGTCATCTGATGTTCTTTAACCATCGTGTTGGTGCCTGGCGTATCGACTACGTTGAAATCGCGCAAGAATGGGATCGGCAAATAGCGCTCTGTCAGCCTGGGCGAGATCTCGGTGGATTTCTCTTCTTGTCCGTAGCGGAAAATGTAAACGCGATCCGTGGCCGGCAAGACATCGACCTTGGCAAATTCATCACCGAAAAGTGCGTTCAGGAGTGACGACTTTCCGGATTTGACTTCGCCGACGACGACGAAGAGAAGCGGCTCGGTGATGTCGCGAAGAAGCGCTTGGAGCGTGTCCAATTGCTCGGACGACCTCTGCACTTCTGCGCCGAGCTTGATTAATCCGGCGAGTCCGCTCTCGAGCTCACCCTTGAGCTGCAAATATCGGTCGGCGATCATGCCGGCAAACTCAGTCGTGCGGCGTGGCGGAAGGAGCGGGTGATCTTGGCCCGGCCGATTTCGGCGGCGGCGACGGTTTCGGCGGGATAGGCGTTTCCATGGCAATCAATTCGGAAACGGTAACAAACTTGAATCCTTTTGCTTCGAGCTCTTTCAACGCGCATGGCATCGCTTCAATCGTCCCCGGATGAATATCATGCGCGAGCACGATCGAACCGGCGCGAGTATTTTTAACGATGCGATTGCAAACGACGCCTGGGCCGGGCCGCCGCCAATCTAAGGGATCGACATCCCAAAGCACGATCTTGTAACCAAATTCTTGATTGATCCATTTTTTCTGGCGGACCGTGATCGAACCGTAAGGCGGTCGCATTAATGTTGGGGAATTTCCGACCGCGCTCCGAATCGCGTCATCGGTTTTGCGCAGCTGACCGCGAACGCCGTCGTCCGACATCTTCGCGAGATTCGGGTGCGACCAGCTGTGATTTGCGACTTCGTGCCCTTCCTTAATTTCGCGAGCTACGAGATCCGGATACTCGGTCGCGTTTTCGCCGATCAGAAAAAATGTGGCTTTAATATGATGAGCGGCGAGCAGATCGAGCAATTTCGGCGTCAACTTCGCGCTTGGACCATCGTCAAAAGTCAGTGCGATGTACGGGCCATCGAGGTGGATCCAATCGAAGGTGATTGCGGGATCTTTTGCTTTCTCGCTAGTTTGCAGCGCCGCCGCGGCTTCGGCTTGCACCAACGTGGCGATAAATAACGCGACCAAAATTGATAGGAAGCGAATGATGGGCATGAATCGTGAATTCGGGCCGAATGTTCGCCTGTATCTAGCAGAGGCGGAAGCTAACGCAAGATGACCGCTGCCCTGTTCAGTCAGTATTGTCAACCTTCTCTAAGGGAAAATCTGATGTTTTTTTCGTTCGATTACCCAGCGGTACGTGGCAGCCATCCTGCTCAAACATGTTAGATTGCCGGCAGGCTCACTACCCGACCGGCTCGAATTGTTTTTGGGAAAATCCTAACTGCACAAATGAGATGAGAATCTTGCTTGTTGAAGATCACGCCGAGAGTCGTCGAACGCTCAAAAAGCTCATCGAGCGGCGCGGGCATGAGGTGGTGGCCGTGGAAAGCGCCGAGGAGGCCGAAGTCGAGTTGGCTAAGCAAGCTTTTCCATTTTTGATCCTCGACTGGATGTTGCCTGGCAAAAGTGGAGTCGAGCTGTGCCGAGAACTGCGTGCGCTGCCGCGCGGTGACGAATTTTTTATCCTTTTGGTCACCGGTCGCGACGAGCCGATGGATCTGGAAGAGGCGCTGGAAGCAGGTGCCAATGATTATCTGATCAAGCCACTCGATCCGGCGCGGTTAAATGTCCGCCTGTCAGTCGCTGAACGGCGCATTCGAGCGCTGATCGAGCGCAACCAAGCACGAACGGAGTTGCAGGAAACGGTTCGGAAAATGACCGAGATTCTCGAAAAAACGAGCGACGGTTTCTTCGCGGTCGATCGGGAATGGAAGTTCACATTCGTGAACCCGCAGGCGGAAAAGCTGCTTGAGCGACGCCGGGACGACTTGATCGGCAAAGACGTTTGGATGGAGTTTCCCCAGTTCAAGCGCGACGCGTTTGAGAGAAATTATCGGCGCGCGATGTCGGAACAGGTGGCCGTCGAGTTTGAAGCGAGTGACGCCGCCGGTCAGGTTTGGTTTGAGCTCCTTGCTTATCCGAGCGGCGGCGGCGTTTCGGTTTTCTTGCGAGACGTGACCGAGCGCAAGCGGATGGAGGCGGAAAGGTTGACGACGGGCAAACTCGAGTCGCTCGGCACACTGGCCGGCGGGATTGCCCATGATCTCAATAACATTCTCACGGTGATTTCGGGCAACATCGGCCTTGCTCAAATTGAAGCCTCCGGTGATTCCACGACGCTGCTTTCATTCCTATCCAAGGCGGGGCAAGCCGCGCAACACGCCGCTCAGCTTTCGAATCAACTACTGACATTTTCGAAAGGCGGCGCGCCGTTGAAACGGGTGGCTTCGATTCGCGATCTCGTCGCGCAGGCAGCTGAATTTTCACTGCACGGTTCCAACTTGCAGGCCGACGTGGACGTTCCCCGTGATCTCTGGAGAGCTGCGGTCGATCCGGCACAGATCGAACAAGTTATCAACGCATTGATCATTAACGCGCGCGAAGCGATGCCCCATGGCGGAGCGATCCGGATTGCGGCCCGCAATGTCGACGTCGAAGACGATTCGACTATCCCGCTGCGGCCGCGACGCTACGTTAAAGTTGAGATCACTGATAACGGCGGTGGCGTCGATGCGCGATCGCTCGCCAAAATTTTCGATCCCTACTTCACCACTAAAGCTGCCGCCAGCGGCCTTGGCTTATCGATTAGCTATTCAATCATCAAAAAACACGAAGGCCTGTTGTGTCTGGAAAATACTTCGCCACGGGGCTCGACTTTCGCCTTTTACCTTCCGGCCACGGATGCCGCACCAGCGTTCCCCGAGCCGCCGGCCGCGGCCGGCGTTTTCAATTTCTACAATCATCAGCGCGTTTTAGTGATGGATGATGAGGCGGCGATTCGCGACACCACTGCGGAGTTACTCGGTACGCTTGGCTACGATGTGACTACTGTACCGGATGGCGTGGCGGCGTTGAAGACCTACGAACAGGCGATGCGCCGCGGCGAAAATTTTCAGGCGGTGATTCTGGATGCCACCATTCGCGGTGGGATGGGGGGCGTTGCCACGATCGAGCGCTTGCGCGATCTCGATCCAAACGTGACCGCAATCATTTGCAGCGGTTATTCCGACGAAGCGGCCCTCGCGGAATTTCTAGCCTACGGTTTTCAGGCCGCGCTACCAAAGCCGTTCACTCGCCACGAGCTGGCGAATGTCCTGCAGCGGGCGTTCGAGACGAAGCAGGTTTAGATCGACAACCTAGCCGGCGCGAAAGGGTTCAGCCTTTCCGGACTTTGTCGAGCTCGGCGAGGAAAGCCGCGATTCCGCCGTCGTAGTACCCGTCGTAGCGCCAGACGGGTTTCCCATCGCCGTTGAGAACAACCAATGTCGGAAAACCGTCCACGTGATATCGTTGCGCCAATTCCTGGTTTTGCTTCGTGAGCTCAACGCTCTGCGGTTTGCGGCGCGGGAAGTCTAATTCCACCAAAACCAGGTTCTTGTTCGCGTAATCCTTGAATTGCGGCTTGGAAAGGATTGTCCTGTCCAACTGAATGCACCATCCGCACCAATCGGAGCCGGTGAAGTTCAGCAAAACAAGCTTATGATTTGCCCTGGCTTCTTCCTGCGCCTTCTTGTAATCGGTTTCCCACGCCAAATCGGCATGAGCGGTAGTAATGCAGATTAATCCGATGGCGAGCAGGATTGCAGTCGCGAGTTTTTTCACGCCAAAGTGTCAACCACACAGCATTGCCGCGCAAGTAGATGCGGCGGAACCAACGCCGCGGTAACGAACCGGCGTTCGCGTTTCTTATTCCGGCGCCAGCGCCAGAACTAAACTGCAAATTTCAGCCTAACGAATGTGGCCCGAGACGAGCTTGGTCATCTCGAACATGCTGACTTGGCTCTTGCCGTTGAAAACCGGTCGGAGCGTGTCGTCGGCGTTGATTTGCGTTCTCTTGGTTTTGTCCTGAAGACCGTTCTTCTTGATGTAGTTCCAAAGCTTCTTCGTCAGTTCGGAACGGGGCAGCGGCGCCGAGCCAACGACAGCGGCGAGCTTGTCATCGGGCTGGACCGGTCTCATGAAGGCGGGATTGGGCTTGCGTTTTGAAGGTGCTTTTTTGGTTTTCGGCATACAGGCTGATTAATGCTTCGTCTGCGACAGGGCAACAATAATTTTGACCTAAGAAAAATTTTTTCCGCTTGCTAATTCGACCGGCGCACAACCATCGCCGCGACATCGACGCGTGGCGCTTCGCCGGAATCGGGTGCCGCGGCCTTCAACATCAGCTCCAATAGTGCTTCGGCACTGGCCGCAAACGGATTGATCATCCCCGCAAGTTGCGTCGGAGTTGAGCGTAACCGGCCAGGCACTGGCGCGCCGAAGAGTCCGTCGGTGTAGAGCGTGAATGCGTCGCCGGGATTTAATTCGAGGATGGTTTCGGTGAACTGCGACTGTTCGATCAGGCCAAGCGGCGGGGCAGAGGACGCGATCGCCTCGGTTCCACGTCCAAAACGGGTGATAAGCAAGGGCGGATGGCCGGCGCCGACGACGCTGGCGCGCCCAGTTTGTGGATCGAGCGCCAGGCACATCGCGCTCATAAACGAGTGGCCGGCGAAAATTCCGCGAAGATCGTCGTTTACCGCTTGCATGATTGCGGCCGGTTCGTTGCGTTGTTCGCCGCCATAATGAAAAAGAAGTTTGGCCAAAGTGGTTAAGAGTGCGGCAGACGCGCCGTGTCCGGTCGCGTCTGCAATCCAGAACAGCCAACGCCCATTATTAATTGGCAACCATCCATAAATATCACCGCCGACTTCGATGACCGGGCGATAACAGGTGGCGATTTCCCATCCCTCTAGCTGCGGCGCTTTTTGGGGAATGAGTGATTGCTGCGTCGCGCGCGCCGCGGCCAGGTCGCGTTCGTGGTTTCGCCGCCACTCTTCCAAATCGTTGTTTTGCTGTTGCAATTGAAGCCGCAACGAATGCAACCGACTCTGCGCTTCGATCCGTGCTCGCAACACCTCAATCTTGATCGGTTTGACCACAAAATCGTCGGCTCCGGCCTGCAAGCAGGTCACTTCGCTTTCGCCATAGCCGGTTAACATGATCACCGGAACTTGCGCGATCGAGGGATTTGGGTCAGCCCGCAAGCGCCTTACCGCCTCGGCTCCATCCATTCCCGGCATCTTGAAATCGAGAAGTAACACAGCCGTCGGCTCCTGATGAACCAGCTTCAACGCGTCGGTCGCGTTGTCCATTTCCCGGCAAGTATAGCCGGCTGCGGTCAACATCTTAGCGAGCAACGCGCGGCTGCCGGCATCGTCGTCGACAATCAAGATTTTCCGGGCGGGCTCCATTATCGCAACAAGATCGGAAATCGCCTGACAATTGGCTTTTGCAAATTGAGTTGCGATTCCGCGGCCACTGGCATTGAAATAGAAGCAGTGTAGACTTCGTCCAAGCAAATTATGAAATTGTGGCTCTCGCTCGCACTCTTTCTCGCGTTCTTTATTTCGGCGTGTTCCGAGGAAGAACCACCGGCACGACGTCAGGCTGCAAGATACCCTGCCGCTGAAACCGGCACCGCAGAGAATCCACCGACGCAACAGCCTTTTAATCCCAATGCGCCGCCGGAAAATGCCGAAGTCGCCACCCAGCCTCCTGCTCCCGGTTCCACTACTGCCGCTACCAAGACCGCCAAGGGCGATTACCCATATGGCACACCGGTTCCCGGAAAACCCGGTTTCGTGAAAAGTCCATATGCTCCGGATCAAGGCTTGGTCGATGTGCGCGGCTTCCCGCCCGGGACTGAGGTCAAGGATCCCTTCACAAACAAAATCTTTCTCGTTCCCTAACGCGAGTTACAGAGTGATATGGAGCTACGCGTAAAACGAGCGCCTCGAATCGAGGCTGAAATCACGGTCCCGGGCGACAAGAGCATTTCGCATCGCGCCGCCCTCATCTCTGCGCTCTCCAATGGAGTCTGTACCTTGCGCGGATTTCTTCCGAGCGACGATTGCATGCGCACGGTTAACGCGTTGCGAGCACTTGGAATCCAAATCGAGCAACCTGAGCCCGATGTCCTCGTGGTTCACGGAAAGAAACGTGTCCTCACACCGCCCGCGCAGGAAATTGATTGCGGCGGATCGGCGACCACGATGCGACTCCTCGCCGGGTTGCTCGCCGGGCAAACCTTCGAGACGCGGTTGATCGGCAACGCCTCGCTCACTCAGCGCCCAATGGATCGTGTGATCGAGCCGTTGCGCAAAATGGGTGCGGACATTGTGGCCGAAGGTCCGGAACAAACGCCGCCGCTCCGGATTCGAGGCGGAGCGCTGCGTGGGGTTCATTATCGATCCCCCATCGCCAGCGCGCAGGTGAAGAGCGCGATTCTGCTCGCGGGCTTGTTCGCCAAGGGCAAGACCACGGTGGATGAGCCGTTCGCAAGCCGCAATCACACTGAGTTGATGTTCAACTATTTCCTGATTCGCACCGCCAAAGGCGAAGATGACACGGTCAGTGTTTTCGGCGACCAGGTTCCCGAATCCCGCGATTTTATGATTCCGGGCGACATTTCTTCGGCGGCGTTTTGGCTGGTGGCCGCCGCGGCGCAATCCGGCGGACACTTGCTTGTTCGGAATATTGGACTGAACGACACGCGCACCGCGTTGCTCGGTGTTCTTGTTCGAATGGGCGCGCAGGTGCGCGAAGC
>Ga0126378_10005061_pt1 | contig 10202 bp, 7 predicted proteins | sample PanSoiMetPlot_23_FD_92587 | JGI IMG/M metagenome (GOLD analysis project Ga0126378, IMG submission 92587) | Tropical forest soil microbial communities from Panama - MetaG Plot_23 | ecosystem: Environmental > Terrestrial > Soil > Tropical forest > Bulk soil | place: Panama | collected 2016-02-17 | reverse complement strand
CGACCACATCAGTGGTGCCGCCCAGCCGAGTGTCGCCACGACGGCCACGGCCGGCACGGCGACGCGAGTCCGCCAGCGGCCGATCCGGTTCGCCAGGCCCGCCAGCACGCCAGCCACGAACGGCATGAACCACCAGCCGGCCACCGCGCCGCCGGCGATGAGCAGTACTCCAGCTAGCAGTCCCAGCAGCCACGTCGACGCCGGCCAGCGGTGGTAGGGCCTGACGAACCGGGGCTGGAAGGGAACAGGCTGCTGATAGCCTTCCACGCCCTGCACGCGCAGCCGACCGAGGCCATACGCGCCGCGCTTACCCAGCCGCTTGAGGTCCGTCATGGCCGTAGCTCCCACGTGATCGCACCGGCGGGCCGCCCCGGCGCCGGGTACGCGCCGGCTGCTGGCATCGGCAGGTAATTTCCCGACCACCAGCCGCCGACCAGATCCGCGTACCAGGGCGAGGCGGGATTCTCGCTCTGGCCACCGGGATAGATCCCTTCGGCGAGCAGCCGGCCGCCGCGAGGCCAGGCGGCGATCATGCGCCAGCTCGGCCCGATCTCGGAATCCATGCCGCCCTCAGCCGCATCGACGGTCCACAGGTCACCACCCGCCGATGCCGGGCCGTAGCCGAGGGGGTCCGGAGTCGCCAGATTCGGGCTGTAGCCAGGCAGGTCAGTCGTCGCCCGATGCGCGCTGTCACCGACAGCGGCCGCCTGTGCCAGCGACGGGAACTCGCGGGTATGCAGCTTGCCCCACTGCCAGCGGCCGGGTCCGCCGCCGAGCAGCCCATGCAGCTGGCTGGTCGCCGCAACGAACGCGGCGCGCATCTTGACCGCGGCCGGGGTCGCGCCCGGCCAGACCACCGGCTTGACGACATGCGCTGCCGACGGCACGGTTCCGCCCGGCCCTGCTGCCGACGGCCCCGTCGCCGACGGAACTGAGGCCGGCTGCCCAGGGGGCGAGGTGAAGGCGGCATTGTGCTGATCGGTCAGCGTCCAGCTCTCGAGATCCTCATCGAGGCTGGACTGGCGCGGCCCGACAGCCAGTCCCGCCGTATCGGTCGGTACCGGCACCCTGGCGGCCCTCCACCACGGCTGGAACACCTCTGACAGGTAGCTGCTCCAGAACATCCACCAGATCGAGGCGGCGCCCGATGAGCGGTCCATCTTCTTGTCCCATGAGGCTAGCGCCTGCTGCGCGAGCTGCTGCAGGTGAGTGAGGTGCTTGTGGGCCCGGCTGGCCTGATCAAGCACCGCCAGCAGCTTCGGCACGATGGTGACCGCTAGCTGGTCGCCGGTGTCGCCTTGCAGTGCGGCGAAACCAGAGGGCGCCATCGACCAGTGCGCGCGCAGGTAGGCGTACTCCGCATCAGCGCGGTAACCGGCATCGAAGAAGCTCGCCGTCGTCCCGATGTAGTACGGATACGACGGGCCGACAGGACGCTGGTTCGCCGTCGCGATCACGTGTGAGCCGGGGTCGTACACCTGCGGAACGGCCGCGTACGGGATGACGCCGGCCAGATCGTCGGCCCCGGTTCCCGGCAGCGGCAGCCACGGGTCGCCATGGCGGACCTGTGGGTAGTACCCCGCTGAGATCGCGCCGATATTGCCGTGCTCATCGGCGTACACGAAGGTGAGAGCGGGCGATTGCCAGTGCGCCAGGGCGGCCCGGAACTGGCTGAAGTCGCCGGCCCGGTCGATTGCCAGCATCGCCGCCTCATCAGGCGAGCCGAGCGCTCCCATCCAGCTGACCGCGACCGTCTGACCGGCCTGCGTCAGCACTGGCCCGTGCACCGTCAGCGGCACGTAGAGCTGCCTGTACGCGCCGCCGCGAACCGGAATCACGTAGTGCAGCACGTGCATCTGCCGCCACTGGCCGCCCCAGAAGTACTCGCGCGGCCTGGCCGGACTGGTTTGCTCGGCGTAGAAGATCGCAGCCTGGCTCTGGGTGTCCGTCAGTGACCAGGCGATGGCGGCGTTGTGCCCGATCAGGATCGCAGGCAGGCCCGGCACGCTGACTCCGGACACGGCCAGGCCCGGCGCACTGAGCGCGACCTCGAACCAGATCGACGGCAGCGTCTGCGGCAGATGCGGATCACCGGCAAGCATCGCGCCGTTGCCGGAGACTTTCGGGCCGTTCGCCGCCCAGGCATTGCTCGCCGGGGCACTGTAGAGCTCGCCCGACGGCAGCGCGCTGGTCTGGCTCAGGATCGCCGAAGCGGCCTCAGCCACCCCGGCAGAGATCGCAGCCGACCGGGCGGGCCGAGTTTCTTTCTGGGAACGAAGCTGCCCGGCCGAGGTGGCCCAGGCGTTCGCGGGTGCTGCCGCGCCGGTCGTGATCGGCACCAGCGGCAGCCTCCGGTACGGGCCCGGATCGTAGGGGTTCTGCGCGTTGACTGGCTGCACCGGGAACCATCTCATCGTCCGCGCAGCCCCGAGTGAGCGCTCTAGTACCGCGTAATCCAGCGGCGTAGTGGTGAAGTCGAGTTCCTGCGTCAGGTCACCTTGCACGGCCAGGCTGTCCACCGGCGTCCAGTTCCGCGGGTAGACGCCGGCCAGCGAGAACACGGCCGGCCATTGCCCGCTGGCCCGTAGCTGCGCCAGGTAGTCGTTCACCCCACGGGAGTAGGCGATCAGCACGCGAGCGGCCGGGCTTGACTTCGGCAGCCGCGCCCACTCGTGCTGTGCCGTGCGCAGCAGCCCGAGCCGCAGCTCGAATTCGTCCGAGACGACCCCCTGCGCGCCGGTGAGCTGTGCCAGCCGTCCCTCCGCGACCCGGCGCGCTCGGTCCATCTCGGCGAGCCGGTATTCCGCCTGCACGTACCCGAGCGCGAGATAGGCATCGACCTCTGCGTGCGCACTGATCGAGGGCACGCCGTGGCGGCTGAACGACACCTGCACGCCTCTGGTCAGCCCGGCCACCGTGAGCGTCGCAGAGTGCGGCAGGCTCGCATTAGCCGCCGACGTCCAGGCGCCATAACCGGGCACCAGCGCACGGCCGAGCGCCGGCGTCGTGCCAAATCCCAGCCCGAGCGCGCCGAGCAGGCATGCTGACGCTGCCAGCGCGGCCACCCCGTTCCCGATGTAAAAGATCCTCCGGGCGCGCCGCGCATCAATGCTCATCCGGTCATCCCGTGCCCCCGCGTTTGAGGTGACCTCCCGGCACTGGCTCGCCGGTACACCGGAATGCTAGGCCACGCGCGAGATCAGGCTCCGGACTGGTGCAGCAGGTAGCGGGACTTGGGCATGATCGGCCCGTCGGCCGACGGGCTGGCCGCCAGGGCGCGTATTACCTGACCGGGATCACCACATGGCGGGGTGCTTACCCGCCCACGGCCTGGCCGCCTCGAGCTGAGCCGACAGCGAGATGAGCGTAGCCTCGTCGCCCATCCGGCCGGCCAGCATGATCCCGATCGGCAGTCCCTCCGCGTTCCAGTGCAGCGGAACGTTCACGGCCGGCTGGCCGGACAGGTTGTACAGGGCCGTCCACGGCGTGAACACCGTCTGCCGGGTGAAGTTCTCGGCCGGGTCCACCTCGTCGAACCAGCCCACCGGCCGCGGCGGGAGCGCCACGGTGGGGCTGAGGATTGCATCGTAGGCGTTCAGCGCCGTAACAGCCGGGCGGACGGCGCCCTGCAGAACCGCCTGGTGGAAGAGCAAGTCGGCTGCGGACAGCTCCATACCCTTGCCGCGCAGGTAGCGGGTCAGCGGCAGCAGCTCGCTCTCGTGTTCTGGCGGGATCGGTGCCAGCGTCGCCATCGCGAACCACAGCGCCAGGAACGACGGCACTGCCTCCTCGCTGAACGGCAGGTCCACGTCCTCGACGTCGTGCCCGAGCGCCGAGAGCAGGGAGCTGGCGTCCTCGTAGGCGGCCACGCAGTCCGGATGAACCTCCGCACCCGGCACCACCGTGGTCAGTGACCGGGCGACGCGCAGCTTGCCGGGCGCTCTCGCGGCGTAGCCGAGGAACGACTCCCCGGCCGGCAGCGGCGGGAGCGTGTACATGTCGCCCGGGTGGTTTCCGGTCATCGCGTCCAGGAGCAGGGCGGCATCGGCGACGGTGCGGGCGAGCGGACCATCGGTTGACAGGCCGGTCAGGTCCGGCATCATCGGGCCCTGGGAGATCCGGCCACGCGTCGGCTTGATCCCGAACAGGCCGCACACGCTCGACGGGATCCGGATGGAGCCGCCGCCGTCGCTGCCCTGTGCCGCTGGGGCGAGCCCCGCAGCGACCGCGGCAGCAGCGCCGCCGCTGGACCCGCCGGCTGACCGGCTGAGGTCCCACGGGGTGCGGGCCGGCGGTCCGATCCTGGTCTCGGTGTAACACGGCAGGCCGAACTCCGGCGTCGCGGTCTTGCCGGTAATGACGATTCCGGCCGATCGCAGGTGCTGGACGACGTAATCGTCCTCGGACGCCACGTTGTCGGCCAGGATCGCGCTGCCGTAGGTCAGCCGGACGCCCGCGACCATATTCAGGTCCTTGATCGGGATCGGCACGCCGGTCAGCGGAGGCAGCTCGCCGCCGTCTTTGCGGCTGGCCGATACTGCCTTGTCCGCGACCGCGGCTTGCTCGCGGGCCAGCTCGTGGGTCACCGTGTAGAAGGCACCGACCTGCTCGTTGAGCTTGTCGATGCGGTCCAGGTAGTGCTCGGTGATCTCGGTCGCGGAGAGCTCGCCGGTCCGGATGGCAGCTGCCTGCTCGGTCACTGTCAGGTCATGAATCTGGGTCACGTTAGCGAACAGTAGACCACCTGGTCGGTTCGGCCAAGCATTGGTGCCCGGCTGCATTGAACTGCCATTCCGCCATGACGCGGGCGCGGCTTCGGTTACCGGCCGACCGCGATAGCCCGGCCGTAACTGCTCCGTTACGCTGTGACACATGGACCGGGAGACCGGACCTGAGCCGACACCGACCGGGCCAGCGGCCCCGGTCGAGGGACAGAGCTTTCATGCTCCCGCGCGTGCGATCCTGGCCGGACTTGCCGCCGATCCTCGCCTGCCCATCTGGATTCGGCGGGCGATCATCGCACTCGTAGTCTTCGTGCCGGTCATGATCTGGCAGGGCTGGCGGCTCGGACTGACATTCGCGGCCCTGTACGCGATCGTCGATACGGTCTACCACTCCAAGACCATGTCGCTCATCCCGGCGGCGGCCAGGGTCTTCTCCGCCCAGCGGCGGACCAAGCGACGGCTGCTGCTGGCCCGGGTGTCCGGCTACCTCGCGCTGCACGCCCGCGGAATCCCCGGCACCGACTCAATCATCGATCACCTGGTGATCGGTCCCGGCGGTGTGTACGCACTCGATTCCGAGCGGTGGGACCGCCGCCTGCCGGTGCGGACAGTCGCGAGCGGCTCCGCTGCCGGGCCGGTGCTCTACCACGGCCCCTTCAGCCAGAAGGACCGACTGGCGCACGCGCGGTGGGAAGCCGCCCAGGCAGCCCAGCTGCTCGGCACCGAACTTCGCCGAGAGATCACGGTCCGGCCCGCGATGGTCATCTACGGCCCGACCATCCCGTGGGCGGTGGCCAGCTTGCGCGGCGTCGACGTCTTTGCGGGCCGGGCCCTGCCTCGCTACTTCTTCACCCGCAAGCGGAGGCGCCCGGCCGGCCCGCTCAGCTGGGAGGAGATCGGCGAGATCTACGCCGCAGCCGAGCGCGTGCTGCCGTTAGCGTAGCCAGCCGTCTCCATGCCGGGCGCTCTGCCCCGGCCGGCCACGGCGCGGATCAGCCCGAGCCGGCGACTAGTCTGTGACAGTTCCCGACACGGTAAGGACTGACTGTCGAAGTGGCCGATCTTCGTACCTGGGTGGCGGGAGCGCGTCCCCGGACCCTGCCTGCTGCCATTGTGCCCGTCGTCGTTGGGTCCGGCGTGGCCTTCGGATACGGCAAGTTCTCGTTGTGGCGCGCCGCTCTCGCCCTCGTGGTCGCGCTGGCCCTGCAGGTCGGGGTCAACTACGCCAACGACTACAGCGACGGCATCCGCGGCACTGACGCCGAGCGCGTCGGCCCGGTCCGGCTCGTCGGCTCCGGCCTCGTCCCGCCGCGACACGTACTGGCAGCGGCGGCCGGATGCTTCGCGGTCGCCAGCGCCGCTGGCCTGGTCCTGGCCGCTATCAGCTCCTGGTGGCTAGTGCTGCTTGGCGTCGCGGCGGTAGCTGCGGCCTGGTTCTACACCGGCGGCAGCCGGCCCTACGGGTACCGGGCGCTTGGCGAGGTCTCGGTGTTCGTATTCTTCGGGCTGGCCGCAGTGGCGGGGACCGCTTACGTCCAGATGCGCACCCTGACCTGGCTGCCGTGGGCAGCTGCAGCAGCGATCGGCCTGCTTGCCTGCGCCCTCCTAGTGATCAACAACCTGCGGGATATCCCGACCGACAGCCAGACAGGCAAGCGCACGCTGGCCGTCGTACTCGGCGACCGGCGGACCCGCACCCTGTATGTCGGCTGCATCCTGGTGCCGTTCTGCGTCGCCCTGGTGCTAGCCGCCGCCCGGCCGCTCAGCCTGCTGGCGCTCGCTGCGCTACCGCTCGCGCTGGCACCGGTTCGCGAGGTGCGCGACGGCGCGACCGGCCGCAGCCTCATCCACGCCCTTGGCCAGACCGGCAAGCTGGAACTCGCCTACGGCGCACTGCTCACGCTCGGCCTGGCCATCAGGTTCTAGCCGACGGGGATCGTCAGGCTGGATTCACCGTTCCCTTAGCTGATCCGCCGTCTGCTCCGTCTACGGACTCCGCCGCGCCAACCAGGTCAAGGCCGGCCGGCTCCGCCGATGTCGTCGGCTCCAGCGTGGCCATCGGCTCCAGGGCGGCCGCTGGCTCTAGCGAGGTGGTCGGCTCCGTCGGGGCGACCGGCTCCGGCGAGGCGGTCGGCTGCGGGACCGCTGCGTGTGCGTGCAGCGCTGCGGCGGGCGCCGATGCGCGGTCAGACACGGCCCTCGCGGTGCCGTCAGATCCGCTGTCAGCGCTCCCGAATGCGTTGCTGAATGTCTTCAGCGCGCTCGTCAGCTCGCTCGGCACCATCCAGACGGTGTTGCCTGCACCCTGGGCTAGCTGCGGCAGCGTCTGCAGGTACTGGTAGGCGAGCAGCTTCTCATCCGGGTTGTTGTCGTGGATCGACTGGAACACTTCCTGGATAGCCTGCGCCTGCCCTTCGGCCTTGAGGATGGTGCTCTGCTTCGCGCCCTCGGCCCGCAGGATGTTGCTCTGCTTCTCCCCTTCGGCAGTCAGGATCTGCGACTGCCGGACGCCCTCGGCGGTGAGGATCGCGGCTCGCTTCTCCCGCTCGGCCCGCATCTGCTTCTCCATCGCGTCCTTGACCGACTGCGGCGGGTCGATCGTCTTGATCTCCACCCGGGTAACCCTGATCCCCCACTTGCCGGAGGCGTCGTCGAGCACGCCGCGCAGCTGAGTGTTGATGGTCTCGCGCGAGGTCAGCGTCTTCTCCAGGTCCATGGACCCGATGACGCTGCGCAGCATCGTCGCAGTAATCTGCTCGATGGCCTGGATGTAGTTGACGATCTCGTAGTCGGCCGCGCGCGGGTCGGTCACCTGGAAGAACAGCACCGTGTCGATGGTGACCACGAGGTTGTCCTCGGTGATCACCCGCTGACCGGTGAACGACACCACCTGCTCGCGCAGATCGATGAGCGGCTTGACCCTGTCGATGAACGGCATGATCATGTTCATCCCCGGCTCGAGCGTCTTGGTGTAGCGGCCGAGCCGCTCGACGTTGCGAGCACGCGCCTGCGGCACGATGCGCACGGACCGGAGCGCTACCAGCACAACAAGAAGCCCGATGACACCAGCTACGATTCCGGCAAGATCTCCGCCCATGCTTACTCCCGTGGATAGACCAGCGCTGTTGCGCCCTCAATGTGCATGACGTCCACGGTTTTCCCGGCCGGGATCACCTGGGTCTCGTCATAGGAACGCGCCGACCAGATCTCGCCGCCGATCCGGACCCGGCCACTATGCGGCCCGACCTCCTCGAGCACGATGGCCGGACGGCCGACGAGCGCGGCCGTGCCGGTGCGCAGCAGCGGCGGATGCCGGATGTGGCGAAGGGCGAACGGGCGGGCGACGCCAAGCCCGAGGCCCGAGGCGAGAATGAACGCGCCGAACGGCACAACGGACGGCGCGCCGAGGAATCCCGTGCCTGCCGCTATCAGAGCGGCGATGCCCACCAGCCCGAATGCGAGCGTGGTGGTCATGATCTCGACGGCTCCGAGCACAGCCGCAAGGATCAGCCAGATGATCCAACTATCCATCGCGCCGCCCCGAAAGCGAAAAGAGCCTCGGCATTGAGATTAGACCTGTCCGGCTCCTGGCGCATCTCCCCGCGGTTTCGTGACTGGCGTCGCCCAGCGGACGCGCCGCGAGCCTAGGCGTCCATGGCAGCGGCGACGCGCTTAGCCGCGGCAGCCAGGTCCGCATCGGGAACCGTCGGCAGCGCGTCCTCCCAGATGGGCAGGTACATGCCGGCAGCTTCGATCATGCCAAGCGGCCGTGGCAGGAACCACACGTGGAAGTGCGCGCCACCGTCACCCCACCGGTACAGGTGCACGCGCCCGACCTCGCCGATCGACAGGATTGCCCGCTCGACCCGCGCGGCAACCCGGCCGAACTCCGCGGCATAGCTGGCCGGCATGTCGGCAAACGAGTCGAAGTGCTCGCGACTCGCAAGCCACACGGTGCCCGGCAGGCTGCCGCCGACCGGCGCGTGCAGGGTCCAGAAGTCGTCGTGCCAGAGCGCGGCCGTCACCGCGCCACCGCAGATGGAGCATGGCTCTCCGCCCGGCTCACCCCGGCGCGGCGGTTCGGGGATGACCCGGCCGCCCGGCGCCTTCAGCACCAGCGGCTCCTGATACGGCATTGTCATCGCGTCACTCCTCAGCGAGCAGGTGTGCGGCGTAGTCGGCTGACCATTCGACGCTATGGCCGCGGTCGACGGACGCTCAAGGCCGTAACCAGCCATGCAATGTCGCGCGACTGCCACACATGAGCGCGGGTGAGGCGTCAGCCGGCGGCCGGCCGGCTTCACACCACGAGCCGGAACGTGGAATATTGACCTACCCGTCGTCCGAAGGGCCGGTCATGTCTGAGGTAACTGCAGAAACCGAGCTGTCGTACAGCCACGGCGCGTCATCGCACACGCTGCTCGGCGAGACCATCGGCGACAACCTGCGCCGGATTGCGGCGACCTATCCGGCCCGCGAGGCGCTGGTGGACGTGCCGACGGGCCGACGGTGGACCTACGCTCAGCTGGATGCCGACACCGACACGGTTGGCCTCGGCCTGCTGGCACTCGGTATCGACGCTGGTGACCGGGTCGGTATCTGGGCACCGAACTGCGCCGAGTGGGTTCTGCTTCAGTACGCGACCGCGAAAGTCGGCGCGATCCTGGTGAACATTAATCCGGCTTACCGCAATCACGAGCTGGCTTACGTGCTCCGGCAGTCCGGGACCAAGCTGCTGGTCAGCGCTGAGAGATTCAAGACCAGCGACTATCGCAGCATGATCGAGGAGGTGCGCGGCAGCCTCGGCTCGCTAGAGCGGGTGATCTACATCGGCACCCCGGACTGGGACCAGCTGCCGGACGCGGGCGCAGCCGCCAGCACCGAAGCCCTGGCCGCACGGTCCGCCTCGCTGGCCTTCGATGACCCGATCAACATCCAGTACACCAGCGGCACGACAGGCTTCCCGAAGGGCGCGACGCTGTCGCACCACAACATCCTGAACAACGCGTACTTCGTCGGGGAGGGCTGCGGCTATACCGAGAACGACCGCGTCTGCGTGCCGGTGCCGTTCTACCACTGCTTCGGCATGGTGATGGGCAACCTAGGCTCCACCACGCATGGCGCCTGCATCGTGATCCCGGCTCCTGGCTTCGACCCGGCCGCGACTCTTGCCGCCGTGCAGGCGGAGGAATGCACCTCGCTCTACGGAGTGCCGACCATGTTCATCGCCGAGCTGGCACTGCCCGATTTCGCCAGCTACGACCTGTCCAGCCTGCGCACCGGGATCATGGCAGGCTCGCCCTGCCCGGTGGAGGTGATGAAGCGGGTTATCAGCGAGATGCACATGACCGACGTGACGATCTGCTACGGGATGACCGAGACCTCGCCGGTCTCGACCCAGACCGCCGTCGACGACCCGGTCGAGAAGCGGGTGGCGACGGTCGGTCGCGCCCATCCGCACATCGAGCTGAAGGTGAT
>Ga0126378_10005059_pt1 | contig 10204 bp, 7 predicted proteins | sample PanSoiMetPlot_23_FD_92587 | JGI IMG/M metagenome (GOLD analysis project Ga0126378, IMG submission 92587) | Tropical forest soil microbial communities from Panama - MetaG Plot_23 | ecosystem: Environmental > Terrestrial > Soil > Tropical forest > Bulk soil | place: Panama | collected 2016-02-17 | reverse complement strand
TGGTTCTGCCCGCTCAGGCCGGGGGCCGGCCGGCTCGCCGACGCCGGTTTCGAGCCGGTCGGGGTGGACGTGCCGGAGTTCCGCAAGGCGGGCGGCGGCCCCAGTGCTGCACACTTGAACTGGGCCAGGGAAGGAGGCACGGCAATGACCTCGGCAAGCACCCGTGACCTGCGGGCCCTGTCGGAGGCCCACAGCGCGCACAACTACCATCCGCTCCCGGTCGTGATCGCACACGCCGAGGGCGTCTGGGCCACCGACGTCGAAGGGCGCCGGTACCTGGATATGCTGGCCGCCTACTCGGCCATCAACTTCGGCCACGGCCACCCACGGCTGGTCGCCGCGGCGCGGCGGCAGCTCGAGCGGGTGACGCTGGTAAGCCGGGCCTTCGACCATGACCAGTTCGGGCCGTTCTGCGCGGAGCTTGCCGAGCTCGCGGGCATGGACATGGTCCTGCCGATGAACACCGGCGCGGAGGCGGTGGAGACGGCGATCAAGACCACCCGCAAGTGGGGGTACGAGGTCAAGGGCCTGCCCGAGGACGAGGCCGCGATCGTCGCTTTCGAGGGGAACTTCCACGGCCGCACCACGACCATCGTCAGTTTCTCCACCGACCCCGACGCCCGGGCCGGCTACGGTCCCTACACCCCTGGCTTCCGGGTCGTTCCCTACGGTGACGCCGACGCCCTGGCCGCCGCCATGGACGAGCGGGTCGCAGGGGTGCTCGTGGAACCGATCCAGGGCGAGGCCGGCGTGATCGTGCCGCCGCCCGGCTACCTGGCCAGGGTCCGTGAGCTGTGCACCGCCCAGGGCGCGCTGATGATCGCCGACGAGATCCAGTCCGGGCTCGGGCGCACCGGGACCACGTTCGCGTGCGAGCACGAGAACGTGGTGCCCGATATCTACGTGCTCGGCAAGGCGCTCGGCGGCGGCATCGTGCCGCTGTCGGCCGTGGTTTCAAGCCGCGAGGTGCTCGGCGTGTTCAAGCCCGGCCAGCACGGGTCGACGTTTGGCGGCAACCCGCTCGCCTGCGCGGTCGGGCGGGAGGTCATCTCCATGCTCTCGGCCGGCGAATTCCAGGAGCGTTCGGCCAAGCTCGGCACGCGCATGCACGACCGGCTGTCCGCGCTGCCGCGGGACGTCGTCCGCGAGGTGCGCGGGCGCGGGCTGTGGGCCGGGGTCGAATTCTCCTCGCTGGGCGGCCGGGAGGCGTGCGGGCGGCTCGCCGCGCGCGGCGTGCTCGCCAAGGACACCCACGGGAGCACCATCCGGCTCGCGCCGCCGCTGGTCATCAGCGAGGCGGACCTGGACTGGGGCCTGGACCAGATCGAGGCGGCCATCCAGTAGCGGGGCGCCGGAGCGCGGCGCCGGAGCGGGGTGCGGAACCCGCCGCCGCTCATTCGCTGGCGAGGCGGCGGTAATGGCTGGCGTAGTACAGCAGGGGGGCGCCGTCGGGCCGCGGCTCGCTGACCCCGAGTACCTCGCCCACCACGATGCTGTGGTCGCCGCCATCATGCACGGCGGTGGTCCGGCATTCCATCGCGGCCAGCGCGTCATCCAGGATGGGCGCGCCGGTCAGCGGCCCGGCGTGGTGCCGGAACGCGTCAAGCTGGCCGGCCAGCGGCCGCCCCCGGGTCGCCAGCCAGCGCGCGGCCTTCTCCGAATCCTCGGCCAGCACGGACACCGCCCATGAGCCGACGGAGAGCACGGCGTCGTGGAAGCGCGCGATCTTCTCGGCGCAGAACAGCACGAGCAGCGGCTCCAGTGACACCGACGTGAACGCGGTCACGGTCATGGCGTGACCGACCCCGTCGAGGCTGGTGGAGACGACGGCAATGCCGCTGGCGAAACGGCCAGCGACCCGCCGGAAGTTGCGCGGGTCCACCTCGCTCATGGGGTGTCTCCCGCTCGCCTCCAGGGCGCTTTCAGGCGCCGCCTTCCCTCCTCGCTCGTCCCTCGCTCGTCAGTCCAGGCGGCACCGCGCCCCTCCGGCTCGCTCATGGGGTGTCTCCCGCTCGCCTCCAGGGCTCTTTCAGGCGCCCCTCCAGCTCGCTCATGCCGCCACGCCTGGGCCCTGGCCGCGCGGGGAACGCCGGAAGCGGCCGCGGAACGTGAGCGCCATCCCCAGCCCCGCGCCGATGGCGCCGCCGTACAGGTACCACTTGCCCGCGGTCGTGTTGGTGACGATCACACTGCCGCCCGGGGTCGGCATCGACAGCACCACCGAGGCGGCGAACCAGCCGAGCGCGGGGACCAGGCCGCCGAGCGGCGAGCCCATCCCGATGCCAGCCAGCAGGCAGGTCGCGAAGATCAGCACGCAGAACGCCAGCGCCGCCACCGGAACCCGGCCGATGCTCCGTGAGAACTCAAAGCAGCCGATGAGCCCCTCCATCGCACCGAGCAGGAACAGCAGCAGATAGCCGGCGGCCGAGCCGAACTGCCGCCTGCGCCGGCCCGGTGTGCCCTCCACGCAGAGCAGGCTATACGCAGCCGCCGGGGATGCCGCCCGGACGCCGCGCCGGGCACTCGGCGTGGCGTGGCGGGGACCGCGGGCGGGTTCGCCGGGTGTGTCGCTGGCCCGCCGTGCGCGGGTTCCGCGCGGACCGTCACAGGCCAGCGAACAGATCGTCCTCCAGGCCATGCGGGCCGGCGCCGGGGCCTGGACGCCCGGAGAGCAGCGTGTAGTGCTCACGTCCCAGGATCCGGCGGCCGACCATGTCGGACAGGGCGAAGAACTCCCCATCGACCGCGACCTGGGTGGCGTGGGCGCGCAGTGCCGCGATCTTGGCTGGCAGGTGGGCGCGGCCGTCGATGACCGTCGTCACCTCCTCGTCGGCCACCCCGAATGGCAGGTCCGCGACCGAGGGTGCCTCGCTGAACCGTCCCGGGGCCGCGCCGCCCAGCTTGATCGCATCGGCCAGCACCGTACGCGGCATCGCGATCGCGTACACCTTCGCCACCCGCCACGGAGGGCGCCCGCCCGCCCCGGCGGCGAGGGCGGCCGCCCGGAGCGTCACCCGGTGCGCCTGGATGTGGTCGGGGTGCCCGTAGAAGCCGTTCGCGTCATAGCTGACCACCACCTGCGGCCGGACCTCACCGATGACCACGGCCAGTTCCGCCGCGGCCTCGCCCACGTCGGCCCGCCAGAAGCAGCCAGGGTCGTCGTTGGACGGCAGGCCCATCATCCCTGAGTCGCGCCACCGGCCGGGGCCGCCGAGGAACCGCTGATCGGCCACGCCCAGCGCGTCGCAGGCGGCCGCAAGCTCACCGATCCGGTGCTCGCCCAGCCGGTCCTGCCGGCCGGCGGCCAGGTGCGCAAGACCCGGCGGGATGATCTCCCCCAGTTCGCCGAGCGTGCAGGTGACCAGCGTGACGCGCGCCCCCTCCGCCGCGTACTTGGCTATCGTGGCGCCGGTCTCGATCGACTCGTCGTCGGGATGCGCGTGCACGAACAGCACCCTGCGGCCCGGCACAGCTCCTCACTCATGATCGGGGAATCCTGACCGTCATAGTGACGGAAAGGATTCCCCGATCATGGAGGCGGGGTGCAGAGCTGGCAGGATCGGGGCATGACCGACAGCTTTCCGCGCCAGCAGGCCCGCACCCGGGGGTTCAGCCTGGGTGCCCCACGCTCGTTCGAGATCTCACCCGGCGGCAGCCGGGTGGCCTTCCTGCGCAGCCGGGGCGGCAGCGACCCGGTGACCTGTCTGTGGGTGCTTGACGCCGCCACCGGCGCCGAGCGGCTGGTGGCCGACCCGGCGCGCGTGGCGGGCGAGGGCGCGGACATCTCCGAGCAGGAGAGGGCCCGCCGGGAGCGGGCCCGGGAGCAGGCCTCCGGCATCGTCGGGTATGCCACCGACTCCGCGCTGACCATGGCGGCGTTCGTGCTCGCCGGCCAGGTCTACGTGACCGGGCTCACCGGCGGGGCCGCGCCCACCAGCGGGGCCGCGCCCACCAGCGGGACCGCGCCCGGCACGCCATGGATCGCTGGCGGGGCCGGCCCCGGCACGGCGGAGGCGCGGCCGGGCGGGATGCGGCCGGTCAACGCCCGTGTTCCCGCGCTCGACCCCCGCCCCGACCCGTCCGGCCAGCGGGTCGCCTACGTGTGCGGCGGGGCGCTGCGGGTCGCCGACCTGCGCACCGGCGAGGACAGGCAGATCATCGGCCCGGACGGGGAGCCCGGCGTGACGTTCGGCCTCGCGGAGTTCGTCGCGGCCGAGGAGATGGGCCGGCTGCGGGGGTACTGGTGGGCGCCGGATGGCACCGCGCTGCTTGTGGCGCGGGTCGACGAGACGCCGGTCCGGCGCTGGCACATCGCCGATCCGGCGAACCCGGGCCGGCCACCCACCCAGGTGGCCTACCCGGCCGCAGGAACGCCGAACGCCGAGGTCTCGTTGCTGCTGGCGGGCCTGGACGGCGGCCGGGCCGGCGTGGAGTGGGACCGCATCGGGTTCCCGTACCTGGTGACCGTGGCCTGGGACGCCGACCGGCCGCTGATCCTGGTCCAGTCCCGGGACCAGCGCCGGATGCGGCTGCTCGCGGCCGACCCGGTCAGCGGGACGACAGCCGTTCTGCTGGAAGAAACCGACAGGCACTGGGTCGACGTCGTGGCCGGGGTACCCGCCCGCACCGGTGACGGCCGGATCGTCTGGGCCACCGACGGCGAGGGCGCGCGGCGGCTGCTGGTCGCCACCGCGGCCGAACTCGGCGAGGGCAGCGCGAAACCGGTCACCCCGCCCCACCTCCAGGTGCGGGACGTGCTCGACGTGGACGGCGACGCGGTGCTGTTCACCGCCTCCGGCGACGACCCGGGCGAGATCGGCCTTTGGCTGTCCGCGCCGGACGGGCTGGCTCAGCTAACGACCGGGCCGGGCGTCCACGGCGGCAGACGGGCCGGCGGCACCACCGTGATCATCAGCCGGTCGCTGGCCGAGCCGGGCGCCACGGTGCGGGTGGTGCGCGACGGCCAGGACGGCTCGGTGGAGGTCAGATCCCTGGCCGAGCGGCCTAACCTGCCCGCCCCCCGCCCCGGCCTGTTCGTCTCCGGCCCCCATGCGGCCCGCACCGCGCTGCTGCTGCCGTCCTGGCACCGGCCAGGCTCGGGAAAGCTGCCGGTGCTGCTCGATACCTACGGCGGCCCGCATGGGCAGCGCGTGCTTGCGGCGCAGGGCGCCTTCCTCACCTCCCAGTGGTTCGCCGAGCAGGGCTTCGCGGTGCTTGTCGCGGACGGCAGGGGCACACCGGGCCGGGGGCCGGAGTGGGACAGGACGGTCGCCGGGGACCTGGCCGGGCCGGTGCTTGAAGACCAGGTGGAGGCCCTGCGCGAGGCCATCGATCGGTGCGCCGACCTGGACATCGACCGGGTCGCGATCCGCGGCTGGTCGTTCGGCGGGTACCTGGCCGCGCTGGCCGTGCTCCGCCGGCCGGAGATGTTCCACGCCGCGGTCGCGGGCGCGCCGGTCACCGACTGGCGGCTGTACGACACCCACTACACCGAGCGCTACCTCGGCCACCCGGACGAGCGCGGCGCGGACTACGACGCCTGTTCGCTGCTGCCGCAAGCGCACCGGCTACGCCGCCCGCTCATGATCATCCATGGCCTGGCCGACGACAACGTGGTAGTCGCCCACTCGCTGCGGCTGTCCTCGGCGCTGCTCGCGGCGGGCAAGCCGCATGCCGTGCTGCCGCTTTCGGGCGTCACGCACATGACGCCCCAGGAAGTGGTGGCCGAGAACCTGCTTCTGCTCGAGGTCGACTTCTTGCGCCGGTCGCTTGGCGGTTAGCGGGCGCAGCGGCCGCTAGCCCCCGCTCCGGGGTGTAGCAATTGTCACACCGGCTGGATCGTTACCGGACACCGCGCGGTGATATGCAATTGGAATAGGGTTCACCGCAGCATGCGGCCGGGCGCCGGCGGAACGGCGCGGCCGCGGCGGAGGCTCACCAGGCTCGAACGTGGAGATTCAGGCAATGACGCAGGCACCCACGGCGCCGGCCAGGGCAAGGGCGCAGATCCCGGAACGCACCCTGCGCAAGGATCCCTGGTGGCGGCAGCCAGCCATCAACGCGACCGCACTCGGGGCGGTCGTTGTGTACCTGACCTGGGCATCCCTGGTCAACGCCGACTACTTTTGGCAGCCATACATCTCGCCGCTCTACTCCCCGTGCCTGGCGACCACCTGCACCCCCGGCTCGGGGTTCGACTGGATCCCGTGGCTGTCCTGGCTCACCCCGGCGATCATCATCATCGGCGGCCCGATGGGGTTCCGGCTCACCTGCTACTACTACCGGAAGGCCTACTACCGGGCGTTCTGGCGGGCGCCGGCCGCCTGCGCGGTGCGCGAGCCGCACGCAAAGTACTCGGGCGAGACCAGGTTTCCGCTGATCCTGCAGAACACCCACCGCTACTTCTTCTGGATCGCGTCGGTGTTCAACGTGATCCTGACCATCGACGCGGTGATCGCTTTCCGCAACCACGCCGGGACCTGGGGGCACATGGGGCTCGGCGCGCTGGTCCTGGTGATCAACGCCGCGCTGCTGTGGCTGTACACGCTGTCCTGCCACGCCTGCCGCCACATCACCGGCGGGAGGCTCAAGCATTTTTCCCGCAACCCGGTCAGGTACTGGATGTGGACCCAGGTCTCCAAGCTCAACACCCGGCACATGGAGTTCGCCTGGATCTCGCTGTTCTGGGTGCTGTTCACCGACCTGTATATCCGGCTGGTGGCAAGCGGTGCCATTTCCGACCCGCGGTTCTTCTAAAAGCGCAGAAGGGTGCCGAACCCACATGAATGACATCCAACGGCTCCCCTACGACGTCATTGTCATCGGTGCGGGCGGATCGGGGCTGCGAGCCGCGATCGACGCCCGGCTGGCTGGCAAGAAGACCGCGGTCATCTCCAAGTCCCTGTTCGGCAAGGCGCACACGGTCATGGCCGAGGGCGGCTGCGCCGCCGCCATGGGCAACGTCAACCCGAACGACAACTGGCAGGTCCACTTCCGCGACACCATGCGCGGCGGCAAGTTCCTCAACAACTGGCGCATGGCCGAACTGCACGCCAGGGAGTCACCGGAGCGGGTCTGGGAACTCGAGGCGTGGGGCGCGCTGTTCGACCGCACGAAGGACGGGAAGATCAGCCAGCGCAACTTCGGCGGCCACCAGTACCCCCGGCTCGCTCACGTCGGCGACCGCACCGGCCTTGAGATGATCCGCACGCTTCAGCAGAAGGTGGTCGCCCTCCAGCAGGAGGACGCGCGGGAGCATGACGATCCGGACGCCGTGATCAAGATCTTCGCCGAAACGACGGTCACCCGGCTGATCACCGATGGCGCGAGGATCGCGGGCGCGTTCGGCTACTTCCGCGACACCGGCGAGTTCGTGCTGTTCGAGGCGCCGACGGTGATCCTCGCCACCGGGGGGATCGGGAAGACGTTCAAGTTCACCTCGAACTCCTGGGAGTACACCGGCGATGGGCACGCGCTCGCGCTGCTGGCCGGGGCGACGCTGCTGAACATGGAGTTCGTCCAGTTCCACCCCACCCACATGGTGTGGCCGATCTCGGTCCGGGGGCTGCTTGTCACCGAGTCGGTGCGGGGGGACGGCGGCGTGCTGCGCAACTCCGAGGGCAAGCGGTTCATGTTCGGCTATGTGCCCGACGTGTTCCGGGCCCAGTACGCGGAGAGCGAGGAGGAGGCCGACCGCTGGTACACCGACCCAGACCACAACCGGCGGCCGCCGGAACTGCTGCCCCGTGACGAGGTCGCGCGGGCGATCAACGCCGAGGTCAAGGCGGGGCGCGGCTCGCCGCACGGCGGGGTGTTCCTCGACATCGCCTCCCGGCTGCCCGCCGATGAGATCCTGCGCCGGCTGCCGTCCATGCACCACCAGTTCAAAGAGCTCGCCGACGTGGACATCACCAGGGAGCCGATGGAGGTCGGCCCCGCCCAGCACTACGTGATGGGCGGGGTGGAGGTGGACCCGGACACCGGCGCGTCTGTGCTGCCTGGCCTGTTCGCGGCCGGGGAGGTGTCCGGAGGCATGCACGGGTCCAACCGGCTCGGCGGCAACTCGCTGTCCGACCTGCTGGTGTTCGGCCGCCGGGCCGGGATGGGGGCGGCGCGGTACCTGGACTCGCTGGCCGCGCTCCGGCCGGTGGCCAGCGGCGCTGAACTGGAGACCGCGCGGGCGGAGGCGCTCGCCCCGCTGGAGCGGCCGGCCGGGGAGAACCCCTACACGGTCCACGGTGAGGTACAGCAGACCATGCACGAACTGGTCGGCATCATCCGGACCGAGGACGAGATCAAAAGCGCGCTCGGCGAGCTGGAGCGGCTGCGCGAGCGGGCCGCGCAGGTCAGCGTGGACGGCGGCCGGGCCTACAACCCGGGCTGGCATCTCGCCCTCGACCTGCGCAACATCATGCTGATCGCCGACTGTGTCGCCCAGGCGGCGCTGGAGCGCCAGGAGAGCAGGGGCGGGCACACCCGCAACGACTTCCCGCAGATGTCGGCGGAGTGGCGCAAGGTCAACCTGGTCTGCTCGCTGGACGGCGACCGGGTCGTGCTCAAGCGCCAGCCGATGCCGCCGATGCGCGAGGACCTGCTGGCCCTGTTCGACCGCGACGAACTGGCGAAGTACTACACGGAGGCGGAACTGCCGCCGGTCACGGAGGCGGAACTGCCGTCTGCTGCCGAGGAGACACGCTAAATGGGCGAGAAGGTAACACTGCGGGTCTGGCGGGGCGACGCCGGGCGGGGAGAGCTGACCGACTACCAGGTCGAGGCCAACGAGGGCGAGGTCGTGCTTGACATCCTGCACCGGCTGCAGGCCACGCAGGCGGGCGACCTGGCGGTCCGCTGGAACTGCAAGGCCGGCAAGTGCGGGTCGTGCTCGATGGAGATCAACGGGCGTCCCCTGCTTGCCTGCATGACCCGCATGTCCACGTTCGTTCCCGGCGAGCCGATCACGCTTACGCCCATCCGCACGTTCCCGGTGATCAGGGACCTGGTCACGGACGTGTCGTTCAACTACGCGAAGGCTCGGGAGATCCCGTCGTTCACGCCGGACCCGGCGATCGGGCTTGGCGAGTTCCGGATGCAGCAGGTCGATGTGGAGCGGTCACAGGAGTTTCGCAAGTGCATCGAGTGTTTCCTGTGCCAGAACGTCTGCCATGTGATCCGCGACCACCCGGAGAACGAGCGGGCCTTCGCCGGGCCGCGGTTCCTGATGCGGATCGCGGAGCTTGAGATGCACCCCGCCGATACCGCCGACCGCCGGGCAATCGCCCAGGACGACTTCGGGCTCGGCTACTGCAACATCACCAAGTGCTGCACCGAGGTCTGCCCCGAGCACATCAAGATCACGGACAACGCGCTGATCCCGATGAAGGAGCGCGTGGTCGCCCGCAAGTACGACCCGCTGGTGTGGCTCGGCTCCAAGATCGGCCGCCGAACGCACGCGGATACCCCGGCCGTCCCCCGCAAGCAGGGTTCCTGACCTGTTCTTCCTGTGCCTAACGGCTGGCGCGGCCCACCCGCCGTCCGGCCGCGCAGCCCGCCGGGTGGGTCTTCGTGCCCGCACGGGCGGGTGGGTCTTCGTGCCCGCACGGGCGGGCACGAAGACAGTGGCGCGACGGAGTCAGCCAAGCCAGCGGTCGTCTCAGGTGATCCTCAGTACCCAGGACGGGAGGGACCGCACGGTCCAGCCACTGCCATTCCACCTGGCCGACACCGGGTGATTTGACGCGTCCCAGCCAAACGCCCAGGCGTCCGTCGAGGACCTTGCCGCGAAGGCCGCTGGGACGTTGCGCGCGGCGAACACGCTTGGCACCGTCACACGCCGCCACGCAGCGCCGTCCCAGTGCGGGAAGAACGTGCGGTCAACCTCGTTGACGCCACAGGGCCCGCAGGAACTCCACGTTGACCAGGCGTTGCCGGGACCGCTGGCGACGAGATCCGCGACGCTCGTCGAGCCGTTGGCGGGCCCGATGATGTTGACGACCCGCCAGCCGGGGTGTGCTGGCCTGGGCCGGGACGACCCCGGCAGCCAGGGCAAGGGCAGCAGTGGCCAGCCCCGGCGCGGCGCGGAAAGGGCGTGGCAATGGCATGGCGGCACCTCCCAGAACTTGCTGCCCACTAGCCTTCGCTATTCAGTGTGACGGCCGGTTGGTGGGCTTGGCGGTCTTGATTCGGCTGTGAGCTGGGGTTTCGCTGT
>Ga0126378_10005057_pt1 | contig 10205 bp, 10 predicted proteins | sample PanSoiMetPlot_23_FD_92587 | JGI IMG/M metagenome (GOLD analysis project Ga0126378, IMG submission 92587) | Tropical forest soil microbial communities from Panama - MetaG Plot_23 | ecosystem: Environmental > Terrestrial > Soil > Tropical forest > Bulk soil | place: Panama | collected 2016-02-17 | reverse complement strand
GTCCGGCACGCTCGGGCCCGATTGCGCGCGTGCAGGGAGGGCAGCCGACTGAAGCGAAACCCTTCGCGTGCAGCGAATTGACCGGTACATTCTTTGCCGCGGCGAACTGTTGAACCGCTTCGCGGCCCCAGTCGAACAGAGGATTGAGTTTGATGACGCGATAGCCGGCATCGGCGCCGACCACGGTCATATCGCGCCGGCCGGCCGACTGCTCGGCGCGTAATCCGGCAATCCAAGCCTTGGCTCCGGCCAGCGCGCGACGAAGCGGCTCGACTTTGCGGACGTGACAACAAGAGGCGCGCGCGTCGCGGGACTCGTAGAAACCATTGATGCCCTGACGCTCGACAAGCGCTGCAATCTCGTCTTGTTGTGGGTAGATCGCCCGAACACGCCGGCCAAAGCGTTTCTCGGTCGCGGCCCATAATTCGTAAGTCTCGGGAAACAATCGTCCGGTATCGAGCGTGACGAGGTCGACGTCGATGCCGCTGTCAACCAGCATGTGCAGGATGACCTGATCCTCCAGCCCGAAGCTGGTCGTAAACACGATGCGTCCGGAGATTTCCTCGCGAAGTTTTGTCATTCGCTCTATCGGCGAAAGCCTTTCGAGCAAGGGCGCAAGTCGCGCTGCCTTTGCTGCGATTTCGGCGCGCCATATTTCAGCAGTCAGTTCGGAATTTAGTTCGGAAGTTATTTCGGCGGTCTTGCGCGTCGTCCTTGCGGCCGCGGCTGCCACGCCATCCGCGAGGCCCAGGATGAGACCTCCATCGACGATCCGGCCGTCACGCCCTTCCATTTCTTTCAAACGATCCATGAGCGGTATTCCGACAAAACTTTCAAAATCCGACGACCAAACTTTGGCGGCGATGTCTTTCTGCCCTTGATTCCGTAATTATGTTGCGGAACGATCTTTTTGAATTCCAAATTTCGGCAATATCTCATCTTTTCTTTCTACCGATCGCGCGTTTGTAGATAGCTTTGTTCCAGTGCGCGTTTCTTGTGCGCCCGCCTTAATTTGCGTCACGAAAGCCTCAAGAGAACCAATTTCCAATTTTATGATTCGCCAGCGCATAACCTTCTTCGCAAGTTCGAACAAAGAGTGAGCTACGAGCTTGCTGTCGATGTTAGCGTTGCTAGATTCGCGAACGGCGTGGTGGCGCTAAGTGCTGTGCGCCAAGCCGCCAGTGGAGTCACAAAGATGCCGTCACTCGACTCTGCCGTCATCGTTGTTGCCGGGATCGTCTTTGTTGCGGCCTTCGTAAATGGGGCGCTCGGCTATGGATTTTCTTCGCTCACCGTTCCGGTGGCGCTGGTTTTTTACACCAATCGCATTCTCAACCCTGCCGTCGTCGTGATCGAAGTCGTTATCAATATTTATGTTTTGCTGATGAATTTGAGCGGGGTGTCGGCTGTGTGGCGAAGAGTGCTTCCGATTCTCATCGGACTCTTGCCTGGCATCGGGCTCGGAGCCTTTGTCCTTACTTCTGTTCAACCCGGATGGGTAAAGTTCAGCACCTATACGATCATCCTGCCGCTGATTCTCCTCCAAGCCGCCGGCTGGCGGCGGCCAATCCAGTCCACATGGCTCAGTGGTGTGCCGTTTGGAACGGCGCTTGGCGTTTTGTATTCGGTGACGACAATCTCAGGGCCCCCGTTGGCAATTCTGTTCAATAACCAGGGTCTGGTCAAAAACGAGTTTAGAGCCGGCCTCGCTTTGGTTCGCGTCGTCGAGTCGAGCGTGACTGCGATCGTGTATTACCAGCTCGGCCTTTTCATCGCCGAAAGCGCGAACGTATTGTTGACGTTTGTTCCCAGCGTCGTGGTTGGAATACCGCTCGGCACCTATCTGATCCGCCGGCTGGATGCCGATACCTTCCGTCGAATATGTATGAGCTTCGATGCATGGGTCGTGGGTTTCGGTCTCTCCCGGGTTTTGATCGACCTGAAGTTGTTAGGAAGTCCCTGGGCCTATAGCGTCATGGCGATCACAATCGCGATCGACGGCTACTTGTTGTACGTGTTCTTTACATCACAGAATACGGTCTCACATCGATCCCGGACATCGGGCTCATTCCGCAGCGCGTGACTTCGCTTCGGCAACCGACCTGACGCGAGGCGGCCGCCGGATTTCAGCCGGCTTGGCCGAGGCGTCTTTTCCCGCATCAATTTGCTTGCGGATGGGGTGGTGGTAGTCCACTCTAGGAAAGCACGTCTCTCCGGTCGGGAATAACAATGTGAAAGAGACGATCCTGATAGCGGCTGGCGTCGGCGAAGCGAAAGGGGTCAATGCCATGGCAAGGTTGAAGACTGAGGAGGAAGAAATCCTCGCCTTCGAGGTCTCCGATGAGGCGTTGGAGATCGCAGGTACGGTGAGCGAGAAGACCAATTTTACCTGGGGAGTTTGCACTTTGGATCAACCCGGGTGCCCTCCGTCCGCGCCACGGACAAACAAGTGACTTTGTTGGACGCGAAAGCTGGATTGGCAATCCGGGCCGATTAACGCACGCGTGCCATCCAACTTCTCGCGCCGCAACGTCCGCCATATCCGCTTCGCCACCAAGTAGACGCGCCAGCGACGCTGAGTGACGTCTGCTTTCGGGGAATAGCTGACATTGGACGGACTGCGCCGGAATGTCCGTTCCTGACCCGGAGCGGACATTGAGCGAGCCTCCCGCCATGGCAATCACGTCTGCCGGTTGGCGCCGCTACGATCCGTTCTCCCGTACCATGCCGCGTAGCATCGATTGTTAAGGAGGAGATTCTCATGGCGCAGCGACGGGATTTTCGGCGGATCGGCTTGCTCCTCCCATCCTCAAGCTCAGTACAGGAGCAAGACTTCAACAGAGTATTGCCGAAAGACATCACGCTCCACGTGGCGCGAATGCGGCTGAGCAATGTGGAAGCGGAGTCGACGCTGCGCATTGTTCAGGAAATCGAGGCCGAGAGCCAAAAGCTGGCTGATGTCGACGTTGACGTGATCATTTTTCCAGCTACTGCGCCCTCATCGCGCAACGGCATTGGATACGACCAGGAACTGATCAAGCGAATAAGCGCGGCAAGCGGCAAGCCGGCCACCACGGCCTCAACCGCGCTGCTTGAGGCGCTGCGTCTGCTTTCTGTCAAACAAATCGTGCTCGGCGCGCCTTGGAGCGCCCCAATTAACCAGACTGTCGCAGCATTCCTCGAAGCTAACGGAATCAAAGTCGTAGCGCAGGAGGCGCTGGGATTCGTCCGCAATCTCGAGATTGGTCTTCTCGATCCGCAAACTGCCTTCGATGTCGGGCGCCGTGTGAACAGACCAGGAGCCGACGCGGTGGTGTTAGCCTGCGGCAATTGGAGCACGTTTAGCATCATCGACGAGCTGGAGCGCGATCTGGGGAAACCAGTACTGACGACGAACCAAGTCAGTTTATGGCACGCCCTCAAGATGATGGGCGGGCGATCCCTCGGCGGGCTCGGCGTTTTGCTGCGCGAGCATCTCGGTGACGAAGCCGCACGACATCCTGTTCGTGCGGACACGCGATGACCGCAGACAAACTCTCATCGCGATTTAATGCGTAGTATCGCCGGTTGGTAATTCAAATTGAAAAATCGAGCCCCTGGGCGCGCCGGCCGTCACCCAGATCTGACCATTGTGGCTCTCGATGATTGACTTACAGATCGAGAGACCCATTCCCATCCCGCGGGTTTTGGTCGTGAACATTGGTTCGAAAACGCGATTGAGGTTGGCTAGGCTAATTCCGCTCCCCGTATCCGCGATCGAGACACGTACGCCATTGTGTCCCGTAATTTCCGATTTGATGGAGAGTACGCGAGGTTCCGCCGAGTCCATCGACTCAATTGCATTCATCACCAGATTCAAAATTACCTGCTGTAACTGCACCTCATTGCCGACCACCGGCGGAAGTTGCTCGCTGAGGGTCAGTTGACTTTCAATGCTGTGCTTGCGCAGGTCTATAGAAACCACCGTGAGAACTGACTGGATCAGCGTATTGAGGTCGGTCGGAGTTTTCTTTTGCGTATCCTTCCCGAATAGCCCGTAGACGTTCGTAATTACGTCGCTTGCCTGATGACCGGCCGCCACAACCTTGCTCATTGCATCTCGGGCCCGGTCGATATCGGGATTCTCTCTTGAAAGCCAGCGTAAGGCCGCGTTGGCCATCGTTACCATGCCGGTAATAGGTTGTCTGACTTCGTGAGCAATGGCGGCTGAGAGCTCGCCGGCCGTCGCCATTCGGTTCATGTGCGTAAGCTCCGCAAAAGTCTCCCGCGCCGTCCGTTCCGCGCGGTGGCGATATTGACGTTCGTGGAGTAGCCAGCCGATGAGCACGGCCTGCAGCAAGATTGCAGCTGTGGTCGCTAAAATTTGCGGCTTGTATTGATCCCATGCGCTCGATCCGCGAAACCAGATCTCGCTACCTGAAGGCAACTTTGATTCGCTAATTCCCCATCGCTGCAGCTGCCGCCAGTCAAAAACAAGCTTGCTGGTCGACACCTCGGCAACCTGAGGCGTCGACACTTCGGTGCCTGCTAACACCTTTAACGCAAGCTTTGCCGCCTCGACGCCATGCGCTGCAAGACTGTTAACGTTTCCGCCGATGATCCCTCGACCGACATACTGTTCGAAGAAACCGTAAGTCGGTGCATTCGCCGCCGCCGAAATACGCTCCACTACTTCACGCGGGATCAAGGTCTCGCCAGCGCCGTCTCGAAAGACAGTCGTGTAGAACACGAGGCTCCGCGGCGGCAGATGCGACAGTTCGGTCAGTAAATCTTGCAAAGGCAATGTCGTCAGGTATTGGAAATTGAAGCGTTCCTGATAAAAGCCAAAGTCGATTTTCGCGAGTTCAAGGAGCTTGGTGTCGAAATCCGAACTGCCAGCAACGACGACGGCGTGTTCAGTCCCAGGATGGAGGTGGAGCGCAATTTCGACTGTGGGGGCGAACACTCGCTTCAGGAGGACGCCGCGGACTTGAGAGGGCAACAAGCGATTGCCAAGTTCTGTTTTGTCGATGCCGCAGAAGACGATCGGTGTCCCAGGAAAAATGACCGACCCATAATTCAGCAAGAACTCAAGCGCGGGCGATAAGATGGAAATGACCACGTCGATTTTCTTGTCTGCATATTTTGCCTGCAGAAAATCGCGCAGAAACAGCTGGTGGTTATTCCAGCCGAACCGCGAGAGGTCCATCGTTTCGTTGTAGATCTCTATACGGTCTGCTGAGTTTGAGGTGAGGGTTCGAACGAGATCGGCCTGCAGAGCCGCCAGGGCGGGCAACTCGGAGCGCTCACCGAAGAGCAAAACAACGCGGCGAGTTGCTGCCGACGCCGGCCACGCGCTGGCGATGAAAACCATCAACCCCGTACATATAGCCAGAAACGCAATACGCGCTTTCATGAGTCCAGACCCCGGACCTCAGATTCTCAAATTTACTCTTTGGCGGTATGGGAAAATAGGTCTGGTTCGGCCGGGAGGCGGGTCCGTTAGACGCAAAGCACCAAATTATGTCCGCTTTTGGCACGTTGCAGACGCGCAATTTGCCAGGCATTGTCTGGTTTCGGGGATAAAGCGAACATTGCGCCTAATCGTCGCCATGTTTTGCGATACAAAACGCCAAACCGGCCTGGTTGGGGGTCTGCGCTTCATTTTGATGTCATACGCGGAGTTGAACGCCGTGAGAACGATTGCCCTGTTCGCCTTTATCATCGCTGGTTCATTGCTTGGCACCTATGCCGCAAAAAGCGCGCCCACGGCCGGCCAAGTCTGGTCGTTTCAGACTCCCTTCGGCATCGTGTACGGCACCATTCCACGCGAAGTGGTCGATTATCCCTTCGCGCACGCGGCAGGAACCATTATCGTCAATACCAGCCAACGGCGACTCTACTATGTGCTCGGCGGTGGCAAGGCCATTCGCTATGGAATCGCCGTTGGAATGGAGGGCTATGCGTGGTCGGGCGTCAGCACGGTTGCCGCCAAGCGCGAATGGCCGGACTGGACGCCCACGCCAGATATTCTAAAGCGGCTTCCGAATCTGCCCCGTCACATGGCAGGCGGCCCGGATAATCCGCTCGGTGCGCGGGCACTCTATCTCGGCGCTACGCTCTACCGCATCCATGGGACCAACGAGCCTTGGAAGCTTGGTGGCGGCGTATCTTCAGGCTGCATTCGCCTGTCCAATGACGACATTGTCGACTTGTACAATCGTACCAAGATTGGCGCGACGGTCATCGCGCAGCGGTGACGTTCCGCGTCGAGTCGCTCTGTGCCAGCTGTCGGCGGAGAAAAGCGATCACTTGTAGTAAGCGACGCCGCAGCCTTGATTTCCGATGCGCGTCTCAAGGGATTGTTTAAGAGCAGGCTTACCCGATTTCGGGAAATTATAATCCATCGTGGCCACGGTTCCTTCCGCCGTGCTTTGAATTGCGTCAAAGGCTCTTTGGCCTATCGGGTCGTCGCCAAGTTTAAAGGTGCGAACATCAATGCCTATCATTCCGGGACCTGGAAACGCTGTGAATTTGCCGTCAGACGTATTGAAGCACGAAACGTAAAGATCGCGGTCGTGAAATTGCTTGTTATTCGCATCACTGAATGCTCGCAAGGCGGCAACCTCATCGCTCTTGAGCGCGGCGACAGCGCGATCGAGCATCGCTCTCGCTTCCCCGGCTGTCCCGAATTGTTCGGCCCTAGCCAAGTTGGCGGTCAATATCAGTGACAAGGTCGCAAAGACGGGCGCGAACAGCATATTACGCATGGCATTCTCGCGTGATGGATTCGTATTGTATTGTATGCGGCGCCTTGTTGGCTGTCATAGGGCGCTAAAGGCGTCGCGAGTGTTTCTTTGCTGATCGTTGCGAAAACATCACAGCCCGTGACCGAGCGTGTTGCAGTGCATGGGTCCGCTTTTGGCGCTTAGCGGACAGTTACAGCGCCAATCTTGCGCGCCATCACCGCTATCGATGGGCAGTCGTGGCAAGCCAACAGCCGCGCAGCGGCGCGGATGGAGGCATGTCATGACCGCAAGGGGAGGGTCGCTGTTGCGTCGTTTGATCTAAGTCAAGGTTCAAGACGCCATTGTTTGCTTTGAATTAGGTTGGACTAAGACCTTCAATTGCCAACAGTGTCATGTATCCGTTTCTGAAGATTTTCATTGTCGTGGTGCTTGCTCTTGCTCTTATCGATTGGCTGGCTGACCGTGACCGACGCGCGGACACCAATATACCCAACGCCACGCCCGGATGGGCGTTGCTTTCAGGCGACATCAAAATAGCCAGCTCGGCGATGGCAAATGAGAATCCGAAGGGGACTGTCCCGCCGGGCGAGTCATTTCTTCCAGGTGACATCAAATACGAGAGCTCGAACGGAAATTTCCGTATCTATTTTCCTATAGTGACATCGATCGTCCTCTCGGTTTTGTTCACCCTGATCCTTCGCTTCGTCGGCACAAAGCAGACGGCATAGTTGTGCTGATTGATGTCCGCTTTCGAGGGTAAAGCGGACATTGCTCGGACATTACTGCGGACGCGCGGGCCCGGCCTCGCCCGGGGAAGTTGAAGAATGAAACCGCGGTTCCGTTGCGGCACCAAGCGGACATACGTCGAACCTTGCCGAATGGTCGGGCTGTCAGAGGGACGGCCGGAGATTTTTTTGGTGTCTCTGAGGTGCTCGCGTTCGCGAGCGGACACATCCGCTCACGACAATGGGAACCAGCCCGTGATCTAGATCAAAAACGATTACCGGGCGATCCGCTTTGATTATGCTCGCTAGGGTGAGTGCAGGCGTAAAGTGTTTGGAGAGTGATGATGACCACCCTAAAAATCCTCACGATCGTTGCCACGCTCCTGGCGAGTGGAACCTCGCTCGCGATGGCGCAGAACGGTCTCCCGACAGGCGGCCAACGGCCTGTGGCCGGCGGCGCTAATGGCGGCGGTTGGGCCGGTGGCTGGTGGTATGGTGGCGCTCCCGTGTATGGCTACCGCTATGGCTACGGGTACGCGCCGTACCGGCGCTTGTACGGCTACTATCCTTACCGGCGCCACTAAGAAAATCGCGGCGGAGCTGATTGTCCGCTCACCGATCCAGGGATTGGCGAGTGCGGGTCGGCTATTGGCACAGAGTGTGGTGATTTTTGAGACGCGATCATAAATGCTAATTAACTGTCGGAAACGAAGGCTTTGCCAACGCCATGGCCATCACGGCGGCATCCGACGCGATAAACCTCTCGCCTTCCAGCACGAGTCTGAGTGGCCTCGACGGGATCAATTTCTTTCTCGCCGGAATGCAGGCCGGGTTTGGCCCGTTCGTCGCCGTGCTGCTGGCCGACGAGAGATGGACCCAGCAGAACATCGGATATGTGCTCAGTGTTAGCGGTCTCGCTGGCTTGTTGAGCCAGGTGCCCGGCGGTGAATTGCTCGACGCCAGCCGTTCCAAGCGGTTTCTAATCGCGCTTGGCGCAATTGTGGTGGCCGTCAGTGCGCTCGTGATGGCGCTTTGGCCAGTCCTCCCGGTAGTCTTTGCTGCTTTGGTTTTGCAAGGATTAACCGGCGGTGTCGTTGGGCCAGCCGTCGCAGCGATAAGCCTCGGGCTGGTTGGTCACGTCGCCCTTGCCGAAAGACTAGGGCGCAATCAACGCTTCGCCTCGGCGGGAGCTTTGGCTGTTACCGGATTGATGGGCGTCATTGGCTATTTTTCGTCCTACCGGGCGATATTCTTCGTCTCAGCCGGGCTAGTGCTTCCGTTGCTCGTGGCTATAGGCCGCGTCCGTTCCGCTGATATCCACTTCGGCCGCTCGTGTGGACAACCCGATCACCACGCACCCACACCGCCGCCGAGAGTCGAGCGGTTGAACCTTCCCAAGAATTTCAACCTGCTGATATTTGCTGGGTGCCTCTTCTTGTTCCAGTTCGCGAACGCCTCGATGTTGCCCCTTGCGGGTGAGCGGCTGGCGTATCGCAATGGAACCGGCGCTTCGTTTGTCATCTCGGCACTGATTATCACGCCACAGGTCGTCGTCGCGCTAAGTGCGCCCTGGGTCGGACAATTGGCTCAGAGCTGGGGTCGCCGGCCGTTGCTGTTGATCGGCTTCGGTGCATTAGCTGTTCGAGCGCTATTGTTCGCCGTGACCATTGATCCAGCTTTCCTCATATGCGTCCAATTACTCGACGGCGTGAGCGGTAGCGTCTTGGGCGTGCTTACCGCTTTGATTGTTGCTGATCTCACAAACGGAACGGGCAGGTTCAATTTGGCCCAAGGCTTTGTCGGAATGCTCGCGGGCATTGGAGCGACGCTTAGTACCACGTTCTTTGGCTTGATAGTTGGAAATTTCGGTAGCGCGATAGGTTTTCTCGGCATTGCCGGTGTCGCACTGAGTACAGTCTTTCTCGCTTGGCTGCTGATGCCAGAAACTAAACCTGCAAACGCGAAGAGTGAACCTTTGAGGAGCACGTAATGGCATTTAAGGTTCAAGTTGGGCCGCCCCAGATTGCCATTCATCAAGGCCAGACAGTGCTCGTCACTGACCCGGACGGGACAATCACCTGGCCGAGTGAGAAGGGTTTGTACTTCCTTGACACGCGGATCATCAGCAACTGGGCGATCTTCGCTAACGGCGAGCCTTGGCAACTGCTGAACGGCGGTCCCATTGACTACTACGCAGCGAGGATCTTCCTCACCAACAGGTTGATCCTCACCGAAGATGGCGAGATCCCACCGCGCACTCTCGGTCTTACCATCAGCCGATCACTGAGTGGTGGCCTGCACGAAGATCTCGACATCACGAACAACAGCATGACGCCAGTGCGATTTCAGCTCGAGGTCGCCTTCCGTTGCGATTTCGCTGACATCTTCGAGGTCAAGTCGGGCCGCATTGTACGCCGCGGCAAAATCACTACAGAATGGTTAGAACAGGAGCAAAAGGTTCGAAACGCATATTCAAACCGAGATTTCCACCGTGCCGTGACAACTTCAGTAGTGCGTGCTCCGCGCCAGGCTGTTTCTGCCAACGGCCGGCTCAGTTTTGAGGTCGCGCTGAAACCAAATGAGACTTGGCACGCCTGCTTGCTCTACACCCTCGAAGATGGGGAGCAATTATTCGCTGCGCCAGACAACTGTGTCGAGGACAGCCACAAATCTCGTCAACGTGCGACGCTGTCGGAGTGGTTGAACACCGTAGCGAAAATCAGGACAAGCAACGAGGAGTTTTATCGTCTCT
>Ga0126378_10005056_pt1 | contig 10205 bp, 9 predicted proteins | sample PanSoiMetPlot_23_FD_92587 | JGI IMG/M metagenome (GOLD analysis project Ga0126378, IMG submission 92587) | Tropical forest soil microbial communities from Panama - MetaG Plot_23 | ecosystem: Environmental > Terrestrial > Soil > Tropical forest > Bulk soil | place: Panama | collected 2016-02-17 | reverse complement strand
CGCGACCAAATTCTTCCTGCGCTCGATCGCGTCTGCGAAAACTCCGCCTTTGTGCTGGGCGAGGAGGTGGAACTGTTCAACACGAGTTTGCTTACTACTGCGACCTGAAGGACTGCGTGGCCTTTAGCCTGGGTACTGCGGCTCTTCACCTCGGCTTGCTCGCCCTCGGCGTTCAACCGGGCGACGAAGTAATCACCTGTCCGAATACATTTCTCGCCACTGCCGAGGCAATCACCTACTGCGGCGCTCGTCCAGTGTTCGTGGACATCGATCCGTCAACCGCCAATCTCGATCCCGTGCGAATCGCGCGCGCTGTCACGCCGCGTACCCGCGCCATCATTCCCATCCATCTCTACGGTCGCCCCGCGGATATGGATGCCATCCGTTCCATCGCTGAAAATCTCAAGCTTCTTGTTCTGGAAGACGCGGCCCAAGCGCACGGCGCCAGATATCGCGGGCGCCGCGTCGGCGGCCTGGGCCAAGCCGCCGCGTTCAGTTTTTATCCCAGCAAGAACCTCGGCGCCTATGGGGAAGGCGGGGCTCTCACGACGAACGACGATTCGATTGCGAAATATGCTCGCGCCGCCCGTTCCCACGGCCAGACCGCGCGCTACGAACACGAATTTGTCGGCTACAACTATCGCATGCAGGGATTTCAGGGCGCCGTGCTTCGCATCAAGCTGCACTATCTTGATCGTTGGACCGCGCGCCGGCAGGAAATTGCGCGCGAGTATCGCCGTGTCTTTGCCAGTGCAAAGCTGGGAGTGCCCAACGACTCGCCGCACGACGAGTCCGTTTATCACCAGTTCGTAGTCTTTGTGAATAACCGGAATTCAGTCATGTCGCAACTCGCCGCTCGAGGAATTGAAAGCGCCATCCATTATCCCAGGCCTCTTCACCTTCAGCCGGCCTACTCCTCGCTCGCTTACCCACCCTGTTCGTTTCCGCTGTCCGAACGTGCCTGCGACCACGTCTTGAGCCTGCCGATTTATCCCGGCATGACGCCCGATCAGGTAGCGCACGTTGCAACCTCACTTGTGCGAGTGGTGGGAACGAAGTAGCGGCTAGAACGAACATAACCGCCGCCTCGTAGCGATAAACTATGCGCCCACTCGCATCATTGATGCGGGGACGCTTGCTCACCCGTTTCGCGTTTGGGTGTGGGAGGAAACCCGGCGCCGGACGCGCTTGCCGATGTGCGCTCGCGAAGCATCTCGGACATTCCATCAAAAATTTTCGCGAAGGAATCCCGCAACGTCTGATCAGCCGAGCGCATCATCGATTCGATGACGTTCTGGCCATGCTCGTTGAGCCGGCGAACGGATGACACGCTCCAGGAATCGGAGGCGTTATTCAATCGTTCCTGGTATCTACCTTCTGCCTCCTCGCTTAACTGATTCAGTTTTGTGCTCCAGTCCTGCTCGTGTGCATCCCGCTCTGCGCGGTACCCGTCCATTGCTGCGCTAAACTCGCTGGCAAGCGCGCTTCGTCCTTGCGCGATCCGGCTTTCAAAATGCGAGCCGAACTGCGCGTAAAACTGGTCGAGTGAAGAGTTTGCGTTTGCTTCCAGATTCCGCAGAAGATCGGCCGAAGTTTTCTCGAATTCCTGCGCTCGTTCCTGCACGGCGGCACGGGTTTTCTGGCCGAGGATATCCATTTCCTGGTTGGAAATTCCGCGCACGATTTCGCCAAATGATGCAGCTGCCGTCTCCGCTGCGGCTTCCAGCCGGGTTTTCGTCCGGGCCGCCACTTCGTCGCCGAGCCATTCTATGTTTTCGCTCACCTTCGCGACACGCGCATTCGCTTGCTCTGTGAGCCGAGCCTCGAATTTTTGAGCTGCGTCGTCAACTTTGGTCTCTAACCCTGCGTTCGCATTCGCGAGCGCTTGTTCCACAAGCACCTGCAGGCGGGAGCGCGTCTCCTGCTGAAACCACTCTGAGGCCTGGCTCAATGCTTCCGTCGCCGAGTGCGAAGCTCGCACACCGCTTGCATCCAGCTCTTCATTCCATTTCGTTAAAGCTTGCGTACGCGCGGCTTCAAAATCGCGTTGGATTTCGGCAAGCGTGAAGACCATCCGCGATGCCACATCGCGCTGATTATTCTCCGACATCTGCCGCAGCCTCTCGCGATGCAGCCGCAATCCTTCTTCCGTCTGCAATTCGCGCGCGTCGAGTTCGCGCAGCAGCGCCGGAACCCGCTCGAGATGGGGCGCGAACTTCGCTTCCATCTGCGCTACGGCTCGCTCCACCTGCTGGTTGCCCATCGCTTCAATCGCCGGCGAGATTCTCTGCGACATTGCCGAAGTCATGGCTTCCACCCGCCGCGACATCTCGGCCGTCTGTGCGTCCAGCACGTTTTCGAGCCGCCGGTGCAGTTCGTTCAGACTGTCGTGCCCCGCGGCTTCAAATTGCGCCGAGTTTTCTCGGATGCGCGTCGCGGACCGCTCCATTTCTTCGAGGGAAGAACGCGCCGCGACCACTTGCGTTTCCAGGCCAAAACGAATTTCAGCCAGAGTTTGGCCGGCCTTTGCTGCCGCGTCGTTCACCGGATGAATCAATTCGGCAAACCGTTCGCTCATTTGGGACTCTTCTCTCCGTTGCACTTCCTGCGAGCGCTGCGACAATTGCTCCACCAGCCGTTGCAAGCTGCCATCGAGCGATGATTGCAGCAGTTCGCTCCATTCCGCTTGAGCGAGATTCATTTCCGATCGCAAACGGCTGCGCCAGGCATCCAATTCGCTTTCGATCGCCCCGTCCGTTGTCTTCGCAAATTCTTCCTTCCACTTTTGGAACGATTCATCGCTCGCCGTCCGCCGCTGTTGCTCCAATTCATCTGCGTTCTGCCGGATTCTTTCCTGCGCGCTGGCGGCCGCGCTCTCCACGGCTTTCTCCGCGTGACGATTGAGTTCCGCGCGCAACTCTCTCAGAAACGGACTGTCCGGCGCGGGAATGAAATCAGCACCAGCATCTGACCCAGCCAGCGAACTGCCCTGAATCGAGTTGTCCTTAACATCTGTCATTGGTTTTCCCATGTACGAGGCGGGCCTCGCCGGAATGGCGCCGGAGTTTGTTTCCTCCACGGCGCGGATTTCTGTCTGCTGGGCCGATGTTTCCGCCGTCCGCTGGTATGACGGCACCTCCAAGGACCAGTCCGCCGGCGGCGATTCCAGTCCCCAGATGTTTTCCGGGCTTTCAAGCTCCACGGCAATCTGGAAGAATTCGCGAACAGAGTGAGGCCGCTGGATCCAAGCCACTCGCGCCCGCACGTTGCGATGCGCGGAGTCTTTCGGCGTCTCGATCGTGAGCCACGTGTTCTTGGGCAGATGATGTTTCGATGAGTACCGGCAGCCGTGGAGATTGAAATTCAGCGTCGACGTGCGTTCTTCAAACGGCTGCCCCAGCAGATCACTTCCCCGTATCACAAGAGGGAGTGGTTCCGACACACGAGCGCTGCGTCGTCGTTCTGTGCTGGATTGCTGCGTCGATCCCACTGACGGCACCGTTTCCTGGAGCCTTGAAGATGCGAGCATAACACTCTCAGGTGACTGGGTCGAGGGCGGAGAACTACTGCTTCGTGTTGAAATCTATGGTTCTATGAGTTTACAGCGCCGCACTAGGACTCATCTAACCACTCCCGCGGCCGCAAGCCCGAAATCGCCCGACTATGATTTTTTCTTGGTTTTCTTGGACGATAGTGACGTGGCCTCGCCGCTGCCCATCGCCGCGAGTCCGTCTAGCATCTGCTTCGCCTGCTCTGCAATCGGAGACCCGGCCGGCGCTGTGTCAATCGCCTTCTGATACGCTTCAGCTGTGCCCGGCGGAATTTCGTACGTCATCTTGTCGCCTTCCTGTTTCGGGGTGATCTCCGCTGAAAGCGCTCCGCCCAGCAGGAACCAAGACTGCGCGTCTTTCGGATCCAATTGCGTCGCCTTTTGTAGAGGCGCCACCGCGTCCGGCTGATGATTTTTGTTGCTCAAAATAATTCCAATGTTCTTCCAGCAGCGGGCCGCCGATGCAGGATCGGCGGCGGCGGCCTTGTCGCAGGCGGCAGTGGCAGTCGCCAGTTTTGTCTTGTCCAGAGTCGGCTGAGCGGCTGCGGCATTCGTAAGGCTTGTGCTCAGGTGCTCGTAGAACGCCGCCTGTGGTTGAAGCTCCGCCGCTTTTGTGAAGGCTGCAGCTGCCTCATCATAGCGGCCTGCGAATTCGTAGGCTTGGCCAAGGTTTGACCAGACGATGGCATGGGTCTTTGTGTCTTTCGGCTGCACTCCCTGCTCGGCCGTCTGCAACTCGGTAATAGCCGTCTGGTAGTCTGCGCTCAGCTTGTCTTTGATTCCGCTTTGCTGGTCGGCGGGTGCAGTCTTCAGTTGTGTGCGAAGCGCCGAGGAATCATTCATCGCAGCCATTCCGGCGTCGAAATGGGTCTTCATACTCTTGAACTTATTCTCTTCCTCTTCCCGCTTCTTCACTTCTTCCGCGCTCGGCCCCTGCTGCGCCATCACTTCCTTGAAATTCAGCTTGAACAGATTTTCCTGATCCTGCACCACGCGGAACTGCACCTTGAAATCCAGGTGGTCCTTCTCGTTTGTCAGCGTGAACAGGTAGATGCCACTCAGCAATCCCAGTTGCGTGAATCGCCCGTTCTTGTCCGTCTTGGTCGTATAGGTCTGGCCGGTGTCCGGATTCTTGATCTCCACATTGACGTCCGGATACGGCTTGCCGTCCCGGTCAAGAATTTCACCCGCAACGCGCCCCGTCCCCTGCGCTTGCGCGATCGTCGCAAAGGAAAGCGTGAGAATCAGTGCTATCCAGGCTGGAATCATTCGCCGCATGAGATGTCCTCCTGCCGTCGGGTTAACGCCGCAATCTACCAAGCCGCCACGCCCTGGCGCAATTCAATTATCGCGCAACTCGGGCCCGCCCCGCGAGCCGATCCCGGTATGCTATCGGATCAGCTGCGCCCGCCCCCGCAAAAGCCCGTAGCCGCAACCGGCAACTATCGCATACTCCGCACGCCTCGTCCTCAAATTGATAGCATGACCATGTGCGCTCGAGCGGCGCACCCAGCTCCACCCCCCGCCGCACGATTTCGCTTTTGCGCATCGCGATCACCGGCGTCGCAATCTCGATGCGCGTCTCCGGCCGTGTCCCTTCCCGAATCAAATTTTCAAACGCCCGGTAATACTCCGGCCGGCAATCGGGATAACCCGAACTGTCCTCTGCCACCGCCCCGATGAAAATCGCGCTCGCCCCAATCACTTCCGCCCAGCTCACCGCCGCGGCGAGAAAATGCGCGTTGCGAAACGGCACGTACGTCACCGGAATCGCCGCACCCGCTGCCTCGATCACCTTTTCCGATTCAGGCACTGCCATTCCCGCTTCCGTCAGCGCCGACCCGCCGATCTGCCTGAACACGTCGAACCGCACCGCGAGCCGTTCGCGCACTCCGTAAAAGTCCGCGATCTCATCAAACGCCCACCGCTCGCGCTTCTCAGTCCGCTGCCCATAGCTCGCATGCAATAGCGCCAGGAGGTGCGTTTGATTTGCAATCGCCGTCGTCACGCACGAGTCCATCCCGCCGCTCAACAACACCACCGCCTTCGGTTTCTCGCTCATCACTCTCCGCTCATCACTTCTTCCTCAGACTCCCTTCATCGCCGGATCCCAGACGAACTTATGCAGCTGCAGCCCCAGCCGGACCTGCAAACCATCCGCTAGGATCCATTCCACCAGCTCGCGTGCCTCAAGCCCCGTCCATTTCCCCGCCGGGTCGGGAAACACCGGCGAGAACAGCACCTCGCGCACCCGCCCCGCAAGCCCGTGCTCGCGACTAAAATCGCGCGCAAATTCATAGTCCCGCCGCGTGGAAATCACAAACTTGATTTCATCCTTCTCGTCAATCGCCCCCAGATTCGCGAAATCAAACGTATCCGCCTCTCCCGAATCCGGGCACTTCACGTCCACAATCTTGATCACCTCGCGCGGCAGCGTTCCCACGAAGCGCTCCCCACTCGTCTCGATCATCGTTGTTTAGCCTTCGGCGAGAAGCCGCTTCTCCAGCTCCGGCATTTCCGCCTGCAGAAGCGGTTCACCTCCCGTAATCTCCACTAGTGAAACGCGCCGTCTCGCTTCGCCGCCCGAAAGCTCGCGCACCTTCTCGATCACTTCATCCAGCACAACCTTCGCGCCTCCATAAAACGCATACGCCGTATCGCACCACGTGCAGCGAAGATTGCACCCCGTCAGCCGCACGAATATGCAAGGCAATCCCGCTCGCGTCCCTTCGCCCTGAATGGATTTGAAAATCTCGGTGATGACCATCGCCATGCGTATACGTTCAGCCCAAAAACTAAGGAGCTTTCTTCAGCGCCTTCTGCTGCCTCGCGAGAAAAGCGACAGCCGCTACCATCACAACCGCTTCCGCTGCAGTTATCACAGCCGCCAGCCGCCAGTTCCAGCCAAACGTAACCCACCCAAACGTCGTGAACAGCGCCGGCACCGCAATAATGTAAAAAGCCCGATTCATCGGAAAAGCTTCTTACGAAGCTTGATCCCACTGCTGCCGTTATTTCAAATATGGAATTCTAAATTTCAAATTGCATTTCCCGATTTAACCGCACGGCAATCGCGACTATCTCACGGCCGGTACGTCGCCGCCGTCACGTCCGTTTCCCACACCGTAATACTCGACACCGCCGCGCCATTCGCCGTCTGCTTCAATTGCTTCGCCGTCTCTTCATAAATATGCCGCGCGATATTTTCAGCCGAAGGATTCACCACATCAAACGGCTTCAGCTCGTTCAAATACTTGTGATCGAGCGCCTTGATCACGCTCTGAATCACCTGCTTCAAATGCACGAAGTCATAGAGCAGCCCCACCGAATCCACTTCTTTGCCTTCCAGCGTCACGCGCACCTTGTAGTTGTGCCCGTGCAGATCCTCGCACTTCCCCTTGTACCCTCGCAGCTTGTGTGCCGCTGCAAAAGTTTCATCCACATAAACTTCGTACATGAATTCCTTTCTCGAAAAACATTGACAGTAACTCGCCGAGCACCGCCCGTGCGCTCGCCTACTTCGGATGATTTTCCATGAAGCGCGCCACTTCGGCCAGGTCCTGCGTCGTCTTGTAGGGAGGCAGCGACTCGAGAAAAATTCTACCATACTGCATTCGCCGGATGCGGTTGTCCAAAATCGCCAGAATCCCGCGATCCGTCTTCGACCGGATTAGCCTGCCGAATCCCTGCTTCAGCGCGAGCACCGCCTCCGGCACCTGATACTCCGCAAACGGATTCCGCCCATCCTCCTGCAGCGCTTTCACCCTCGCCGCCACAACCGGATCGCTCGGCACAGCGAACGGCAGCTTATCGATAATCACGCAAGAAAGCTGCGCTCCCGGCACATCCACGCCCTGCCAGAAACTCGCCGTCGCGAAAAGCACCGCATTGGGTGTTGATTTGAAACGGTCGAGCAGCACCGTCCGCGGCGCGGTCCCCTGCAATAACAATGGAAACACAACTCGCGCGGATACCCGCTGGTGCACATCTTTCATCTGCGCGTAGCTGGTGAACAGACAAAACGCGCGGCCCTCGGAAATTTCTAGCATCCGGGTGATTTCATCTGCCGCGCTCGCCGAGAACTTCGCGTCGCGCACATCCGGCATCGTGGGCGGAATGTACAGCAGCGCCTGCTCCTGAAAATCAAATTCCTGCGGCAGCACTTTTTCATTGGCGGGCTGAATTCCAAGCCTCTGCTTCAGGTAGTCGAATCGCCCGCCCACCGCGAGTGTCGCCGACGTCAGCACCACCGTATCGAACTGCTCGAACAACCGCTCGTGCAAAATCTGGCTCACGTCGATCGGCGTAGCCGCCAGAAACACGCCTTTGCCTCGCCGCTCGTACCAGTAAACGTAGCTTTTCTCTTCGCTCTCCAGCAGAAATTCCAGCTCGCGCCGGATTTCCGACGCCCGCCGCGCCAGCGTCACCACCTCTTCCGGCTTCGGTGAAAGCGCCGAAAGTTCCGTCTCAACTCGCTTCGCCGCACTCGCCAGCTCCTTGTACCGTTCCAGATTCCGCTGGAGAAACGCGCCGCGCTCGGCCTGCTCAAACGGAAAGCGCCCTTCCCGTTCCGGAAAAGTTTCAAAGAAACTGTGCCCTCGCTCGCGCATCCGGCTCAGATTCCGCCGGAGTTGCGGCGCGGAAATCTGCAACACCCGCAACGTGTTTTCCGCGTCGCGCGCCAGCTCATCGAAACGGTAACTCGAAACCTGGCGCCCGAAATAATCGCTCGCCACATCCTCGATTTCGTGCGCTTCGTCAAACACCACTGCCGAGTATTCCGGAAGTATCGACCCGAAATCATCTTTCCGGATCGCCAGGTCGGCGAAGAAAAGCGCGTGATTCACGATAATCAAATCGGCTTCCTGCGCCCGCTGGTGCATAGCCGTGATGAAGCAGTTCTGGAATTCCGCGCATTTCTTGCCCGTGCAAAGATCGCTCCGCGCGTCAATCCGGTGCCAAAGCTCGGCGTCGTCCGGCAGGAAAGTCAGCTCGCTCCGATCGCCCGTCTCCGTCAACTTCTCCCAGTCCTTGATTTGCGAAAACCAGTCCACCTCGTCGATTCCCTTCAACACCGGCTGCCCCGCCATCTGCTGCACTTTCTCCCGGCAAAGGAAATTCGACCGTCCTTTCATCAACGCCGCTTTCAAATTCGGTGCGAAATGTCTCTGTAGGAAAGGAATGTCCTTCTGGAAGAGCTGCTCTTGAAGCGACTTCGTCGCGGTTGAAATCACCACGCGCCGGCCGCTGCGGATCGCCGGGATCAGATACGCCAGCGTCTTGCCCGTCCCCGTGCCCGCTTCGATCACCACATGCTGGTGTTTCTGAAACGCGTCGTCGGCAATCCGCGCCATCTCCAGCTGCGACGCGCGAAACTCATACCCCGGATGCCGCTTTTCGAGCAGCCCTCCGGATCCAAAGATCTGTTCGATCGTTATTTCTTCAGACTTCGCCGCCGCCTCTTTTTTTGCCATTCGGAATCACACCGCAGCCGCCTGGCTGCATGCCCGCCTGAACGTCGCGCGTTTTCCTGGAGCTGGTCTCTTATGGAGTGCCACGGTGGCTGGACACGAGCCTTTGTGTCGTGTCATCACAACCCGGGTGGAGAGAATCTTGCTTCCGCCGCGCGACGTAACTCAAACGTAGTATTTTGGGACACGCCGCCCCAGCGCGCAAAGCAAATCCGACGTAACCGTGCCAATCTCCGGCGCCACGTCAGAAACTTCTATCGCGGATTTTCCATCCTTGCCGTAAATCGTCACCACATCGCCGAGCGCCACGCCCGGCACATCCGTCACGTCGAGCGTCGTCAAATCCATCGAAATCGTGCCTACCAGAGGCACGCGCCTCTCGCGCACCAGCGTGCAACCGCGATTCGTTCGCGCGCGCACCACGCCATCGGCGTATCCCGCATTGATCACCCCGATTTTCGACGGCCGCTCGGTGACAAACCGAGCCGAATATCCCACCGCTTCTCCCGGCGGCACCTCGCGCAGCGAAATAATCCGCGCGCGCAGAGAAAGACACGGCTCAAGCGGCATCTCCGCCATCACCTCGCTCCGCTTTTCCGGCGGATCAAAGCGCTGGTGGTAACCATAAAGAATCGCGCCCGGCCGCACCATGTCCGCCCACGTCTCCGGCCGCGCGCAAATCGCGCCGCTATTCGCCAGATGCACGATCCCCGGCGCCACGCCCAGCGCCCGCAGACGCTCCAGGCACGAGCGAAACAATTCTTCCTGCGTTACCGTCTGCCCGCCGATGAAATCTTCCGCCGAAGCGAAATGCGTGAATGTTCCCTCAAGCTTGATGTGCGAACACTCCGCCAGCGCGCTCGCAAACGCCTCCACATCCGGCGGCGAAATCCCCAGGCGGTTCATCCCCGTATTGATTTTCAAATGGAAGGGAACTCGCAAGGATTTTCCACGAGCTGATTTCCCGCGCGCAGATTTTCCAAGAAAAGCTTTCGCCGCGCGCTCCAGATGCCGCAGGTCATCCACGCGCGTCACAGTCGGCGTCAAATAATTTTCCAGTAGCCGCTTCTCTTCCCCCGGCCAGAATCCCGTCAGCACCAGAATCCGTTTCCGAATCCCCGACTCGCGCAGCTCAATCCCCTCATTCGCGCAAGTCACTCCAAACCAATCCGTCCCAGCTTTCT
>Ga0126378_10005055_pt1 | contig 10207 bp, 9 predicted proteins | sample PanSoiMetPlot_23_FD_92587 | JGI IMG/M metagenome (GOLD analysis project Ga0126378, IMG submission 92587) | Tropical forest soil microbial communities from Panama - MetaG Plot_23 | ecosystem: Environmental > Terrestrial > Soil > Tropical forest > Bulk soil | place: Panama | collected 2016-02-17 | reverse complement strand
TCTCTGGTCGGCGATGCCGGCATCATTCAGAGCGAGGTCGTGCTGATCTCCGAGAAGGGCGGGGACGACACCCGGCGCTGGGTTTATCTCGACATAGGCAAGTTCAACGGGCTCGCCGAGACAATGGACGAGAGCATCAAATACCGCATCGTAACACCCGGCCGCGGCGGCTCGGCAGGACCGGTGGTCCTCGCAGGCCCGACTTGCGACAGTGCTGACATCCTCTATGAGAAGACCGAGTATCGCATGCCTCTCGCTCTTCGCGTCGGCGACAAGGTCGAGATCTTGTCGACCGGAGCCTATACGGCCAGCTACGCCTCGGTCGGCTTCAACGGCTTCGCGCCGATCCGCACTTACTGCATCTGAGCGGCGGCCACCTCCTGCACGAGCTTCCGGAGCATCGCGTCGGCGAAGCTGCCGAAATTCCGCGCAGCGACGACAAAGCCGCCGGGCCCGCCGATCACGTTGCTGCGGTAATAGCCTTCGAGCCATGGCTCCTCTGTGAGGATCGCCAGCCCGTTGATCGAGATCCCGGCCGCGACAATGCGGTCGCGCGCCACGCTTGGCGGCACGCCGAAATTGGCCATGCCGTCGCCGGAGATGTCGATGACCCGGCGCGGCGCCGGCTCGGGCATTTGGTCGAAGAGAGCGGCGGCGGCGAGCAATGCCGGACCGATCGCGGTGAGCCCGTCCGAACTGCGCTTCGTTGCATGGACGGCAGCAGCGAAGGCGGCGGCGCTTGCCGCGTCGGTAAGGGGCGTCCACCCGACCGTGACTGCGGTCCGGTCGGGGTCGGACCATTCGAGAACCAGCGCTTCGATGCCCCCAGGCAACGCCGATATCGCCCGGACGAGGCGGGAATCCTCGAAAGCGCGGGCAATACCGTTGCGTTGCAGCAGATAGGAATCCGCCGTCACGCTGGCCGAAACATCGACCGCCAGCACCAAGGCGAGGCCCGCGCATGCCGCCGGCGCCGATTTCGCCAGCACGGCCGGCAACGCCAGGAGCCAGGCAAATCGGGACATCGGGTCAGCTGGGTGGCCGGCGGCTTCTGGCGCGCAACAGCCGGTACCAGATCGCAACAGCCAGCAAAACGGCGAGCGCCCCGATCACGAAAAGGGGGGAAATCCGGGTCTGCGACTGCTGCGCTTCGCCGCCGACACGGATCATGACGCGCGCGACCTGATCGGCGGCGTGGGCTTCCGCGCTCCAGAAGCCGTCGCGATCCGCTTCGAATACGAACTTGCCCTCAGCATCGGTGTGCCCCGTGATCACGGGAGTTTTCGAGTCGCCGGGAGCGAATACCAGCACTTCGGCATTCGCCATCGGCTTGCCGTCCTGGGTTGCGAATTGCGCGGTCACCTCGTGCGTCGCGAACAGGTTGAAGGCAGCCGAGGGACGAGGGACGAGAAGGGCCGCTCCTGCTGTGATGAGAACGACGACAAAGCCAAATCTCCGCATGCAAGGAAGATAGCGCTCTCCTCGCCCGGCGCCAGCTGCAAGCCGAGCTCCCCTTGCCGGGCCGGCACCCTTGTGGCACAAGCCCGGCGGGGAGAGGGCGATGCCGGATTTCACGATCGAACGGCGCTGCACGGGACTGGTTTGCGGCATCGACGAAGCGGGTCGCGGGCCGCTTGCCGGACCGGTAGTTGCCGCTGCGGTGATCCTTGATCTTCGTCGCTTCCCGAAATCGCTGCGCGATGGCCTCGACGATTCGAAGGTGCTGACGATAGACCAACGCGAGGCTTGTTACGGCTCGCTTCAGCGATGCGCGGCTCGCGGGACTGCGCATATCGGGGTCGCCGCGGCGAGCGTGGGCGAAATCGACCGCATCAACATTCTGCGCGCCGCACTACTGGCGATGGCGCGCGCCGTCACTGTTCTCGGCGTCCGCCCGGACATCGCGCTCGTCGACGGCAACATCGCCCCGCCGGTTGATTGTCCCGTGAAAACGGTCATCGACGGAGATGCCCTCAGCTTTTCGATCGCCGCCGCCTCCGTTGTCGCGAAGGTGACCCGCGATCGCATCATGCGCGGTCTCGCGCCGCGCTACCCGGCTTATGGATGGAGCTCCAATGTCGGCTATGCGACGCCCGAGCATGGCGAGGCGATTCGCCGATTCGGGGTGACCCCTCACCACCGGCGCTCGTTTGCGCCGGTCCGACTGGCGATCGCCGGCGACATCGAATTACCACTCTTCGCCGAGCCGGGTTCGCCGGTGGCCCCGACGCTTTAGGTCGCGGCGAACGCCGAGACGGCGTGGCGCGCGACCTTTTTCATCAGCGTCGGCAAGGCGTGCTCGCTGAGCCGATCGATTCGACTCCACAGCCCCTCCGTCTCTCCTCGTCCCGCCATGATCGCGAGCTCCAGGCGAAAATGCGTAAATCCGTGGCGGACCGTGCCGGGAAGCGGCTCCCAGTCCACCGCTGCCGGCGCAATCTCGATCGCCTCGCCGAGCGCCCATGGTTCGCTGCGCCATGGCGTCGACGGGATCTCGGTCATGCCCCCGAGCAAGCCCCTGTCCGGGCGCCGACGCAGCAGTACCGCTCCGTCGCCGCGAGTGAGCCAGAACGCCACGCCGTATCGCATTGGCCGCCCTGGTTTCTCAGCCTGCGCCGGCAGCGTTGCGGCCAGGCCCGCTGCGGCCGCGGCGCAGCAGGCGCGCCACGGACATAGGACGCAACGCGGCCGCCGTACGGTGCAAATCGTGGCGCCGAGATCCATCAAGGCTTGCGCGAAATCGCCTGCTCGTTGCGCCGGCACCAGCGCGGCGGCGAGTGCTCTGAGGTGCGGCTTTGCGGCAGGCAAGGATTCGTGAACGGCATAAAGCCGGGCGAGAACCCTTTCGACATTGCCGTCGATGGCGGCCGTCTGCCGATCGAAGGCAATGGCCGCAATCGCAGCCGCGCTGTAGGAGCCGATCCCGGGCAACTTGCGCAGCGCCGCCGGGTCCTCGGGAAACTCGCCGCCATGGCGAGCGACGACGGCGCGCGCGCATGCATGCAGGTTGCGAGCGCGCGCGTAATAACCGAGGCCCTGCCAGAGTTGCAGGACTTCGTCGAGAGATGCCGCGGCGACCGCCGAAACGTTGGGCCAGCGTGCCACGAAACGGTCGAAATATGGTCCGACAGTCGTTACGGTCGTCTGCTGCAGCATGATTTCGCTGAGCCAGACGCGATAGGGATCGGGTCGGACGCCGGCGGGGGCCCGCCACGGCAGGGCGCGGCGGTGGCGATCGTACCAGAGCAGCAGTGCAGCGGGATCGGGGGTTTCCTGCCACGATGAAAAACCGGATCGGAAAGGCGGCATGAGCGGAACCTGTCAACAGCGCGGCGCGGCAAAGGTAGCGAGGACCGGAGCCGAGCGCGAGCATCGCGGGTTTCGCGCTGTCGGGGTCGCCGTCTCGAAACTCGCCCTTCCGATCATCGCACGCCGCGGCGGCGGCATTCTGGTCCGCCTCAAGGCGGAATGGGCCGCGATCGTTGGTCCGGCCTGGGCGGAAGTGAGTTGGCCGACCATGCTCGGTCGCGACGGTGTCCTGAAGCTGCGCGCCGCATCCGGCGCCGCACTCGAGGTGCAGCACCGCGCGCCGCTGATCATTGAACGAATCAACCTATTTTTCGGTCGGTCCGTCGTCTCTCGCCTGGCCCTCGTGCAAGGTCCCCTGCCGCTCCCTTCGGGGCCGAGCAGGCCCCTCACGCGTGAATTGTCGGAAAGGGAGGCAAGGGCTCTGGAGGAGACGCTTTCCGGTATCGTCGACCCCGACCTGCGCGCCGCGCTCGCCCAGCTGGGCAGGGCGGTCAACGGGGCGCAACCCTGAGGCCGCTGGCGCATCGGTTGCGGAATGTCTCAAGATATCGTAGCAAGGACGTAATGATGCCGAAGATCTGGTTCGCCCTGCTCGGGCTTTTGAGCGCCATCCTGATTTCGCCCGAGCCGGCCGCGGCCGCCGCTCCGCGTCAGCTGCTCGCCGACGCACAGACTGTGCTGGCGATCACCAAGGACGATCGGATCCTCGGCAATCCCACTGCACCGATCACGATCGTCGAATACGCCTCTCTGACTTGTCCGCATTGTGCCCATTTCGCCAAGGACGTTCTTTCCGAACTCAAGAAGAAGTGGATCGATACCGGAAAAGCCAAATTGGTGTTTAGAGACTACCCGCTGGATGAGCCGGCCTTGCGGGCAGCCATGATTGCGCGCTGTGCTTCGCCGGATCGTTTTTTTGCCTATATCGACACGTTTTTCGGGGCGCAGGACAAATGGGTGACGGCGCGCGACTACCAGGACGCCCTGGCCCGGCTGGCCAAGCTGGGCGGCATGAGCAAGGACGAGTTCGACCACTGCCTGAAAAACACCGCTCTCGAAAACAAGATCGTCGAGGGCCGCCTGATTGCCTCGAAGGAGCTCGACGTCAACTCGACCCCGACATTCTTTATCAACGGCACCAAGTTTACCGGCGCCCCGACGGCCGAGGAATTCGACAAAGCGTTGTCGGGGATTTCAGCGAAATCCTAGCGCGATAGCCAGAATGAGCTTCTACTCATCATTCCCGCGAAAGCGGGAATCCAGAAGGTGCCGAGTGCCCAACCACCCTGGACCCCTGCTTTCGCGGGCGTGACGGAAGCCGCAGGCAGCTAGCGGATGCAGCTTTCCCGGCTCCATTTGGTCGGGTTCAAATCCTTCGTCGACGCGACGGAGCTGGCGATCGAGCCGGGGCTGACCGGGATAGTCGGGCCGAACGGTTGCGGCAAATCGAACCTGGCCGAGGCGCTGCGCTGGGTTATGGGCGAGAGCTCGGCAAGACGCCTACGCGGCGATGAGATGGACGACGTCATCTTTGCCGGGACGGCGGCAAGACCGGCCCGCAACATCGCCCAAGTCTCGCTGACCATCGACAACAGCAGCCGCGACGCGCCGTTCGCCTTCAACGACCGACCGGAAATCGAAGTCGTCCGGCGGATAGAGCGCGGCGCCGGCTCGACCTATCGCGTCAACGGGCACGAGGCGCGGGCGCGCGACGTCCAGCTGCTGTTCTCCGACGCCGCGAGCGGTGCCCACTCCGGCGCGATGGTGAGCCAGGGCCGCATCGGCGCCGTGATCGACGCGAAGCCGGCTGACCGGCGGTTCCTCCTCGAAGAAGCCGCTGGTACGGCCGGCCTTCACGCGCGGCGCCGCGAGACCGAATTGAAACTCGACGCCGCCGAGGAGAACCTTGCCCGGCTCGACGACGTCATCGCGACAATCGAGACCCAATTCGCGGCTTTGAAGAAGCAGGCGCGTCAGGCGCAGCGCTACCGCCGGCTCGCCGAGCAGATTCGGCGGACCGAGGCGCTGTTGTTCCGCGCCCGCTGGCTGGCGGCCGCAGCCGAGGCCGCGCGCAGCCTCGCCGAGCATCGCGCGACGGAGCGGATCGTCGCGGCGGCGACCGAACGCGCCCGCGCCAGAATGCGGGCTCGCGAGACGGCCGAGGCGGCGCTCCCGCCCCTCAGGGCGGCTGACGCGGCTGCCGCCGCCGAATTGCAGCGGCTCACCAACTCGCGCAGTGTGCTTGAGCAGGAGCTGCAGCGGGTGCTCGCCGCGCGCGGCGAGGCGGAACAACGGCTCGGCCAGTTCGCCGCAGATCTCGAACGCGAGGAGTCTCACCTGGCCGAGGCGCAGCAGTCGCTGACCCGATTATCCGAAGAGCAGGACGCGCTCACTCGGGCCGAAGCGGAGGACGGCCCGCATCGGGAGCTTGCCGCGGTCCGGCTCCGCGAGGCGGGCGGCAGCTTGGCCGAGGCGGAGGCGGCGTTGCAGCAGGAGACCGAGACTGTCGCGGCCGCCGACGCGCGCCGCGTTGCCTTGGAGCGGCGCCGGAAGGATCTTGAAGAACGCCGCACCCGATTGGAGGCGCGCCGCGTCGAAGCACAACGGCAGCGCGACGGCCTGGCCGTTTCACTGGTTGCACCGGAAGCGGTGGCCGCCGCTGCAGGCGCCGTGGCGGAAGCTGAGGGGCGGGTCGAGCAGGCTCGCGCCATCGTCGAAGCGGCTGAGGCAGAGATGGTAAACCGGCTCGCCGGTGAGCAGGCGGCGCTCGACAAGGCGCGCCAAATCGATGTCCGCCTGGCGCGGCTCACCGCGGAAGCCGAGGGGTTGCGGAGGTTGCTCACACCGCCGCCAGATACAACAGCCGGCGTCCCGTCGATCCTGACGGCGTTGCAGGTCGCCCCCGGCTTCGAGGCGGCGGTCGGCGCCGCCTTTGGAGACGAGCTTTTAGCGCCGCTTGCCGTGGGCAAGCGCGCCGACGCCGCCCGCTTCTGGGTGGACCTCGGCGATGACGCGCGTGACCGCGCCGTATTGCCCGACGGCGCCCGCTCATTGGCCGAAGTCGTGAAAGCTCCATCTGCCCTCATGCGCAGCCTTACACAGGTCGGCTGGATCGAGAACGAAGACGCCGGACGCAATCTCCAACCGAGCCTGGCGCCGGGTCAGCGGCTGGTCGATGGCGAGGGCCGGCTGTGGCGTTGGGACGGCTACGTGTCGACTGGCTCCGCACCTAGTCTTGCAGCCGAGCATTTGCGGCACGGCAACCGCCTCGCCTCACTCGACAGTGAGATCGCCACCGCGAGGGCGGAAGCTCTGGCGGCCGAGAGCGACGACGCCGCGGCTCGCGTCGAACGGCAGAAAGCACAGGAGGCGGGCAAGTCGGCGCGGCAGAAGCTGTCCGACGCCGAGGCTGCGCTGGCCCGGGCGCGAGCCGAAGAAGCGGAGATCAATCGGCGGGCATTGATGACGCAAACCCGGCTTGCCGCCGCGGTCGATCTCCTCGAAAGGGTCGGCGCCGATCTCGCGGAAACCACGGCGCAGGCGGCGGAAGCGGAGCGGGATCTGGCGGCCCTCCCTGAAGTACAGTTAGCCCGCGCGGCACTCGACCAGGCGCGCGCCGCCGCGGCCGAGGCGCGCCGGAGCGAGGCAGACGCTCGAGCGGCAGTCGAACGGCTCACCCATGAGGCCGCCCGTCGCCGCGAACGCCTGGCCTCGATTGACCTCGAGCAACGGGCCTGGCACGTGCGCAGCACAGACGCTGTTGCGCAGCAGGCCGCGTTGGTCGAACGGCGCAACGCCTTGCAGGCGGAAATCGCCGGTTTGGCCGCGCGCCCGGCGGCGATTGCCGCCGAGAGCGAGGCGCTCGGCACCGCAATTGCGGGGGCGGCTGCTGCCTGCCGGCGGTCGGCCGACGCGCTAGCCGTCGGCGAGCGGCAGCTGCGCGAAGCGGTCGACGCCTCGCGTCTGGCCGATCAGGCGTTGGCGGAGGCTCGCGAACGCCTGGCACGGCTCGAGGGATTGCGGGACGGCGCAGCCGAAGGCCTGGCGCGCCTTGCTCGTGAGATCCGTGAGCGGGTGGGTGTCGCGCCGGAAGCGCTCGGCGAGCTGGCCGGGATCACGGAGGACGAGCTCCCCGTCGATCCGTCCGAGACCGCGGCTCGGCTGGAGCGCTTGACCCGCGAGCGCGACGGCATGGGTCCAGTCAATCTGATGGCCGAAGCCGAAGCCGCCGAAGTTGAAACGCGGATCGCCGAATTGCGCGGCGAGCGCGCCGAACTGACCGAAGCGATCGCGCGGCTGCGGCACGGGATCGCCGCGCTCGACCGCGAGGTACGACAGCGGCTGATGGCGGCCTTCGAGCGACTCGACCGTCATTTTGGCGAGCTGTTCGCGAAGCTGTTCGGCGGCGGCAAAGCGCAATTGCGTCTGGTCGGTAGTGACGACCCCCTCACGGCGGGGCTAGAGATCATGGGAAGCCCGCCGGGCAAGCGGCTACAATCCTTGTCGCTGCTGTCGGGCGGCGAACAGGCTCTGGCAGCGCTCGCGCTGCTCTTCGCCGCGTTCCTGACCAACCCGGCGCTGGTCTGCGTGCTCGACGAGGTTGATGCCCCGCTCGACGACGCCAATGTCGACCGATTCTGCAGCCTCCTCGGTGAAATCGCCGATGCCACCGGCACTCGATTTCTGGTGGTCACCCATCACCGCATTACGATGGCGCGAGTGGACAGGCTCTTCGGCGTCACGATGGCCGAACGCGGCGTCTCGCAGCTCGTCTCGGTCGACCTCGCCCGCGCCGCCCGCCTCCGCCAGACCGCCTGAGCGAGTCATGCCGCGCAAAGCGCGGCTATGGACCGCGGCGTTGCGCTGGGAGACTATCGCGCAACTGGGGAGGCGCGCCGATGATCACCGCCGAGCAGAATACGCTGATGACTAAGGCCGGGCCGGGCACGCCGGCCGGCCGGCTGCTGCGAATGTATTGGCAGCCGGCGGCCCTCGTCGACGAGCTTCAGGGGCCGCGTCCAGTAAAGGCCGTTCGCTTGCTCGGGGAGGAGCTCGTGCTGTTCCGCGATGCGCAAGGGATCTACGGGCTGATCCAGCGCCATTGTCCGCACCGCAGCGCCGATCTGGCCTATGGCAGGCTGGAGCCGAGGGGATTGCGCTGCCTGTTTCACGGGTGGCTGTTCGATACCCAGGGTCGCTGTCTCGAGATGCCGGCCGAGCCCGCGGGCAGCACGCTGTTTCAGGACGTTCGGCTGCGCACCTACCCGATCGTCGAGCGCGGCGGCATCCTGTTCGCCTATCTCGGGGTAGGTTCACCGCCTCCCTTTCCGGAATTCGACTGCTTTATCGCGCCGGACAGCCATACCTTCGCGTTCAAGGGGCTGATCCAGTGCAACTGGCTGCAAGCGCTAGAAGTCGGCATCGATCCGGCGCACGCCTCGTTTCTCCACCGGTTTTTCGAGGACGAGGACCCGTCGGCGGGCTACGGCAAGCAGTTTCGCAGCGCCTCGGCCGATTCCGACGTGCCGATGACGCGGCTGCTGCGCGAGTTCGAGCGCCCGCGCATCGACGTCGAGCGGACCGACTTCGGGCTACGGATCTTCGCGCTCCGCGAATTGGGCCAGGGCAGCACGCATATTCGCGTGACCAACCTGGTCTTTCCGCAGGCCTTTGTGATCCCGCTGAGCAGCGAAATGACGATTACCCAGTGGCACGTGCCGGTTGATGAGGAGAACTGCTACTGGTACGCGATCTTCACGAGTTTCGGCGAGCCGGTGAACAAGTCCGAGATGCGCAACCAGCGCCTCGAACTCTACGAACTACCCGACTACAAGCCCCGGATTAATCGAGCCAACAATTACGGCTACGATCCCGCGGAGCAGCAGAGCCGGACCTTTACCGGCATGGGCTTCGACATCAACGTGCACGACCAGTGGGCCGTCGAGTCGCAAGGTCCGATTCACGACCGCACGCGCGAATATCTGGCGAGCAGCGACATCGCGATCGTCGCCTACCGCCGCCTCTTGCTCCGGGCCATCCAGCAGGTGGAGCAGGGCGGGCGTCCGCCAATGCTGCTCGACGAGGCCGAGGTGCGGCGGATGCGGGGCCCGGCGGCGATCGACGGTATCGGCCCCAGCGAGGCGTAGCAAAGCTATTGGCCCGAGGCTGACCGGCGCCGCCGGGCTTCGTCTTGGGCGGCTGACCGGCCCGAGCCATGACCGGTTTCGTCGAGCGCCACGCGCTGTGGTCCGACGAACAAAGAGGTGCCGCAGTCGAAATCGCGCGGCACGCCGAGACGCTCGGCGTCGTGCGGCTGTCGTTTCCCGACCAGCACGGCCTGCTGCGCGGCAAGACGATCGTTGCCGCCGAGCTCGCCGGCACCTTGCACAACGGCTGCACGGCGCCCTCCAGCCTGCTTGCGAAAGATACCTCGCACCGCACCGTCTTTCCGGTGTTCACCCGTGGCGGCGGCTTCGATATGCCCGAAATGGAGGGCGCAGCCGATCTCCTCCTTGTGCCAGACCCGCTGACCTTCAAAACGCTACCTTGGGCGCCACACAGCGGCTGGCTGCTCTGCGACATCCATTTCGCCGACGGCCGGACGGTGCCCTTCAGCACCCGCCAGCTCTGCCGCCGCGTGCTCGACGGGCTCAACCGGCGCGGCTTCGATTACATCGCCGGGCTCGAGGCGAATGCCACATCTTCAAGCTGGACCATCTCCACCTCACAGCAGCCGATGCGGGCCAGCCGGGAGTTCCGCCCGATGTCAGCCTGTTGACCCCCGGGTACCAGCTGCTGATGGAGACGCGCTACGACGTCTGTGACGAGGTGTTCGAAATCCTGCGGCATCCGATCGAAGCACTCGGCCTGCCGCTGCGCTCGCTGGAGGTCGAGTTCG